>JACLAD010013779.1_pt1 | contig 46196 bp, 42 predicted proteins | sample 8027901 | NCBI WGS metagenome assembly JACLAD01 (sample SAMN15725071, study PRJNA655200) | protist metagenome | isolation source: fluorescence activated cell sorting (FACS) single amplified genomes of... | place: Spain: Blaines Bay Microbial Observatory, Mediterranean Sea | collected 2016-07-05 | reverse complement strand
TGCTTTAGGGGTTGCTTTAGGCGATGTTTTAGGAGTGAAGAGTTTTGCTTCAGGCTCTTTATCATAGGCGGCAACAAGCTCAATGCCATCGGCAACTTTGCGGTTAGACATGATCACCGCATCACTGCCTAACTCAGCTTTAACTTGGCTTAACGCCTCACGCATATCTTTGCCGAAGAAACGTCTAATTTTCATTGCAACCTCTCCAATCACCCAGTGTCAGATTATTGACCGACCGAACTGACTATTTTTATTTGTTTGTCGTCAGGCACTTCTTGGTAAGAAAGCACATGGAGCCCAACAACCGAATACTTTAAGAAGCGAGACAGAACGGGTCGCAGCATGCCAGAGGTTAGGAGTACTGCAGGCTCTCCTTCTAACTCTTGCTGCTGACTGGCTTGCTGCAATGATTTTTGCAGCTTGTCTGCCAAACCTGGTTCGATACCAGCGCCATCTTCGCCACCTGCTTGAAGTGACTGGTGCAACATCTGTTCCAACTCTGGCGCCAAGGTTATGACAGGTATCTCTTTTGCCCCTTGGGTAATTTCCTGGACAATAAGACGTTTAAGCGCAATACGAACGGCAGAGACCAATACATCTGGGTCTTGGCTGCGTGTGCCGTATTCACTTAAGGTTTGAACAATAGTACGCATATCGCGAATAGGCACGCCCTCAAATAGTAGGGTTTGAAGCACTTTTACCACCGTGCTTAGCGGCAAGATATCTGGTACTAAACCTTCCACCAATTTAGGGTGCTGCTTAGCCAGCATATCGAGTAACTGCTGCGCTTCTTCGTGACCAAGTAGCTGATAAGCATTGTTAGTTAATAGCTGGCTGAGGTGGGTAGCCACAACGGTAGCTGCATCAACAACGGTGTACCCCAAGGTTTGCGCGTGTTCTCGTTTATTCGGCTTGATCCACACCGCATCTAAGCCAAACGCAGGGTCTTTGGTGGCGCGGCCTTCTAATTTACCGAAGACCTGCCCGGGGTTGATAGCCAACTCTTCATCATGACTGATAACAGAGTCGCCAATGGTGACGCCAAGCATAGCAATGGTATAGGTATTCGGCTCTAAATCTAAATTGTCGCGAATGTGTACTGGGGGAATAAGAAAACCCAGTTCTTGGGAGAGCTTTTTACGCACCCCTTTTATGCGCGTCAACAATTCGCCACCTTGAGATTTATCAACCAGTGGTATTAATCGATAGCCGACCTCCAACCCGATAGTATCAACCTGCTGTACGTCATCCCACCCCAGCTCTTTAACCTCTGGGGCCACCGTGTCGTCTTTCATCACATTATCAGGGACCGACGGTGCCGCAGCCTTTTTCTTTTCCTGAACTGTCTGCCAATAGGCAACGCCCGCAATTAAAAACGAGAACCCTAAAAATGCGATGTGGGGCATACCTGGAATAATACCCATCACAAATAGCACGCCCGATGCAATATAAAGCGCTTGTGTGTTGCCTAATTGTCCGCGGATCTCTTTACCCATTTCTTGGGTTTCGTTTTCACGAGTAACAATTATCGCGGTCGCTACAGAAAGCAGAAGTGAAGGTATTTGAGCAACCAGCCCATCACCGATAGTAAGGATGGTATAAATTTCAATAGCACTACCAAAATTCAAATCGTGCTGGATCATGCCGATGAATAACCCGCCGACGATATTAATCAACATAATGAAAAGACCGGCGACCGCGTCACCCTTTACGAATTTTGACGCACCGTCCATCGAGCCGTAAAAATCGGCTTCTGCGGTGATTTCTTCTCGGCGCTGACGGGCTTGGTCTTGGTCGATATAGCCGGCGTTCAAGTCGGCATCAATTGCCATCTGCTTACCTGGCATGGCATCCAAAGTAAAGCGAGCACTTACTTCAGATATACGCCCAGCACCCGCGGTAACCACTTTGAAATTAATAATTAGAAGAATAGCAAAAACAACAATACCCACCGCATAGTTACCACCGATAACCACTGCTCCAAAGGCCTCGATAACCTTACCTGCGGCATCACCCCCTTCGTGCCCATAAAGCAGAACAACCCGGGTAGACGCTACGTTCAACGCCAGTCTCAGTACTGTAGCGATAAGCAACACAAGCGGGAAAATACCGAAATCGACAGGTTTTTGTGTGAGTACTGCCACCAAAATTATGACCAGAGACAAGGCAATATTAAAACTAAACAGCACGTCTAATAAGAACGGCGGCATAGGTAAAATAACCATGCCCATTATGGCTAAGAGGACGATAGGCGCGCCTAAACCACTGGTGAAATTTTGCAGCTGATTTTTATCGAAACGCTGAAGATAACCGGATAACTGCATTGCGTATTGTCTCTCTATCAGAAAATTGACGCTTAATTCTATTCTGATAGGCGGGTTTCAACATACGTGCCAGCTTTAGCAACCACCTTCTGCAGCAGCACTAACTGCTTAAATTAACGGCACTTCTTATTTGAACAACCGTCCATTTCCCCGCATCTTTTTCATGCTCACTTGGTGGGGAAGGCTGTGTTATCGGCGATACTCGGGAGGGATGGGCAGATCCCGTTTCAATGGCTTGGGACGTTTACCTTTACCTGCTCTGTGAGCTTTAAGCTGATACACGTGGGCAAGGACTTGCGCTACCGCCATAAACAAGGCGTTGGGTATTTCATCATCCACTTCTGTGGAATAGAAGATTGCCCGCGCTAACATAGGAGAAGGAATGAGCGGAACATCATTCGCTGTGGCTATTTTTCTGATATGCATGGCCAACTCATCGGCGCCTTTTGCGACAACCACAGGTGCCCTAATTCCTTTTTCATCGTATTTAATGGCCACTGAAAAATGGGTAGGGTTAGTCACCACGACATCAGCTTGAGGGACTTCTTGCATCATTCTATTCGTTGCAGCCTGATACTGCAATCGACGGATACGCCCTTTAACCATGGGGTCGCCTTCGGCGTTTTTGCGCTCGTCTTTCACCTCCTGCTTGGTCATCTTCATTTCTTTGTTGTGCTTATACATTTGATAAGGCACATCGATGAGCGCGATGGGGATCATGCCACATACTAGAATGAGAAAAGCCCATTTAAGTATGTCCATAGCGTGAAACAGGTTGCCCGGATAAAGCTCCATATCTAAATGCAGCGCTTCATCTTCAAAGAACAGCAGCGCGCCTATGGCCATGCCGATAATAACCACTACTTTTGCAATAGACTTAAGAAGCTCAACTAAGCCATTGGTGCCAAACATGCGTTTGAAGCCTTGAATCGGGCTCATTTTAGAGCCTTTGGGCTTTGCCCCTTCCCATGTAAAGTTAAAACCGCCAAGGGCAATAGAGCCGTAGATCCCTGCAATCATTGCGACAACCATATATAGCAGTACGGCAGGGCCCACTGCTGAAAATGCCTCGCCCCACGCGCCAAACATGTGGGTGATATCATAGGTTTCATCACGAGATAAAATGAACATTCTGCGGGTAAGTTTAAATACCGACTCCGCTATCCAGCCACCAACAAATAGAAACATGACGGCACTGACTATTAACACCAAGGTGGTAGATAGTTCACGGGAACGGGCTAGCTGCCCTTTTTTTCGGGCATCATCGAGTTTCTTCCCCGTGGGGTCTTCTGTTTTTTCGCTTGAATCTGCCATGCTCGAGTCTGTTCTTCTCTGTTACGAGTTTACTCACCTAACCTGATCGCAGTCATACCATATTCTGCGAACGACGCGTATTGCTTGTCTAAGGACAAATATTCAATAATTCACACATAAACTGTTCAGCCCTAAACCATTGGGTTTCAAAGTGCGCAGTAAAGTTATCTAGCGTTATCCAAATAATCAGCAGCCCCATTAGCTGAGCAATGGAAAAACCAATGCTGAAAATGTTCAGCTGTGGCGCAGCTTTTGTCATTACACCAAAGGCCAAATTAACAATTAACAGCGAGACGATAGGCGCCAATGAAAGCGTAATAGCGGAAACGAACATCCAGCCTCCCCAATGGGCAATATCGCGAAACTGTTCGCCTGTCCACCACGCCTCGCCGATTGGAAAAGCCTCAAAACTCATCACTATCATTTGAATCATCGACAAGTGGCCGTCGAGTGTCCAAAACAACAAGGTCGCTAAAATAAGGTAAAACTGCCCGACCGCCGGCACGTTAATACCATTAACCGGGTCGACAATCGAAGCAAAGCCCAAACCGGTTTGCATGGCGATGATCTGCCCTGCTAACACGAAGGTGTTCAATACCATCATCGAAATAAAACCAATAGCGATGCCTATCAGTAATTGTTGAATAACAATTAAAAAGGTACCGACACTCACTAAGTTTTCAATAGGTGAAGGAGGTACAACCGGCATAATGACAAGGGTTAGCATTATTCCTAAAAGCGCCCTAACCTGCGGAGGGATAGACTTTGCACTTAAGCCAATCATAGCTACAAACAGCCCGCTTATACGCATAAAAGGTAAGAGCATGTCGGCAAGAAACTGATTGATAGTGGCGAGTTCGACTTCCACGAATTAGACCTTCTAGCCTACAACCTGAGGGATCATATCGACCATTCTAAAGGTGAAATCCATCAGTTGTTGTACCAGCCAGTTCCCCCCCCAACTCAATGCCAATAGCGTAACGAGTAAGCGAGGCAGGAAACTCATGGTTTGTTCGTTGATACTGGTAGCGGCCTGAAATACAGCGACGACCAAGCCTACAATCAAGCTTGGAACAATCACCGCCGATACCAGCACGATTACCATAAACATGGCTTCTCGCAGTATCTCTACAAAGACTTCTGGTGACATAAGCCCTCCTAGACGCCCATACCGAAACTCGTCGCGAGTGTGCCGAAAATGAGATTCCAGCCGTCCACCAGTACGAATAACATGAGTTTGAAAGGTAAAGATACAATCATGGGGGATAGCATCATCATACCCATAGCCATCAATATTGAAGCTACAACCAAGTCGATAATAAGAAACGGAATAAACAGCATAAAGCCAATTTGAAAGGCGGTTTTAAGCTCGCTGGTTACAAAGGCTGGAATAAGAATAGTCAGCGGCACTTCATCTGTATCAGCGTATTTTCCCTCGTCTCCCGCTATTCGTACAAAGGTCTCTAAATCTTTAACACGGGTTTGGGAAAGCATAAAAGCGCGCATAGGGCCCTTTGCCTGTTCCAGTGCATCTAAACTTGTAAGCTGTTCATTGAGGTAGGGCTGTAAAGCCCGCTCATTCACTTCTTCAAACACCGGCGCCATGATAAACATAGAGAGAAATAAGCTTACCCCAATGAGTATTTGGTTCGACGGTGACTGCTGTAAACCGATTGCCTGACGCAAAATGGACAACACCACAATAATCCGTGTGAACGACGTCATCATCATGATAAAGGCGGGTATTAAACTGAGCGCCGTCATAATGAACAGCGCTTGTAGTGTCATGGTGTAGTCTTGAGAGCCATCTTGATTTGTCGTAACTGTAACCGCTGAGATGCCCTGTTGCGCATACACTGGCTCTACAAATAAAAGTAATGGCAGGGTTAAAAGTAGCCAGGCAAACTTACGCATCGCTCGATTCTTCCTTCGGTTTATTCTTATCCATATTAGGGTTGAGTTTACCCGCCATCGCCGCTACGAGCTTTTGCTTAAAAGCATCGGCTCCATTTTCTTGTTCACCGGTTGACTTGCTCATCCCTTTAGCAGGTATATCGAGATTTTTTTCAAGCTTACTTAGATGAGAAATGTTGTGACCGGTGATGCCAATTAGGTGCTGCTCATCGCCCACCTGAATGACCATTATTTTTTCTTTGGTCCCCACCACCATACTCGCCGCCACTTTCATTTGGTTGTTTCCCATCGCAGTGACATTAAATCGACGCATAACATAGGCTAACGCAAAAATAACGCCGACAACCAGCAACAAAGATAGGAAAATTGACAGTACGGACGTGGGATTGGTAATTGACTGGGTCGACTGAGCGACAGCTAGCTGGCTAAATAAAAGGGGCAGCAAGGCGCAACCCCTTAGTATATAAGAAGTTTTATCTGAGCTTCTTGATTCTCTCAATTTGACTAATAACATCCGTTAATCGAATACCGAATTTGTCGTTGACCACTACTACTTCACCATGAGCAATCAACGTGCCATTTACTAATACATCTAATGGCTCACCGGCAACACGATCCAGCTCCACCACAGACCCTTGGTTCAACTGTAGCAGATTTCGGATACTTATTTGACTACGACCTACTTCCATTGAAATAGTCACGGGAATATCTAGGATCGTATCAAGCTTTTTCTTTTCTTCTTGGGTGATCGGCGCATCGTCGGTTAACTCGTCAAGTTCAGCAACCTGAACATCTTCGTTGTCACCGGCTTCTTGATCAGCTTCAGATTCGGCTTGCTCGGCCATGGCCGCAGCCCAATCGTCCATACCATCTTCACTCATGGGAACTCCCCTCTACCTTACAGGTCTTCTTCGAGTACTTGCAGTTCTGCGTCATTATCTATAATGCGCCCACCGCGGGTTAATAACTGTAGCTCAGACTTCACTGAAGTCGGTCTTGCAATTTTTTCTACTATTTTAAGCGCCAAGTTATCTCGGCTTCGGCCTAACTTAGCCCTAAACGTAGGTAAATCTTCGATTAGCACTGTGATAGTTTCGGGCATTTCCACCGGAATTATATCGCCTGGCTTAAACTCCATCACATCGCGTAAAGGCACATCGACATCCAACATGTGGGTAGTTAATGCCACTTTCACATCCATAATTTCGTCGCGAAGCGCTTTGCTCCAGCGCAAGTCCGTATCTTCTTTATCGCTTTGAACACCGGCGTCTAGCAGTTCGCGTATCGGTTCTAGCATTGAGTATGGCAACGACACGTGGAAGTCGCCACCACCACCGTCTAACTCTATATGAAACGAGCTGATAACCACTACTTCGGTGGGGCTTACAATGTTTGCCATTGCCGGGTTGACTTCCGAATCTAAGTATTCGAAAGACACGTCCATGACCGGCGCCCATGCTTCTTTATAATCTTCGAAAATGATTTTAAGCAGCATCTGAATAATACGACGTTCCGTAGGCGTGAATTCTCGGCCTTCGATTTTTGCATGATAGCGGCCATCGCCACCAAAGAAGTTGTCTACCAAAATAAAAACAAGACGCGCTTCCATGGTAATGAGCCCAGTTCCCTTAAGGGGACGGAAGCGCACCATATTTAGGCTGGTCGGAACAAATAACGTATGGATGTATTCGCCGAACTTAATCATTTGAATACCGTTAATCGATACTTCAGCAGAGCGGCGCATCATGTTGAATAAACTCACCCGCATATGGCGCGCGAAGCGTTCATTCACAATTTCGAGCGTAGGCATTCGCCCACGCACAATTCTGTCTTGCGAGGAGAAGTCGTACTCGAGCGTAGAAGCATCAGAGTCGCTATCGCCAACCTCTTCCTCTTCTACATCATCTACCCCGTGTAATAGGGCATCGATTTCATCTTGAGATAATAAATCACTCACCGTCTTCTACCTTACCAAATCAATGCATTACTGCATGACAAAACCAGTAAACAATACGCGCTCTACCACGTCGCTACCCGTAATGTCTTTTAATGCTTTTTGGACTTCACTTACCGCTTGCTCGCGAAGTTCTATTTTGCCCGCCTCAGTGACCAAATCGTCTGCATTGGACGTGCTAAATGCCTGTAACAATGTACCTTCGATAAGCGGTATATGAGTTTTCGCTAACTCTTCATTGTCAGAACCACGTACCAATAGCTGAACCTTTATCTGCACGAGGCGGTCTCTTCCCGACCCAGGTACGTTAAAAACGAAGGGGCGAGGCATAGCAACATAAAGTGCGGTGCCCATTTCGGCATTTCCTGAGCCAGCGGCTGGTGCAGTAGCGGCTGCAGCATCAGTTTCAGCAAGCTGCTCAGCCGCGGGCTCATCGCCACCTGCGAACAGTAGGAAATAGGCGGCAGCTCCGCCTCCAACAAGAACGACAGCAATTATAATGATCAACATCATTTTGCCTTTCTTTTTACCGCCGTCTTCTACTTGTAATTCTTCATCAGCCATGTGTAACTCGTCAGTAGTCCTAGAAAAAGCGTATTATCAAGGTTCCTTCAAAAATGGCAATGCCATTGTTTGTATATGCTTATCTTTATCTAAGAAGTTAGAAAGCAATTTACGGGTTTTGCAAGGCACTCATTGATAATTACATCAACCATAGCAGCCTGGGGTTGTTCTCACCATGCTACCTATTGGTAATTGTGGTGCCGCCTTCAAAACTCACAGACCTACGCATAAAAATCGATACCGCCTTTCGCTGCACGCGTAACGGGCTGTTCAATAACACGTGTACCTTCCATTTCGTCTAGGCCGTCATTTTCTCCACGCTCGCCACGGCCTTGATTAGCCTCTCCTGCAAGTTGCTGGCCATTTTCATTGTTCGACGAGTTATCTTTTCGCACTTCGGCATCACCTAACTCAATGCCCTGCTCTGACAACATATCTCTCAGTTTCGGCATAGCCTCTGCCAGTGCGTCTTTTGCTTGCTGTGACTGCACCACAAAGCTAACGCTTGCGGCGTCTCCCGCAACGTTAACGCGAACCTGCATACTGCCAAGCTCAGGCGGGTCTAAACGAATTTCTGCCATCGTGTTTCTAGCATTAACCATCCAGCGAATTTTCTCGTTAAGCTGTTGCTGTCCTTCGCTTTTATGAATATTGACCGCTTTATCAAAGCCTTCAAATTGCTGCTGAGTTTTTGACGCTTCAGCGCGAAGCTGACTATTTTCCTGCATAACGGTGTCAGTTTGCGCCACTAGACCTAAAATAGCGTGTTGTGCACTTGCTTGTGTCTGCGACATTAAGTTTAAAAACTGACTCGCCTGACTATCTACTTTGGCAGTCATAGATGCCACCATTTCAGTACTCACCGCCGCGTCTTTTGCCGCGTCAGCCACGATACCACTTAAGTCAATACCCGGCTCTATGCCCTGCTCAACTTGCTGCTGAAATTCATTAATACCGGCTATGATATTCGCCTTAACGGCCTGTTGCTGTTGACCGCTGGGCATGGTTGCAACCATGCGTTCTGCGAAGGCTTCTGTTGCTTTCTGTGCACTTTGAGGCGAAAGCTCACTGATAGCCGTTAGCAAGTCAGATGGTATTTCTGTCGCTTGCTGAGACTGATCTATCACAGCGCTTTGCACATTTGTACTTGATTGAGCTGATACGCCTGCTGCATTGGCAGCGTTGGCACTGTTAGTTTCACCGCGACTAATGACGCTACCATTAACACCTTGCGTGATGGTAGGATCGCTAGCTAACTCTGTAAGGGTTTCATCAATTAACGCCTCGCTTTCTTCAGCGCCCTCTTCTTGCACGTTATTAAGTTCATCGGCGATCAAACTTAAAATTAACGACTCGTCCGTTGCAAGTTCTTTTAAATCAAGAGCTTCGGCATCTAGCTCGTCCGTTCCAAGTTCTTTTAAATCAAGGGCTTCGGCATCTAGCTCGTTAGATGCAAGTGCGCCTGCATCAACAGGCTTACTTGTCTCTTCAGCACTGCTACTTTCCATGAGCTTCGCCAAAAGTGCCGAAAGGCTATCTTCACTTTCTGCTTCACCGTCAGTTGAAAACTGTTGAATTGTTGACGGTTCAAATGACGTGTCACTACCGTTGTGTTCGCCTTCACTACTTTGCTTAGATAACAGGGAAGCTAACGCACTAAGCGTTTGCTTTGCTTCATGTGACAGGGCGCTATCGGAAAATTTTTCTAAGCTAGCTTCACCCTCGCTATTTAGCTGCGTAAGAAAGTGTGCAAGTAAAGAAGGCGCATCGCTAGCGTCTACGTTTTCAGGCAGTTTCCAAAGCTTCCCCGCCTCATTAACCGACAGCACATCAACGTTATCCTCGACTAACTCGGCAACCTGGCTAGTGGGTGTATTACCCTTATTATTGTCACTTTGCTGCTCACCCTTTGCCATACCGTTTACCACGGTTTCAACATAGGCAATCCAATCAGGCTCAGCCTCGTCTTCTTTAATGGGTTTTGCATCCGGCGTTCCAGGAGTGGTAATTACCCCAGCTTCAGCATCTTTTTTACCGCCTTCGCCTAAAACAAACTTAGCCTCGGTAACGCTGCGCTGTTCCACTGCCTCGCCATCAGCGACAAGCTGCTGCGCAAGTTCACGCTTTTGGGTTTCCCGAGTATCTTCAATTTCTGATCGAACGCGACCTTGTTGCGCCTCTGCCTCAGTGGCTTGTGCGCTGCTATCGTATTCGTCTGCCCGGTCGGTCGCTCGGTGATTATCGGGTAGGTCCGTATGGCCGGCGTCTTTATCTTTTGCGCTTTTAGCCATTTGTTCAGAAGCAGCTCGGTCTTGAGCTCGGCTGCTCGGAGTTTGACTCGACTTATCATTAAGCACGAAGTCTGAGCGCGAAGCTTTAGCATCTTGATAAAGTCGATTAAATGCCTGATTATTTTCGCTATTAGCATCTTGTTGTGAACCGATTCCAGTCTCTACTGCTTTTGCTGTGCTAGAGGCAGAAAAGGGTAATGCGGCAATGTCTGTTTTTTGTGCGGCAACTTGTTGCATAATGTCCTACCGTCCTACATTTAATTCGACTTCATCATAGAAGGCGTAAACCCGAAGTGGTTTCTTTGCGCCAAACGCTTCAAGCCTTAAGCAAAAATAAAAACCACTAAACGACCAACACCCATATACTTTACATACACTTACGTTTTTTTAATGACTTACTCGACATTTCATAAGGCGTAATATTTCTTAAATAATGTCTTTGCCAATGCTAATCGCCTAGGCCTTTAAATCGCATTAGCCAACGGCAAAGTAGCGTAAATCGTTACGTAAATAAGTTGTGGTGGTACATTCTAAGAAGAGTTTTGCAAGGGTTGCGCCAAACTGGCTATGTGTGCGAAAAAATGTCAAAAAGGTGAGCGCTTGGCACGAAAAAAACGCTGGGTAGCAAATTCATCCATCATTGCTTGCTCTGCTTTTGCTTCTTTTTTCTGCTGAGCTAGCTTTTTTTTATCAAGCAGCAAGGTAACCGCTTTCACTTTTTGCTGTTGTTTAAGCCACATTTGCTTACGCTGGTCTGCCGCCATTTGCGCGCGAGCAATCACCTGCATCTGTTGTTCACACGCTTTATCTAATTTTCCCACAAAGGATAGATGCTGCTGATAGTAGGTAGCCGTCACACCCGATTGCCCGGTTTGCTGAATACCTTTTATATAGTCGATGCGATACTGCTCAAGGCTGGTTAGTTTTTGCTTTTGCTGATTAACATTCTGCTGAGCCTGCTGGTAATACCGCGCTTCTCGCTGCTCTTTTTCTCGCTCAAACTCGGCTAAACGTTCTAGTTGTTTAGACATTTGTCGATACCTTGATAAAGGATTCTGGCTTCATGTTCACAAATGACCACCTACGCTCTACTACAAAGCACATCACCCCTGCCCTAGCCCTTTAGCTAGGGCAGCCATACCTTCTAAGCTTTCGTCATAAGGAATGACTTGCTTCATACCTTGTTGCAATAATGCATTAATCGCTGGCTCTGCACGAATCGCTAAGTCTATACGTGGGTCTGAGCCCTTGGCATAAGCACCAATAGAAATGAGGTCTTGGTTTTGTTTGTAATTTGAGTAAACCTGGCGAATGCGACGCGCCATAAGCTGGTGCTCTTCACTCACCACCATTGGCATAACACGACTTATTGACGCTTCGATATCTATAGCCGGGTAATGGCCGCTATCGGCTAAAGTGCGCGATAGTACAACGTGGCCATCTAAAATGGCGCGCGCCGCATCAGCAATGGGGTCTTGCAAATCATCACCTTCGGTTAATACGGTATAAAAAGCCGTTATCGAACCCTGTCGCTCGCTGCCGTTACCGGCACGCTCTACTAATGCAGGTAGGCGAGCAAACACCGACGGTGGGTAGCCTTTAGTAGCAGGCGGCTCGCCAACGGCAAGGGCAATTTCACGCTGCGCCATGGCGTAGCGCGTAAGGGAATCTATCAGAAGAAGAACTTTCATCCCTTTGTCGCGAAAATATTCAGCAATGGTAACCGCTGTTTCGCAGCCTTTAAGGCGCATCAACGGGGAGGTGTCTGCAGGGGCAGCGACAACAACGGCGCGCTGACGCTCTTCTTCGGTGAGTATGTCGTGTATAAACTCTTTCACTTCCCGGCCACGCTCACCGACGAGCCCGACCACCACTACATCGGCTTCGCAACCGCGGGTCATCATGCCGAGCAGTACACTTTTACCCACGCCACTACCGGCAAACAGCCCCATACGCTGGCCTACGCCTACCGTATTGAGTGCGTTAATAGCGCGCACGCCCACATCCATTGGCGCATTGATAGGACGACGAATAAGCGGGTTCATAGGAGGACGCGTGGTGGGGGCTCTCGCTTCGGCATCAATTTCACCAAGTCCATCGAGTGGCTGTCCGTTTCCGTCTACCACGCGGCCTAAAAGCCCCATTCCTACAGGCAAACCACTTTGACGGTTTAATGGCATAACGCGGCTACCGGGCACTATCCCTCGCACCGCTTCTGTCGGCATCAAATAGGTAATATCATCACCGAAGCCAACCACTTCTGCTTCTATCTCGCCTTCCACAGTCTGCACTAAACATTGACTACCCACCGGCAGCTGGCAACCTACCGCTTCAAGGGTAAGGCCGATACCGCGAACGAGTTTCCCTGCTGCGACTACAGGTGGCGTTGTGACCTGCTTAGTCAGTGATTCAAAGTGACTATGCCACGGGCTAGTCATCGGATAGCCCTTGGTTTAGCAAAAATTTTTCAATAACATCACGGCAACGGCGCTCAATCGACACATCAACGGCATTGTGCACCGTGGTAATATCACACCCGCCCCTTTCCATGGCGGGAGCCTCCACCAAATTCCAGCCTTTTTTGGACATTTCTTCGTCACCAAAGTGCGCTTTAACCAATGCAATATCGTCAGGGTGCATATGAATTTGGTATTCGGTTTGATTAATAGGAAGGGCTTTTATGCCTTCACTTAGCGCTTGCAGAATAACCTGTTGGTTAGTGCTTACTTCTACTTTAATAACTGACTTCGCAAGCGTAACCGCAAGTTTAACCAGTTGGTCGCGGGTTTCATCATTGGCTTGAGAGAGTGGATCATGGAGTTTGTCCGCAAGCATTTGCCACACTTCTGCCTGGGTAGCCATTTGCTGACGGCCTTCATCTAAGCCTTGTTCAAGCCCTTTGGCATGGCCCTGTTCTTGGCCTTCACTAAGCCCTGTTTCAAGCCCCTCTGCCTTGCCCTCTTCAAACCCTTTTTCCTTGCCTTCTAGATACCCTTCGTCATAGGCTGCCTGTCGTATAGCTTCAATTTCTTCGGCAGTGGGTGGAAGTATTTCCTCTTCTACTTCAGGAGGCTCGTACTTCCAATCAGAACGTTTATTTAAGGCGTTAGTTGGCTCATCTTTTCTAGGCGCGGTCGCGTCGTCTACGAAGGGTAAATCCCACTTCTTCGCTTCACTTATTTCGTGTTCACTGAAACTTTTATTACCGGTCATATATTTACCTAGGCTTTATTGGTCATAGCGTTGAAAGACATTCCTATGAAAGGCTTACAGGAACTCTTCACCACCACCGCCACCGAGCATGATTTCACCTGAGTCAGAAAGTCGACGAGCAACGGACAGTATTTCTTTTTGCGCGGTTTCCACTTCACTGATACGCACAGGACCAAGGGCTTCAAGATCATCGCCAAGCATTTCAGCAGCGCGTTTTGACATGTTGCGCATAATTTTATCTTTAAGCTCTTCGTCAGCCCCTTTAATGGCCTTAAGTAGCGCATCTTGCTGAACTTCGCGCAATATTGCCTGAATACCTTTGTCGTCCACATCGACCAAGTTGTCGAACACGAACATAAGATCTTGAATTTGCTGACTCATTTCTTCGTCTTGCTCGCGAATAGCGTCCATCAGCTGACCTTCTATTGCGGTATCTAGATAGTTCATGATGTTCGCTGCAGACTTCAGGCCGCCCATTTTGGCTGCTTGCGTACCCGCTTGACCAGCAAACTGTTTCTCCATAATTTCGTTTAGCTCTTGAAGCGCAGCAGGCTGTACTTCTTCTAAATTCGCAATACGCATTAACAAATCAAGTCGAACTTTTTCAGGGAACTGCGCCAAGATTTCGGCACTTTGCTCTGGCTCTAAATACGACATGACAATGGTTTGAATCTGCGGGTGTTCGTTTCGAATAATGCTGGCAACTTGTTTAGAGTCCATCCACTTCAGTGAGTCCAGACCCTTCGCGCCACTGCCCATTAAGATTTGATCGATGAGATTAGCCGCTTTATCTTCACCTAGCGCAGCAGTAAGCGCCCGTTTAACAAAGTCTTGGCTTTGGAAACCGATAGTACTGTAGTTTTGTATTTCTTCAATGAAATGCTTGTGAACTGACGTAATTTTGGTTTGCGTCATGTCGTCTACTTTCGCCATTTCAGAGCCTAGCTTTTGCACTTGCTTAGGCTCTAGGTGCTTCAATATCTGCGCTGCATCTTCTTCAGACAAGCTAAGTAGCAAGATAGCAGCTTTCTCAACACCTTCTAATTTACTGACGTCGTATGACGGCTCTTCAACGTTGGCAAGTTCTTCAGCCATAATCTTATCTCACTACTCGTCTTGCATTAACCAGCCCTTCACAACTTGGGCTGACAATTCAGGTTCATTGGCGACCAGTGCTCGCACGGCCTTTAATACATCTTCATCTTTATGCAGGTCTGGCAACATTAATGAGCCGTCTGGTGCAAAACCAACCTGACCTTCGTCGAAGTCTGACGTAAGCATGCTAATGGTGTCGTCACCTAAATCAAGGCCTTCATCTGCATCAAACTCATCGGCCTCATTAGTCTCATCTGGGTTGATAAGACGGCGCAGCATAGGTCGAATCACAAAAATGATAAGCACGATTATAACCAAGCCACCAATAACTAACTTAAGAATTGGCAGAAAACCGGGTTGCTCCCACAGTGGTGCGTCTTCAATCTCGCCGGTATCCATTCGCGTGAAGGGTACACTTACCACTTCTAACGAGTCGCCTCGGGTCACGTCAAAACCAATACCGCCTTGTAGAAGTCTTCGAATATTTAAGATTTCTTCTTGTTTACGCGGTGTAGGAGTCATTGCCCCGTCTTCGCCTGCTACCTGAGTATAGTCAACCGCTACAGAGACGCTAAGCCTTCTTATAACGCCCGTTTGCTTTTTAGTATGGCTAATGGTGGTATCAAGTTCGTAGTTGCGCGTTGACTCTTTTGCCGTGCGTCCAGGCATAGTTTGTTGACTACCGCCCACGGCGTTTTCTGGGATATTAGAATCCAGCGGAGGTTGATTTGATAATGCGCCAGGAATACCGCCAACACCGCCTCCTACGCTGTTTTCCTCTACAATCATCTCGCTTCGAACAGCCGGAAGGTCTGGGTTGTAGCTACGCTGCGTTTGTTCAATCGCAGTGAAATCCATCGCAACATCGGCTTGCGCCGTGTAGTTCCCAATACCCAGTACGGGTATTAATATAGCATCAATTTTTTCTAAGTACTCTTGCTCGCGCTGGCGCTCAATTTCGTATTCTTTTCTAGCACGAGCGCTCATCGAGTCTTGTGAGCCGGAATTTAGCAAGCGGCCGTTACTGTCGGTCACCGTCACCTTAGACGGCTCCATGTTTTGAACCGCTGATGCCACGATATCAACAACCGCATCAACTTCTTCACCGGCGATTACTGCGCCACGCTTTGCGGTTAGCACCACAGTGGCTGACGCTTTTTTCTCTCTGCGTGCAAACACGTTTTCTTTGGGCATGGCGAGTAATACCCGCGCTTTTTGGATACTGGCAATATCTTCAATTGTCGCGGCGATTTGCTGCTCTCGGGCATGTTTAAGGCGCTCCATCTCTACCCGCTGGCTTACCCCAAAGCCCATGTCCTGCATGATAATGTCTGTGCCCGCATCAGAACTATTGGTTAATCCCTGACGGGTCATACCTAACCGAATATTTTGGAACTCATCGCTTCTCACATAAACCGTATTGCCTTCAAGCTTATATTCAATTTGATTCGCATCCATGTAATCAAGCGTCTCTATAAGCTCTTGAGTTTCCATTTTCGCGAGTGGACGATAATCAGGCTCTTGTGACCAAATCAGAATAAAAATAGCGATAGCCACACAAATAACGAGGACGACGACGAGCGCCATTTGACGCATCATGTCAGCGCTGCCTAGGGTGTCCATAAAGCCAGATTTATTCTCTGGCTCGTTGTCCACCGCTTGATTTTGGTCAGGAACCGTTAGGTTTGTACCTGTTGCTTCAGCCATAACCTACTCCACCTACACCGGCATGTTCATTATTGTTTTATAGGCTTCAAGTACTTTATTTCGTACCTGAACAGTTGCCTCAAAGGCAATGCCCGATTTTTCTTTAGTTAACATAACCTGCGCCAAACTTAGACTAGGGTCACCCATCTCAAAACGTTGCTGCACATCTTTTGACTCTAGCTGCATATTATTCACGCCATCAACCGCATTTTTTAGCATGGTCGAGAAGTCACTTGCAGAGGTATTGATCTCATTAAGCGATTGCTGTTGAGGTTCATTAACTTGAAGACGAGTTTGCCCGATCATATTTTGCATTTCTTGATACAAACTGTTGGCTTTAACGTCCATAACCACTCCTAGTGTTTCTTCATTTACCGGCAATGCGGCGGCGAATAGCGAATATATAAGAGTGATTTAGCAAAGGGCTTGCCAACTTTAAAAACCATTTAATTTCAAAAGCTTAACAATAATTTTTGGCGTACAGCCAAATTAATGACGTTGTACCACATAGGAGCAACAAAAAACCGCCGCCTTTTTAGTAGCAAAGGCGACGGGTAGGTTTGAGGGGAAGCAAGGGGTTACAGTATTTAACGTTATGCAGGTACTTCGATGCCGTCTTCACGCATTCGAGCAAGTTTATAACGCAACGTACGAGGGCTAATACCCAGCTTTTCAGCGACATCTTTACGCTTGCCGTTGCACGACACCAGTGTATCGAGAATAATTTGATGCTCTTGGTAACGCAGCTCTGAGCCTAGTCTGTTTTCGTCAGCCTGCTCTTGTACAGCTTCAACGGGCGCTGAGATATCTTCGTCAATCATGAGATCACTGGCGTCTATTTCGTTATTTTCACAAAGGATAAGCGCGCGTTGTACCACGTTTTCTAATTCGCGCACATTACCCGGCCAGCCGTACTGCGACAACTTGTTACGGGCAGCAGCACTCAGCCTTATTGAACCTAACCCTTGTGAACTGGCGTGGCGCTGCACAAGGTGTTCAGCAAGAGGAACAATATCGCCGGGGCGCTCACTTAAGGGTCGCCATTCAATTGGAAACACATTTAAGCGGTAATATAAGTCTTCTCTGAACTCACCTGCATCTACCGCTTTTTTCAAATCTCTATTACTTGTAGCGATAACGCGCACGTTTAACTTAACCGTTTTGCGACCGCCAAGCCTTTCCACCTCACGCTCTTGCAGTACGCGAAGTAGTTTCGCCTGTAACGCCAGATCCATCTCGGTAATTTCATCGAGTAAAAGCGTACCGTCTTGGGCTTGTTCAAACTTACCCGGGCAAGCCTGAATAGCGCCGGTAAACGCCCCTTTTTCATAACCAAATAGCGTCGCTTCCAACATATTTTCTGGAATGGCAGCGCAATTAATGGCCACAAAAGGCGCATCGCTGCGCGGTGACTGGTCGTGTATATAGCGGGATAACACTTCTTTACCTGAACCGCTAGGCCCCATCACCATTACCGTCGCTTCAGACTTGGCGACTTTTCGAGAGAGTTCAAGCAGCTTCAAGCTAGAGGGGTCTGCGACGATTGGCGTGCGAGATTCGATTTTTTGTGCTGGTGCGTAGCGCCCTACAAGGTTTAGCAGCACTTCTGGTGCGAATGGCTTAGATAAATAATCAGTCGCACCGTCGCGCATTGCTTGCACCGCATCGTTAACAGTGGCGTAAGCGGTCATTAACAATACTGGCATATTCGGATATTTTGCTTTAATACTCTTAAGAAGCGTAAGGCCGCTCATTTCACCCATTTGGATATCGCTAACAACCAAGTCTATCGCTTGCATTGATAACATCATTAGCGCTTGTTCAGCACAGTCGGCTTCAACCACGTTGTAGTTGCCGAGTAAAAGCGTGTCTAAGAGTGCTTCGCGCAACCCCGCGTCATCTTCAACAATTAAGATAGTAGTTTTAGACATGATCCTCTCCTATGGCTTACGCAACATGGGTCAATGTATGTGATGATTGAGTACTCGCTTTGCATGGCAAAGAAACGCTAAAGCAAGCGCCGCCTTCAGGTGTATTAAATACACTAAGGGTACCGTTGTGCGCATTGACGACCGACTTAACCACCGCCAAACCAAGGCCGGTGCCGTTGTTTTTTGTGGTGAAAAATGGCTCAAATATTTTGTGTTTGAGGCCTTCAGGTACGCCTGGGCCTTTATCAGTTACAGCGATATTTAAACGATTTCCAGAGACCGAAGCGTCAACAGCCACAAGCTCACCTTTTGGTGTTACTTGGCTGGCGTTGTGAATAAGGTTTAATAGCGCACCTTGAAGTGCAGTAAGGTTGCCGGTTATCGACACCTCTTGTTCAAAGCCAGAAAACCCCAATGTTTGATGCGCCTGCACTGTCATTGTTTGGGCGCTGCCTTCTACTGAAGTAAGAAGCTCGCTTAAAGTAATGTTGCTTACCACCTGCTCTTCACCCGATTTTGCAAAAAGCAGCATATCGTTAACCTGACTCTCTAGCTCTTTTAATCTGTCGGTGAGTTTATTAGCGAACTGCTCCTGTGCCTCTTGCCCTAACCCCTTACGGGTAAGGTTCGATGCGTATAGCATGGCAGCAGAAAGAGGCGTGCGAATTTGATGCGCAAGCGATGCAACCATTTTCCCAAGAGAGGATAGGCGCTGCATATGACTCACTCTGGCCTGTAGCTGCCGTGTTTCCGTCAAATCAGTGATAACGATTAATTGACCTGGTTCATTTTCCAGCGGCGTGATAGATAGCTTTACGCGGCGCCCGTCTACCAATGAAACCTCATGGCCGTCATCAGCGCGAGGCTTGAAAGAGCGCGTAATAATACGTCGCCACACTTCTTCTTCTAAAGGCTCACCGAGCAAGGCTTTAGCCTGTTCATTAGCTTGACGAACAATGCCTTTTCCATCAATAACGATAACGCCTGCTGGCATGACTTGGAGTAAATGCTCTAAGCGACTCGCCTGCAACCGCAATGATTCAACATCGTCGTTGCACGAGGCGCGGTGGTCATCACGAGACATTGCTGTGTCAGCACCATGTAGTGCGTAGGCCGATGCTAAATACTCAGTAGAATGTGGTGTGCTGTCAAAAGCCATATTACCCTCGTCAAATTGCAGACGCTGTTAACTATGACTGTGATAAAGCAGAAGATGTGCCAATTTATCATTGGCTTATTTATCAACCATTTAAGAGTGATTACAAATGAAAAGTGCAACGTCAATTTGCTGACATTACGCCTCTTCAGTGCGCTGAATATCGTACTTTCGCATTTTTTCAACGAGTGTGGTTCTGCGCATACCCAGCTTGTCGGCGGCACGTGCAACCACCCATTCTTGGTTGTCTAGAGCTTGTCGAATTAGGTTTACTTCCAACTCAGAAAGGTATTCTTTTAGGTTTACCCCTTCCTCTGGCAACGAAGAAGACACCATATTTAAGCTATCATTGCTTGGGTGCTGCGTATCCTCTTCAGGCTCTTGGGCCGCCGCTTCAGCAAACAACTCGTTGAAGGCTTCGCGCTCTAATATTTCTTCAGGATAGTCAGGCTCATAGGCTTGCACATCACCATACTGATACTTTTCAGGTAAGTCTGCGATATCAACAATTTGACCAGGGAAAAGAATAGTCAGTCGTTCAACCAAGTTTGAAAGCTCTCGAACGTTACCTGCCCAATCGTGCTCCATCAAAGATGCAATGGCTTGCTCCGTAAAGCGCACGGCCTCTACGCCATCGCCTTGAATACGACTATTCAACTCTTGCAGCAGCAAAGGTATATCGTCCTTTCGCTGACGAAGCGCTGGGCTATCGATAGGAAAGACATTAAGACGGTAGTACAAGTCTTCGCGAAACTTATCTTCGCTGATCATGGTTTCTAAGTTGCGGTGCGTTGCAGCAATAATGCGTACGTTGCATTGAAGGGGTTTGTTTCCCCCTACGCGCTCGTAAGTGCGTTCTTGCAGCACACGCAACAGCTTCACCTGCATTTGAAGCGGCATGTCGCCAATCTCGTCGAGAAACAGCGTGCCGCCTTCTGCTAATTCAAAGCGGCCCTTTCGTGCGCTAATAGCGCCAGTAAACGCTCCTTTTTCATGGCCGAAAAGCTCGCTTTCCAGCAGCTCGCCGGGAATAGCACCGCAGTTTACCGGAATAAAGGGGCCATCTTTTCGCTCAGATAAAAAGTGAACGTTACGTGCCACGACCTCTTTACCGGTACCCGATTCACCAAGTATTAGTACGGTGGCATCGGTTGGGGCCACTTGCTCTACCAAGCGGCGGACAATTTGAATTTGCTCGCTTTTACCGATAAGGCTTCTAAACAATCGCGTTTTGGTGCCCGCAGTGCGAGATAAACTTGGCTTACGGCGAGAATATTCTTGGCAGCGGTGTATTGCTTGCGTTAACACGGGGTAAGTTAACGGTGTAGCTATCACACTCACTAAATTACAACCTGCCGTTGCTTGGCTGTTATTTTCAACTAGCGCAACAAACGGTATGTGTGGAAACTTTTCAACCAGATTGCTTACAATCGGTGACGACGCATGTTCAATAAGAACGGCGTCAGCCCCACTATCTTGTAAATACCGTTCGCAACTAGCAAAGCCGCGTGATTGACACGACTCTCCCATGAAGGTAACGATAGTTTCCAAGTTTTGAATGAGTTCCTGGTTGTCACTAACCAGCAAAATGTTCTTCATCAATTCCCCGAGAACGCTTTGTTATTATTTACAGTTTAGCGTATTTCTAAATTGTAACGGCAAAAGATCGGAGCGCAACCGCTGTTTTGGGAAATGTACCAATAAAAAAAGCAGGTTACCCTGCTTCTTTCGATTAATATCGCCAAATATTAGCGAGAAATTGGTTAGCTCAGTAAAGACAAAACCTGCCCTTCTTGCTGATTGGCTTGCGCCTGTACGGTGAGCGCGGCTTGACGTAATACATCGTTAGATGCTTGCTGAGAGACAGCTTGTGCAAAATCCAAATCTTGAATACGGCTTCTGGCTTCAGCGGTATTAACGTTAGCTTGCGTAAGAGTACGTGCCGCGCTTTCAAAACGGTTTTGCGTTGCGCCTAAATCACCGCGGGCGCTCCCTATAGTTTCAATTGCGGCGTCTGCTGCTTCAAGCGCCTCATTCACACTTGTACCCGCCGTAATATCAATAGAAAGTAGGCCGCCCAACTGGGATGCGATATCTTGTGTATTGATACTGATTGACTGATTTGCATTTGCGCCTGACTGGAAATCTAGCGAACCATTTTCTGACAGCAATGGTTTGCCTGCAAAGTTGGTTTGCTCGATAGTTTGAGAGATATTTTCTTGCAGTTGTGTTATTTCAGATTGGATAGCGCGGCGATCGCCGCTGCTCAAAACACCATTACCCGATTGTAAGGTCAGTTCGCGAATGCGATTGACGTCGTCATTGATGCTACCTAATCCACCTTCAGCAACCTGCGCCACTGAAATTCCGTCATATACATTGTTCAATGACTGGCGGTTACCTTCAACTTCAGACGTTAAACGGTCGATAATTTGTTGGGCTGCAGCATCATCTAAAGCATTATTTACCTTTTTTCCAGACGCCAGCTTCTCAAACAGGTTGTCCTGCTTTTCTTGGATTTGACCAATTAGCGATGTTGAGCTGCTGTTATTAATTTGCATAGTTGCGCCCTCTCATTAGCACTTCACTCAAATATAGCATATTGCTGTATAACTTCTAATCAACACAAAGTATAAAAGTTCATACTCCTCAAGATAAAACTATAAACGAGAGGCGCTTTTGAACCTATGCCTGTGGCACTTTTCAAATAAACACACTGGTAGTTAAATGCCTCTATTTTGTAATTATTTTTGATGAATAATCGTTGTGGCCTAATGGTTTATGGCATTGTTGCCGACACATGATATATTTAAACGATAATCATAAAAATCGTGGGCGATCTATGTTTGACGGTAAGTCTATATTGATAACAGGTGGTACAGGTTCATTCGGTCATAAATACACCGAAAACTTGTTATCACGCTACAACCCCAAGCGCTTAATCATTTATTCGCGTGATGAACTCAAACAGTTCGAAATGCAGCAGAAGTTTAACGCTCCATGCATGCGCTATTTCATCGGCGATGTGCGAGACAAAGACCGCCTTACCCGAGCAATGCAAGGTGTGGACTACGTTATTCATGCAGCGGCCATGAAACAAGTTCCTGCTGCTGAATATAATCCCACTGAATGTATCCGCACTAATATTGATGGTGCTGAGAATGTTATCAACGCAGCTATTGATAACTCGGTAAGCAAAGTCATTGCCTTGTCGACAGACAAAGCGGCTAATCCTGTAAACCTATACGGCGCCACTAAACTTGCCTCTGACAAGCTATTTGTAGCGGCAAATAATATGGTGGGAGCTGACAAGCCGCGCTTCTCTGTTGTTCGTTATGGCAATGTTGTCGGGTCTAGAGGTTCAGTTGTCCCCTTTTTTGAGAAACTGATCAAAGAAGGGACCGACCATATTCCGGTAACCCATCAAGACATGACACGCTTTTGGATAACGCTTCAGCAAGGTGTCGATTTCGTATTAAAGAATTTTGAACGGATGCTGGGAGGAGAGATATTTGTTCCTAAGATCCCCTCAATTCGAATAACTGATCTTGCAGAGGCTGTGGCACCTAATATCCCGATCAAAATTGTAGGAATACGACCGGGAGAAAAACTTCATGAAATGATGTGCCCAGGAGACATGGCATTTCACACTTTCGAGTATGATGACCATTTTGTTATTGCACCAGCAATTCGCTTCTTCCATCGTAGTAATAACTTTACGTCTAATGCCTTGAATGAAAATGGCAAGCCAGTTTCAGAAGGGTTTGAATATGTTTCGGACACTAATCCTCATTTTCTTTCTGTAGATGAAATTGTTAAGTTTAACGGAGCAGCTAAACAGTGATCCCTTATGGCCGCCAAGATATAGATGAGAAAGATATTGAGGCAGTAATATCTACATTAAAATCTGACTGGCTTACTCAAGGGCCAAGCATTCCCAAGTTTGAAAAAGCACTCGCTGATTACTGTGGTGTTGAACATGCCGTTGCCGTTAACAGTGCTACTTCGGCCTTACACATAGCTTGCCTTGCGCTGGGTGTGGAACAAGGCGATACGGTTTGGACGTCACCTAACTCATTTGTGGCATCAGCAAATTGCGCCGTTTACTGTGGCGCAAACGTAGACTTTGTAGACATCAGTTTAGACACCGGAAATATGTGTATTGAAGCTTTGGAAGAAAAACTCTTACATGCCAAAGCCACTAACACACTCCCCAAAGTTGTTATTTCTGTTCATTTTGCTGGACAGTCTTGCGACATGAAAGCAATAGGCAAACTCGCTAAAGACTATGGCTTTTACGTAATAGAGGATGCATCTCATGCGGTAGGCGGCACGTTTGAAAATACGCCTGTCGGACGCTGCGAGTATTCCGATATTTGCGTGTTTAGTTTTCATCCGGTGAAAATAATTACCACTATGGAAGGTGGGATGGCGCTAACGTCTAACGAAACGTTGGCGGAAAAAATGATGCAATTACGTAGTCATGGAATAACAAATGACCCAAGCAAAATGCAGAGCGCTTCTGATGGCCCTTGGTACTATGAACAAATAGACTTAGGGTTCAACTACAGAATGAACGATGTAGAGGCAGCGCTTGGCCTGAGTCAACTAACGCGGCTAGATAGCTTTGTAGAGACCCGAAACAAACTTGTTGCTATCTACAATGAAAAGCTTTCGACTAATCCAACAATTGTTCCCCTATCGCTAGCGTCAAACATTTACAGCAGCTACCACTTATATGTGGTTCGCGTTGACGGTATCGACCAAGTTCAACATCGATACATCATTGAGTCTCTAAGAGCTAAAGGAATATTTGCGCATGTGCACTATATTCCTATTCACTTACAACCTTTTTATCAGGCAAAGCTTCCCCAAGATTATGCTTTACCTAACGCTGAACGTTATTATCGCGAAGCCATAACATTGCCACTACATCCAAAACTGACGCCTTCAGAAATAAGTTACATTACCGATAACCTTATAACGTTAGTCGATGAAATAGCTTCTAAAGCTTAGGCGTAGCCTAATTCAAATGAGGCTTAAGTGAGAGCTTTACACCATGAACGTAGCCATTATTCCAGCAAGAGCCGGAAGTAAACGTATACCGAAAAAGAATATCAAATCCTTTGCGGGTAAACCCATAATTGCTCATTCTATTGAAAAAGCCTTAGCCTCTGACTCTATTGACCAAGTCATTGTTTCTACAGACAGCGAAGAAATAGCGCAAACTGCACAGCAATACGGGGCCAAAACGCCTTTCTTGCGCCCGTTGTCGCTAGCGGCAGACGACACGCCAACAATGCCAGTTATAGCTCACGCTTTGTCTGAATTATCATTCGTTAATGAGATTCTTAACGTTTGCCTTATTTATCCTACCGCTCCTCTTTTAGAGTCGTGCGACATAGATGCTGCGTACTCAAATTGGGCTAACACCGACAAAGAATACATTTTTTCCGTCGTTTCTTACGCCTACCCCATCCAACGAGCCCTGCACTACAACACTGAAGGCAAGCTTGCCATGTTGTTCGAAAGCAATATGAATACGCGCTCGCAAGAGTTGGAGCATACGTTTCACGATGCAGGTATGTTTTACTGGGGTAGAAAAGAAGCGTTTAAGCAAGAAAAAAGCGTATTTTCAGCGCAATCTAGTGTGTATGAGCTATCTCGATGGAAAGCGCAAGACATTGATACGCCGGAAGACTGGGATTACGCAGAGCGTCTTTATCGAGTTAACTCTCTGAGCGATTGACTCGTTGTTTGTTAAGAGACGAAGATTTAGGCGCTTATGACAACTTCCACCATGCGAACGAATAACTTAGAGGAGCAGCTCATTGTCGTTTGTGAAGCTAATAGCAATGTAGGCTTTGGGCATTTTTTTAGATGCCTGCATTTAGCCGACTCATTGAGAAGCGCTTATGGTATCAACGCTTACTGGGTAGGCAATATCACACCTTCACTCGTCGACTTGCTGCACAAAAGAAACCAACGACATATTTTCACATCAAATTTTGATAACGCGATAACTAAAGCCCAATCGTTAAACGCGCACGCTGTACTTTGCGACTCTTATCAATTGGCTGAGAGTCACATTCAGCAATTGCGGCAAAAATTTAAAGTTTGCATTGTAGATGACTTTGGTACGTCAGCGCTTGCAGATGCAGACACAGTCATAAATTTTACGGTGTCTGCACCTCGTTACGATTATGCCACAAAGCAACAATTGTTAGGTCCTCGATTTTTTTTGTGCGACGAAGCATTAAACAAAGTTAGAAAACGTCGCCTCAACCAGACCGAATTTAACGTAGATAAGATAAATGTACTGATTGCAATTGGCGGTCATGACAGGCTTGCTATGGGGCCTTACATTGCCGATATATTCCTGTTAGACAACAAGTATGCTGTAACTTTGTTAGGGCCTTATTCTTCAGTTAAAACCAATAAAAAACTTCAACATTTTAATCGCTCAAATGATATGCCCTCTCTTTACAATAAGGCAGACCTTGTGGTGTCAGGTGGTGGGCTTATCAAATACGAAAGTGCATACTGCGGCATTCCAAATATCGTGGTTGCTCAAACACCTGAACAGTTTTCAGAAACCATCGAGTTTGAAGCCTTTAACCTCTGTCACGCAGTAGGACACCACGCAACGAAAATGTGCAATTTAGACACAAACCCGTCGTCGATATCTGATAAGGAAGATAAGCACGATGCGTTTAGCTGGTCTTCTCAAGAATTACTCGAGACCGCCGATAAAGCGTTGAGAGAGCGAAAACAATTAGTAAAAGCGTCCAAGATACACTTTGAAGATGATGCCACTGCCAGAGCCGCAGAGGTTATTTACAATGAACACTTTGCTCGGGAGTTAGCTGGTGAGTGATAAGATTAAAGAGCACTATGGAAACCTGTTCAAACAACATGGCAGAGACCATGTTTCGGTACAGTACTCAACAAGAGAAAGTCAGTTAAAACGCTTTGAAGTTTTGCTTGATGTGTCTGATTCAATGACAAGTATAAGCGACATGGGGTGTGGCTTAGCAGATATATTGCCCTTGGTTCGCAAGCGGTTTGGCGATATTCCATACCATGGCTATGATTTCGTTGACGGCTTTATTGAAAGTGCAAGAGATGAGTACAAGGCTGATACGAACGCCTCTTTTCATTCTTTTGATGTTAATAAAGATACAACAAAAGTAACTACCGACTATGTTGTGCTAAGCGGCATGCTGAATAACAAGATGGAAAATAATGCAGCTTTTACGCAAAAAACACTCGACGTCATGTGGCAAGCTTGCAATAAGGGGATAGCATTTAATGCCCTATCAACTTACGTAGACTATCAAGATTCTCATCTTTACTACCAAGACCCATTGTCGTTGTTTGATTATTGCAAACGAAACCTTTCTCCTTATGTACAATTAAGACACGATTATGACGTAAAACCTGACTCTATTCCTTTTGAGTTTACGATTTATGTCTACAAAAATGGTTTCTAGCAAAGCTCGAATTGATCATGAGTACACTGACTTTACAAAATGACCAAAGCACCACATGCTCTATAATGCAGCCTACTTTTCTGCCATGGTTGGGGTACTTTAATCTTATACATTCGGTAGACACATTTATATTTCTTGATGACGTTCAGCTAGACAAGAGGTCATGGCAAACTAGAAACCGCTTGTTTACCGGACATGCTGTAAACTGGGTGTCTTGCCCTATTCAAAAAACTAGTAGAGACACCCGTATTTGCGATGCTTACATAAGTCACAACACAGACTGGCAAAGCAAGGTAATAAAGACGATCACTCACAGTTATGCAAAAGCGCCATTTTTTGATGACTGTGCAGAGCTACTGTCGGTAATTAACGATGCTCCAACCGACACACTATCCAACTTTAATCAGCACATCATTGTCTTTATTGCTTCGCGTATGGGTTTAAATGTGAACTTTAGAACCGCTTCATCTTTGCAATGCGGTGGTAAAAAATCACATCACCTTTTGGCGTTGTGCAAAGCGGTTAATGCCAACAACTATTACAGTCCACGTGGTTCAAAAGATTATATTGAAGAAGAAGGCGTGCTATACAACGCTCTAGATAGCGTGGAATATCAAGATTTCGTTCCTAAGGTATATTCGCAATATCACTGCAGCGATTTTGAAAGCCATTTAAGTATCGTGGACGCTGTGGCGAATATCGGGTGGAGCGCAACCAAACAGCACATAATAGGTCACAAATGAGCGGTAAAAACATCTCTCCGATTGAGCTTTCGAACTACACAATTAGCGACGATAACGCACCGTTTGTTGTGGCAGAATTATCAGGGAATCACAATAACTCTCTAGACTTAGCACTTCGCTTAGTCGAAGAGGCTGGCCATGCGGGCGCTGATGCATTTAAGTTGCAAACTTACACCGCTGATACTATGACAATCGACTGTCATGAGCCTGACTTTTTAGTAACCGGAACAGGTGAAAAGTGGGAACAGCGTTCACTTTATGACTTGTATTCTGAGGCCAGCACGCCGTGGGAATGGCACAAGCCGCTTTACGATAGGTGTAAAGAGTTGGGCATGATCCCTTTTTCTACGCCATTTGATGAAAGTGCCGTCGACTTTTTAGAATCTCTAGACAACGAAATTTATAAAATTGCCTCGTTTGAGCTAACGGATATTCCGCTCATTAAGAAGGTCGCAGCTACCCAAAAACTTATTATTATGTCTACCGGCATGGCGACTGAACAGGAAATTGCTCGGGCGGTTCAGACAATTAAAAAAGCTGGGAACAGCAAATTTATACTACTTAAATGCACAAGTGCTTATCCCGCTAAGCTTGAAGATGCGAACTTATCAACAATTCCATACTTTCGTGAAAAATTCGGATGCTATGTTGGTCTCTCTGACCATACGCTAGGCGCAACATCACCAGCCGTAGCAACAGCGTTGGGCGCTCGCGTTATCGAAAAACACTTATGCTTAGACGGACAAGAGGGCGTAGATAGTCATTTCTCCATGAGGCCGAGTGAATTTAAACAAATGGTCAATGCGGTTAAAGAAAGTTTTGAGACTTTGGGAACTATTCAGACGGCGCCCTCAAAAAGTGAATTATCGAGTAGGAATTATCGCCGTTCAATTTACGTAACAAAAGATATTAAAGCAGGCGAGCCATTCACCTCTGAAAACATCCGTGTTGTTCGACCTGGTTTTGGCCTCGCCCCACAGCATTATCAGACTATTTTAGGGGAAAAAAGCAAAACCGACATTAAGCGTGGAACAGCACTAACACTTTCCCATATGACGGAGTCTCTACTAAAGGGTGAGCAATTATGAATCATCAATCAATAGTGATAGTAGGAAGCGGTATAGCAGGCCTATTCTCTGCATTGTTAGCTAAGTCATTGAAACCGTATATTCATGTTGTCCTGCTCGAAAAAAGCGATAAGTTTGGAGGGTTGCTAGGCTCGACAAAGTTAAATAACCAGTGGTTTGATCACGGCACCCACATAATGCGTTATACAGGGACCCCTGAAATAGACGAGCTACTCTTTTCATCGTTGGATTTAAAACAGTTTAGGATGTTCCGGAACATCAACGCTGCCAATGTTGGTCCATTTAATAGTTTATATACTGATTCTCCAAATGCTTATCTTGCTAGCCCTGAGAACGTAAACAAGGGCAAGCAACTCGACGACCTGCTTAGCGCGAGCAAGAGTGAATGTAAATTTCCTAATTTATACGACCAGCTCATATCGTGGTATGGAACATCGTTAACGGAAGAGTTTTTCACGCCAATACTGCAAAAACGTTTTGGAAAAAAACCAAAACAGTTGGCATCTGGTAGCCACAACCTGATTGGGTTAGCACGCTTAATTTTAGGCAGTGAATCACAAATGCGAGAATACAAAAATGATCCCAAATTGGATAAAGTGTTGGCATTTGCTTCTCAGCATGAAGGGCTATCGGAGCTGATAAATTTGTACCCATCAGATGGGAATGGAATCGGAATATGGGTGAACTCTTTAACTGAAAGGCTAGTGAAACTAGGAGTACAGCTAATACCTAATATAGGAATTAAGCATTTTGAATTTAAAAATAAGAGAGTTGAAAAAATTGGGCTTACAAACAGCATTGAAATAGACTGTCAAACGCTTATTTGGACAGCACCGCTTCCTATGCTGATAAAACTCTCCCCTTTTAACTACTCATTTTCGCAAAAACCCACTTTTAGAACGACCACACTTTTCCATTTTTTATTTTCAGACGCTCCGTTGATTGAGTCTAACTATGTTAATGTTTTTGACCCAGAATTTAAGTCGTTTAGAGTAACACTCTACACCAATTTATCTGGCTGCAACACTAATGAACATAGAATCACCGTTGAAGTAATGCATGACAATAGCGAGCCACCACCTACAAGTGCAGACATTTGCAAAGAATTAAGAATAATGGGAATAATTGATGAAAAAAGCTTCCCTTCTTATTCGCACACGTGCGCAGCGGCGTCTGGATTTCCTGTTTTAACTCCAGGTTTTGTCAACGAAATGGAAAAGCAAAGCACTTTTGTTGCAAATAATTTCAGTAATGTGATCACATTAGGAAAAGCTTCTGGCTCTTCGTTTTTCATGGCTGATGTACTTAATGAAGTTTATAGAAAAATTATATTTCAATACGAAGATGCTAGTTCTGAATCACTTGCCATCTAATGGCGTACGCTTTCTCAATCGTCACAGGCCACTCGCTTGTAACGATTGATATTGGGGAAAGCATAATTTAAAAATTAAGTTCTGTTCAATTGCTTATTTGCTTCAGCCTGCTCGTCCAACCAACGTTGGTGACGGACCATTTTTAACGATAAATCACAGCGTTTATTCCATGCTTGCCTGTAATCTTGCTTCATTAGCTTGATGCACTTTTTCCAAACTTCTAATGACTGCTTGAACCAAACTAGTGTCTTCTCTTGATCAGCATAAAGATATAGTAAGCTCATTAAGGGACAATGCACATACAACATAGTGCCTTTTATAATATGGAATAGGTGACCATATTTTCTGCCACGATAAGCATAGACAACTCTCGATTGTGCTTTTAGGATATCAGACGCTTCTTTTCTTGAATTAAATGGTCTCTCTGCAATTTCATAAAGGTAATCACAGAGCTCCTCAAATTCTTTAATACCAATTGTTTCATTTGTAGCATTAATTGAAAAAGGCTGAAACAAGCGCTGCTTGATATCGTCAACAATTGCGGCTTTAGACTTTAATGGATATGCTGGCAATATATCTTCACCATATAGTGCTTGAGCTCCGTCAATTTTAGCACCGCTCCCCACGTTATAATATTGAGTTTTCGGTGTATCTTTAATAAGCCTTTCCATCTGCTGTTTAGCAGATACCATTAGATTTGTCGCTTTTACATTACCACCCAGATTACCATCTAATTTATACGGTACGTCAGTATCAACCCTATATTCTTTTTTATATTTCCCATCGCTATAGATACTGTGAGAAGAGTGACTAGGTCCTTTATCAGGATATCCGTTATCCACGCCTATTAGATAAATTTCTCCAAACCCCATCTGAGAAGCAAACGACAAAGCGGTATTTGCAACCAAAGGACCTGCATTAGGTAACGTTGGCAATAATTTATGAGATTGCTTTAGGTATTCGTATTGGGATAATAAAGAGCCCGCTTCAGGGCCTTTGAGCCCTAAACCAGACCATTTATAGCATGGGGGTAATTCTGGATAGATCACATCAACAGACAGTAAATTTAATGATTTCATATCTTCTATTGATAGTGTTTCTAGCTGCACTTCATACGTCAACAAGGGGCGCTCTACAAGTACGTGGAAGTCGGGTCGTATACCTAAATTCAATAGTGTGTTGACTGCCGTGCCAGCCGCAAATATAACTACGTTGTCTTGATTACCTTTTAACGCTTCGACAGCCTCGTCTACTGACGGCCCATTTGCAACTACATAAGCTGTTAAATCTCTGTAGAGTGAGTGCTTTGAGGGAGGAATGAACAATGGACATTGGTTTCGATTAAAGTTCTCGACAGTGTGTGCTAGACCTGTCACCGCATCATTATAGAATCCATAACCAAGCTGAAGCTGGTAAAAGCGCTCGAAAAACGCTTTTACCAGAGCGTTAACTTCTGGTAAAGGCGTATGTTGATAACAAAAGCTACTTATCAATGAAAAAGCGCCAATATCTTCATATACTTTTTGAAGCTCATCGAAAAACGATTCGTAGGGCGTACCTATGTGTAAAAATATGCAGCCACTTTCAACATCTGCTTTATTTAGTATTGCTTGCCAGTCCGTACAGTAAAGGCTGGCGTAAAATGTTTCAAAATCAGGCTCACATACAAATATGTAATCAAAGGTATGTTTTTCTAATAATTGTGTTAATGCATATCCCAACCCGACCCCGAATATCATACATGTTGGATAATGTGAAGGTAAAGTTTTGAGCATGGGCTCGTTATCGAGAATAATATCTTCAAATGTTTCAGATAGCTCAACCATAATTTTTGTGTGTAACCTATGGTCAGCTTTAGTACCTGCGCTAAGATTTTTTATTAAGTTACAACGAGCAAAATAAGCGTCTTTAGTATAGCGGTCGACATGTTCGATACATTGTTGCAAAGGGTCGCTGCCGTAAATAGGTACTTCACTATTTTTGGGAACAAAATTTCCGTGTCCTGAAGGCGAAACAAATACCTCAAAGTCATTTCGCGGCTTGAAGCTTTCTACCTGTCTACATAACGAGGGGTAATATGATTTTAAAACATCGAGATTTTTTTTAAACCGAGATTTTGCTGAAGCTTTGAACTTAGCCTGCCTTTCTTGTTCCTGCTTAACTTCAAAAACTCGCTTTTCCAGCTGCTTTAAAGACGATGAGAGCTCATTCATGTATTACTTATCCTGATAATGCTTACCGAATTTAGCGGGCAATTTTTTACTGAAAGGGGCAACAGCATCAACTAGCTGCTGGCTTTTACGTTGCATATCACCCTCACAATCTGCTAACCAATTTGCCAACTCGTGCAGGTATTTTTTCTGTTTCTGATTGCAATTTTGTAAATTTTCAAAGGTGAGCTTTCGAATACATGCATCTAATTTTTCGAGTTCTTTTGCGGCGTCATCATAACGCTCTTGCTGGATAAGTGCGTTCAATGTGTTAGCACTTTCTTCAATTGTTCTAATGGCACTGATAGACATTATAAGCACACTGTCGTTTAAAAGCTTTTAATTGGAAAATTTTAACGCGATTACTCGATGTCGTCTAATAGAACACTCGATGATTATTATATCTTAATAACTATTCTCGATTCTCAACGCTTACTTCCGCAGAATATCCTAGAGTAATGCTTAGATGCCAATTAAGTATAAGCCATTAAGAGTCGCTAAAACCAGGGAGTGATGCCAACTGCCCCATAAGGTAGTCGCCAGAACTTCGCATTGACGCAATCAAGGTATCTAATGATGCATATTTTTGGCGCAAGCTGGATTCTAACTGCTGCATGCGGAATTGATGATTTAAGCGGTCATCCTCAAGATCATCTTTTTGTAGATTAAGAATGTCTTGGCGCTGCTTTAACACACCAGACGAGTCAACATAGTTCTCTAAAATAGTCCCAAAGGTATCTGCTAACCCACCCGTATTGGTGAACAATTTTCCAATGTCTGAAAAGTTGGTATCGAGCGCTTCGTTGAGACTTCTCACTACGTTTTGTTTTTCTAACTTGCCATTTTCGTTAAGCGATAGACCAATATCAAAAATAGTTTCAAAATCGCCTGCCCCTTCTATCTTTGTGGTGAGCGCATTAGTAAGCTGGTCTTTAATTGAGCGGATAGTCGCGTCGCCAAATAAAGGCGAGCTTACCGAAGAAGATTGTTGACCAATCATATCTATAGTGTTGTTAAACGCAGCGATAAATTCATCAATTTTGGTTGTAACACCTTCTCTGTCGAACTCAACATCAACTTTTGCGATTTCGGATGCTTCGCTCTCGCGTACAGCTGTAATAGTGAGGCCTTGCACGGCATTGGTAAACACGTTGCTTGGATTGCTAATTTGAATGCCGTCTACTTCAATTATGGCATCTTGTGCGCTGTCTTGCGCCCCAATTGCTAAGCCACCGGGGCCGCCAGCGTTAGCGACAGTAGAAAGCCTATCTAGCTCTGGATTATTATTAGTGATCACCAAATCATTTCCGGTGCCGGCTTCAGTCGATTCAAAAACTAATAAACTTTCGCTGCCAGTATTAATGACGTTAGCCGACACACCGAACGTTGAGTTATTATTGATTGTTTGCCGAATTTCCTCGAGGGTTGCGCCCGCTTCAATATCGATATCGAATGATTTACTGCCGGCAGCAAATGTAAGTGTACCCGCTGCCGTTGTAACAATTTCATCTGCAGAAGTAAAAACATTCGCAGGGTTCGAAGTGTCTGTTTGCGCTCTACTGCCTTTGGCAATTTGCCGTACATTTATTTCAAAGGCCCCTGTTGTCGCTGTTTCATCAGCTCTAACAGAAACTAGTTCGCCAAGCGTTTCAGCGGTACTGGGTTGGCGCACATTAGCAACGCGCTGATTGAATTCATCCTGTGATGCGAGCTCTTCAAATACGTCTTTAAGTTTACTCATGACGGATTTTATTCCGCCAATACCCGTAAGTTGTACAGTCAGTTCAGACTCACGCGAAGCAAATTTTTGAAGTTTAGGTTGATTTGAAGCTTGTAGTGTTGCAGATATTATCGCTTCTAAATCTAGACCAGATCCTACTCCAGCATTTGTTATTGTCGTCATCTACAACGCCTCTCAAAGTGATCAAAAATTAAAACCGCTCGTCGATAAATATACCAGATGATTGTTTTCCCTGCTCGACACCACCGCTTCTATTCATGTTATCTGCAATATCTGTTAAAGCTTTAGCTATTTCACGCAATTCTTTGGGCGGGATTTCCCTGATGACGTCGCCACTTTCTTTATCAATGACTTTAATAATTGGCGGTTCACTAGTGTCGTCAAACTCAAAGACCAAGCTCGTTGACTTTAAAGAGAGTTGGTTATTTACGACTTCAAGCTTGTCCTTTATTGTACTATCGATAAAGGATATTGACGAATTTTCCGCCCCTGTTTTTATGACAGACTCATTTTTTTCGCCGATTGCATTTTTTGCAGAAATGAACCCATTCGAGCTAACAGCATTTTCATCTTTTGCAGTAATACCTGCGTTCTTGTTGTCGCGACTATCAGTGGTCATGGCTCTTTCTTCGCGATAACTAGACGGAGGACTACCAAACTCTACAGAACTATTAACAGACATTTCTCCTCCCCACACTCACTCTCGTGATAATTGAATAAACGCCCATAATAGAGCGTTTATTCACTTGATAGAATAATATTAGCCTAACAAGCTCAATGCTGCCTGAGGCCTTTGGTTTGCCTGTGCTAAAATGGCCTGCGAAGCCTGCTGTAAAATCTGGCTTTGCGTTAGCTTGGCCGTTTCAGCGGCAAAGTCTGCATCTCTTATACGAGATTGTGCGGCAGACAAGTTCTCTGAAATATTCGCTTGGTTATTGATAGTTGACTGAAAACGGTTTTGGACTGCACCCAACTCGGCACGCTTTTTATCAACTACTGCAATCAGGCTGTCCATACCCGCCAAAACAACTTGCGCATTTGCTTGGCTAGATACTGAGATTGAAGTTGCCACGAATGTACCAGCAAAATCTTGATCATCCGGGGAGTCACCTAAGGTTGCACTGAGCTCTGTTGTTTTAGAAGAAAGTGTTGCATTACCTACTGCGCTTGCAATACTTGCTATGCCTGATAACGTAAAACCTCCTTCAGCAGACATGGTGTTAGCCGTTCCACCCACATTTTGCATACTAAAACCAATGGTTTGTACCGCATCAGAGCCTACTTGAAAGTTACCATTGTAAGACCCATCAAGAAGATTCTCGCCACCAAACGTGGTATCGGCGGCGATACGATTCACCTCAGTCATAAGAGCTCGCATTTCTTCTTGAATTGCCAAGCGATCTTCGTCGGTATTTGAACCGTTTGCCGCTTGAGCCGCCAGGGTTCTTACACGTTGGAATGAATCGGTAATTTGCTCCATTGCACCTTCTGCAGTCTGAGCAACAGAGATACCATCGTTTGCATTACGATTGCCTTGGTTCAATCCGTTTATCTGTGATTCAAGACGATTTGATATCTGCAAACCCGCTGCGTCATCAGATGCACTGTTAATGCGTAACCCTGAAGATAAACGCTCGAACGCCTGGTCCAGGCTATTGCCAGAGCTCATTAACTGACGCTGTGCGTTTAACGAGCTCACGTTTGTATTTACGGTTAAAGCCATAATAGCCTCCAATTATTTTAATGATTTCGAACCGTTGCCTACCCCTAAGCGACGTGTCCGAATTTTACGAGCCGTTTAAAAAACATCCCGCCTAATTAATGTATCGACAGTAGCGGTTTGATCTTTAATTTTTTTGTTCAAAAATAAATGAGGGGATCACAAATGATGAGCGTCAACCACAGATAAAACATAGGCTCTAACGTTGCGAAGCAAGTTTTTTGACTTAATAAGGGAGAGAACAGAAAGAAGTGGCAATAACTCTGTATGGACACAGAGTTGAGTCTGTCGATATGAAACAGCAGCTAATTCACACAAAAGACAGAAAGTTGCAAAAACTATTCAACATTCGCACTAAATTATAATAACGGCATAATAAATGCTTAAACCAGAGTGTGTCAAAGGCATGGCGATGTCTTTGACACACTCTGGTTTAAGCAATAGCCTCCGCTTATGCTTACCACCTAGCTCCCCTGACTTTACCCCATTCACTGGTCAGGGGAGCTGACTTACACTATTACTGAAGTAGACTTAGTGCAGCCTGCGGACGCTGATTCGCCTGCGCTAGTATAGTCTGCGACGCCTGTTGTAAAATCTGGTTTTGCGTTAGTTTTGCCGTTTCAGCGGCAAAATCTGCGTCCTTGATACGAGATTTTGCCGCAGATAAGTTCTCTGAAATATTCGCTTGGTTATTGATAGTTGACTGAAAACGGTTTTGGACTGCACCCAACTCGGCACGCTTTTTATCAACTACTGCAATCAGGCTATCCATACCCGCCAAAACAACTTGAGCATTCGCTTGACTAGATACTGAAATTGAAGTTGCCACGAATGTACCAGCAAAATCTTGATCATCCGGGGAGTCACCTAAGGTTGCACTGAGCTCTGTTGTTTTAGAAGAAAGTGTTGCATTACCTACTGCGCTTGCAATACTTGCTATGCCTGATAACGTAAAACCTCCTTCAGCAGACATGGTGTTAGCCGTTCCACCTACATTTTGCATGCTAAAACCAATAGTTTGCACCGCATCAGCGCCTACTTGGAAGTTGCCATTATAAGAACCATCGAGCAAGTTTTCTCCACCAAAGGTTGTATCAGCGGCAATACGATTCACCTCGGCCATAAGAGCGCGTACTTCTTCTTGGATAGCCAAACGATCTTCCTCGGTATTAGAGCCATTTGCAGCTTGCGCTGCAAGCGTCCTCACTCTTTGGAATGAGGAGGTAATTTCTTCCATTGCACCTTCTGCGGTTTGCGCAAGAGAAATACCGTCATTAGCATTACGATTACCTTGGTTTAGTCCTAAAATTTGAGACTGAATCCTGTTAGATATCTGTAAACCAGCTGCATCATCTGCTGCGCTATTTATGCGAAGACCTGATGAAAGACGCTCAAATGCTTGATCTAAGCCAAGGCTTGAACTCATCATTTGACGCTGGGCATTTAATGAACTTACGTTTGTATTTACGATTAAACTCATGTCTTGTTCCTCAATCTAGCATTGATATACTGTATTTTTTCAAATTTAAGCAAGCTTGAAGCGGCTAATATTTGAAGAAGTATCTCTTGATAATTAGTTAACGGCAGTTGCGCTATTTCCTTTACACTTTTTTTCAACTAAAAAGAAGACTAACAAAAAAACTATATTTTATACTTATATTTTAGTAACTTAAATCAATCCGAACCTTTAAAAAATTACGGTTAATGGACTTCAACCCGGCACCTCCAGGATAAAATCCTCTTTTTAGTCAGCCAAATTTTTGCTTTTAGTAATTAGCGAGTACGACAGAATCGCGTGGTAATTGAAGTACGACAAATTTGCTTGGTGTTAACAGTTAAGCAGATTCTAGCTCAAATCTAATTGTCCACTTCCCCTAAACTGAGACAGACATAATTGGAGTTTTCTGCAATGATTAACGCAGGAGACGACTATGAAAAAATCACGCTACACAGAATCTCAGATCATTGGGATGTTAAAGGAAGTTGATGCTGGTATGAAAGTTGAGGAAGTATGCCGTCAACACTTTATCAGCAGTGCAACCTATTACAATTGGAAGTCCAAATACGGCGGTATGGAAGCCTCAGACGTCAAGCGACTAAAAAAGCTTGAAGAAGAAAATGCCAAGCTCAAAAAAATGTTTGCCGATGTTAGCTTGGAAAACAATGCCATTAAGGAACTTGTCGCAAAAAAGGGTTGGTGACAGCAGAGAAACGAGAATGCGTCAGCATACTGATTGATGCGGGGCTAAGCGTCGTAAAAGCCTGCCTGTTTGTAGGTATTGGCCGTGCGACTTTTTACCATCCTGAACGAGACTGGCGTAAAGCGGATGCTGTTGTCATTGATGCTATCAATGCGGTCTTGGAAAAGTTGCCACGAGCAGGCTTATGGAAGTATTTTGGTCGAATGCTGTTCAAAGGCTTTCCCTTCAACCACAAGCGCGTCTATCGCGTTTACTGCCAGATGGGATTGAATCTGAGGCGCAGAACTAAACGGGAACTGCCCAAACGAATAGCCCAGCCACTAGAAGTGCTGGATCAGGCAAACCATCAATGGGCGTTGGACTTTATGCATGACACGTTATATTGCGGCAAACGGTTCAGAACACTGAATGTGGTGGATGAAGGCACGCGGGAGTGCCTTGCTATTGAAGTCGATACGTCTTTGCCAGCTGGCCGTGTCGTACGCGTGCTAGAACAACTTAAAGCTGAGTGTGGATTACCCACTCAGCCGCGTATGGATAATGGCCCAGAACTAGTTTCGGCGACGCTGATGTATTGGTGTGAAACCAATGATATAGAACTCGTGTATATCCAGCCAGGTAAGCCACAGCAAAATGGCTTTGTTGAACGCTTTTACGGTTCATTCCGCAGAGAGTTCCTTGATGCTTACTTGTTTGAAAATCTCAATCAGGTAAGAGAAATGGCTTGGTTCTGCCAATGGATTATAACGAAGAAAGAACACATGAAAGTCTGGGTAACCTGCCTCCGGCAGCTTACCGAGCAAAATTAGAAAACTATAATTCAGCACTGTCTCACTAAAAGGGAAGTGGACAAATACATTCGATGAGACACAACTTAAAAAGTTTATAAATAAATATGAGTGGATGATTCTAACTGGAAAGCCATAAAAAGATAGCGCATTCACAAAGAGAATTGACGCTATATACGATGAGGTAAAAGCCATATTCGGAAACAGAGATTTCCTATGAATACTATTACAAAAAACGAAATCTCTGGAGCATTAGTTAAACTTGGAATTAGTAATAGCGACAATGTATTTATACATTCATCATTATTTACTTTAGGTGTACTAGCTCAGACTTGATCTGACAGTTACCCGTTTTTTCAGGTACCGCTGTCAGATTAGATTTGAGCTAGATTCTTCTCAGCTAATTCACATGAGGCTAGCCGATACGCTCAGCTTGTTTCTGCATATATGCTTGTTGTTTTTTACTTTCAGGTATTTGGACCCAAGCGTCTCTTATTGGTTCGAGCAAAGTGTAGGCTTCATTTAACGGCTCAAGCATGTTTTTAGCATGCGCCTCGTTTACACGCTCAATAATGTACATATATAGGTTAAGTAAGTTTTCACTAATTTCTCCGCCAGCTTCAAGGTCCAATGTGTCACGTAAATACACCAAAATGGTAACCACTTTTGTGATATTCTCAGATTTATTCTCGAAGTCCTTACGCTCTATTGCCCCTTTCGCATACGCTATTCGGTCTAACGCGCCTTGCAGTAACATGAGTGTCAACCTATGCGGATCTGCGGCAGATACTTCCTGTTTTAAGGAGCCTCTTTTGTAAGCATTGATACCTTTTAGTGACATATCTACTCCAAATTCTCACTTGATGGCCTGATTAACATCAAGCTTTAAACTAACTATTTATGGTTATCGACAAATAACGACTGAGCTTTAGAAAAATATCAATCAAGCCAAAGTCCCTGATTAGTAGATCCTGTTAATAAGATCGCAATAAAGTAGTGGGTTCAGCGACTGCGCCTAGGGGCTAGATACTAATCGGCAATCTGAATGTTGCACTAAAGAATATTAACTAAACTTATATAAAGTTAAACAGAGTTAACTCGGACACTTGAGGAAAGGTAGCTAAAGCTGCATTTAAAGCAACTTCTTGCTTGGCAAATTCGGTTGATAGCTTTGCGAAATCTGCATCTTCTATAGACGAGAGCGTTGTTTGCGCCGCTATCTGCAAGTCGAAGTTACTTAAACTCATGCTTTGTGCAATATTAAGCCGCCCGCCAATGGAAGCTCGCTCGAGTGACACACGCTCCATCCCATTATCTAAACCGACCAACGCATCCGCTATACCCTCTTGTAGAGTTAGAGAATCGGTACTTGGGTCATTCAATAACGCTTCAAATTCATGAATAGTCTGCGCCATGCTTTTTCTTTGAGGCGCATCCAGAGAAAAATCGAACGAATCGCCTGCGATAGCATTGACTTCAAACTCCATGCCCCTTAGCGTGAACGGCTCGCCAGAGGCAAAACTTGTGCTTCCTAACACAACCCCCGTTCCTTGATTGATAAGCTCAGCCTGTCCACTAGCTAAAAAATTAATTCTGTAGTTATTATTTGCGGGATCGTAATTATTCTCGAAAAAATTATCAAAGTTATCTTGATTGCTTATAGTACTTTTCGTCGGTTGCGGCACAGAACTGCCGTCAACGGTAAATTTTAGCCGACCCAACACATCTTCAAACACTTCAAACCCGCTGGTAGTAGCCTGAACCTTTGAACTTTCAGACAAATTAATAAAATTTTTGCCTTGGTCTCCAGAAAACGTGATCGCGTTTCCTGAAGAAGCGGGCTCAAATGCATACGCCTGTTTTCCAGATTGAAACCCTGAATAGAGGTAGTTACCGTCTGCATCTTTAGTATTCATTAGGTCTAGTAGTTCTAGCTTTATTTGCTCGAGTTCTGAGGCTATTGCTTCTCTATCGGCTGCTGTATAAGCACCATTGCCAGATTGAATAGCAAGCGCTCGTGCACGGTCGGCAGAGCTTCTCACACTGTCTAGAACAGTCTCCTGCATTTCAAGCGACCCGGTTACCAAATCATTATTTCTTTTAAACTGTGTCAAGCTATCTAAACGTTCAGTCAGTCTAAGCGCCTTAGCTGCGCCAACCGGATCGTCGCTAGGCTTTAAAAGTTTCTTACCAGTTGCTAACTGCTCTTGAGTCTTAGCCAAGTCGCCCTGATTTTGCATAATCGAGCGCATGTTTTGATCATAAATTTGATTTGTTGATATACGCATAGCTCACCTACCTTGCCGACTGCAAAATGGTATTAAACAGTTCTTGAGCCGTAGACAAAATACGTGCTGCAGCAGCATAGCTCTGCTGGTATTTTATCAAGTTAGCTGCTTCTTCATCCAAGCTTACGCCTGACACAGACTCAAACCAATTTTGCGATTGAACTTTCATTGCTTCAGCTGATGCAAGAGAAACACTGGCCATTGATGCATCTTCACCAATGCGCCCAACCATTGACGCATAGGCATCTTGGAACGTACGTGGCTTATTCGTGGCCTCGCTACTTACCTGCACTTTGTTTTCATTTTGAAGAGCAGCTAAATTAAGCGCATTGCTGTTGTCGTTGAAACCATCTGTATTATAGCTAATTGAAAAGCTATCACCGGCTTTTGGCACACCGTCTAAGCTGAGATCAAAACCAGGGTCTGGGCTTATTCCCGCCTGAGTAATAAGATTATTTAAATTTGTTGTACCCGTTACAGTAGCTAAAACCGTCCCGCTTCCATCTAACACTTCATAGGTATCCGCAGCCGTAAAGCTAATTTGAGCTGGTGCTGAATTTAAAAGGCCACCCGATCCATCGAAAGCAGAGGTTCCCACTTCCGTATTTGAAACAGTTACGTCTATAACATTAGCGCTGCCTAAGTTTGTGCTGTCAGCCCCGGCTCTGACCGGATTAGCGAAGGCTAAATCTTCAGGGCGATTTGTATCTAAGCTTATGTTTGACGCAACGTCTTTAGTGGGCTGGATCAAAAATTCATTACCAACTGCATACGGGTCGCCGCCCGAAAAGTCGATTTCAATGCCACCGGGTAGTTCATTAAAGCCCGGTGATACGGCAAAGTTTGAAAAAATAATATCATTGCCAGAACCGTCTTTTTTCGGTGTACCATCAGGATTTAAAAATGTAATTTCTATTTCGCTAGGTACACCAGCAGACACTGCGGTTACTTCAATTTTATAATCCGCATCCGTTAATTCAGCGCCCTTGCCTTCAGTGAGCTGTGCGGTAACAACATAGTCTCCGTCAGTATCTTCATACGCCAACCCTCTAAAAGACGGAATATCGAAAATATTTCCGCCAATCTGGCCATCTAAGTCCATGCCTAGCTTGTTTTGCGTGTTCATGGCATCGGCAAAAGCGACCGATAGCTGACCCACATCGCGCATAGTGGGGCCAAGCACTTCGTTTCGATACCTGAATAAACCGCCTAATGCGCCACCTAAATCATCTTCAACAATGCGTATTGATGCATCGTTTTTTGTCTGAGAACCAAAATTAGATTCAAGCTTAATTTCCTTGGTGGTCAAATCGGCACTGGAACTTAGCTCAAACAAATTGAAGGCGCCGTTTTCAAGTACCAGTGATTCCCCTGAAGTAAGATTTATTGTAACGGCGCCGTTTTGCGTAGTACTTTCTTTAACGGTAATGCCCATAATAGACGAGAGTTCATCTATCGCTTGGTCTCTTTCGTTAAGCAGAGCACTGGGCTGATCGCTGGTATTATTGCCATTTGCAATAACGATATTGCGGTTTAAATCGCCAATATTTCCAATAAGGGTATTAGCTCGGTTCACCATAGAAGTGAACTCCAAATTGAGTTCTTCTTCTTTTTCAAACATGTAATCCGACAAAGTTCTCATACGATTGTAGAGGGACTCAGACTTACTAAGTACTTGCTCTCGAGATGCAAGATTAGTGGGATCGTCAGCAGCGGTTTGAAGCGCTGAGAAATATTCACTCAACCCTTTTGAAATGGAGTTTGCTTCGCTTGCTAAAAGATTATCAATGGCCGTAGTCTTATTAGAAAATGCTTCGAGTTCACCCACTGCGGTAATATCGCGACGTAACTGGTTCTGTGCAAATACGTTGATTACCCGCTCGGTATTGCCAATCTCAACACCAAAAACTTGGCTGTTTTGAAGCTCAGTGCGCTCGCGAACATAGCCAGGCGTATTCACATTAGCAATGTTGTTACTTGTAGTTTGAAGTAACTTGTTGCTAGCGTTTACGCCGCTTGTGGCTAATGAATATAAATCAACAGAACTCACTGTATTCTCCTCACCTATGGCCTTAAACTATGGCCCTAAACTATGGCATCAATGCGCTAAGACGGTCACTGTTATACACTGCCATAATCTTGCTCGCGTATTCAGGGTCGGTAGCATAGCCTGCTTCTTGAAGCGCATTTGTATAACGCGCAGCATCAGAAGCATTTTCCACAGCACGGCTATAGCGTGGCTGCGAGGTAATAAAGCGTCCGTAATCTTCCATAGCTTCTTCTACCGAAGAGTAAGATCTAAACGCCGCTTTTTGCTTTTGTGGTAAACCGTTATTAAACTCAAGGGTATCTACGATGGCCTGCTCACCACCCCACCCTTTGTTGGCCTTTATACCAAATAAATTGTGTGAACTACTTCCATCAGCTTTATGGATAACAAACTTTCCCCAACCCGTTTCCACCGCAGCTTGTGAAATAATGGCTTTCGGATCCATGCCGTACTTTTCTGCAACTTTTTCTGCAATTGGCATTAGGCTTTCAACGAATTGTTCAGGGCTTTCAAACATGGCATCTTTTTGCGCTGACTGACTCTTTATCGAGCTAGAAGAAAGCGCTACATCTTGTGCTTGAGCAACACTTTGTATGCGATTTCTGTTTAAGGAAGAGATGTCGCCATCGCTTCTAATTACACTAGCGGGTGTATAGCTGTCTTCCGTTTGCCCCAGCTGTTTTACAATCACATCCGCAAGGCCCAAGCCGCCTCCCGAGGTTAAGTCTGTAGCAAGCTGTTGGTCGTGCATATCGCGATAAAACTTCACTTGTTGTGAATTAAAGGGACTATTTTCATCAGCTAGCGCATCTTGCGCTTTACGCATAGATTTCAGCATCATTTGCACAAAGATAGCTTCGAACTGCTGGGCAGCTTCTTGCAGTACAGTCTCATCGCCTGATGCAATGGCTTCGCGCATTTTGTTAATACTGCCCATATCGTGGACATTGCGCGCCATATCAAACTGGCTTTTTGTGCTGAGTGATTCCATCGTATTTATTCCACCATGCTTCGCTGAACGCTGTTAGATAATAACGAGCTCACCACGTAAAGCCCCTGCTTGACGTAATGCTTCTAAAATAGCCATTAAATCGCCCGGTGCGGCGCCCACTTCGTTAACGGCGCGAACAAGCTGGTCAAGCGTTACGCCTGGTTCGAACTTAAACATGCGGCTATCCGCTAAATCCACATCAACAATAGATTGTGTAGTGACGGCGGTTTGACCGTCGGCAAATGCGTTAGGTTGAGACACCTGCTGATTTTCTGAGATGGTTACCGTTAAACCACCATGAGTAATGGCCGCTGGCAATAACCGTACGTCGCTGCCGATGACGATAGTACCCGTGCGGCTGTTTATCACTACCCGTGCTGGTGCATCTGCTGGTGTAAATTCGAAGTTTTCAAGGGTTGCTAAGAAACCTACGCGCTGGCCTACATCACGTGGGGCGGTAACGCGAACCGATGCCGCATCAATGGGCTTAGCAATAATGTAGCCATTTTCTGGTTGTGCGCCTAAGCGTTCATTGATTGTGTCCGCTAGCGCTTTTGCGGTAGAAAAATCTGGGTAATGAAGGTTAAGTGTTAACGTGTCACCGTTGGCAAAACCACTAGGTACCGACTGCTCTACCATTGCACCGTTTGGGATACGCCCTACTGTTGGCGTATTAACAACAATACGCGAACCGTCGCCGCCTTGCGCGCCGAAACCGCTAACAACTAAACTACCTTGCGCCACCGCATACACTTTGCCATCAACACCGCGAAGAAATGTCTGAAGTAGAGTTCCACCTTGAAGGCTCGATGCTTCACCTACTGACGACACGGTAATATCGATAGTTTGGCCAGGTTTAGCGAATGCGGGTAATTCCGCATGCACTGCTACCGCAGCTACGTTTTTAATTTTTGGCTTGGTATTAGCGTCTAAGCTGATACCAAAGTTACTTAACATCGTTCTAAAACTCTGTTCAGTAAACGGGCTTTGTTCACCTGTTCCAGGTAAACCAACCACTAAGCCATAACCAACTAACTGGTTACTACGCACCCCTTGAATACTCGCCAAATCTTTAATGCGCTGGGCGGCTGCTTGAGAAGATAAAAGCAGTGTGAAAACGGCAAATACAACTGAAAATAAACGCATGTTCACTCTCCTTCCTAAACCTAAAGAGGCCACCAAGTGGAATCAAAAAACTTGGTTAACCAACCCTTTTCTTGCGCACGCGCAAAGGAGCCAGTACCTGAATATTGGATGCGTGCATTGGCCACCTTAGTCGAAACGATTTCGTTTTCAGGGCTAATATCAGCGGGGCGAATAATACCGGTAAGCCGAATGTACTCGTCACCTTGGTTTAGCGTTAACCACTTCTCACCACGAATAACAAGATTGCTGTTAGGCAGAACGTCGACTACGGTAACGGAAATAGCGCCAATTAAGCTGTTGCTTTGATTCGCTGCGGCATCTCCCGAGAAGTCCCGTGACGAACTTACGCCTAACTGTATGGACTCACCGCCTATGTTAATGGCTTGACCTGCCAACCCTGTAATAGGATTAAGATTCACGTTCGTGTCTTTAGCAGTAGATGTATCCGCCGACTTACTCGCTTGGGTATTCTCACTTAACGTAACGGTAATGATGTCTCCCACTCTTCTGGCTGTAACATCTGAATACAGGCTATTCGCCATATTTGAACGAAACAGAGAACCATCTTCTACGACCGTTTCACGCGGATAATCTGGCACCACAGGGGCAAACGACGGGTCGTTGGCCTGAACCGGTGGTTCGCTGGTACTGGCGCAGCCGCCAAGTATAAGTAGTGCAGCAGATATACCTAGAATACGCATGATGCTACCCATTAAAGTTGCTGAATAACCTGACCAAGCATTTGGTCAACCGATGAGATAACTTTTGAGTTCATCTCATACAAGCGTTGGCTTTCAATAAGATTAACCAATTCTTCAGTTACGTTTACGTTCGATGTTTCAAGCGTGCCTTGAGAGATATAACCTAACCCTTGCAAGCCAGGTATACCCTGAATAGGCGC
>JACLAD010006329.1_pt1 | contig 46281 bp, 25 predicted proteins | sample 8027901 | NCBI WGS metagenome assembly JACLAD01 (sample SAMN15725071, study PRJNA655200) | protist metagenome | isolation source: fluorescence activated cell sorting (FACS) single amplified genomes of... | place: Spain: Blaines Bay Microbial Observatory, Mediterranean Sea | collected 2016-07-05 | reverse complement strand
TTCAACCTTGACTAGAGTCATATTTGACGAATGAGTAGCTTCGAGCTGTTTTAGATATTTCTGTTGGATTTTGGCTCGGCTTGCACAAAGTCGCAAGGCCTTGGCCTGCAATTTCGGGGTGTCAAGATGGCCAGTTCTTGATGCTTTGTCAGTTGGCTGCAACTCTTCTTGGTCCCAAGAAACAAACGCAGGGTCGTACAGCTTGTTTATGACCATTAGGTGCGATTGGATCTTGTTTTCTTTCAAAGCGTGTACCAGTCTACCAGATTCCAGCACACTAAGTGCTTCGGCGATGCCGACGCAAACAAAAGTGGTTTGCTTTGCGTCAGTAAAAGTTTCGCGAAGTTTCTCAACAGAAGATTTCAACGCGCGCAATTTATCAGCAAGTTGCTCTGTTAACGGTCTCTGCGGCGCATTCCCTTGTGATCCGCCGCCAGAAAGCCACATGGATGCCATATTGATGTACATTCCCAACTTGGTTTTCCACGACTCGAGGTGACTTATGCCGGCTTCCAGTACGGAAGGAAGTTTCAATAACTTGAGTGTATGACCAGTTGGCGCTGTGTCGAGAACAATAATGTCATAGTCTCGTTTCGATGATTCTAATAATTCACGAAGGGCTATCGCTTCATCCACTCCAGGTACGTTACTCAGCCAATCCTTCATTTCTGCTATCATTTGTTTCATTTGTGCACCCAAATCTTGCTGAGGTGCATCTTGTTCTACGTTTCCCAAAAATTGTTTGACACTATTCGTCGCATCAATTTCTACAGCAAACAAATTATCCACATCTTTCACTGCGGTTATTTCCCCTTCCTTTCCAAGTTCTTGTTCAAGGCTATCACTTAAATTATGTGCAGGATCCGTGGAAATTAGTAAAACTTTCAAATTATAAGATTGAGCAAGTTCTATTGCAATAGTACAAGACGTTGTTGTTTTACCTACACCACCTTTACCTCCAACAAAAATAAACCTTTTTTCACGCAATTTTCCAAACACCCCTTCCATCTTTTTAAAAACACTTCTCTTTTTCTTGAATGTGATGTGTTTCTTGTTTTTCTTCTTCTTCTTCTTCTTCTTCCGAGATGCACGAAAGAAGCTTAGTGGAACCGTAGGCGGACCTAGTGTACACGTGTACGTGTACCCCAGGGCAGGTGTTTGCTACGTCATCATTCCCGCTACTGGTATTTTGCCTACCTGTATGCAGGCCTACAGGCGGCTTCCAACCTTGGAGACCTTCTCTAGGTAAAGAAAGGAAGGAAAGGCCTGACTTGAATACTACTAAATTTAGCCGTTGAGCGGGAGTCGATCATCGGATGCCCGACTCCCTGCGGACTCCCCCCTAGGCTTATAATTGTCAAACCTCTTGAAAAACTATTGGTTTACCGTCGACTGCGGGTACGTGATGACTAGTATGATCAGTACCAATCAAAACATAAAGCCCCAAAAGGGCCAACTGACCGCCGCCGCGGCGGCCGATGACGACGCAACGGATTTATTTTCTAGTTCTAGCTACTACCTTAATTAGGGAAAGAAAGATTCAAGGGAGCGTGTTTTTTTTTTTAATAGAAGGAATTGAATCGATTTGACTAAAAGATGTCGACTTCTGCATTATCAACTTGGGTACAAAACTCGAGCTCAATGCTTCAAAGTTCAGATGAACAACAACATAATGAGTATTTAATCAATGAAGCGTTCGCTAAAGTATGTGCTATTTTTGATAGTAAAAGCAAAGACGTAAAACCATTGGTTTATAACAAGTTGAGGCTTTTGCAGGCTAGATTAAATAAGGAAAAAGTCTTGCGTAAACAAGCAGTCGAACAACATATTGCAATATTCCGAGAAGGTCAAACTGGTGATAAAAGAATAACACTCATGGTGCCAAACTACGTTTCTTATGTTTCAACTCAAGACACTATTGTCATTCGTTTATTTGAAGAAACGGTACACAAGCGATTGGTTGCTGTACTGTCTCGATATGATGCGTTGTTTCGTTTCATACAAACTAGCTATTTCATATGGTTTGCTGCTTATAATCTGAATCGATCTCATTCAGCTGTGGTAGAAAGTACCAATTATCTACTACTTTCTTTTTGTTTGTTCACACACATCATGCAGTTCTTTCTGTTTAGTCCGAAAATCATGTGGTTTTGTGCTGGAAGATTCAGTGTTTGTTATTTTTTGTTCTTCTCGATTTTATCAGCGGTTTGTGGTGTAGCACTCTCGACAACGGGTGATGGTGGTCGTTATTCTGGTATTGCATGGATGATAAACTATTGCGTTGTTTATCCCATGACCATTTTCGATGATTCATACCAACTAAAGACATCATCAAAGTGGCAACTAGTAATTCAATTTGGTTCTGGTCTTCTTGTGCAATTTGCGCAGGATCAGCGAAAGAATGATTACGAAACCCAGTCTGATGTTACAATCTCCAATTTACTTGTTCAGTCACTCGCAGCTATTAACTTTGTCTTTGGTACTAGGGCCTTGGTAAAAACTTTAAACCCGAAATCGTTGAGTATATCCGATAGCTACGAATCATTACTGTTGTCATATGAAACGTGTAAAAATTTCCGACGGCAACAGAGCAAAATTCGTGTCGAAATCGCTACTGAGAAAACACGTGGTGCTTACTCTTTCGCTGGGAAAAGGCGAAGTTCTTCTGTAGTTGCTATCGATCCAACTGAGTTTTCACAAATCGATAAAGATGCCAACCAAAGTGATAATCAGAGCACATCTAAAGTTTTAGAGAATGCGAGCGTTGCCTGTTTGGAAATTGGAAGTGCCCTTCAACTGATTCTTTCGCTAAGTGGTCGAGATGAAAATGCGACCGAGAACATATCTATTTGCTTATCAAAATTTTTGAAAGCATACTCCTCTACGGCACCAAAGGATTCAAAAAAAGTTTACCGCAGGTTGTCCACTAGCTCAGACTTGTTGACCGATGCACGAGATATTAGGCATTCAAAAGCAAATTCCTACAGGGCGCCAGTCATGCGAGTCTTGATTTCATCGAAAGAGCCATTGATCTATTATGAATATGATTCTTTCGCAAACACTTTTTTCGGCAAGGAGATGTTACGATTTCTTGTTCATATGAATCGTAGCAAGCCTGTGCTAGTCATCAAATGTTGTGCTACCCTTGCGTACTTTTTTCTTTATAGCTACATTCTTGTTAAGACTGACAACTATGAAGAAATCGACGGGAGCTTCATCCTGTTCTTCACTTTAGTAGCTGGATACATGACAGTTATTCTTCAAATGATGCACTGGTTTTTTTTCAACGTGCAGTCATTCAAGATCTTGATTTTGAATAGTCGCATCGTGCTCCATGTGGGTACCTCGATACTATACATTGGAGCCCTGTCCTTTAGTCTAGAGGAGACCATGTTAGTACTCGCAACTTTACCTATAAGCTTTTTAGTTGCACTTGTTGGGGTAGCCGATGCCCTACCTCAAAGACATTTGACCAACACCATGTTCTACGTGTTCTCCCTCGTTTTTGTTGCATTCATAGTCTCGATTGCTGTAGCAATTTCATTGGGAATGTGTCCATTGGTGAAGGACAAAGAAACACCGGTTTTTGGAAGTAGTGTCCATGTCGTTATTGTTTCAGCTTGCGTACAACAAGCACTATTGACTTTACGAGCCTTCAACCCTTTATCGTTCTTGACGGTATCATCCACAGAGTTGTACAATCGATATCACTTTCTAGAAGGTGTGAAAAGAGTCAACATTCCAGAGCTCAATAGCGAAATATTTTGTGCATTGTACAAAACCATTCGGAGCACAATGCCAACCCTTGATGGAAATTGAGATGTACATGTGATGAGTGGGTCTGTGCAAAATGATAAGCTTGATGGACGCTGTTTTTCGAACAGAAAATATTAGATAAAAAATGTAAGTATACTCTAGTCAAACCAAAACTAACTCTTTAGAACTCCAAGCCGCCGCCGGCAGGCAAAGGGTCCTTCCCGAGGGGCCACTGCCGTGGTGGCTATTTGCCCTGCCGAAAAAACAAAAGTAAATAGATCTTCTATTCCTGGGAGGGAGGAGACTGATCCCAGCAGGGAGAAAGGTCCCAGTCCGAAAAACAGGAAAGAAAAAAAGAAAAAAAAAAAAACCCAAAAAAAATTGAGAGAAATTTGAAATTTTTTTTGTGATGATGAATGATGAAAAAAAGAAAAAAAAAGGATTGAATGATAGGTTAGATGGAGATAATAATGGTAAAGGAGAGGAGGAAGGGGGGGATCAGGATAAAGGAGGGAAGAAAGGGGGGTGGTCTGCGTGTGAAAGGGATCTTGAAAACTTGCACGGGGAATTTGTCAAGGTTCGGGACGACTACTTTCAAGAAAGGAAAAGCCTGGAACGGAAATACAATGAGCTGTATTCGAAAATATTTGAGAAACGATGCTCAGTTATCAATTTTCAAGATTGGACGACTGATGATGTCGAAGGATTTTGGATAACTGCCATGATGAGCAATGGCATCATAAGGAAAAATATATCTGTACATGACAAAATGGCACTTTGCTACTTACAAGATATTCGCAGTGTTGATGTGGATGGGGTCGGATTAAAGCAATACGGCTTTCGATTAGAATTTCATTTCAAGAAGAATCCTTACTTTGTAAACGGGATCCTGCAGAAAACATATCGTGTGCCAAACTTTTACGGAAACAATGTCCCGTTACTGGAGTCGGTTGAGGGATGTGATATCGAGTGGATATCTGACAAAACGAATTTGAACAAGATACATCATGAAAATGGAGAGAATTCATTTTTCTCTTTCTTTGAAGCACCTTGGCTGCCCGGGCCTTTGGTGGCTTTGGCAGACGTTCGGGACTTGGAAACGGAGAGAATATTAGAAGACGATTACAGCGTAGGTTTGGAATTTCATAAGAAACTAATCCCCGAGGCGGTAAAGTGGTTCACAGCGGAAGCTGCTTACAATGAAGGGCATGTTAGTGAAGAGTCGATAGAAGAAGACGGTGAAGAACAAGAGGTTGATTGGGAAGACTCGCTGGAATCGTTTAGAAAAGAAAAAGAACATGAAAGTAGAAAAGAGTGCCCTATACAATAAATTAAAACTAACAGTTACCAAAACTGGTTTCTCGCATTGCGAGGGCAAATTTCTTTGCAAGCTGCTCTTTGGAGGAATATTTCGGGAGCCATAAATGGAATCCACATGTCGCTACTGAAGGGAGGCGTTGATTTTCACTTTCTGTGACCACATTTGTGAGTTCAATGGTGAAATACCTATTTGCGAATCCATTTTGTCCAATTGATCGCCAGCCAGTAGCCCAGAGAAGCAGATTTTGTCTGTCTTTCATGTTTAATGATCCCACATATTCCCAAAACCATTGCACTTGTTTCGTGTCTTGATCGCCGCCTTTGTACACAGTGTTCTTTTTCCACATGTCTGTGTTAATCTTGCGATCACCTTCGACAATATTTTGGAGTTCATTGGGAGTCAAGAGTCGCAGAGCAATTTTTCGCGGGATGACTTCATGAAAGCCTTGCTTAACCATGGCAACTTGAGAAGACACATTTTCGACGAGGAGTTTGAAAGTTAGAAGCTCCAGGTAGCGGTCAAAGTTTTCTGGTCGGATGTGTTTCATATCTCCACCATCCATCAAGTCGGACATCATTCGTTTCATTTGGGTGGGCTCGGGGGTTTCGCTGCAGTGCCTTTTCAGATCACCGCTGTACGTCGTCGTCGTCGTCGAAGAAGAAACGGACACGGTTGTGTCGACCGAGAGTCGCCGCTTCCTATTGATGGGTGATTCGCTACAAGACGAGCAAGAGAGAGAGCCACCGAAAAGAGTAGATGCACCAGTTGATGACGATGACTCCGAACCAGAGTCCTCGTTGTCATTCAATGCCGGTGGCTCAGGCAAATCTGTAGATGCCGTCGCCAAAGAAGATGAGCAAGATGATGCGGAGAACTGTTTTGGATTCTGTAGCATGGTATTTTGCAAGAGCAGGAGCTTTCGAATGAGTCCACGATCTTGACTAGTGCGGGCTTGATCCATGGCCTTGCTAAGCTGTGAAAGCGTACGTATTGAATTGAATCTTATGCGCGGTGATGCTTTGGGGCTAGAGAGTGACCCTGTAGAATGTGGCGATGATGATGCGCGTTGAACCATAGGCGAGTTCGGAAAGTCCTTTTCAAAGGCTTCCCTCATCATGCACTCTCTGCTGTTCACAGTGAACGTCAAGTCTAGAAGGGCATCTTTGAATCGATCGGCATCTGTTTCCCGTAAATGCTTCATCAGCGACAACGTCGTGTAATATTGCTTCGAGACGTACTTGATATCTTCAAAGTCAGGCTCCTCTTCAAGCAAAAGTTTGCAAAATGATGGCACAAGTGCGACGCCTAGTGGATCTCCGTACAAAATAGAGAGGCCAATGACTTTTCCCATTAATCGATACCATTTGTTCTGTTCCTTTTCAGAGAGCCCGCCAAATTCTGGGCTAGGGCTAATTTGAACGGAATCCTTTGGATGATATCCAGAAATAACAAGATTGAGTTTCGGATCAAAGAGCTCGGCGCTGAGTCTTGAGAGCCAGTCCCTTCGAACGCCACCAGCATCAATACCTACTTGTTCTACGTGCTCCGAAGCATACTGGATCTTGAGGCCCTTGGTGCGCAAGTCTTCTCCCTTCACATTGTGCAAAACATTGAACGAGCTGTTTGTGATATTCCCTGGGTCAATTGTAAGTTCAATCGTCCCTTGTGATGGCTCGGAAGCTGCGGCCGCTGCAGCAGCAGCCGCAGTCTCGTCCACGGCCGCGCCTTCTTCCGACTGCGCCACATTGCTGGAATCATCTATTGCAGAAGAATTTGCTGCTATTGATGCCATGGCTATATTGTCTTCATCCGTTGAAGATGATGAATTTATTGGCCGCGAGCGAGTCGTGCAAGTAAGCAACTTGCTTCGAATATCTAAAGAAAGAGACTCCTTGGCATTGATTCCACCCTTACTCACCAGCTGATACAACGCCTTGGCTGCACTACAAACAAGTGGCTGGTTATGCGAATTTGATGTCATAATTTCGGTCAACGTTTTTAAGCCGTTAGCTCTCTCTACAGCTTTGACGCATTTATTCCCATTGTAACCGTTCATCAAATAAATCAAAGCCCACAACGCATTCCACATCAGCGATTCCTCAGTGTCTTGATGTCCCAAAAGATCCAAAAGCTTCATACTTGCGAGGGATTGCAACCGTGCTGACTTTGGGGCGTTTCTACGGTGTACTTCTTTCATCACACCTGTCGCCGTACTTTGCCTCTTGATCATATACCCCAACGCCCCAACCGTATTCAATAATACCTCTTGATCTATTGGATCCGATTTTGCCGCACTCAGGACGTTAATCAGTGTCTCATCACAACCATGCGCTAGTGCAATATCTGTGATATTGTTCCCAACCGGTGTGTTGTGCTCTACAAAACAAGCAACCGCACGCGTCGCATTGCACAGTTCTTGGGAAGTATAGGAACGAGAAATTATACTGTTCAGGATACTAAAGATTCCCGAGTTGGAAAGTTCGCAACCGATTTCAGGCGCCGTTTCCACCACTAATCCAAGCTCCTGCAACACCTCCGCCTTTACGCATGTTGGCAAGTCAGAGCTGTGGTTTAAGAGGGTTATGTAGACATGGAAAGCATTACATTCCCTCAGAAGTGTGCTATGACCAGAACTCAACTTTGATAATATACCTAGTGCACGCAACGAGTTACCCGTCGTGTGAATTGAATCAAGTGGGCTATCGCATATGCTCAGAATTTGCTTCACTAGCTTGTTGACAATTTCTTGCTGTCGATTCCTCACATCACAATCATGGAGGACATGCAACATACGTGACAACATCGTTGCGAACGCCTGGATCAACGAATTCTCTGCCCTTTTGCTCAAAACTGCAATTCGCAACATCAAGTCAACCATATCATTGTCAAGCAGCACGGAAGGATCCGTTAACGGTACCGACAACGAATACGTCCAGGTCCAGCAAATTGTTTCTAGTAGATGCCCTGATAGATGGTCTTTATACACCATTAAATCTTTGAATACACCCTTGAAATTTTCGACCACAGACTCCTCAATCTTGCTGGGGTGATTGTCCAACAAAACCCCAAAACCCTGACTAAGTGTTATAGATGAATCTTCCAAAATTGACAAAGCCTGTTGGTATTCCTCTGTTTTGCTATTCGCAAGGTGATCACATACTTTTCCAATCTCAACAATACGGCGTTTCACGTGGATTAACAGTTGCTGGCAAATATTAGAAATCATTTCAGGGAATATTTCAGCCATCTTGGAGAGAAGCAACGCCACACGCGCATTCAACAACGAGCTTCTCACGCAGCCACGTTGCAAAACGTGAATACATAATTCAATACCCTTTGAGTTGCGAAAAGTTCGCAACCTCGTCTCGGAATTCTCCACTAGAAATGTTATCACTTGCAAGCCTAGCAATAAAACACCTTCACTTGTCGTTTCTAGAGCCAACGTGTTTACAATTGACGGAAAGGCACCGCATGCCACTGCAATATCTGCACGTTCGTCACTTTTCTGTACAAGGTATCCCAGCGAGGCAAGAACTTGGAGAAGGAACACTTGGTTATTTTCAGGAACCTGAACTAATTTTTGAAATAATGCAGGGATCAAACCCTGCTCTGTGAGTACACCCACACAGTCCGGTTCTGTTTGAATCATTCTCCGCAATTGTTTCAAAATATCCATCTCTCGTGCGATGCTTTCTTTTCCGTGACAACAATTCAAGTTCCCCTCTTCTTCTTCGTCGTCCATTCCATTCTCGCCATTTTTCATTTCCACATCCATTATCTCTCTATCCTCCTCTTCTTCCTCATTCTTCATCTTCTTCTTCTTCTTTCCTCTCTCGTTCCTTACTCCCTCTCCACCACGAAGAATGTTCACAAGGGATCGTGCCGTAGACACACTCACCATTTCAATACAAAAATAAATAAAAAACTAATTCAATATAAATCAATACAATTCATTCCCTCCTCCCTTCTCTCTATCTCTTCCCTCACGTATACCTTTCCTTTCGTTCTCTCTTTTCTTTTCTTTCTTCCTTTCTTTCAAACTAAAAAATTTAAACTTTTGTTTTTTTTTTTGCTCTTTTTTTCTCTTTTCTTTTCGTCACCGGATAAACGCGGGATCTTACTAGGGTTTACTAGTAGAGTTCAGTAGACCTCCCCCTCCCCGCGGAGCGAATTTATGTGTGGGTATCCGTGAAATAGATCGATGGGTCCGGAGACCTACATAAATAGTCCTGATCTCTAGCTCTAAGGCTGAACGCATACATATATCTTCTACAAGGGAACTGCTCTTGCGATATCTATCCAAGGTTCCACTCACGAGTCCGCTCGAGCGGAGCGCTTGGACATCGCATTGTCTTGTCTTGTCTTCTCGGCTCTTGACTTTCCTCTTTTTCGAAGTTTTCACAAGTAGATTTCCGCGAACGCGATACACATTGGAATCAAACGAACGTCGCCCGGACGGAGTGCGTTTTCATTTCGATGAATAGCCTTCCCGGCAGGGCATAAAAGCTCGACACAGTCGCCCCCCGGGAAGGATTACTAGTTGGTAATTCATTTTGAAAAGGAGAAAGTAACCCGGGGGGTCGACTGCAATATGTTCTTTTGTCCTGTGCGTTTTCGTTTCAAATGATGAACAGCTCGCCCGGCAGGGCAAAAGAGCTCGACGCAGTCGCCCCCCGGGAGGGATTACTACAGTTGCCAAGAGGATATTGATATTGTACAAGTTTTAAAGGTTCCAGGGCTCCCCAGGGGGCGACTGCGTCATGCTCTTATGCCCTGCTGGGCGGCCTCATCTAGCGCTACCAGAAAAAAACCAACGTCCGAGTCAAAAAAAAAGAAAACAGACCCAAAACATGCGAGGTCGATGATGGGATTGTTTTATAAGTTGATTTTATCATGTATTGTGTTTTTGAGTTCTAAAGGTGATCCTGATATGCATGTTGTTGTATCAAATGATGAAGAATTACAAGCTTATTTGAGTTATAATCGGGGTGTTGAACTGGAACAAGCTGGAGAATTACAACTTGCAAGGATTGCATATGAAAACGCACTGGAAAAGAAAGCGGATCTGTTGGAAGCTATGAACAATATTGGAGGAATATGCAAGACGGAGGGGAATATTGATTGTGCAAAAAGTTTTTACAATATGCTGCTCCGGGAAAGTTCTGAAATGGAGAATAAATGGTTGCAAGCTGCTGCCAACAACAACTTGGGCCTTATCGAGTTTATCGAAGCAACAGGCGGAGTAGTAGATGCGGAACCAGTTGCTGTGAATGCACCAAGAATACGGGATTTGGCGATGAAGCATTATCAACAAGCAATCGATCTTGACCACAACTTGATCGACGCGCACTATAACCTTGCGAATTCGTTCCAGTTGTTGGGTGAAGATGACAAGGCTTATGAAAAGTTCCTGGATGTTCTTTCGTTAGACCCAGATCATGTTCGGGCAAATATGAATTTGGCCAATTTATTCATTAAACGGAACCGATTTGATCTTGCTTCCGAGTATCATGCCAGGGTAGTAGAAAAGGCCTCGGTAAAGGGGGAAAGTGCCAAGTTTCAAAGTGACGCGTTGAACAACCTGGGTCAGACACTGCGAGAAGCCGGGGACATATATGGTGCGATTGCCTCTCATGAGCAAGCCCAAGAAACTTCGCCACATGATCCGATCGGTTATGCTCATGCACTTGTAGCACGGCGGGGTGTTTGCCAGTGGAAAGATTGGCTAGCGCACCACATCCATCTTGTAGAATTATTGCAGCGAAGCAACAAAACTGGTGTCGAGTTGGGTCCTTATGATTCCCTTCTAATGCCTGTTTCTTTTTTTACGGGTCGCGAGCGTCCCTGGCTACGGGATTTTGCTCGTCAAGCTATTGCAGGGTTTCATGTTGCTCGAGGCACCCAACCCGGGGGGCGAAAAGTGGTCACGCTTGGATACCTCTCGTATGATATGAGGGAGCACCCGATGGGGTATTTGACTCACGGCTTGTATGTGAATCATGATCGATCCCAATTCGAGGTGAATGTGTACATGTATGGAGAACGAGATGGTTCCGAGCAACGGTTGCGCATTGAACGTGACGTGGACAAATTCATTGACATGCTGGGGGTCCCCACAGATGCAGCTGGGGCGCAGCTTGTGAACGATAAGGTTGATATTCTTGTAGACCTTATGGCTCACACGCGCGGTGCACGTGTGGATATTGCTGCACAGGTTCCCCCTGGTACCACGTATGTAAACTATTTAGGATACCCTGGGACGAGTGGGTTCGACTTTCAGGGCGCGTACTATATGGGTGACGCCGTGGTGACCCCCGTAGAGTCGCTACAGGGAGGACGGGAATTTTCTGAAACTGCCCTGCTGATTCCAGGTAGCTACCAAGCCAATGAGTACAATGCGTCATTTGCAATTTGTCTCCAAAACAGCGCTTATGATGCGCACCGATGCCGCTCCAAGAGTTCCTTGACCCAAGCTATCCCGGAGAGATTTCGTGGAGCATTTCGTTTTGCAAATTTGAACGTCATCCAGAAAATGGAACCGGAATCGTTCGGTCTGTGGATGAATATTTTGCGTAGGGCACCACACAGTATCTTGTTCCTTCTTCAAGAGTCGTCTAAAATCAAGGGCAATGCAACAGCAAATTTAAAACTCCAGGCCGCGGCTCGTGGAATTGACCCTGGTCGCATCGTGTTTCTTCCCCGTGTGTCCAAGGCGGATCATCTTTCACGTCTAGTGGGTATTGACGTATTTTTGGACTCTCTTATTTATGGGGCGCACTCCACAGCATCTGACGCCCTGTGGGCAGGCGTGCCGGTTCTTTCAGTTCGCGGTGGTGCATTCCCAAGCCGAGTTGGTGCGAGCTTGAATGAAGCATTGGGACTCAGTGAACTTGTCACCGATTCGGTCAAAGTGTTTGAGGATATCGCGGTTGAATTGTCGTATCGACCAAGTTTAGTATCCGCACTCAAGGCCAAGCTTGTGCAAAGTTTGTGGCGCAAACAGCTGTTTCGGCCGGATAGATCGACTCGTGCGGTTGAAAATGGGTTACTAGCTGCACATGAGCTAGCCGCAGTCCCGTTGCGTGTCGCTGTGATTTTGCCTGAGAAAGAGGGCCAGGATCAGCTCCTCGAAACGTTGGAGAAGGAACTCGAAAATGCCGCATCGTTGCTGCGTTCCACGGGGGACGCGGAGCACGTTGGTTTCACATTGAAGCGAATCGCTGCGACCGCAGAAGCATGCCAAAAGCACACGAGACGTTGTGGGATGGTTCTTGCTAATGCGCTACAACTTCTCGGCGTTGCTGGTTCTGACGCGAATTACATCTTGGAAGCGATATCCCTGTCACAATATCTAGATCCAAGGCCACCAATATCCCAGTGGCTAGCGAATGCAGCACATATCTTTCGATTATCTGGGAGACTTTCTCGAGCCCGTGCTACATTTCGAAAAGCAATCTCGCGCACCTTGCTTGAAAATGTTGACGGGTTTGCCATACATGTCGAGTCGCTGGTTCACATTTCCAAGGATCTCGGTCAGTCTGAAACAGAGCAACTTGCCGAGTTTTTACGCTTGTACGTTGTTGCCAGACATCAGCAGCTGTCAGACGCTGAAAAGTCCGCAATCTATGAAGAGTCAGGGTTCTGGCCAGCGATACAGTCTGTTGTTGACAGGTTGGTGAGTTTCGGAAAGCACCTTGGAGCCGCGTCTCTCCTCAAAGATGCAGCTTTGCTTGCAACGCCGAGTCCGTTTCGCTTCCGGCTCATGTATCAAAGTGGTGCGCTCTTCAACGTGGCAAAACACTCTCGTCTCGCGCTGAATATTCACTTGGACACAGTCAAGGCCGAGAACCTTTATTTTTTCCAACAAGTAACGAGGCCGCGACCCGTGGATCATGCTGGAAGAAGGATTGTTATTTACTGCTACGAATACGGACAAACGTGGTGGCCAAACTGGGGCCCGAACTCCCCCAAGCAAGGAGGCGCGGGTGGTTCCGAAGAAGCAGTGATATTCCTCAGCAGAGAGTTGGCCAACCTGGGTTGGCTGGTTGAAATTTATGCCGACCCTCTGGAAGCAGACCTGGGTATAGACAAGTGGGGGGTACTGTGGCGGAAATGGACCGAATATGATGTCAACGACAAACCTGACGTGTTTGTAGCATGGCGATATCACATTTCGTTAGCTCTGGCTGTTAATGCAAAAGTAAAGCTGCTTTGGTTACATGATATAGTGTCAGATCTCGGCGAGCAAATTGCACTCTTGCCAAGTATTGGGCTCGTGGACGCGGTTTTAGGAGGCAGTCGATTTCATCTTCGCAGCTTTGCAAATTCCATTCAAAACATTTCATTCGTTTTGGGCTATGCTCTGCAAGAGTCTTATTTCGTCGACGGCACCAACGCTAGAAACGAATTTATTTACGCATCTGCTCCAAATCGAGGCCTCCAAGCTTTGCTTTCCGTGTGGCCCCAAATTCGTGAAAAAATTCCCGATGCACGATTGGCAATTTACTACGGGTTCTCCCCTTCGTTCATGAAATGGGGAATAGACAGCATTCCCAACTTTCAACAATGGGTCCACTATATGAAAGAGACAATTGCTCGCTTAAACAGCTTTGGGGTAGATTACATTGGCATGGTCGAGCATCACGAACTTGCAACTGCGTATGCTCGAGCAGGCTTTTCTCTTTACCCCACATCATTTCCAGAGACAGGATGTGTGAGCTTGATGAAGGCACAGGCTATGGGGGCTATACCTATCACAAGTCGCTTTGAAAATTCGTCCATTCCAGATCTCACACATTTGTGGGATCTCGGTCCATACCCGGCACCCAATTCTGCTCCTATTGAAAAGAATGCTACCTTTTTACAGGAGTGGGCTCAAGCTGTCATACGTGCCGCAACTCGTGTAGATTTACAGCATCACCGCGCTTCTATGAAAGAGTGGGCTAGGACCGAACTACTTTGGAGTGCAGTTGCCCGGCGCTTGGTATCAACGATTGATAAAGTTAAAGGTCCATAGAAAAAGTTAAATGCCTAAAATACTTATTTATTTATTGTGGTTCTTCATATTCTTCCAACCTTTCTCTAAGCTCTAGATTCTTTTTTGAAAGTTCTTTGATAATTTTTTTCAACTCGTTGTTTTCATCTTTTAACTCCTGATTCTCTTGTTTTGTCGCTTCAATATCAATACCCATTGGTCCTCCAAAATATTTCTTGACAAACCCCACAGCATCTGCAGGTCGTTCCGGTTCTTCATACAACCCGACGAGAACTTTCGTTATAGCTTCTACTACATTTTCCTTTTCCAAGTATCTTCGAAATTCCTCTTTTCGTTGTTCTGGCAAACTATACGATGCTCCTTGAGCACTGCTCATTGATGGATTACTGCTCATAGATCCTTTTTTTAAAAGACGTTCTAGATCACTTTACTTTTTTTATTGACCCTTTTTTTTTTACTTTTTTTTTCATGGCCATTTTTTTTTTTAACGGCTTTTTTTCCTCTCCCATACCAGACTCACCCGTGTGAAATTTATTCTGTTCAAGATCTATTCCTGTGCAAGTTCCCGTTAGTATGTGTGCATGCCAGTCTCTGTTGCTGTCCCGTGTTTAAACATACTGTGGATACACACGTCAACAAACAATCAGAGCTCTGACGCATATTTAGTTACACGGAAAAGTTCTTCTATCCATGGATCAAAGTTGTGAGCAAAAAATTCTTGTACTATAAACAAAACAAGTGAAGCGTCCATCAAACATCAAAGAATTCCGAAAAACAAAAAAACAAAAAAACAAAAAAACGTTGAAAAGAGAAACAAACCAAAAAAAATTAAAAGTTGAATAAAATGGACGCTCTTCTTGATTTCGAAAAACGCACGGGTATTTCTGATACAGATTTGTCGGATTTTGAAAAGAAAACAAACGAAATTGCACGACTTGTGACAGGTCTTAAAGATGGCTCGATTGACCCATATCAACTTGATGTGCCTGATCCAAGGGAAGAAAAACGAAAAGAGGATAAAAGGAAACAAAAGGCTAGAATTGAGAAAATTGTGGCAAAACATAATAAGGATAAAGAAGAGTGTGAGACATGGTGGACACGTGCTGAAACGCTCTGCGGGAAAAGTAGGAAAGAAGCGAAAGCTCAACGGGATGCAGTGGCACGTGGTACAGTATCCAAGGTAAAGCACCAAAACGAAAAAGAGCAATCAACCAAGATTTTAGATGATGATGGCAACATCCTTTTCCCGAGACCAAAGCAAGAGTGTGATGTACTGGATTATACAGTATGGGATAAATGGATTCCAGATGACCCTGTATCGTTAGAGGAAATGCAGCGAGCAAAAGAAAAGATTGAAGATGAACGGAACTTAGCTTTCGAACAAGCCAATCCAGAATTTTGCAACCAATTCAAGGAAGATCAAGAAAAACGTAGAAAAGCGAACGAGAAAAAAGAACAAGATAATGAAAAGCTGCGACTTCGCGGCAACCAGCTGTTTAAACGCAAAAAGTATTTGGAAGCGCTAAAGTGCTACATGGATGCACTCGAGTCAATGCCATGGTCTGTCTCTATCATTGGAAATATTGCACAAGTATACTTGAGACAAAAGAATTACGAGAGAGCGCTTGAATTCAGTGAAAGGGCCCTTTTTCTTGAACCAGAAAATGTAAAGGCGCTGTGGAGACATTCCCGTGCTTGCATTGGTGCTGGTGTACTTGAGGAAGCCGTAAATGACCTCAAATTTGCTGCAATAATCAATCCAGATGACGAAGAAATATCGGATCAGTTGGCCAAAGCTGAGCAAAAATGGAGCGAACTCCAAGCAGAAAATAACGTGGTTGACAAAGTTTCAAAACTTGACGCGCCTACTTCAACTTCTCTGCAATCGGAGCAAGCAGTTGCCGAGGCATTGACCAATCCGACCGGCACACTGATGATCCCACGTCGGATGTGCAATGAGGTCGCTGCAATTGATGAAAATAGCCCCGGTACTTTGACCACGACACAGAAGCTGGCTGTCAATGGGCTCAACGAACTTTTTATATCCTCTAACTCGGAGGAAACAGCGGAATTGTGCGTTCTTCTGCGCACCAGTGGTGCCCTCGAGAAACTCTGTCGACTTGCGCAAAAACTCGAGGGGAATGATTTCAGCAAAGGAATGCACCATTTGATGGTGAGAGCGATCGCAAGTAATTCTCGCAATGAGACTCTAGTGCTCGAGGAAAAGCAGTTGCTGAAAGGATCTCTTGAATCTGAAAGCTTGGCACTAAAACGAATACAGCTAGTAGCTGCTTTCGTGGAATATCCAAAATACCGGGTACAAGTAGCTGCATATAGATCGTTGTACCCTGCACTGGTGGAGGCCTTAAACTCAAAGCAGCTCTTTGCCGACGCGGTAGATATTGTTTGCAACTTGTGCGCGTCGCCAGAATCTCGTGAGCGATTTCTCATAGACATGGGCCCCTTAAACCTTGACAAAGTTCTAAAACGCCTCAATGAAGCTGTTCCTGAGAAAGATGCAGTTGCCGCGCTTGCAAACGCAGCGCAAGATGTACGCGTTGTGGACGCTCTGGACTATCGACCTCTATTAGAAACTGCTCTAGGACCGATTGGTAACAACCAGAAACAACGGCGCGCTTCCGATACGGCTAGAGCCTTTGCACTAACTGGATTGATTAATTTGACCATTGACAAAGGTCATGAACTACGCGAGAAACTAGCTAATGATACCAAGTGCTTGGAGAACTTGTATGAGCTCGCGACGAAGCCTGCTGGTCGCCCTCAGATCATTTGTACTCGCTCGGCCGCGCTTCTATCACGCATTCTTGCCGATCCTAAGCATGGCGCAAGTGCTTCGCGATCAATGCTGCGACTCAAGCCCAACGTACTTGATGATGTGTCCACCTTGATGGAAAACACGACAAAAAATAGCGAAACTTCACCATGGATCGAGCACCTTATCCGTTTCCTCGCTGGTTTGTTGCGAAATGGCGGCACTCAGCACTTGGCCAATTCAAAGGATCCCAAACCCTTTGTGGCAAGTATTGCAAAAGTGTTGGATTCTCAGGCCAAGTTGGCTAGATCGGGCGACAGAGCTGTCATTAAAAGCAAGAGCCAGATCGCAACAAATATTGCTCAATGCTTTTTGCAACTCTGCTCTGAGCCGAAACTCAATCAGCTTGCCGTGATTCGGGAAAAAGTCATCCCTTGTTTAATCCACTTGCTTCAATACACCGAGGACGGCCCGGTTCGCAAGAATGCCGCCATAACTCTTGCAAAGCTAGCTCAAAGCGGACAAGACAATATGAAAGTCATTCGCCAGTTGCGAGGGATGGAAATGTTGGTGGAGCTCGGTGACAGACTCGTATAATGTAAATCATCTCTTATTGCTCTCTCCAGAAAAGACCCGCCCGGCAGGGCAAAACAGCCTCTACTGCAGTGGCCCCCCGGGAGGGGTTATAAACGTCAACGCAATTTCCAGGTAACCCACTGCCGTGGATCCTCTTTCGGGCAAGCTTCATGATTGCGTCACTGTGCAGAGACGGAATGAAACAAGAAGAAAGAAGATGAGCGAAAAGCTGGTTGAAATCAATGTGATATCCGATTTTTTATGTCCATGGTGCTTTTTAGGGAGTATGCAATTAGGAAAAGCAATCGAGATATTGGATGCAAAGTTTGATAAGAAAGTTAAGTTTCATGTAAAATGGTATCCGTTTTTTCTCTCGCCAGGATTAAATCGTATTCTGGACAAACGGGAAATGTACATAAAGAAATTCCAGGGAAATGAAGAAAAGGCACTAGCAATGGCTGCGAATTTTGAAAAGATGCTTGAACCGTTTGGGGAAAGATACACGCTTGATGGACAGGTTGGATCGTCACTGGATGCGCACAGACTTTGTGAGTATATCGGTATGACGCAAGGCCCTGTTTTACAATGGAAACTCGCAAATGCAATGTTTCGCAAATACCACTCGTTAGGATTAGCTTTATCCGAGCATAGGGTCCTGTTGGACGCCGCAGAAGAAGCAGGCCTAGATCGAGGTAAAGCAGATCGTTTTTTGAAGTCAGACGAGTTGCGGGAAAAGTTCAGCAGCAAGGGACAAGGACCTTTCGTTCCTGACACGTTGGATCTAGCGACCCAATCTGGTGTTCCCCATGTGAAAGTAGAATGTGGCGACATGGCTTTCGAAATTCCAGGAGCGCAATCGGAGGACTACTTTGTTCGAATCATCGATCGCATCGTGCAAAAGTCTCGTTTATAATATTGTTTCGTATAAAAAAAAAAAAAACTTACTTTTCCTCCAGGAAGGCTCTGTGAATGGTGTGAATAGCTTTGTCCATATCTTCAGATGGTATGACTGCAGAAATGTTAATTTCTGAAGCACCTTGTGAAATCATTTCCAAGCTGATTCCTGCTTCAGCCAGTACGTGAAAAACTCTTGAAGCAAGCCCCGTTTGGTGGCGCATGCCAGATCCAATACAGCTTACAATAGCCCGGTTTTCTTCAAAGTCTGCTTTGCCATATTGTTCGAGGTCTTTCAAAAGCGCGTCGATTGATTCCCGCGGAGTCGTCTCGTGTAGGGTCACAGTAAGATTACTGACGGATGTCGAGATGAGATCCGCTTTGACTTTATGTTGAGCAAACTTTTCGAAAACCCTAGCCAAGAAACTAGTAGAATCAAGGAGCCTATTGCTCATTAAATTGATAACTGGGATGCCTTTTTTAGAACACACAGCAGCAATTCCTTGACATTTTGCTCCTCGAAGTTTCCCAAGCTCTTCTTCGTGGTCTGCTTCGACAATGGCAGTGCCGCCACTATCCGGCTTGAACGTGTTCAAGATATGTATTGGAACACGGTCTTCGATGGCACACTCCATAGTAAATGGATGTAATACCTCATTGCCAAAGTACGTAAGCTCGGACGCTTCTTCTGGGGTAACAAGCGAAAGCAATCGTGCCTCATCGATTTTCGTAGGGTTGCCCGTGAAGACACCATCAGACTCTTTCCAAACCTGGAGAGCATCAGCATTAACAGCACCAGCACAAAGAGCAGAGGTTAAATCCGTGTACCCTCTACCTACTCCTTTTATAATACCCTTATTTACGTTGCCAAAAAACCCTGAAACTACAGGGATCGTGTTTTCTTCAAGAAGTGGCTTCAACAAACCGCCAAACACCCGTTTGGCAGTGTGCTGGTATCCACGACGCCCCGTGTCGAGCTCTTGAAACGCGCCCGATAAGTTTACGTATTCCGCTTTCACGCCGCGATCACGAAGTACATAGCTTATCAACCCTGCACTCAAGCGCTCACCACAACCAATAACCATATCGTGCGAACGCGGGGAAATCTCGCGAATTACACCAAGCGAACTACAAAACGACCTCGTGCGATCAAGTTCTTGGTGCACAAAATGCTTCGCATTATCACGAATCTTACGGTCATTCAACGAATAGATTATGTCCATATGTGTGTCTTCAATACGTTCAAGATACACTTGGAACTCAGCTTCTTGTTTTACAGCGGCCTCAGCAGCTGCAAGTAGTCGAGATGTCGTGCCTTCTTCTTTTGTTTCAGAGCTCAAAGCAGAAACAACAGCTACCACATTTTTATTTTCTTCCTCGCTGTAATGACTAGTGATTATATTCGCCACTTTGTCCATCTTTTCAGGTGTACCTAGACTAGTTCCTCCAAACTTTTGTACAACAATCGAATCAGGACCAATACTTTTCACACTCGAAAACGATCGTGCAAACTTGGCAGAAATACCACCACATCTTGTCACACTGTTTGATATACGGAGCAACATTTTTTTTGGTTTTCTTCTTCTTCTTCTTCTTCTTCTTCTTCTTCGTCAAACCCGTCGTCCTTCCTTCCGACACTTCCCAAAAAATCTGGTTTGTCTAGCGCTCCGAAACCACTAAAAAACCTTTAAGCCATCCTACTGTTGCCGCTTTTTTCATGTGCAGAATCAATAAGGTTCCTATCCTAAGTAAGCATGGTGTGCGTAACAGGATCTGGGTATGTATATGTATCCAATAGATCTATGCATATGTGAACTCTACCGTTAACGGGATGAGTGAGCCCTTTACATCCGTTTGAAATCAAAGTGGTCATAAATCAAGGCCATCACCAACAACGACGCCCACTCGACAGTCGACGCGCGAGAACATGTCGTTTCTTAACTATAAAAACCGACAAAAGTCTTGAAAAAACATGAAAAAGGATTCCTTCTTACCAAACCAAGATTTTTTTTATTTAAAAAAAACACGGAAAAAGGACAAGTCTCTTAAATTGTTGTGCTGGACCTCGTGCACACACACTTTTGTCCATGCGACCAGTCGAGAATTAAATTTCTTTCCAGGATTTCTGTGCATTACATTTGCAAGAGTAGGAGAAAAGGTCCTCAATTACAGGAAAGAAAATGGGCAAGGCGGATAAATTACTTGGACTTGATGGGTCTGCTGAGACGACTGCCATTCTTGTGCAGAAAGAGGGCTGGGTTGAAAAAAGTGCTACCATTAAAGCGAAATCATTTAAAAGGGTCTGGGCTGTCGTGAAAGATGGTTTCTTCTTATGGTATCAAAGTCCAAAAAGTGACGATAACAAATTACCGTTTGATACGAAACCTAAAGGGGTTATTCCCTTGGGTGGTTGTCTTGTAAATTTAGATACCAAAGATAAGAGAGTAATTTCGATGAGGCACCCTGACGTCCCTAGCGCTGCTTTCAAGCTTCGGTCGAGTCAACCAGGAGAAACGCTAGATTGGCTTGCTGCGCTTGAAGGCGCTAAAAAGGCTACCTGGGACAATGCGCTGCTAGGAAGTGCTCTTATTGATAACTTACAGGCTTCCGGCACGAAACTGGAAAAGGAAAAGGAAGCTGCTTTTCAAACACTACAAAATAAAGCAAAAAAGCTCCAAATAGAGCAAGAACAAAAAGAAAAGTTATTACTGAAAGATTTTGAACGACAGAATGCGTTTCAGCAAAAATTAGATGAAGAGCAGGGCCGTGTACGAGAGTTAGAAAGCGCAAAACAATCTGTGGCTGAAACACTCAGTAAAGAAGCGAAAAGCCGCAAAAGCGCTGCTAGGAAGCGAATGAGTGTTGAACGAAAACTAGCCAAAGCAGAAGCGGCCCTAAAGCAACTTGAAAATGCAATGATAGTTCGGAACCAAGGAAAGCTTCCTAAATCGCTTGAACGGGAAGACGATGAAGTTAGAGCAAGTGTCGGGGCCCTAAAAAGTTTCTTCGAGGCACGTGTTAACGAACAGACCGTTTTGGCGCGCTCAGTATACGAACGTTTACCAGCAACACCCCCTAAGCCACAACGATGAGAAGTAAGTAACTATATCGTATTATTTTGGAACTATTTCTCGAGTTTGATTTTGTTTGCTTTAGCATAAATGTCGACGTGGCATTGCTGCAGCTCGAATCCCCAATGTTGCAGAGATTGCCGTACAACAGGGGAAACGGAAGGGTCATCATACGAAGCACCCGCTATCAATACTTTTTTTATGAGATTGTTGCGAAAGCGACCTTTCACTCCAGCAAATTTCTCCCACCGACTTATTTGGCGTTCGTCATCGTCGGAGCGACGGCCTTGGAAAAATCGGCAATACCACATGAACCACCCGTAAGGATCTTGTTCGTTGATCCAATCTTTCATTTCCCAGTATCCAAGACCATGAGTGTCTTTTTTATCCACTTTCGCGCCACAGTCTACTCCGAACTTGTTGACCGATTTTACGTATTTTTGTGACGCGAGTTGGCTTATTGGAGTCATGCCTTTTATCCATTCTGTTGGCAGCTCTTTCCATGCGTCTTTGTATACTTTTCCGGTAACACTACTTTTGATGCTACGAAAGTACCCTCCGCCAAACGAACCCATACGAAGAACTTGACTTGGAGACAAGTTTGGGTTGAATTTACGTGTTGAGGGCAGATCTGCAAACTTGAACGACCCGTCAGATTTACGAACAGGTAAAACATTGCACCAATGACTTCCCATTGGGTTGACCCCAATCTTCCATTCGGGCAATTCCTTTTTCATCGCAACACCTCCTTTCTTCATAGTCTTTTCAGCAACTTTTTTCACAATCGGCATTCCTCCAGCCTTTTTCCGTTCCTTTTCGTCCTCAACACGTAGTTTCTTCTTTGAACTTTGTTTCTTCTTCTTCAACTCAATCTTTACGACACTATTTACAATTTGTTGTTTTTGTTTCTTGTCCCTCGTATTCGTATCACCGTTTACCTCACATAGTTCACGTTTCGATCCCATCGTTTTTTCTCTTGTTTTTTTTTTGGTGATGTTTTTTCGGGGGGGATTTTTTTTCGGTTTTGAAACAATCAGGGAGAAAGTGAGTCCTGGTCAACACATGAATTCGTGAATTCATGCTTTCACGTGTTTATATGAAGTCTTGATTATTGAAACTGGCTCCTGAGTAGTGAATGAATGAGTCCGTGTTCTATTTCTAGATTTGAATTCTTTTCGTACGTAATGTACATCGTTGTTTTTTTTTACTCGCTGGTTTCCCACTGGCTTCCCCCCAAAGTCCCACGGTTTGTTTTATGAAGAAGAGACCAAAAGAGTGGCAGCTGGCACTTGGCCATAGAAGCACTTGTTGAATAAATTGCCTGTAGACATCTATGCATGCATATGCATGCACAAATACTGCCCAGGTCTGTCTGTGCAGGTGTACTCTAGAGTATCGGTCCTTGGTTCCAAGGCAAGGCCAGTGTCCCAGGGCTGCCCCCGCCCGTCTGGCCGTCTGGTTTGCCCCTCAAGTCCCGCACATGTAAACAAGTATCTATAGATAGCGTCAGCAAAGTTCTGGGTAGACCTGTCCTAGTGGACAGTTCGACCTACCACTTGCCAAGCCACAAGGCCTGCAGTTGACTTACTTACAAGTGTACAAGGGATGTCTGGACAGAGAAGGATGGCGCCCGCCACTCGTGATGACGACGGTAATGATTGCGCTTGTTCGCAATATTGAAAAGGAAAAGCAAGTCGAAACGAAATGTTTGAAATGCTAAGGTTGAGCAATTTGAAAACAACATTAAAGACGTTGTTGCTTTTACAGATTATACGCACAGGGTTGCGCATGCTTTTACGGAAAAGACGTATCGAGCGTTTGATTCAAATTCAAGGAAACAACCAAGTTGCCCTGATTACTGGAGGCGCTAGTGGGATTGGAAAACAGTCTGTGAAACTTTTTGTATCCAAAGGGTGGAAAGTGTATGCTATTGATGTTAATAAAACCGGCCTTGAAGATCTTGCAACAGAGTGTCAAAATGAATCACAACTTGTCACGGTTCGCGTCGATGTGACAAATAAACAGGAATGTGTTGACTTGCACTCACTTATTGCAAAGGATCCGCTTGTTGAGAAGCAAGGTCTTTCTTGTCTTGTTAATTGTGCAGGAATTGCTATACCAGCCCCGCTATTGAGTCTGACAGATTCACAACGTGACTTGCAACTTGATGTAAATCTATTGAGCCCAATGCGCTTAGTTGGTATGTTTAAAGAAATGTTGGCCACCAAAGGCACAGGTGGCAGCGTAGTAAATGTTGCCAGTACAAGTGGTTATACGGCTTGGCCATGGCAAGGATATTACTCCACAACAAAGTTTGCGCTAATTGGTTTCACAGATACTTTGCGCCGTGAGGCTCTCCACAGCGGTGTCAAACTGCGAGCAGTATCTATTTGCCCTGGAGCAGTTGAGACTCCATTGGCAACAACAATGACTCGCCGTGCGACTAAGTGGGTTGAAGAGAATCCAGGGGACCTGTTTATTTCAGGTGCGAAAGCCTCTGCTGACTTTCGAAACAAGTTACCCGAAGACTATAGTGTTCGAGCTTTCTTTGCTACTCCACTCGATGTTGCGCAAGCCATATATGCTGCAGCGGTTGACCCGACACCTCCCGCTCATGATCAAGTCGCAGGACCTGGCTTCGCTCTTTTGCAGTGGCTCCTTGTTTCCTTGCCGTTCCCTTTATCTGATAGATTAGTGAACTGTGTTTAACCTTTTTTTTTTCAGGGTTGGCCCATCGTGTTTTACCGTGTTTTACCGTGTTTTAAGCGTGTCGTACCCCAAGACTTGTGCTTAAGGATGGCTGGCCATGTTTTTGTGTGTTTTACCGTGTCGTGTCTTGCCGTGTTTTACCGTGTTTTAAGCGTGTCGTACCCCCAAGACACGTGTTTTTGCCCATCCCTGTTTTTTTTTGGTTTTTTTAGGAACCGACATGTAGCGACCGACCAACCAAATACCATGAAATTGTTTTGCTCCGGCTTGTTCAGTAGTGCTCATAAGTACTAATCGAATGCTTCTGGTACCATTTGGACGTCTATTATAGCCTATGGACCTTGTAACACTTTCTTTCCTACATTTCATTTGAATTCCTTCTTGTAAACGTTTGTAAACAAGTTTACTTTGAAGTCCTCGGCCCATAGAGCCTTGTACACACACACACACACACACACACACACACGCACGAATAAAAAAAAAAAAAAAAAGGAATAACAAAACGAAATGTTTGTTTTTGTTTTGCGACGTTGAATAGATAGGATTAATTTTTTTTTAAAAAGAAGATAGATACATATGGTAGGTGTATTGAAACATGGTGATCCTGTATGGGTCCGAAATGAAGATTTATGCTGGGTTCCTGGGATTGTTGATTCTGTGCTTGGTCAAGTTGGAAAGAAGAAGAAGAAACCTAAGAAGTTATATCGTCACGGAAAGTCGTCCAATGAATCGGAAGATGGAAATGGTGTGGTCAATGTTCGCGTTGGAGTTGAAGTGAACTCGCAACACGGGGGTAGAATTGAAACTGTGGATATCAAGAGTGGCTGTGAAGTTCGCCAAGTAGAATATGTTGACGAGTTGGTAAATGTAGACAACCTGACCTCGCTTGCAGCAATCACGGAACCTGCAATGCTTGCGACGCTACATGAAAGATATATCCAAGATCAGATTCATACATATTCGGGTCAAGTACTCCTGATAATGAATCCCTTTAAGAGGTTGCGAAATATGTATGGTAAAGAAACGGTAAATTTATATAAGAACGAGCGTGACACCGAGCCCCTTCCCCCGCATGTGTATTCGATGGCGGCGCGGGCATATAACGGACTTGACGAGAAGGAAAATCAAACCATTCTCGTGAGTGGGGAGTCGGGTGCAGGTAAGACGGAGACGACCAAGATATTAATGAACAGCCTCACAGAGATGGGGGTTGGTGAAAGTGGGGTGGAGAACAGCATGGCGCAAAAAGTTTTAGAGTCAAATCCTATCCTCGAAGCTTTCGGTAATGCTTGCACAATTCGTAATGGGAATTCTTCGCGATTTGGTAAGTTGATCAAGATGAAATTTGAGGAAAAAAGGCTGGTAGGTGCGTCCATCACCAACTATTTGCTGGAAAAGGCACGCATTGTGCACCAAGGGGTGGACGAGCGAAACTATCACATAATATATGCCATGGCTGGTGGGGGCAGCGCGGAAGATTTAGAAAGTTGGGGAATGAGCGAGGGTTTGGATTTTCGATACGTTTGCGAAAAGAATGGCGAAATAACAAAATATGACAGGCGACGGTATGCTGATGTTCTTGACGCCATGATGGTTCTTGGGTTCTCCGGATCCGAGGTTAGAGGTGTGTTGAAAATCGTGGCTGGCATTATGCACCTGGGTAATATCGAGTTTCAAGAAACCAATAAGAATGGTGTCTGTGAGATTTCTCGTACCGAAAGATCGATAGAATCGTGCTCATTGGCGTGTGAGTTGCTTCAGTTGGACCCTGATGCACTGGAACATGCATTGTGCACGCGTGTTATTAGCGTCAAGGGTCCTGCGGGTCTTTTCCAACAGAAACGTGAAGAAGAGAGCTTTGAAAAGCGCATGTCGTGCCAAGAATCGGATTTTGCCCGAGACGCGCTGGCAATGTCAATATACGAGCACTTGTTCCTGTGGATAGTTTCTCGAATCAACGAGGACATTGAGAAAGTAGGCAAGGCGGCTGAACCAAATAGTGTTGTCGAGATTGGTATTTTAGACGTTTTCGGGTTTGAGGTATTTGAAGAAAATGGTTTCGAACAGCTTTGTATCAATTGGTGCAATGAGCGCCTACAAGAGCTGTTTAATGAGTACATGTTCAAAAGGGACCAAGAGGAGTACAACCGTGAAGAAATCGATTGGGCGTTTATCCAATTTCCCGACAACAAGGCGTGCGTCGAGTTGATTGAAAATCGCCCGATCGGCTTGGTTGCTTTGTTGAATGAAAATTGCCTGGTACCGAAAGGGAATGATGAATCTTTGTGCAACAAAATGTACACCTACTTGCCGGAAAACTTTGAGCCGTTCAAAAAGCCTTCTCGACACGAAAAAGCGAACTTGCGCTTCACAATTCGTCATTTTGCGGGTGATGTGACGTATAGCGCGGCCGGGTTTACACGTAAGAATCGTAACCAACTAAGCCAGCAAGCGGTCGATCTTGTCAACTCTTCATCACACCGTGTCCTGAAGCAACTACTTCCTAAGCAAGCAGCATCGGCAGCTGAGGTTTCTGGCAGAAAGCTCCGCCCTGCGACGCTGTTTGGCTCCAAGGAAAAAGTTCAGCAGACCACTGTGACTTCACATTTTAAGGCGCAGCTCGGGTATGCACTGGATGGTATTCGTTCTAGCAAGTCGCACTTTATTCGATGCATCAAGTCGAACGATGAAATGAACCCTGGCGTCGTCGATCGACCAAGATTGATCAATCAGTTACAATATTCTGGAGTGCTGCAAATCGTCAAAGTCGTCCATGCGGGATATCCATACAGGGTGAAAATCGCGGATTTCTTATCACGATATTCTGTGCTCTGTCGGCTGGTGACGCCTCAAAATGCACGAGAGGCTTTTGAAACACTCGATACCAGTGCCCTTTCAAAGCTTTGCTATCGAGTCGGACAAAGTGCAGGAACGAAACGAGGCAAGAATTTTCAAGTCGGCCTCACCAAAGTGTTTTTCCGTGCCAAAGTATACACTCGAATGAATCAGGCCAGATCCAAAGCACGAACACACTATGCTATCAAATTACAGCGTGCTGTGCGCGCGCATCGTGCTCACCAACATATGTCCAAAATGGCACTCGTAATCCAAAGAATCGTCCGGCGTCTTCTTGCAGTGAATGCTGTGAAACGGCAAAGAATCCTTCTTAAAAAGCTACTTCGAGACAAGAGATCTCAAGCTGCATGTGTGATCCAGCTTGCGTTCTTGCGTTGGATGCACGAGAAGAAATCGAAAAGGATCGAGGCTATTAAGGCTGCTCGAGCTTTGAAGAAAACCTCACAGACAGATCGTGTCGTTAGAAGTGAAATCCCGAAAAGGGTCACTTTTGATCTTGCCCAAAATGACGTCTTTGAGATTCCCCATAAAAGTGATGACTCTGGCTTTCAAGGTACTTCCCTGGTTTTGGAAACCAAAGAGGAAGAAGAATCGGTGAGTGAAAGCGAGGACGAAGCCCAAAAGACCGGAGAAAATGAGCACCAGCCACCGCCCCAGCCATCGCACCAGCAAAAGATGAAGGAACAGCAGCTGCAGCAAACTAAGCACAAACAACATCCCAAAAAAAGAGGGGCTATCACAGAGGATCAAGCTCCAGCTGACGTTGAAATATCGAAAATGATCGGCTTGGGAGCTGGCGTTGCATTTTTTGTGCTGTGCTCCTTCTTTTTCGCTCTCGGTGACGTGGATTCAATCGCCCCATACTTTGGCAGTGCGTTGTCCGCAATTTGGGTATACACCAACATTTACTTAAAGTTCTAATTTTCTTGCTTTTCGTTTTCCCTTTCTTGCTCTTTGTCTCCGCCGAATTCCATGCTTGTCACTGGCAACGAGGGTGTAGTATATCCACCAAGATCAGCATCAGTAGAAAACGGGTCGTTCTGTAGAATAGGCCCACTATCCTGTCTTGTATGTGCTGAATTGAACGGATCCTCGGTGCTAATAACATCACTGGTTTCCGCCGCCGCCGCCGCAGCAGCAGGAGGAAGTGCAGTCGGGGCTGGTCTACTAGGGGATGGTGGATGTCCTTGCGCTACTGGAGGCGTCGCTTCTGGTGCTTGACGTGTTGGGGGTGGCAATCCTTGTTGTTGTTGTACCGCTGGCGAATCCGCCTCAGGTGCAGCTGCTACAGCAGGTGATGGCTGTCCCGGTGCTTGAGGTCGCGTCGAAGTGCCTCCAGTTGATTGTCGCTGCTTTGGCAGAGTTTTTTGAGGTGCGTCGACCAAGGGTTCTGGGGTCGACTCCGCGGCCGTACTAGAACCTGTGTCACCTTCCCGCTTCAAATTCGCCGCTTCCGCAACAAGACTTGCCTTTTCAATGCCCAAAGAAGATTTAGTTTCCATCAGCGTAACGCCTTCCATTCTTGCCGCAAGAGTTTGCTCACGAAGGCTTTCCACAGTCAAGCGTAGCTCTTTAACCTCTTCATTTAATGCAGCAACAGCGGCCTGCTCTGCTTGAAACCTTGCCGTCGCTTCCGTGAGGGAACGCATTTGACTTTCTTTTTCAGCGTTGAGGAAATCCAATTCTTGCGAAAGACGTGTCTTCTCGCTCATAAGCCGGTCCACGCTGACTTCAACACCATCATTTACATCTCGAATAGAGCCATTTAACGAGGTTGTCGCATGCATTATACCAGAAAGGCTTTCATTTTCCCGCTTTAAATTTTCCGCGGTGTTATCATTCACGGTTGCAGACGCAACAGCCGCCGAGGCAACGGTCGTCGAGGCAATCGCGGCACTTGTTTGAACTTGGGGCTCCTGGTGAGTAGCAGGTGCCCCTACTGCAGGTGGCACAACGGGAGCCGGTTGTGCCACATTCTTAGACGCAGATGAGCTTACGGATACAGTTGAGCGTGGCGTTGACGGTTGTGAAAAAGAAGCATTCGCAACACTTTGTGATAGTTCCAGTGCTAGCTCAGGGGGCAATTCTTTTGGAACAGCCATTTTCTTTTGCTTAATAAGAAGAACCATGTGCATTGCTACACAAAACTCTTCCAAAGACAAAGAACGATCCCTATCAACATCGCACAGCACAAACACGTGATGGATCTCTTTTTCGTGAAGACTAGACATCTTGAAAAATTCTTTGGCATCACCCTCGGATAACTTTCCGTTAGGGAGCTTTTGTTGTCTAAATAGTGGTTCATAATTGCCTTGCTTAACCCCAGGTGGAATAGCCCAAGTTGCAAATTTCGGATACAAACCTGGCCTTGTTGCAGTAGCTTTCAGAGTTTCCAAGCTTAGACTTTCGCCAGCCTGAGCAAGCGCGACGCATCTCACACATGCATACAAATCATTTTTATCAAGAATCTTTTTACCTTGTGTCCCAATCTCCCAAATCGATCGAAGAACAGATTTATCAAGGCAAGACCTCCCGATCAAATCGATTAATTTGATCGGATTAAGAATGTTTGGGTTTGAAATATCAACACATTTTCCATACAGCTCTTGATATAAACGAATCTCTTGGGGCTCTTTAGGATCATATAAAGGTTCATAAAATGGATTCTCACCACCAATACTACTCATTCTCCCTCTCTCGAGATCGATCTTTTTTGTGACTGCGTCTCGGCCGCCGTGATCACCCTACTTCCTTCTTCTTCTCTCTCTCTGCCCGCCAAGCCAGGGCAAAGAAGCCTCCCGGCAGTGTCCCCCCAGGAGGGGTTACGCACGTCACAGTTTTAGTATAAACCCCTCCCGAGGGACCACTGCCGTGCCCAGGGCCTCTTTGCCCTGCCGGATGGGCGTTTTACTTGGACTATAAAACCCACTATAGTGGATATTACGTTCCAAGGAGGTCCGTCATAGCCAGCACCCAAGACGTTGGAACCATTGCACAGACACAGCCATTTTAAGAAAGCGGAAGATTGTCTACGAATCAAAGAAGTCTAACCCATTGAGCACGTTTGTGAAGTGAAGTGTGCAGGTCTACAGACTGTACGTAAACATTGTGTGCAGTGTGCAGTGCAGTGCAGTGCAGCCCTTCCCTCCGTGCTTTCCTTTCCTTTTGCTTCCGACATATCTGTATTCGAGGATGGAGGAACTTGAAGAACAACTTGGAACACAAGTGGAACGATTGAAAGGAATTGCCGTTGAATGTAAAAAGAAGGGGGAGGTGGAATCGGCACAAAAAGCATTCCAAGAAATGAAACATCTTGAGGAGATTTTGATGCATTTGAAAAATGATGTGAAAATCGAACCGAATGCTTTCCAAGACAAGACGAAATATTTCAAAAATGAAGCACTAATGAATAAGAAAAAAGGGAACATTATAGAGGCTAAACAATTCTTGGTTATATACAAGCTGCTGGATCAAATTCAAAAAACATGCATGCAGCAAGGCGAGCAAGTGAAGGTGGAGGACTTGCTCCAGATTGATGCTGCGAGAAACCTGGTGACGTCGGGAGCGGTGACCAAACGAATATTTGATGAGAAAATAGACATTTTCAAAAAGTCTGCGATCGACAATAAAAGACAAGGTAATCTTGATAAGGCAAAATCAGCGTTCTCAATAATGAAGTCGTTGGAGCGTGTGCGCGCCGATTTGTTTGAGCAACCTACGGAAACTGGTGTTGACGAAGAGGGAGATATTTCTTTCCAAGATATGGTTGACGTGGATCTCGCCAAGGATATGGTCGATTCGGGAATCCTGACCAAGGATTCATTTACAGGAAAAATCGCTTTCTTTCGAAAGGCTGCTGTTGAAGAGAAGAAGAAAGGCAATATTGAACAAGCAAAGTTGGCATTGGCTCGAATGAAAAAGTTGGAACACGTAGTACACGAGATATTTGAGGGTCATGAGGAAGGTGAATATCGTTCAGATACAAATTCCTCCACGAAGAATCTAGAAGACGTCGAAGGAGAGATTGCGGTCAGTGATATGATGGATGAAGCTCGCGCAAGAGACATGGTTGATTCCGGCTTGTTGACCAAGGAGACGTATGCAGAAAAAATTGCTTGTTTTCGAAAGATTGCCCTTGATGAAAAACGAAATGGAAATATAGAAAATGCAAAATTGGCGTATGGTAAGATGAAAAAGTTAGAAAGCGTTGTAAGTGAGATATGGGGAGCGCAGAAACAGCAAATGCCTGAAAATGAAATTGAGGATGAGGCGCTGTCAGAGGGGGACGATGGTTTTGAATTGGATGACATGCTAGATGTTCAACTAGCAAAAGACATGGTCGAAGCGGAGCTGGTCAATAAAGGAATCTACGCGGAAAAGATCGCGTGGTTCAAGAAGCTTGCAATCAAGAAGAAAAAGGAAGGCAATATCGAAGAAGCAAAGAAGGCTTTTGCAACAATGAAGTCTCTTGAAACTGTTTCAAATACCCTTTTTACAGAAGGCGACAATGCGAATGATGTCTGTGAAGAGGAACAGGTACAAGATGTTGAAGATGATTGTGAGGCTGAAATAAGCGACATGATTGATGTAAACTTTGCGTTTGATATGGTTGAAGCCGGGCTTGTCCGTGAAGAGCATTATTCTGCGAGGATTATTCGGTTCAAAAAACAAGCTCTAGCACACAAGAATTCGGGAAACCTTCAAGAAGCAAAAAAGTCTTTGGCGATCATGAAGAAGCTGGAACTTGTTCACGAGCAGGTTTTCGTGCAGAAGCGCGAACAGCAGGAAGAATGCAGCCAAGATCTTGCTGCCGAGGTCGACGTCAAGGATTTGATTGATAGAGACTTGGCAAAAGACATGCTTGATGCTGGCATGGTCACAAAAGACGTGTACATAGACAAGATATCTTTCTTCAAAAAGCAGGCCATCATGCATAAAAGTTCAGGCAATATTAGCCAAGCCAAAAATGCACTGAAAATCATGAAGCAATTGGAATCAATCCATACCAGTCTATTCATCCATAGTCAAGGGTCAGACGAAGTACAACAAATCGATGAAATCGGTGAAGAATACGCTCTTTCCGACTTGTTGAATAAAGATTTAGTTCACGACATGCACGACGCCGGCATGATCTCTGAGGAATACTTTTCAAAAAAAATAGCAGAGTTCAGAGCACTTGCGCTGCAACATAAGAAGGCTGGCAATATGGAAGACGCAAAAAAATCTTTCAAGACTATGAAAACTTTAGAACTAATCAGTTCTCAAGTTTTTGTTGCCCGCACTGACGAAGCATCCGAAAGTGGCGAATACAGTGTCTCTGAAATGATAAGTGACGTGGCGCAAGACATGGTAGACGCAGGGATGCTATACAAACAAGATTATCTGGACAAAATATCGCTTGTCCAAGATATGGAGCAGAAGCAAGCATTACAACAAAAGCTTGATCAGTTGACATTTTGAAGAGTACCTTTTTTTTTTGAAACACACCCTAGCGCAATAAATGCCTATTCGCTTTGTGAAACTTCTTCGCACTGTGCTATGGATTGCATTGTCATAACTGGGTGAACAATATTGACACCGTCCACACTGGTGTTTTTGGTAAATATTCTGGACAACATGAAGTTGCCTGCCACATGGTATGCCAACCTACCCATCCCTCTTCTCCTGTCGATTTGGTACACAAAATCTGTGACTCACTAAGGCCTGTACGCTCCTAGTACAATAGTCCCCGTGGGGAGGTTCCGAATTTGATACCGTTAACTGAAAGAAAATGCTTTATTTTGTCTAGCATGCAGCGTGCTTGCCTTGCCTTCCTCCATGGGATTGATTGTAACCTTCTCCGTGATTCTCGAGGAATTTCAAGGCCGCGTCCATAGTGCTGATTAAGTTTTGGGCCATAGGCATAGTCAAGTTGGATTTGACAACGATACGGAACATCGTTTCGTCCTTATCTTGGTCAGAAAACAAGGGCTCTTCTTGATCATCCTTTGCGACATCGTGAAAACTCATCTTGTAACCTGAAACATACCAGTGCCCCCCTGCAAGTGCGTGTTGAAGATCGATATCATCGTACGGCAAATTGAGTTCCGGATTTAACCTGCACGCTACAACGGGCAAACAGTTGTCGTCGCCGTTATCCAAAAAAGTAAAGAATGGTTTTCCACTTTTTGGGTGTTTCATTGCTTTCATCTCATCGCGGATGTATTTTGCAACCTTCATCGAGTTTCTCACTAAACCGCGATAACCTTCCCTGCCAAGGCGCAAGAACTTATAAAATTGAACGTACACGCCTGTTGCTGGACGACTAAAGTTGAGCGTGAAAGATTCGCCCTCACCCCCTAGGTACGATACCGAAATGGCAACGTGGTCACTCAAATCCTCACGATGACGCCATACAACCCAGCCAGTACCACAAATACTTTCCCCAAACTTGTGGCCAGAAGCTGAAATACTAAGAACATTTGGCACACGAAAGTCCCATTCTGGAACCTCTTCTTGAAACGGTGCAACGAAGCCTCCTGATGCCGCATCGACGTGGATGCCAACTTGAAACCCCTTTTCTTTGTTCACGCGCGACACAACCTTATCGACTTCGCTTACAGGGTCATAAACTCCAGCATAATGGTTTCCCATGATACAAACCACCGCAATGGTTTTATCATCAATTTGATTTCCGTAGTGTTCAGGAACAACTTTACCGTCACTTGTGGGGACGACGTATTTAGGTTCCACGTCCATGTATTTAAAGAGTTTTTCCCAAGCTGCTTGAAATTGTGTTGATATCACAATGTTTGGGATCGTTCCACGGACCTCCAAGTTGGATTTACCAGTCCGGGCTTTGTACCATTTGCGCCAACGAAACTTGAGAGCCAAACCAGCCAAAAGACACGCTTCAGTACTCCCTACAGTGCCAGCACCTGCGTAACAACCTTTCTTGTCAAAATCTACCGGCTTCGGGCAGTTCCACAAGTCTGCAACCATGTTGAGCGTCCGGTTATGTAAATCAAAACTTTGAGTGTAAACTGTTTGATCAGCTAGATTGATACGCATACCAATCTTTACGACTGCTTCCTCCTCAGGCTCAAACACGGTGTTAACGTAGGATGAAGTGTTTAAAAGCTCGCTAAAATCAAGGCTGTGTTGATCACGAATCGTTGCGAGAACATGCCTTGGGTGTTGTGGTGCTTCGAGGATTCGATTTCCGAGTGGTATCGTTGCAATCGGCGCAGAATAATATGTCCCGCGGTTTGTCAATTTGTGTTCCATAATGGACATGCAACAATCCCTACACTCTGATGGCTCCTTACCATGGATACATTTCCAAAGTGCTTTTGCACCATTATTTATCAACTTGCGTCTTTTATTCTGCGGTGCGCCTGACATCTTTAAGTTTCTTTTCTTTTCTTTTCTTTTCTTTTCTTTTTTAAAAGTTAAAAGATTTTTGAAAGATTTTTTTTTTTTTTTTTTTTTTTTTTTTTTTTTTCTTATTTCAGGGAGAAAATCAATGGAGAAAATGGTCAATTTTTGGCGGTTATTTTGGAGGGGGGTAAAGATTCAGCCCCTCTTCTCCTCCCTCTCGGACCTCTCGTTTCCCATCATCCACTCAACATTGACGGGGAACGACCTGGTCACAAGACTCACAACACAACTCCCAAATTTATGCTCTCTGAAGATGTATACGCTCTCGAGAGATGCACGGGCCCCACGGGGGAGCAACCTTGGAAAGAAAGCCAGCCCCCTGGACAACAATTCGTCTGCTGTCTGTACATCGTCGACTGTCGGCTCGAACCTCGCAAGAGCGGAAATGCGGGAAAACGACGGTTTCGAAATAAATAAAAATAAAAAAAAAAAGAAAAGTAAATTTAAAAAAAGTGAACGAAGAAAGAATGGAAGATTGGGCGAACATTCAAGATGTTGTAAAATATTCAATTAAGAATTTGCATCAATTGTTACGAATTCAGACAGAAAAGATTCGTAATGTTGAACAAAAAGTATCACATGATGTTGCGTTTAAAACCGAGTTGGATAGTCTCACGGTGTCAATGTCGAATAAGCCGACTTTTATTGAAACTAAAAAGTTGATCATGGAACGTATCGGAGACCTGAATGTGGATTTGATAAGGAATCAAGTATCTAACAAAGCCGATAAGAATGAATTAAAGAGCCTGTATGATGACATGACTGTAGCAACGGAGCGCATTACGTCTAGTTCCAACAGCCTTGAGTTATTAGTCCGTCAACAGGAAAAAGAGCTAAGTTGTTTACGAGAGCAAGTCGAGCGTTTAAGGGCGGGGCTTGAGGAACAGCAAGATTTGTTTTCACGTTTTGCTACGCGTAAGTGGGTTGAAGAATATGTATGCATGGAATGCGGTAAACTGGGTGATTTGAATGGTCGAGAAATCAAAGATTCAAGAGAGAAAATAAGCGAGCTTGAGCAAACTGTTAGGGAAGCGATACCAGACAAGGGAGTATTAGATGAGGTATTGGCGCAAAAGGTAGATATGAACACGTTGACAAGGGCTTTGCATGAGCGACCGACGGGATCGCAAGTAACACAGGAGATTGTTGGTCGCATGGATAGCTTGATAGATTCTCTTGTGTCTCAAACGGAGGCAACAGTTCGTGGTACGGTTACAGCAGGCTTAAAAAGCACGACGGACCGTGTCTCACGCATAGAGGAAATGGTACAAGAGCGTGCAACTCGCGAGCAGGTGTTGGAATTATGTAGCACGAAAGTAAGTCAGCAGGAGCTGCAGCAACAGGTCGAAGATGCGAGTGAACAGCTCAATGTCGAATTGATCAAGGTAGTACAAGCGCTGCAAAAGGAATTGGTTGAGGTGTTGAATAAGAAAGCATTCAAGGCTGATGTAAATCATGCCTTGCGAGAAAAGGTATCGATGGACCAAGTTAAAGCGTTGCTGTCGACCAAGGTGGAGCTTGTGGACATTCGCCAAGCTCTGGCCCGTAAAGTGGATGTTGTGGAGTTTCAAGAAAAGGTTTTGAATGTTGGTGAGAAGACAGATTTGAAAGAAGATGCGGATAACTTAGGAAAACGGTGCGATGAATTGGTGGAAAAATTGAATCAAATGGATAAATCTAAAGTCTCGATCAACGACATGTGCGTGCTATTAGACCAGAAAGCCTCCATAAAATCAGTGAATGAAGCGCTAAAAAAATTAGAAGACCATCGACCAAGTGCCACGGATAGTGACAATAAAGAAGAGATATATGAAATGAAAAGCAACTTTGACCAGATCATGGACGTTATGTCGTCGGAATTAGTTTTGGCAAGGTGGATAACTAGTAAAGGGGAAACAACATCCGATGGTGCTGTACAATGGGATATTGAGTGCGTCAACACATCTAACGATGTTTTTCAATTAAACGAATTCGGTGATGTGATTGCTTGCCGGTTACCTGGTCTTTATCAGGTAGATCTTGGGTTTTTCACCTTTGCTAATCTGCAAGTACAAATATTGGTAAACGGGGAGCCTGTTTTTGTAAGCTTGCCCAATGCCCAATCTTCGAAAATGAAGCGACCAAGACATTCAGCAGGATCCATCACTGGATGGAATATGAAAGAATTTGTTGCCTTGCCGCCAAACGCGAACGTGAGAATAATCTTGAAGGCGGCTCAGGGGGAGAAAATTCAAGGGTTTTTATACATGCGTAAATTATAGATAGAAAGTTTTAGTCTCCTGGACTTGCTATAGGCAGTTTCCGTCAGCACTCCATGCGCAACGGTTTACCTTTTTCATGCTGTAAAAAGGCTTGAATACTAACACGAGTCCCTCCAATAATTGGACCCTTGACACTATGAGGGCGCTGTGCACAGAGTAGGACAAGGTCACCTTCATCAACATTAATCACCATAGGCTCAGGGAATCGCTCACGTAACAAAGCCTGTGCCTCGTAATCTTGCACATAGCACAACGACAGCGTTGGTGCATTCCTATAAAAGTCCCAACGAGTTGAAAACGTAAGAGGCCAAATTTGGAGCTCTCCACCTGAAGGGGCATTTTTTAAATAGATGTTTGCACTAAATAGACCTTTTTTCGCGCTCATTAATTCAAAATCATCCATGTGGGCGAAACCTTGCGCCCACTTTGTTGGATCAAACCGTGCTGGCGGACGCATGATACGCGGTATGCCTGCTACGTATGGATCTCCCGATTTATTCCTAGCTAACAGGCAACCTTCCATCCAAACTTCATCCAGTTCGAGACGAACTTTGTCCATTGGGCCCATACGTTCAGTACAATTGTTGCGCCAGCGACGCGTACTATCTATCGAGTCTCGAAAATAAGAATCCAACTTTCCACGAGCTACCGCAATATTGTGCGGCATGCCAACAGCTTCTACGTCAGAAGCTTCCTGACCTCGTTTCGAATGCGAGACATACCAATTCTCTGTACACTCTTCATATTCTAGCATCGTGTTTGCCACTTCTTGACAAGCTTGTTTCGAATAATACCCTCGAACATGCACAGCCAGCGCACGATGTTGAACGAGATCATTTAAATGCCTCGTCCTCAATCTTTCCCCTTTATCCAACTGAATGATACGCAAAGAATTATCAGTTATACTCTTGATACTACCGAAATGACTTTCAAGCACATCAAACACTTGTTTCATCACCATGATCAAAAACGAAAAGTTTTTGATCGTGTAAAGAGGGGAGTACTAGTAGAAGCTCTTTCGGCTCTTTCTTTTTTTTTGGCTTCCAAGAGCCGACCTATTTATCCGTTTACAAAAAAAGACTCAGCCTTGGAACTTGAACAAAAAATCGAAATCCTTTGGAAAGATTTTTAGAGTAGAGAGAGAGAGAGAGATACGTCGCGTTGAGAGAGACAGACGATTTGTGTAATAATGTCTAAAAAGAAGAAAGGTGAAGAAGAACAAGAAGGTATTCATGGTGATGAAAATGGACACAGTATTGATGCTGAGGCGATGGATGCTATGAAACAAGAATTATCAACGTTGAGAGGACAAGTGTCAGAGTTATTTGTAGAGAATAACTCGTTAAGACAGGCTATTGAGCGGGAGCGGAATCATGAAGAACAATCTACTGAGCTTTTACATATGGAAACTACTGCAAGAATTGACGAGTTGGAACACGAGTTACTTGTTGCAAATGAAAGGATAAGGAAATACGAGCTGGAACAGGCTGCGGATGAAGTCGTTCGAAAGGAAAATGCACGATTAAGGCAAAGCGTGAAGGATCTGACCGATAAAATAGAAGATATTGCTATTCAAAATGCTCTTGAACAAAGTGCATTAAAAAAAGAAGCATTTAATTCCCGAATCCAGTTGGAAAAAATGTTTCGTAAAACGCTTCAAGAGCTAGACAGGGAAAATCAAGCCAAAGCCTTTGAGGAAATGAATGAAGAAAGCAAGAATGCGCTTATCGAAAAAGAACGCGTAAAATCCGAATTGGCTTTGCAAACTATTGGAATTGAGGCTCTTACGAGCCGATACTTTTCCAAGAGTAAAGAGTTGAAAACGTTGGAGACAGATTACGGTATCGTGAAGGAGCATCAAGCGGAACAAGCGAAAAAGCTGGCAAAGATGGGTCAAAAAGCAACGCAGCTGGAAGAGTCTAACCAGATATTACAAGCGAAAATAGTAGATACTGAAAAAACAGTTAAACGTACCGAATTCCTTGAAAAGCGTTGCAAAACGTTGGAGAATGATATTATGAAAATGGATGACGATTATTCGAGCGCAAAGCTGGAAGTACGTAAATTGAAAGCGAAACTTGAAAAGAGCGAACTCAAGTTAAAGGGGTATCAGGAAAAGTTTGAAAGGCGTGGGAAGAGAAAACAGTCACAAATCAGTCAAAACGATGAGCTATGGAAGGCGATAACCAACCTGGGATCCGGTAGTAGTAGTAGCAGCAGCAGGGCAGAGTCGGAGAGAGTTACGGTAACAAAAATCTCTTCGACGATGAAAGAATGTAGCTCAATGCCTGTTTTGAAGGGATCTCAATACGATTCAATATTGGATGATTGGAACCAAAGCACGCGTAAGAATATTGGTTAGGTTTTGTTTTAATTAAATAATTTGGATGTTTTTTTTTCTAGAGTTTAGTGGTTGTCGTCGTCGTCTTATGCCATTCCTTCTAAACCAAACTTTGGTCGACTGGTCGAAGAACCACTTTTTGTTGAAGAGCTAGAGCGTCTGGCGGAATGATTACCTGAGGAGTCTTCTTTGTTTCGGGGGTGGGAAAAGTTAAAAGGCTGGGGTACTGTAATTTGTCTCCCAGACTTTGAACGATACATCGTGGACGACGAAGACGTCGAAACCGTAGTTCCCGTCCATCCTGACGAGGCGCTTGAGCTCCTAGAGTAGCCTTGCGCAGACCCTCCAAAAGACCTGGATGATGACGAGGCTCGCGATCCTTTTCGGAGGACGTTCTTGATTGGAAGCATGGCGGATGTGTCACTATACTTGCTCTCTTCGCATTGCATATCATCAAACTCGTCATCGGAGCAAGACATTGGGGACTCGTTACCTCGATTCAAGGTGGATGACGATCTCTCGGTCTGTCGCAGTGATGATTTTCGCCCGTTCATGAGGCGCTTCGACGATGTCTCTCCCGAACGTGAATACGATTTGGTCAATAGCGACGAGGATCCAAGCAGCCGAGATGTGAAGCTACGCGATTTTTTTTTCTGACGTATTCCATTCCCGGAAGAGGTGGAGACGTGACTTTCCCTTTCTGAGCGCGAGCTAGCTCGGCTCCCCGACGAACGTGAGGAGTGCACGCGTTGAATATCGTCATCTTCGGTGTTATAGGTATCAGACCCAGTGTACCGTCGATCGTGCATCCCTTTCGTGCTAATCTCACGATATTGGCGGTTGTTGTCGTCGCTGTCCTCATCCATACGACTCTTATGTCGATGTCTGTAGGAGGAATCAGCAGCTGCACCAGGAGCACCCATATCGGCGCCCCTAGATGTATCAGGACGCGACATGCTGTAACGTGCGCTGTGAATTTGGTCAGATGTGCGTTGCTGCTTTGGAGCGCGGCTGCTTGAGACCAGTTCTGGAGGAGCAGTACGTGCAGTATGGCTTACCGCGTTATCATCATCGCGGTGATATTTTTTACGATGATCCTCCAGATCGTGTGTCTTACTTTCGTGCTCAACTCGGGTATCCCGTTGCGGTAGCGTGTAAATCCTTTCTGTGACAGGGCGTAGTCCAGTTTGAATGGTAAAGTCACGGACTTCTTCAATTATTATCTTGCGCAGTTGCTTTTCGTTCAAATCCTGTTGCTCAAAGTCGAAGCAGAATTTCTTCTCGTCGAGCTTTGGCACTTGAGGAATTTTGTCTTTCGAAGGCGCGTTTGCGAAAAAAGCGTGCTTTGCGGCTTCTTTTATTGTAAGTCTGTTTGATGCTGCAAAGTACAAACAGCGCGTCATGAAATCAATTGACTCGTTGCAAGCGTGCGGGTATATCGTTGATAAATCAACGGGCAATTTTTTAGGCAGTGATCGCAAAAACTGCATAGCTTGAGAGTTTTTAATGTATGCAGTCTCTTGTTGCCTTGGGGTCCCGATTACATCAAAAATCAGCTGGAGCTGGTGAACAAAGTTCTTTCCAGGGAATAGTGGCGTCCGTCCCAGAAGCTCGGCAAAAATGCACCCTATCGACCACACGTCAACTGCAGCAGTATATTTTCCGTCTGGGGATAACATCAACTCAGGGGGGCGATACCAACGAGTTACTACGTGCTCTGTCATCAATGGTTTGCCGTCAGTAGCATTAGGTGCTCGACGCGCAAGCCCAAAGTCCGAAATCCGCAAGTCACAATTTTTGGAAACCAAAAGGTTAGCTGGCTTTAAATCGCGATGCAAAATACCATTCGAATGTAAAAAATCGATACCTACGACTAGCTGGTGCATGAAGTGCTTATGATGCGAAACACTTAATTTTTGACTGCTCTGAATGATTCGATGCAAGTCAGTGTCCATGCACTCCATACCGATGAACAATTCGTCAGATTTTTCATTAATCATCAAGTCTAACAGGGTAATGATATTTGGATGTTGACCACAGTGTCGGAGTAGCCGAATTTCTCGGAGAGTGTGCTTTGCATCGTAGACACTCTTCGCCATAGGGCAAATCTTTTTTACAGCTAACTTGCGCCCAGTCTTTGCATCCTTGACCGAACACACAACACCATAAGCGCCTTTACCTAATGCTTTGACAAAAGTGTATCTATTATCAATTGCAAATGTCGTGCCATAGACTTCAAATCCCATCGTGCACGTTTAAAATGAAGTACCTACTTAATTCCTGGATTCTCTTTTCGTTTTGTAGACCATAAAAAGACCAAAAATACAGTCTTTGTGCCTATCTAACTTGCTTCAAAAACGAAAAAGAAGAGCACAAAAATAAATTCAATTTATTTGTTTCTCTTGACTTTTTTGATTTCTTATGCACTCTAGATTTGATTGCGAAGAAAGTACACAGTCCCAAGTTTTGAGTTTTGCTTTTTTTTTCTTTTTTTTTTCTTCTTTTTTTCACAAAACTCAACAATAAAAAAAGAGGGGTTGCAAGAACGGGAGCTTGCCTTCTTTATTGTAAAGGTTACATGTATGTCAAAAGACCCTGAAAATCCAGGGCCGTGTTCGTATCCCCTTTCTGTGATATCAAGATCATTTGTACGTATACTTGAGCCACTGCGTACCTGGACTTGTAAGGAGAACGGCCCTTTACAAACAAGTGTTTTTTCATGAAAATTTTCGCGGGCCCGGGCCGGGCGGCGGCGACTCAACGAACAAAAAAAAAAAAAGCCCAACTTCACCCATCCTCTGGACAGACATTACAGGCCATCTGAAATCGAACTGGTCGGCAGATGTCTTTTTCAAGTACGTGTGCTACAGTAGCATTATTGGATCGTGAGTGGTTGATTGTTCCTTGATTCAACGTTTTCTATGCTTAGCTTCGACGTCGTAAGCAGAGAGCTGAGAAAAAAGTTACCGTTAAGATCAGAGTCCCCGGGGCCCGGGGCCCCGGGCCGGGCCCCACAGCCGGGTCCCTCCCCCCAGGGACTTCGGAAAAAAAACAAGGAAGAGTAGACATGTAATTGTAGACCTTTTTACTCGGCGCAGGGTAGGAGACAATTGGGCCACTGAAAGATTTCGCCTGTTGGTTAGGCGTTTGTTGATGACGGGCCGATCAGCGGCGACCGAGTGGAGGATAAAAAAATAACAAAAATTATCTTACTTTCTTCGTTTTGATAAACGCCAAGAATCTGGTGCATTATACTTGTCATAAAGCGGCTCAATGCGCTCATTACGCTTGCGTTTTGATAAATGATTTGGATCTGATTTTTTGAAGAAGTTTGGTGCGACCTGCAAGAGCCACTTGGGATCAACCCTCATGACATTGCGCATGTATTCTTTTGTAGTCATGACTAGTTCATGATACAATACCCATTCAGAGTTGCGATGGAAAAGCGAGCTACCTGGATGGATATTGACGGGATGGCCCTCAATGACAGTGCGATAGCCCTCTTGCGGATCGCGCTTGGCAGTGTGCATGAAGAAACCACTAGCAATTGCCATTTGCACGAGCGAAAGTTTTCTTCCGCATGATTCGATAGGCATGTTGTATCGATTAAGTATTCCAACTAGCTGCTTACGGATATCAAGTGAGCGACGAATGGAACGTGCTTGGATATAGTTTTCAAAGCACCATGAATTGGAAAAACGGCTTTTTTTCCATGCCTCGTACACAGCAAGAAGCGTCAAGTGGTCCCCTTCCGGCTGATGAAAGCGCGCCTTGCGCTGGTCTGCCTGGGCTTGTTTGTCTTTTGGACGGTAAAACAAATTTTCGACGCTAAGCATTGCCACAACAGTGACGACTTCCTCTGCGCATCCGAGCTCGACGGAAGCAATGAGCGTTTTAGCCAACACAGGATCAAGTGGGAATTCTGCCATTTTACGGCCAACCTTTGTCAACAACCCCTCTTGATCCAATGCGCCTAAAGCATATAGGTTTTCCATAGCTGCCACTAGGGTTTGTGCCGGAGGGCGGTCCATGAAATCAAAGTGCAGCAGATCGTTGACACCCATGGCTTTGAGCTGGAGAACAGTGCTGGCAAGATTGGTCCGTTGTATTTCTGGGACAGATGTGGGCAGCATCTCTGTTTTGAATGCCAGCTCAGTGTACAGCCTGTAACATTTTCCGGGCCCAGTTCGGCCGGCACGCCCAGCCCTTTGCCGTGCAGAAGCTTGCGATATCGGCACGACACAAAGGGAGTCCATGCGAAGCTTTGGGTTGTACACGTTTTGCTTTGCATATCCCGGATCCACAACGTACATGATACCGTCCAGGGTGATGGAAGCTTCTGCGATGTTTGTAGCCACAACAAGTTTTCGGGTTCCCGGCGGTGCCGGCTCAAAGATACGGCTCTGCATCTCACTTGGCATGGAGCCGTATGCTGGCAAAATAATGAGTTCAGGGACGGCGCGCCCCAGTCCTTTGGAGCGTTGGTATAGTGCTTCGCAAGCGGTGTCGATTTCTTCCTGGCCCGTCAAAAACAACAAAATGTCCCCAGGAGGCTCTTTGATGTGTATTTCCATCACGGTTAGTAACGCAGCTTCGAGGTAGTCGGTCTCGGGCTCGGCAGAATAAAATGTCTGCACGTCATAACTCCTGCCGGGAATCGTGAAAATTGGACACTCGAAAAAATACTGAGAAAATTTGTCTGCATCTAGAGTTGCACTTGTCACGATGAACTTTAGATCGCTGCGCTTCTTTAATAGCAGCTTGATCAAAGCAAACAGGACATCTGTGAAGAGCCCGCGTTCATGCGCTTCATCCAATATAATTACTGAGTATCGGGATAACATCCCATCCATCAAGTATTCGCGCATCAACATCCCGTCCGTCATAAACTTGATCTTGGTTTCCGGACCTGTACAGTCCTCAAAACGAATCGTGTACCCAACTTCTTGGCCAACCTGACACCCGACCTCTTCAGCAACACGCTTTGCGACTGATACGGCGGCAACTCGGCGTGGTTGTGTACAGCCAATAATTCCTTTGCTAGCAAAATCTAGCTCTGACAGATATTGAGGCATTTGCGTTGTTTTCCCTGAACCTGTTTCTCCGATTACAATCAGTACTTGGTTATTTTTGAATGCTTCCTTCAATTGGTCTTTTAAAGCAAAGATGGGCAGATCTCGTTGCTGATCCTGCAACGACTTATTCGATACAATACCGAAGCTTGCTGTTTTGCCCGTCGCTTGCTGTTTCCATTCAGGCACTTCGATACCTTGCAAGCCTGGTCCCCGCAGCTCTGAAGCCAAACTGCGATCTTTTGCTTCAGACATTGGGTCCAACCAAGACGTGTTGACGTTTTTAGGAACCATATTGGCTAATTCCAACTCTTGGATACGTTTAACTTGTCGACGCTCTTTCGTTATAGCGGCTTGGTTTTCTGCTGCTTTGGACATAGAACCATCGGGATTACGCACCACCTTGATTTGCGTCAACTCTATTGACGCCTCGGTTTGACCTATCAAAAATGGTGGCTCTGTTTCATCTGGTTCAATTTCAAGATCTTCATCTGTTTCATTCATACTACTGGAGGTTTCTTGTCCTAAAGAATATGCGTTTGAAGGAAGCACCCCAGATTTTTTCAACTGTTGCATTTCCCACAACTCTCCTTCCGAATAGTTTTGGCGTTTATTTCGGTCCAAAATCTTACTATCTGCCCCCGTCTCCGTAGCGACATTATTGCTACTATTGCTCCTGCTGCTATTACCACCATTACTGCCATCGTTTTTCAACGATTTATCCCTTTTCGCAATCACGCTTCGTATCTCGAGAGAAAGTTTACCTTTTGCATCCATTCTGAGGAGCTTGACTTTGACATCATCTCCGCGAGATATCGACTCGTTTTGGAGCATATCGCTGCGACGAACCAAGCCCTCGAGCAATCCTGATCGTGAATGAGGATCTTGAAAATCTACAAGCTTCACAAAACAGCCATAATTCAAAAGGTTCGTCACTTGACCGTCATAAACTTGTCCGACACGCGGTCTCGTTCCGCGTGACCTCTTTTCCTTTGTACTCGTATTCGATTCCAGCTGTAACCTAATTTGTCTTAATTTCTCTTCCGTTTTATCATCCCGTCCTTCTCCAAATGCAAGTGCGCGGTTGTCGTTCGGGAGTGTTAAAGCTGGGAGCTTTTCTCGTGCCCGGTGTCCCTTGTTAGCTTGTTGTTTTGAATGTGCTCTTGTCGTTTGGCTTTTCCAAACCGTAACGTACTTGTGGATATTAATTGCAAGTTGATTTGGAAATTCTGCATCCTCTTGCTGAATCAAGTTCACAAAAGCTTCTGGTGCAGCGACAGTCTGGGCCTTTGACACTAAAAACTCCGCCAGGTCGCTTCCACCTTGTTGAGCTTCAATCCCAAGTTCACTTTCCAACTCTCGAGTAACTTTTTCCAATATCGCGATACGTTCCAAATTTTCTAAATTCACATTATCCATACCACCACGATTGTCCCCGTCTCTGACCCTACTGCTCATTCCACTCTGTCTCACGTCCATTGATTATTGATTCATGATCAAATTTTCGTTTCGTTTTGTTTGGTTTTTTTGTTTGTTTGGTGTTTGGTTTTTTTTTTAGGGACAGAGCCGACATGGGCATGACCGGTAAAAAAAAAAAAAAAATCTGCCGAAAAAAACCAAAAACGAAAAGTAAAACACACACACAACAATGTTGAGAGGTCTCGGAAGAAGACATGTGCATGTTTTGGGATGTGCATTAAGTCTTAGTGCATTTGAATATTCAAGTCATTGCGAAAGGGGAAAGGGAGGAGCAACAGCAGCAGCTAGGAAGAAGAAAGAGAAGAAGAAAAGGAAAGTTGTATTGAATGAACGCTATCAAATATACAATCGTGTTCTTGGAAGAGGTGCATATGGGGTTGTGAACCTTGGTAAGGATTTAGTATCAAATGAAATGGTTGCAATAAAAACGATTCATCAAGGAACCAATGTTGATACTAGCAATGAAATTTCAGCAATGAAAAGCGTTCGCGAAAAAGGAGGTCATCGAAATATTGTGGAGCTTTTGGACGTTATTGAAGACAAGAAGAAAACCATCTTGGTAACGGAACTTATAAGCGGAGGCGAAGTGTTTGACCGCCTGGTTTCTCAAGGACCGTTTTCGGAGTCAGATGTCGCACATATGGCTCGGGCGTTGGCTAGTGGTCTACTATTTTTGCACACCAAAGTGGAAACAGCACATTGTGACTTGAAGCCGGAAAACTTGATGTTTACCAACAACTCTGATGATGCAGATTTGA
>JACLAD010009273.1_pt1 | contig 46322 bp, 53 predicted proteins | sample 8027901 | NCBI WGS metagenome assembly JACLAD01 (sample SAMN15725071, study PRJNA655200) | protist metagenome | isolation source: fluorescence activated cell sorting (FACS) single amplified genomes of... | place: Spain: Blaines Bay Microbial Observatory, Mediterranean Sea | collected 2016-07-05 | reverse complement strand
GGCATCACCACAAGGAGGCCAGATATGGCTAAAGAGCGTTTTGACATCAAGCAGCACGTCACCGACACGATCATTGCGCAGATCGAGGCGGGCACCCCGCCGTGGCGCAAGCCGTGGACGGGCGACATGAGCGGCGCGAGCTTTCCCTTGCGGCACAATGGCGATTCCTATCAAGGCATCAACATTCTGATGCTTTGGGCGACGGCGCATGTTCGCGGCTACAATTCCGCGCGCTGGATGACCTTCAAACAGGCCCTTGAGCTTGGCGGTTGCGTGAAGAAGGGCGAGAAGGCGACGAAATCTGTTTTCTATGGCTCGATTGAACGCGAGGACGAGAACGCGGCAGTGGGCGAGGACGGCAAGCGCCGCATCCGGTTTGCCAAGACCAACAATGTTTTCAATGCCGACCAGATCGAGGGCTTGCCGGAAGCCTATTACATCCGCCCGGAACCGCCCCGCGATCTTGGCACCGAGGCCGACGCCGAACTTGACGCTTTCTTTGCCCGCAGCGGGGCGGAAATCATCACCACGGAGGAACCGCGCGCCTATTTCCATCCGACGAAAGACCACATCCATATGCCTCCGATTGCGACGTTTTACAGCGCCGCCGGATACTATGGGACACTTGCCCACGAACTGACCCATTGGGCTTGCGGTGAAAAGCGCCTTGCCACTCAGAAGGCCCGTGCGAACCGGAAGGAATACGCCTTTGACGAGCTGGTCGCGGAGATCGGCGCATGTTTCCTTGCCGTTCAGCTTGGCGTCGAGCCGCAGTTTGACCAGAGCGCGGCCTATGTCGAAGGATGGCTTGAGGCCCTGAAATCCGACAAGGAAATGATTTTCAAGGCTGCTGCCGAGGCACAGAAGGCCGTGGACTACATCAACGAAAAGGCCCGCGTATCCGAGGGTGAAAAGCAGGTGGCCGCATGAGCGGCCCCCACACCCTGCCCCGCCTGTCCTGCCGCAAATGCGGCAGGATAAACCCGCCGGTCTATTTCGCGCCGGTGGCGATCGAGGGCGAGGGCTCTTGCATCTGCTACGCTTGCGCCGAGGCGCGGCAATGGCTGGACCAAGACGGCAATCTGCGCCCCGGCGTCGAGCTTTGAACCTGTCAGCCCCTGCCCCCGGCGGGGGTTTCCTTTGCCCTGGTGCTATGTTTGACGGGGCCGGGGCCACGCTTGCGCGCGGCCCCGGCCCCGCCCGGCGCTTCGCGCCGAGCCTGCTTTCGCAGGCGCAAGGTCAGAGGCAGGTGAAGGGCATGGGATCGCCAAGCTCAACCTCGGTCGAGCTGTCGCCAATCATAACCGTGACTGTCTGATGCGCGCGGAATCCGGCGATCAGAGTTTCCCATTCCACGGGGTTGGCCGTCGCTTTTCCGTAGCGCCCATGCACCATTGCCGCGCCGATCCTGTTGCCATCGGGAAAGCTGAAGCCCACCTCGGCCGACAGGTCGGGGTTGTTGCCGGCTTCGATCAGGACGGCGCTTTCCGAGGTCCCGTAAACCGTGTTCGGATCACAAACCAGCGAGACCACCATGCCCGCATTCTCCGTGCGGTAGAGATCGACCCCGCGTTCATGCTCATGTTCCCAGGCACTTGCCACAGCGGGCGATGCCGTCAGAATAATTGTGCTGCAAATCAATGCTTTATGAAACTGCATAGGCTGCCTCCTTTTGGGAGCCAGCCTAGCATTTTGAGAACAAAAAGGGAAGATTATTCAAAGGTTTCGGCGGTTTCCGACCATTTGTCTTGCCACACGTCGAAAGAGGCAACCACGCGCCCCTCGGGGTTCTTCAAGGTAATTTCCCCGCGCGTCTTCGGATCGCGCATGTAAGCCGCGCCAAACTCGCGCAGGGTCTTCGAGCTGGTCGAGTAGACCGTGCCAAGGCTTCGCCCGTCTTCCTCGGCCGACAGCGAAAACATTGGTGTCTTACTCATAGATGACATTTTCCCTACGCCCGTCCTTCCAGCGCGGAAGTATCTCGCCGGTGTTCCACTCGTAGAGCCATCCGACGATTTCGCGCGTCCTGGCATCGAGGATGCGCTTGATTGCTTTCGCTTCCAGTCTTTTTTGCCTCGGCATGGTTTTCACTCCGTTTTTTTGATCCACGGAGCGCCCCGTTCCCGCGCCTTCTTCATCATTGAAGGGAGGGTAAGCGCTCGCTTACCCCTGCCGAGCGGCGAGCGTGAGAGGATGGGGGTGAAGCAAAATCGACAGGGGTGGTGCGGCCCGCAGGCGCAGCCGAGGACACGGCCCTGTCTATTTTGCTTCAGGGGGAAGGAAGCCGAAACTCCTTCCCCCTTCTACGCAATAACGTGACGCGGCTTGCCGCGTCTTCTAATCTTTCTTCTGTCGAAGCTCTTCGATGACTTCATCAAGGCAGGTCCAGAACACTGGTTCGAACTGGCCCCGCACCATCGCGCTATCGGATTGGAGACGAAGCGGATCATGCTTTTCGCGCAGATCGTCCAGGATGTTCGCGGGGAGCCGCTTCGTTGTGTGGTAGCCTTCACGCATCGGGAGGCGATCTGCCTCGGGCTTTTCGATGTATTTGGCCTTCAGCTCGAACCTGGCCGTTGCTCGGCGTCCGGCAAGCACGATCACATCGCGGGCCGCGATCCCCTGCCCTTCCAGAGCATCGAGTTTCTTGCCCTGATCGACCTTCACAGCAGCGTCGAGGCGCGTTTCCCGTTTTTCTGCGGCGGGCTTTGGTGCCTTTGGGGCCTGCGGTTGTCGCTCTTTCTCCACGCGCGGGCGAGCGGGCTTGTCAGCTTTAGGCTTGCTGGCAGAGGGCGTGTCGGTTTCAGGATCGGGCTTCGGAGGAGTTGGCGTTTGTTTAGCCGCCGGTTCCGCCGGAGCGGAGGGTTTCGGGATTTCCGCTGCGAAGGTTCCGGTGCTTTCGCGAGTGGTTCCGAAATTGGTGGTGTATTCAGGGTTGAAGCCCTTGATGTTCGGGCGTTGCTTTCGGGCCATTATGCGATCCCTCCAATGTCCTGAAGGATCGCCAGTGCTTCGTCCAGAGCCTCTTCATAGTGCTTTGCGTGGGTGCGGAGCAGAGGGTTCGGATCGTTGCGCCGTGCCTCAGCGAGATAGTGGAGAAATCCGAGGCTGGCGGCGTCTTTATGCTGTTTGCGCTCCATGAAGTAGTTCTGGACGACGGGGAAGGATTGAACCGCTTCCAGCTCAAGTTGCTGTTCGGTTTTACTCATCCGTGCGGGAACGCTGGAAAGAACGACATGGAAGGTCGGCAGGTTTTCGGGATCTTCGGTCCTTCCCCGGAGGTCAACATACCATTTGTGGGTGTCTTGCGTGATTTCCATATCGTCGTTGGACAGCATCATGGGCACCACAAGAATGTCGCTGAAGGCCGCGAGATCGTCGGCCCAAGCACCAGCGGCCCCGAGCGTGTCAACGAAGATGAAATCCGTTGACCCTTCTTCCCAGGCAGCATCCACCCGCGCCTCGAATGCTTCGGGTGACTTCAGCTCTTCGATGGTGAAATTCGGATCTTCGATCTTCAGCTTCTCAGCCCATCGAAACAAGGCTTGTTGCGGGTCAGCATCTAGGACAAGGCATTTCTTGCCTGTGTTCATAGCTGCACTCGCCAGGGCACGGGTCAGCATCGTCTTTCCGGCGCCGCCTTTGCGTGTCATGACCGTGATGACTTTCATGTTTTCGTTCGGCATTGCTCGGCCTCATGTTCAGTGTTGCTTGTCCGGTGTTCCGGGCTGATTGTCGCTTGTCGCTTGTCGCTTGTCGCGTTTCAACTGTCGCCTGTTACTTGTCCCTTGTTGCGTGTTGCGGGTCAATTGTTAATTATCCAGTGTCCAGTGTCCAGTGTCCAGTGGCCAGTGTCCAGTGTCCAGTGCCGCTTGTTACCTGTGGTATGTTCCGTGTTGCGTGTTGTTTGTCGCGTGGCAACTGTTCATTGTTACGTGTTACGTGTTACGTGTTACGTGTTGCGTGCGGGGCGGAGCGTTAAGGAGGCGAAAGGGCCGGCGTGCTGCCTCTCTTCTTCATCGCAATCAGACCTTTCGCTGGGACTGTCTGCTTCGGTCGGGGACGGCATGGCGCACAGGAGCGCCGCAGCGGCTCGCTGAGGGTGCTTCCGAGGCTTCTGAGGGGGAGGGGTGCGGAGAGGCGCTTCTAGCGCCTCACGGGGCATTTTTAGAGGGGTGGGCCGGAGCGGCCCAGATCGAACCAGGGTTCGATCACGGCACGGGCTAGCCGTGCCTAATGCGGAATACAGCCGAACTTAACGGCTTCGACACTCGACACAATCCCCGGATTGCGTCGAAGCCTATTCGTCTGTATGAAGGTGGCAGGAAATAAGGAGTGTATGTTCAGTATGTCGTCGCGCCGCCGTCTAACCCGTGAAGAACGGCTCGTCATCGTCCGCGAGAGCGGAAAAGGCGTTTCCGCAAAGGCACTTGCGGCGCGCTTCAAGGTGACGGAACGGGCGATCTACTACACGGTTCGGACTGAAAAAGAGCGCCGCCGCGAAAGCAGCATCAGGACGCGCCAGGTCAGCGTAACCGTTACCGAAGAAGAGCTTCGCGCGTTCGATGCCGTCTTGAGCAAGAACGGGATCAACAGCAGATCGGATGGTTTGCGCCGCCTGATCCAGTGTGCGAATGGCGTTTTCATCCCCGATGAACACCTGTCTTCTGAGCTGAGCAGCTTCCGTGCAGCCCTGAATCGTGTGGGTAACAACGTCTCCCAGATCGCCAAGCGCATGAACGAGGCGAACAAGAAGGGCCTTCGACCGCCCTTCGGGCCGGGCAGTCTATCGCAGATGCGGAGCCTCGCCGGGTTCGTTCTGGACTTTGCCGATCAGGTTCATTCGCTAGCAGAGCGCCGCCGCAGTCACCTGACATTGACGGTCAATGCCGCCTTGAAGGAGCTGGCAGATGGCGAAGAATAATGCGGTTGCCGCCGTCACTGGTGAGCTTTTCCAAGATGGGTGGAGCAAGGTTCGAGGCTCTATGCAGGGCCTGGGTCAGAAGCGGCAGCAGATGGCCCGTGCCGGGGCGGGGCATCGAGCGGCCGTTTTCAAGGCAATCCGGTCAGGCGGAACACACACGCGGGGTCAGCTCGTCAATCAGCTTGAGTATCTGACCACCAAGAGTTCGCATATCGTGGACAGCCGTGGCGTTCTCGATGGGAAGCGCCAGTTGAGCGCCGACGAGATCAAGAGCGTGGCAGATCGTTTCACCGAGCGTTGGGACAAGGGTTTCAACCCGAAGATGGGGCACACGACCCATCTGCTTATGTCGTTCCCCGTTGGCACGCGCGGGGCTGATGTTCGAGACATTGCCAGCGACGTTTGCGAGCGGTTCTTCGCCACGGAAGATCGCAATTTCGACTACCTGATCGCGGTGCATGAGGATCGGGCTCATCCTCATGCCCATGTCGTCCTGAACCGGCGGTCCCAGGAGGGCGAGTTCTTCTATCTGGGGCGGGATCACCATTTCAACTACGACGACTTCCGCACGGCGATGGTCGAAGAGGCTGAAAAATATGGTGTTTGTCTCGAAGCAACGCGCCGTTTGGATCGGGGTGTGGTAACATATCAGCCGCGCACCAAGGAGGTTTACGCGGCCAAGGAAGAGGGCAGGGAGCCGGTTGGACGTGTCCGCGTCGGGCGCGATCTGGACCGCGCGCTGGCGGAGATCGCCAGCAATACGAAGGTTTACCGTTCACTGGCCGCCGAGGCGTCGGCCGAGAACCGTGAGGATATTGCAAACGCCTTGTTTCGTGCCGGTGAGATGATGGCACGGGGCGGGCATCTTGAACAGAATGGAGAAGTTTACATGGCCGAGGAACAGTCCTTTGATGATCTGAGAAGCAGCTTTGCCGCACGGATGGAGCGCGTTGAGGCGATGGTTGCCAGCACGCCCGAGGTGCAGCGACCCCAAGCGCAGGCGCGTCTCAATGAAATCTATCGGGGGGTTGCCCACATGCAGCCTCTTGGCACCCGTTCGCAAACGCTACTTGATGCGCCTTCGGCCGATGGGGTCTATTCCGAGACCAATGTGAACCGCGATGCCGTCGAGCGGCTGCGCGAGCCTGAGACGAGGGCGCAGATCGAAACGGCCTTGCGTGGCACAGGCATTTCGTCCGAGACGATCATCGCACGGATCGAAACCACAGCGAATAACGCTGCGCTGGAACGCCAATGGCTTTCCGATGATTTGAGCCGCATCGCGGAGACTGATGGGCTCAATCTCGAACGGCGCGAAGATCTTCAACAAGCGGTGGACAAGCTGGACCAGGTGCATGTCCAGCTAGGGACCGCGCTCGAACGGGCCGAGGTTCTGCGCGACGATGGGGTGTTCGAGGACGATCCGGATTATCAAGACTTCCTGCGCGATCAGGCGAACGATGAAGTCTATCGGGAACGTGTCAGCGATGAGCTGCGGACCGAGGACGCCTTAATTCGAGCTGAGAATGAAGGCATTTCCGCACGAGAGGCTGAGGCCGTGGCCGAGGTCGAGAAGGGGGTTCGTGACAATTTCGATGGGCCAAACAATGACTATGCCACATTCGAGCCTTTGGTGATCGAGCGGGATCGTGCGGCGCAGGGGCGCACGAATGTCAGCACCAACGCGGAGCTGGGCATGGCGTTCACGGCTCTGGCGAAAGAGCGCGCGGCAGGAGGTATGTCGGTTGAAGATCAGCGCCGGGCCGATGCTTTGTTGCGCGACACCGCTGACAGATATGGTGAGCAGATGCGCGACGGGTTGGTGCGCGAGGATACCCGCGAGTTCCGTTCGCATGAGCATGAGGATTTTGCGGGCTACAGTGCTGAAGTAGAGCGGTTCGAGCAGGATCGCTTGCGCGAGTTCGATGATGCGATGCGCCCCTACGAAGTCGAGACCGACAACGAGGGCGGGGTTTCCCATCAGGCCCATATCGAGCAGGCCAGCCTTGATCGCATGAGCAGCCGCATCCGCGACGAGCTTATGTCAGCCGATCAATCGGAGGACTTCGATACGCGCTATGATCGTGTGCAGGCTATGTCCGAGGACGGCCGGATCGAGGCAATGGCGCGGGAGCGGATTGCAAGCGAGCAGGCCGATTATCTCCGAGACAAGCCGGAAATCGTAGCGTCCCCGGACCTGATCTATCGTGACCAGCCCTATCAGGAAACGATTGTCGATCACGACCTATACGACCGGATCGAGACGGAGGCCCGCGCCGCCGGAGCTGACGAATCCACCGATGTGAAGGCGACTGTCGCAGATGACTTCAAGGCCCGGTATCCGGACATGCCCGATCACCTTGCACGGGGTCTGGGTCAGACCTACGCCACGGCAATGAGCATTCGGGACAGTGAGCGGGTTTCCGAGGTGGCGGCGCAACGTGAACTGACCAGCGCCGGCCGCAGTCCTGAGATCGAGCGTGTCATTGCTCACGAACGTGACGACAAGATCAACCCGACCTTCGCAGACGAGGCCAGTGGCCGCGCCTATCGCGAGGAAATCGAACGCGAGCTGGATGACGAGCGGATCGAGGCATTGCGCGAAGGCGATGCAGATGCCTTGGAGAACGTCATTGATGACCGTCTGGAACGGCTCTACGCCGCGAAAGCCTATCTGCAATCGGATGAAGCGACGGCCAACAGCGAGGCCACCCGCGAGGTCATTTCCGAGATTGCCGATGAAGAATACGATGCGCAGCGCCTGAAGCATGTTCAGAGCCACAGCGAAAAGGGGCAGACGCATGGATAAGGGCAAGATCGCAGTTGGCGTAATCCTCCTGACGCTGGTTTCGGCCGCTGTCGGCTATGTGATTGCGACTGCCTACCTCACGTTTCGCGATTATGGGCTGTCGGCTGAGATTGACTTCTTCTGGCTGGCGCAGAACTACCTGGATATGCGGATCGTCCGCCCCAACGACTTCGAGAAGGTCAATCTCATCATCGGCGGCTTTGCCCTAGCCGGGATGCTTCTGAGCGCGGTTCTGTCCGGGTCTGCACTCACCCGCTTCGGGCGCACCCATTGGCAGAAGGCCGCTGAAATGGCCCGCAACGGGTTTTTCGGTAAACCCGGCACAGGGTTTATCCTGGGCAAGATGGGCAAGCCGAAGTCGCGCGGAAAGCTCGTCACGTCGAAGGTTTTTCCCCACGCATTGATCGTCGCACCGACCGGGCGGGGGAAAACCACCGGCTTCGTTATCCCGAACCTTCTTACCTTCAAAGGGTCCGCCGTGGTCCTGGACGTGAAGGGGGAGAATTTTGAGCATACGGCCCGGCATCGAGCGTCGGAGGGCGACAAGGTGTTCCGCTTTGCACCGACCGATTGGCACGACCGGCGCAGCCATCGCTACAACCCGCTGCTGAGGATCTTCGAGCTGGACGATCCTGACCGAAAGCAGATGGAGCTTCAGCTTCTCGCCTCGCTCTTCCTGCAAGCTGACAGTGATCGTGTCCAAGGGCTTCTGAAAGGCGGTATCGACCTCTTCGTTGCAGCCGGTCTTCTGGCCTTCGAGCGGAAGCGGCCCACCTTGGGCGAAATCTACCGGATCAGCGCGTCCGGCGGCAATAAGCAGAAAGAGTTCATGAAGCGTCGGGACGAGGTTCGGAACCACGCTGCGAAGCTGATTTTCGAGCGGCTTGCATCCACCAACAACGATACGCTGACCTCCTATGTGTCCCTGTTGATGACCTCGGGCCTCGATCAATGGAGCAACCCGGCGATCGACGCCGCCACCATCGAATCGGACTTCGATTTCCGGACGATCCGCAAGAAGCCGTTCACCGTCTACCTGGTCGTCGCTCCGAACATGGTGAAGCCGATGGCCCCGCTGATCCGCCTGTTCTTCTCCGACCTGATTTCATCGCTTCAGGACAAGGAGCCGGGCAAGGATGAACCCTGGCCGGTGATGATTATGCTGGACGAGTTCAACCGCCTCGGGAAGATGCCCATCGTGGTCGAGAGCATCGAGACGCTGCGCTCCTACAAGGGGCACTTGGCTATCGTCACGCAAACGATCCCTGCGCTGGACGAGATATATGGCGAGAACACCCGCAGGGCGTTGCAGGGCAACGCTGGTGTGAAGCTCTACCTCACGCCCTCCGATGAAAAGACCGTCGAAGAACTGAGCAAGGCCGTGGGCAAGACGACCAAGCGCGTGGTCACGCGATCCCGGTCGATTGGTCGGAACCCCTTCGAGGGTCGCAGCATGTCCGAACGCACCGAGGAAACGTCTCTGTTGCCCGAAGATGAGGCGCGGCGGATGCCGCTCGATGACATTGTGATGGTCGTGGATGCCCAAATGCCGATCCGGGCAAAGCGTATCCAGTATTACGACGATCCGTTTTTCAAGGCGATCCACGGCGCACAGAAGGGCGAGCTACCTTTCCCTGAGCGGACCTTGAAAGCCGTCGAGCCGGTGATTGCGGAAGAACCGGAGGACGAGGCGCAGCCGACGCCGGCGGCTGCGCCGCAGGAGGCGGCCGAGAACCTTTCCGTGAAAGAGGCCAGCGATCAGCCTCATCGAGCAAAGCTGAAAACGTCGAAGCGCAAACGGTCCAAAGCTGTCGCCCAGGCTACGCAGGCGACTCGGGACATGGACGAGCGCCAGCGCGAGTTAGACCTGTCTGTTCAGCAGAGGCTCGATCTGCCCGAGCCGGGCGACGTTTCCGATGCCGACGTGCAGGCGTTGCGTGATGCCGATGCAAAGCTGGCAGAGTTCGAGGCAAGTTTTACGGAAGGGCAGGGAGGCGAACGCGCAACCGCGGCCGAGTAGCGATGTCCTTGCCGACCAACACAAAGAAAAAGGCCCGCTTGTGCGGGCCTTTTTCAATCTCCGAGGCGGTCAGCTCGATCTTTCATGCGCTGCATCTTGGCACCCGTTCCGGTCGATGGTGGGGTGCCTCCGCCCGTCGAAGACGGCGATCCCCGCATCGAGGCCATAGCTCGCCTCCCATATTCATTGGCCCGAAGGCCAACCACTTCCGCCGTAGAAGCCGCTCCCACTTGGTAGCGGTTTCGGGCTTGTTGGCTTCCCATAGCAGCTCGGGCGAACTGATAGCTGCCGCCCATCCCTGCATTCATGGCAGGCATGACGATGTTGCCAGATAGGGAGCGCGCGATAAACGGGGTCGCCAGAATGAAACCTTTTCCCATCAGGATCATCATGAAGAAGGGCAGCAAGGCACCGATGTTTGCTGCGCTTGAGGGGTCTCCGAGACGGTCGATCAGCGCGCTCGCAACGCCGATGATGGTCGAGAATACGCCTGCGATGATGATCGGATACATGGAAAAGGAGATCAGGGTGGACAGCCACCGAGCAAAGTAATCCTTCGTAACGTCGAAAAGCGTCAGGAAGATCATGATCGGAGCAAGGCCAATCAGGATCGAGATCAGCATCCTTGACATCATCACAAGCCACGCTGCGATCGCGCCTAGAACCGAGAGAAGGAACATTCCAAGCGTGTCGATCAATGCCCCGGCCATCCAGTTCAGGTTCTCACCGATCGCGTTGAGGTATTCGCCCATGCGGTTGATGAGCTGGTCAAATTCTTCCGCATAAGTTCCAGACGGCCCCGGCGCACCGCCACCTACCGAGGCCACTAGAGACCCGGCGATGCTGTCGATCCCGTTGAGAATCCCGTCTGCAAGATAGTTGAATTGGGCCCAGTTCGTTGCAAACAGCGCTACCAATCCGATCTTCACGGCAAGCCAGAATGACGTGCGCCCGTCCACACTTCGAACCTGAAAGGCCATGTTTATGAAGATCAGGATTACGATCAGTGTAGCGGACAGGGCAATCACAGTTCCAACGGTCGCAGCTATAGCTCCGAACTGTGATTCGGCTGCTTCTTCCAGGAAGCTATCAGCCGTCTCTACGAAGAAGGTTACTACGCTCATGTGACCCTCACCAGTTACCTTGCTCTTCGCAAATTGATCTTGCTGCGGGCCTCAGCTCGTTCGCCGTTCGACTGTATTCCGAGGTGCGTTCAAGGATCTCGTGTCTGTCGAGGCCGGCGTAGTTTTCAAAGTAATATTCCGAAGCCGCATCCCAGGAGGGAAAGCGAGTTTCACAGGAACAATCGCCAGTTTCGACAACTGCATTCAAACTTTGAGCTCGATACATCTGTTGAACGAGGATGTTCTTATGCGCGTCCCGCACATGTGCATTCTCCATCCAGTCAGGGCGGGGCGGTTGTTCCGGACACACACGGGGTTCATTGTCCAGCGTGGGCACGAATTGCGCAATGGCGGGGACGGGGGCCAGAACGAGGACCGCGATGCTGATAGCTTTAATCACGCCGCATCCTCCTTTTCCCCTGAAGCATTTTCACGCGTCAAGAATACATGAATGTTCGATCCAGCACGCCCTTCCGCACTGGCGTGGACCACGGAGACTACCTTGAAGCCTGCTTGTCCCCATTCCCTGAGTTTTTCGGGCATGGACTTCATGCTCTTTGCCGACAGAGGGTCGAAAGTCAGCACTTCGTTTTCAAAGGTTTTCATTGCTCTGGTCCTCACTTTCGTTGCCCGGCAGGTAGAACTCCGTTATACCCCGGTCGCCGTTGTGCCGCCCGGCCTGGATAATCACGTCTATCGAAGTTTCGATATACTGTATCATGTCGGCATAGGTCATCGGCACATCCGTCTTCAGGGCGGCGATGGCGAGGCGCTGAACCGCCAATTGCGGCGTTTCCGCGTGGAGCGTCGTCATCGAGCCGCCGTGCCCGGTGTTGATGGCCTCTAGGAAGGTCATCGCCTCGCGCCCCCGAACCTCACCCAAGACAATGCGATCAGGCCGCATCCGCAGCGTGGAGGTAAGAAGAGTGTCAGCGGATTGCGTCTCCACATCGCGGTTCGCGATCAGCGTTACGACATTCGGCTGGTTCGGCAGTAGCTCGGCCGCTTCCTCGATAGTCACGATGCGCTCATCTTCCCCGACATAGGAGAGGATCTTCCTGGCCGCGACGGTTTTCCCAGTGGACGTTCCGCCGGAAACCACCATGTTCATTTTGTTCTCGACGCAGAACTTGATCGCGGCGTAAATGTCGCCGCTCTTCACGACCTGGCGCAGCTCGCGGTTCCGTTCCTGGCGGACGCCTTCAAGGCTGCGTTCTGCACCATAGAGATACTTCAGCTCGATCTTTTCCAGCGGCAGGGTAGAGAAGAAGCGCAACGAGATCGAATGCCCTGTCTGGACGGCAGGCGGTTGGATCACCTGCGCCCGGATCGGTCGGCCGCGATACTCGATGCTTACGGAGACGATGGGCTTCTCTTTCCCGATCCTAGTATTTGCCCCGGACGCGATCTGGTTGCCCAGGTCGCGGATTTCCGTCTGGCTCATGGACGCATCGAGAAGGCGCATGAAGTGATCGCCCTGAAATTCGCCCCAGACCCGGCCATCCGGGTTGATGCAAATCTCGATCACATCATCCCGCATGGCGTCAGGCAGCTTGTCGAGCGATGCTTGGAGGTAGCTGGAAGTCATTCAGAAGATCTCCACGTCCCGATCCACCATGACGGTGATCCGCGCACCTTGATCGACGTAGATCACCGGGCCGAGTGACAGGTAATCGCTCATCACATCGTCGGTCGCGTCTTGCAGATCATCGCCAACGTCCTCAGCAATGTCAGAGGATACTTCGTCATCAATCTGGTTTGCTGCTACCGCAGGCACCGCGCCGAGGATCGAGATCAGGGCGGCAGAACCGAAGCGTTCACCGAAGCGCGTATCCACAAAGCCCGTTACGCCCGACCGGCCCAACTCATCGCCACCGAACGAGCTGATGGTGACAGTCTGGTTCGTCGGCAGAATGATCCTGTCCCATGCGACGGTCACACGTTGCTGGCCCACATTGAGGCCCGAGCGATAGCGCCCGATCAGACGAGAGCCGCGAGGGATCAGGACGCGCGACCCGTCATAGGAATGCACGTCCTCCGAGATAATCGCCCGAATTTGTCCCGGCAGAGAGCTGTCCAGCGCCGTTTCGGTGACGGCTTGGATCATCGTGCCTTGAACCACCGTGTTCGACGGGTTGGCGATGACCTCAGCCTGCGTTACCTGCGAAGGCGATGCGCCATTGAGAACGAAATCTGTCACTTCTCCGAGCGTTCTTTCCGACAGGGCGCTTTCATCGCTCCCTGCACCGGAGTTGCCAAAGGCGATCATGGGCGAGTTGATCCGGGCTTCTTGAAACGCGGCCGCCTCCGCTCGCCGGCGTTCCAGTTCCGCAAGTCGCGCGTCCTCTTCATTGCTTGGCGGTGCCATTGGATTTTCTTGATCGAGCCGCGCGATTTCGAGCTCAGATTGAAGGCGACGAAGCTCGCGATCCCGAGCCGCCAACTCTTCCTGAAATTCCGATCTTGCGGCATCCGATGCTTCCTGAAGCGCGGCTACCTGTGCCGTTAGGGCCTCCAATGCCGCAGCCGCTTCACCATCATCGTCCGGCGCATCGCGCAGCTCTGCAATTTCAGCCTGAAGAGCTTCGAGCTGAGCCCGAAGCGCAGACTCAATCTCGCTCTCTACCTCGACGACCTCCGGTTCAGGCGGGGCAGGGGGCACGAAGGGCTCGATCGCACCGAAGCCATCGCCCTCTTCCTGAAACTCGGCAGGCCGCGCGGTTGGCAGCGGGTTTTCCGGTTCATCAGACGGCAGGGCCAGGTATGCGATCAGGCCAATGGCCGCGATGGCGCCGACACCGGCCAACGCCACCTTGGGCGACGGTCGTTCCTTCTTGGGCCCGCTTTCGCCTCCGGCTTCGAGCGCGGACAGGCGCTCTTCAAGATCCTTTTCGTCGCTCATGATCCGGTTCCTCCGGCGCTATTTTCCTGTATGCAGATGACGGTATCGCCGAGGCGCAAAACCCACTGGCGGTTCACCCCTGACACGCGAAGAACGCCGTCCTCGATCTGCTGACTGTTCACCGTTCGCTCGCGGCCTGCCGAATACTGGAAGATCGCAGGGACCGGGGCGTTCGGAGCAAAGCGGAAATAGGTGAATGTCCCATCGTCCCACACGGCTGTCGGAGTGATTTCCGAGCGCCCCGACGCCGCATAGTTGTAATTCGGTGCCCTTTGCGCGACGGCGTTCGTCGGGCGCGTTCGATCCTGCGGATACCGGAATTGGACAACGTAGTAGGTCGGGGAGGACGATTCCGTGACGTTGAAATAGTAGCTGCGGCGGTTCGTATAGACCGTGATGTTCGTGTGGACACCCCGAGCCAAGGGCTTCACGGCGAAGGCACGGCCACCCGGAACGCCGTCGAGCTGAAAGCCTTCCGTGTCACCAGCAATAATCGAGCGGATGGTTTCCCCTTCACCGAACTCCACACTGGTAACATGGGTCAGGCTGACGCGAAGGCGGTAGACCTGTCCATCGGTGTAGGTTGCGATCCGAACGCGGCTGTCGTGGCTTCCGGCTCTCGGGTTGCTTTCCGCGAAGGCCGGAGCAACTGCCAGGGCAAGAGCGACGGACAGAAGGCCGGTTTTAAGCATCTTCATATCAGTTCTCCATTCTGTCCGAGCGAATTGCGTATTCGGTGACGGTAAAGCCGAACGGGTTCGTCCAGACCTCATCAATCTGCCGCCGCTCTTCGGGCCGGAAGTCGAACATCAACGTGACCGTGAACAGGCCAGCTTGGACGCCCTGCTGCGACGTGAGCCGCTTGCGAAGGCGCACAGTGGCCCGGTTGTCCCCGATCCGGTTGATGCTCAGAATTTCAACGTCGAGCCGGGCATCCGGGCCGTAGACGTTGGGCGGATAGTTCTCGCTTGCGCTGTTCCAGAGCTGGCGCAGCGAGGCAGCGGCGTTGCCGTCCGACATTGCCAGCACCCCGCGAACGCGCAGGTCATTGTCGAGCTGGTTGTAAGTCTCCCGCTGCGTGACATAGCGGAAGACCGCAGCTTCAATGACCGCCTGATTCTCGGTGACGCGCACGGCCCCGACAGAGGCATTCGGCAGGGCCATGCCGGAATTGGGGTCGTAGGGAACGACAACCGGCGCAGGATCAACATCGAGGACCGCGACCGCCATTCCTCCAAGGCATCCCAACACGCCGAAACCCAAACCGACGAAGGCCAGCTTCTGCCAGAGCTTTTCACGGCGACGGGCACCGTAAATCAGCTCTTCCTCAATGATTTCTTGATCCTTAACCACTTGCCCGCCTCTCTTAGTCTGCCGAAAGATCGGGCATGGTGAAGTCCATGTAGCGATCTTCTTCCGCCCGATCCGCTGCTTCGATGACGCCGGCCTGGCCCTCGCCCACGGTGCCAACCGCGAGAAGCTGCATGATCGAGACAAGAATGATGCCGTTCTCAGCCACGACGCGCGTGTTGAGGTCGATGCTTTCCTTCAGGGTTTCCATGTCACCCGTCAGGTCCACGAGGCGGTCGATCCGCTCAAGCGACTGCCCGGCTTCGGTGTAGCTGTTCTGTGCGGCGGCAGAGACCATCGCGCCAGTCGTGGCTCGGGTGGCAACCCGTTCCGCGCCGCCATTGCCGCTGTTCGCCATTTCCGAAAGCGTGTCTTCATCGAAACCGTGTTCGGCCAGAACTTGCTCCATCTGTGTTCGGATTTGACTGGAACCGGAGCCAGTAAGGCCGCTCCAATCGCCTTGCTGGATCGCGGCGATGGTGCCGGTAATGTCGCCAAATTCTTGATCGAGCAGCCCGTTCAGCCAGTCTTCCATTTCCGTCGAAATGATCTCGGGAAGCTCGGCGAGGCCTGTCAGGGCGGCATAAGTGTCCTGAAGTTGCGCGTATTGCTCTTGCAGCGTTGTCAGTTGTTCCTGAAGCTGAAGCAGTTGATCGTTCTGAAGGATTTCATCTTCGATCATCTGCTGAAGCTGGCGGATTTCCTGCGCGATATTCTGCGTGTCCACGGTGGGAACGCCTTGCGCATAGGCAGCCGGTGCCGTGGTCCCGAGCAGCGAAACGGGCGCAACAGCGAGGCCGAGGCCGAGGAAACCGGCGGTTGCGATTTTGCGGATCACCGCGTTGATGTTCATCGACGGTTTCATCAGTCGAAATCCTCCATATTGAAGTCCATGAATTGCTGTTCTTGCTGGCGGTCGGCCGCGAGCGCGATCGACTCGGCGCTTGCCGGGCGTGCCCTGGCCGCAAGGAGCCGGGCCATGATGGCGCTGAGCCGCCCAAACTCGGCACGGGCATAGGTGTTCAGCGCCATAGCCTCCTGCACATCCTCGGTTTCGCTGATCCGCTGGATGATGCTTTGAAGTCGTCGCGCGGCAGCTTCGACCGTTGCCATGCTGTTGTTCGCGTAGAAACTGGCCCCGGCGCCGGTGAAGGAGAGGTTCGAGTTCGCGAGCAGCGCCGGGTCGATGGTGCCAACGGCATCGCCGCCGCCACCACGCGCCAGATATTCGTTGTATTTCGCCGGGATCACCTGAACGTAGTGCTGCGTTTCCTGGAACGGCGGCACTCCCCCATAGTTCTGCACGTTGCCGGGACCGGCGTTGTAGGCAGCGAGGGCGTGGATGATGTTGCCGTCGAACATGGCAAGCATCTGCGCCAGATAGCGAGCGCCGCCTTCAACCTGCAAATACGGGCTGTCGTAATACTCGGGATAGATGCCGAGATCGCCGGCGGTGCCGGGCATGATCTGCGTCAGGCCAAAGGCCCCGACCGGCGACCGTGCGCCGATGGAGAACCGGCTTTCCTGCCAAATCAGAGCTTGCAACATGTAGCGCCATTCCCTGACCGAGAACCCCGCTTGATTGACACCCGAGCGGCCATGCGTTTCCTGCGCGACCTGGATAATCAGCTCTTCAACGTTCTTTGCCGCGTCCCCGAACATCTGCGCAGCGCCGGGGTTGCTGTCATCCGGGTCATAGACCACATCGGCCGACGCCTCGGGGTCTGCCCCATCTTCCAACGCGGAGACCATGCCCGGAATGCCCTGGCCGCCGAGGCTGGTTTGGGCGTCGAGGATCTGTTGCAGAATGGAGAGCTGTTCTTGCTCGATTGCCGCAATCTCTTCCTGCACCGCGAGCGTTTCGCGCTGCGTGGCGAGATCGCTTTCCCGATGAGCGTTCGACGCCTCGTTTCTGATAATCAGGCTACCGTCCACTGTGGGGACACCCTGCGCGATCGCGCTGGTTCCCCACAGGAAGGCGATGGCCGTCAGTGCAGCCGTCTTACCCATCACCAAGGCCCTCCGGGCCGCCGATCGCGGTAAAGGTGCAGGGTGCTGATTTGGTCGAAATCCGGGCCTGCGGTTGCGGTTCACTCGTAGGAAGGAAGGCCATGCTGTGACTGCTGCGCGTCACCGTGTCGAAACAATTCGCTTCGGACGGCCGATACTCGGCACAGCCAGCGACACCGAGAGCGGTCAGCATAATCAGGATTGCAGTAGGTTTCATTCGACCCTCCAAAAATCTTCACGCTGGCGGTAATCGGCACCCACCAACTGTTCACCTTTTTCCATCCCGCCGAGGACGGTTAGGAGCGGCCCGAGGGCGCTCAAATCTGCATTGATGACGACCGATCCCTGGTCATCTCGAACCAGCCCCATGCGGGACGCCGGGCTGGACGTGAGCAGCACGTCCAGTTCCTTGTCATGAAGGTTCAGCATCGCGTAGTCCGATGCCTTGGCCCGGATGTTCGGCAGAAGGATTTGCGTTGGCACCGCTTCAACGATGGTTTTGCCGGTGCGCGTCTGTTCGAGCTGACTGGCATACTGCGTCATCATCACGACGACCGCATTTTGCTTCCGGGCCGTCACGAGCCAGTTCGAGAGGCGTTCAGCGAAATAGCCGTTGTCGAGAGCTTTCCACGCCTCATCAATGACAATGATGGTTGGCTTGCGGTCCTCGATAACCCGCTCAACGCGGCGGAAGAGGTAGGACAGCACAGCCATCCGCTCTTTCTCGCTTTCGCTGTCGAGAATGCCGGTTAGATCGAAGCCAACAACTTCCCCGTCGAGTGAGAACGTATCTTCACGGTTCTGGCCGAAAATCCAGCCATATCGACCCTCGGCAGTCCATTCTTGCAGGCGCTCATGAAGATCACCGCCATCATCGGCCGAGATAAAAAGCGAGGCCAGATCGTGCCAGTTGCGCAGGTTCGCATCGCTGGCCGTCGCGTTCTGCCGAACCACTTGCTGAATAAGGTTCGTCTGCGCGGGGGTCAGCGGCTTGTCCGAACGATGGATCAGCGAGGCCAGCCAGTCGGAGAGCCATGCCTGCCCGCGTTCGTCAATCTCGGTCCACAGCGGGTTGAGCCCCGTCGCGTCACCGGCTTTGATCGAGGAATAGCGGCCACCGTTTGCGCGCACCGCCATTTCCATGCCCAAGCGATAGTCGAACACGAAAAGACGTGCCCCGGCCCGCCGGGCCTGCGTCATCAGGAATGCCGAGAGAACCGACTTCCCCGAGCCAGGACGCCCAAGGATCAGCGTGTGACCGCCGGTCGGCTCTTTGTCCGGGGAGCCTTGTTCATGGTAGTTGAAGGAGAATGCCGAGCGTTCCGGTGTGGGAAACATGGTGATAACCTTGCCCCACGGCACCTGGTCCGCTGTCTTGCCGAGCGGTGTCCGATGGAACGCGGCGAAGTCCGCGAAATTCCGGTTCGTCACCGCCCCCTTTCGGCTCCGCGCGTGCCCGTTGCCGGGGTGTTGGGCAAAGAAATGGGTGGCGCTGGCGAAGCCTTCTGCAATCAGGTTCACACCTTCGGTCGAGGCCGTGTTCTTGATCTCGCCGCCGATATTTGCCAGCTTTTCTTCGCTGTCCGCGAACACGGCCACCGACATATGGTGATCGCCAAAGCTCAGACGCTTCGATTCAAGATCATCGAGCGCGGTCGGCAGCTCTTCGAGCAGCGACACGGCGCCATCGTTAGCCGAGGCCCGAAGCCGCATCTGCCGCTTGATCCGCCCTGCCATCCAGTTGCTGTTGATGGGGGTGAAGCTGTGCGTCACGATCATATCGACCGGCAGGCTCAGCTCATCGAACATCGTGCAATGCGTCTTCTCGGGATAGTCCTTCACCGCGAAGATCGAGCCGATGCGCGGGCCGGTTGCCCCATCGGACAGAAAGAACTTGTCGCCTTTGAAGGTGACGCGCGTGTTCGCCACATTTTCGGCAACGATTGTCGTGCGGGCACCGCGATACAGCGGCAGCTCTTGGCCGGTGTTCAACGCGCCCAGGAAGCCAAGAAGCTCGCCCGAAGGCTCATTGAGCAGCCGGGGGTTCATGTCTGCGAAGGACGACATAAGGAAGCGAACAACCTCCTGAAGCCTGCCCATCCGCTTTTCCGTTTGCGCCCGCAGCAGCTCGGCCGACTTGGCCGCGCGCAGCGGCAGCTTAGAGCCGACAGCCGGGCGGTTCATGACGGTAAGCGTCAGCGTCTTGTCCCGCAAATGGCGCTGACCGAGAGCCTGCCGCCAGCGACGATCCACAGCCGCGGCGAAGCTATCGCCTTCGACCGGAACAAGATCGGGCGTGATCGCTTTTGAAACTTTGTGGACATAGAACGAGCATTCCGGCCCGATCCGCGCGACCACGGACGCAAAGAGCGCCCGTGTGCGGTCCAGATATTCGTCGTCGGTGGTGTTGCTGTTCACCCCGTCCAGACGGATGCACTGAAATAGTTCATTGCCCCGCGTCCGCACGGTCTTGTTGTCAACGAGGCTGATATAGGGCAGCATCGAGGCGAGCTTCACTTCACGCCCGAACCAGCCAGGCAGCAGGGACCGGGGGTCATAATTCGTATCACGGGGCATAGCTGTCTCCGCCGTGGATTTTGCGATTGAGGGTCGGGCGCGTGACCTGCAAGGCCGTCACCACCACGTCGAGGAAATTTTCGTCCCAATCCGCCGCCTTCCACAGCAGGGGATAGGCAGCCGCCGCGATAGCCGCGACTGCCCAATGCTGAAGCCAGACGAAGATCAGAACAGACCCGAAAAGCCAGACCATCGCATACATGATCGGCAGCCCGAGAAGTTTGGGAGGCCGGACAAGGCCAAGGAAAAGACGAGACTGTTCCGCCATCGTGCCAGCTCCTTACGAAGACCAGATTGCGGAAACGATGGTCGGTGCGGCAGCGATACCCGCGATTGCCACCACAACCCACATGGCCTGACGGAAATCGAGAATGCCGAAGAGCCACGACAGGAAAACACCGATCAGCGCCAGCGTGCCGATCACGATCCCAAGGGGGCCGGTGATCGCGTCCACGATGCCCTGAAGCACATCCTGGACTGGCGATAGGTCGATGCTTTGCGCCAGAGCGGGTTCTGCCAGCATCAGCAGAACCCCGCAGAGCGCGACGAAGACGTTAAGATTAGGCTTCATGAATGTTCTCCTTCGAGCCTGTTGAAAACTGCCAGCACGCGGCTGACGTGGTTTTGCGTCTCCCGATAGGGTGGGATGCCGCCATGCCGCTCCACCGCCTCGGGGCCCGCGTTGTAGGCGGCCAAAGCAAGTCGAGCGTCCCCAAAGCGGGCCAGCATCATCAGGAGATACCGAGCAGACCCGTCGAGGTTCTGTTGCCAGTCGTGGGGATCGACGCCGAGATTGGCCGCCGTCGCTGGCATGAGCTGCCCCAACCCGATCGCGCCAACATGGCTTCGGGCGCTCGGGTTGTAGGCACTCTCAATTTCAATGTTCGCTTGATAGAGCAGCCGCCATTCGGTCACGCTGATGTTCGCGCGGCGCAAAGCCGGATGGCTCGCGTAGCGAAGGGCGGTCTGGTCGATGGCATTCAGGATCGCGGGTCGGGGTGCCACGGCGCGAGGCGCCACAGCAGCCACCCGGAACGAACCGTCCCCTTCCTCGGCTGCATCCCGGTCACGGCCGAACAGCGTCAGCTCGTCGGAAGCCGATCCTTGGCCGACACCATCATTGTAATTTCGGGCGAAGTTGGTTTGCGGGGTGGAGGGTCGAAGCGATCCATCGCCCTCCATCACCAGCACCATGCCCTGAGCCAGAGCAACGGTGCAGGACAGCGCCAGAGCGGCGCTAGTCGTCGTCAGATAGCGTGTTGCCGTTCGGCAGAACGTGGAGGGCGCGGCCCCCTTTTCGCAGGGGGATGTGGATCGGATCGAAGCCAAACCCTTCGAGGAAGGAGATGAGGCCGTTCGCGGTCTTGAAGAGCCGCAATTGGATTTCCTCTTCCTGCTTGTTCCAGCGACGCCCCGGCACAAGCAGCTTCTCAACCGATCTGTCTTCGGTGACAGCCCGGATGAACCACTCCCCATACCAGACTGCATTTTTTCGGAACGCTGGGGTTTTACATACAACCTCAGCTTGATACCCCTGCTGCAAGAGGACCCTGAATTGCGTCTCTGTAACCACATTAGGCGCTTCTTTGTTTAGGTCTGTCCTCACGATCGGCGCTTTCCCTTCTGGTTAACGGACCGTGAACCCTTCTCGGGCTCTTCAGTCCTACGACATTATAAGATGGGGCGCAACATTGTAATGTTGCGCCTCGCAGAAAGTTCTGCTCTAAGGCACCAATACACATCACCAACCAAATTCCCAAGTGATCTAAAGGGACAGCGCAGGATGCCGAGAACGCAGCTACCGGCCTACATGCTTATAATGTCGTCTATTTTTTCGGCTTCCGGGGTGCAAGCAAATACCTGCTTTCCCCCTGAACGGCCCTTCGTTCCCGCCGAAATCGAGTCCGCAAGGGAGTATCGCGACCTGATCTATGACGACTTCCAGATCTACTTCGAGGACTTCAGCGTCTACCTGCAATGTCTCGATCAAGAGCGGGCGCGGGCCTTCCAGGAAGGGCAGGAGGTCAGTGAGGAATACCGACGCTTCTTCGATCAAGTGGTCTCCGACGACTGATACCTCTATAGTTGAGCGGGTTTCCGCTTGTGGCCGTCGATACCCTTACGGTCGAACCGAGCAGATGAACGCCTGCGAGAAGCTGGCGCGAACCGCCCTTGCCCCGGCCTGCAAGATGATTTTCAACCGGAATATGTTGCCAATCGGCCTGCATTCGCCCTATCACAAGATTATAAGAGTGCGCTCTTCCTTATAGCACCGCCATTAATCGAAGGAGATACCATGTTGAAGCTGCTCCGAACAACCGCACTGGCCTGCGCCGTCGCGGCGTCCAGCTTTGTCGCGGCCCCGGAGCGGGCACAAGCACAAAGCTATCAGATCGACTGTGCCATTCTGCTCTGCCTTTCGGGCGGCTGGCCAGCCTCAGAGCCTTGTGCTCGTGCCCGCGCAGAGTTCATTCGCAGGATCACACCCTGGCCGGTCGAGCCGCCCCTGCAAATCTGGCGCTGTCCGATGGGCGCGTCCTTCAACGTCGATCCGTCCGAGCTGAACCGGGCCCGCTTCTTTGACATTCTTATGCAGGACAGCGCCCCCCCGCCGCTGCAATCCTTTCCAAGCGCACCACTCACGGACGCCGCGCTTAAGCCGCAACCCGCCGTTCTTCGCCAGAGCGGCGGGGCTGCCCGGCGGTTGCCTGAAGGCTTCGCCCTGCATTTCGTGCAGGAAGGGGAATACAGCGACGACAACGGCACGGCCGACATCGACATCAGCGGGTCGGAGTTCGATTTCGTCCGTTCGATCCGCGTCTTCAATGTGACCTATGCCCGCCAGCGCGAGACCCGTGACGACTGCTCGCGCATGGCGAACGTCCGCATGGGGTCTTATGGCACCCAAGGAGACTTCTATTGGCGCAATTCATCGGTTGGCGCTTTGCCTGAAGCTCACACGGGAATGGAGCGGTTTGGCGAGAACTGCCCTGGCATCTGGCACCGTTCGGTTTTCGTGGAATGGCGTGATTATCAAGGCAACTATGGTTTCGAGCAGGTCAACTACTAAGAGTAGTGCCGAGGAAGGCCGTTCAATACTATAATTGCGACAGGCAACTAAAGAGAGTATGCCTGTCGTGAACGATCATAAGAATCGAACAGGCAAGGAGAGCAGACACCCCGAAAAGCAAACCCCCCGCAAGGCGGCAACCAAGCGAGGGGGGGTCTAAGAACCAAGGAATTGGCGTTCCGAACGGTCCAACACAATCTGTTTTCAGGACTGGTTCTACCACCCTCCCGACAGCCAAACAAGCAAAAAACGCACCTGTGCGAACAGGAGAACTTTGCCTTGCCGCCTTGTCCAACGAGCAGAAAAGGACAAGGAAATGAACCACTCACCACAAGTCGCGTTGCCGCAGGGCATGACCCGCCGCGACGTGATCGCGGTTATCAGCGAGATCGGACCCGACCTAAACCTGAGCGGCGCAGCAATCTTCGTGCTGACCAAGCTCATCGGCAGCACGAGCGAAAAGGACTGGATCGAACCCGGTGCCGATCCGACCTTCTACGGCACCCAGGAAACGATGGCCGAGCGCCTTCAAATGACCGCACGGCAGCTCCGCAGCCATGAGCGGAACTTCGAGCGCAAGAACATCCTGAAGCGTGACACCAAGGCGAACGGTGCCCGCGAAGCCGGGACCGGGCGGGGCTTGCTTTTCACCCCGCTCAAAGCCTGCTTTGCCGACCTGTTGGCCCTGCGCGACCAGAAGCGCGCCGTGACCAAGCGCATCAAGGAGCTGAAGAGCCTTCGCAGCGTTCGCTTGCGCCGGATGAAGGAAGCAATCGCGCGGCTCGCCCCCGAAGCACTGGAAGATGAGGCAGTCGCCTCGGTCCTCGCCCGGTTTGATGCCTGGCCGCGCTCCGACCGGCTTCATTCCCTCGGACTGGACCGCCTCGAAGTCCATGTCGAAGCCACTGCCAAGCTGTGCATGGAACTCGAAGAGATCATTGAAAACCTACCTAATTCTTCCTGTGAACCGGCAGAAACCTTCCGGTCCTTTATACAAGAGGACAACCAGCAGAATCCTTCTGTATCCTGTAACGCTAGCGTGGATGAAAGGAGCGCGGGCAAGCCCGCGCACACTGGATTCCTTAGATCGGGGCCTTCCGGCCCCGATATTTGCAGAGAAAATAAGTGTGAAGCGGATAGCGGTGTTATCAACCCCAAACTTGAGGCGCTTTTTGAACCGGAGCAGCTTTTCAAGCTCGCATCGCCCGACTTCCAGATGACCCTTCAGGCAAGATCCAATCAGATCACGAAGGAAACTATGATCGACGCCGCCCACGACATGCTTTCGCCGCTCGGGATCAACTATTCCGCATGGCGATCCGCGTGCGGCGAACTCGGCCGCCTCGGCGCCACCCTTTGCGTCCTGGTCCTCGATGCGAACCGCGACCACCCGCAAACCCCGGTGCGTAACCCCGGCGGTGCGCTGCGCGGCATGATCCGGGCGCACAAACGCGGCAACCTCAACCTCATCGGCAGCGTGATCGGCTTGCAGCGCCGGCGAGGATACTAGGATGCAGCGGTTAACCGTTCCGTCGATCCGACCGCGACGGATTGCAGCTATACATGCCAAGCTCCGCACCATCATCGCCGTGCGCGATGACCGTGCCGGCGATCGTTGCCCCGGCTGGCTCCAGCCCCCGCATTTCGACCTCGGCGCTGACGCCCTGGAACGTGCGCAGCGCCGCCAGCTCGCACGCCTCCACATCGTCAAACTCGGCCGTTATGACCTCGGAACCCGACTGCATGTTGAACAGCACCAAAATCAGGATGATTTTCATGTGAGACCCTTTCTACGAGAGAGGGCCGGCACCTCGCGGTCCCGACCCTCTTGGAGAACAGCGCATGACGCTTTCACCTTCCGCGACCATCGGCATCCCTGCCTGTATCGCAAGGCCATCAATATCATAATGATGGACTCAGAACAACAACATCGCGATGATTTCCGTCCTTTCATCTTCCCTGAAATATCCTCGGGGGAGCGCCACAAGGCGCGGGGGCAGACAGCCCCCACTGAACACTGTTTCCAACGTTTGGAGAACACAACATGACGACAGCACAGAAGGCCACGACTATAGGCTTCTTGATCTTCATCACCGGCACCGCTTTGGGTTTTGCCGTGCGCCACCAAATTGCCCTTCAGCATGGCAGAGCTTTCGGGGAAATCATCACGAGTATCTGCGCGAACGAAGGATATGCAGGTGCGCTGTTTCCTTTGGGTGATCCAGATCAAGCCCGTTGCATGTCCGAAGACGAATCTGCTGAGCTCAAAGCCGTCAATAATCTCTAATATAACCGTGTCCACAAAGGAACCGTTATGGAACATGCCTCTGGACCTGTCCAAAACTACCTTTCTCGGGTTTTGAACGCATGCTACTTTTCGGCCAGATATTTCGGTCACTCTAGGGACGTGTTCATTGCCTTCAGCTTTACCCCTCGCACCGGCCCAGGCCGACCCGCCCCGAACCTTTGCCTATGTCCGGGTTTCGACCGTCGAGCAGTCTGTCGCATCGCAGGTTCACGAGATCGAGGCGGCGGGCTTCCAGATGCCGGAATATCGAATCCTTACGGAGACGATTTCCGGCAGCGTCCCCGCGAAACAGCGCCCCCAGTTCGCGCGGCTGGTCGATCGGCTGGAACCGGGCGACATACTGGTTGTGACGAAGCTCGACCGCCTCGGCCGCGATGCGATCGACGTGTCATCGACAGTTGCGGAGTTGGCCAAAATTCCCGTTCGCGTTCACTGTCTCGCATTTCCTGGGCTGGATCTTACAAGTGCATCGGGAACATTGACCATGAATGTCATCAACGCCGTTGCTCAGTTCGAGCGTGACCTGCTTCGAGAGCGAACCCAGATCGGGCTTGCTGCCGCGCGGGCCAAAGGCAAACGCATCGGCCGCCCCCGCGCCCTTTCGACCAAGGCCGAAGAGGATGCGCGGGCCGCGTTGGCAGCGGGCGAATCCATTTCCAAGATCGCTAAACGGCTGGCAGTCAGCCGAGCGACCATCACGAGACTCCGCGACGATCAGCTAGCGGCACAATCAACCGACTGAGCCGCGATCTGCCTTTTCCCGACACCTTGCAGGACGATCCGCATCCTGTCGGCCGAGAAGGTTCGGATAAGTGCCAAGGCTTGATCTGGATCGCCCCTTAAGGGGTCGAGTCCGGCTGAGTGCAGAATAGGGCGTTAAGCCTGGATTGGGCTTCTGTAGTCGAGCTCAGGCCGCGTTTTCGGTGAGATAGCGATAGATGGTGGCCTTAGAGAGGCTGTATTCAGCCATGAGGTCTTTGATCAGCTTACCTTGAGCGCGTTTTTCGCGGAGCTCTGCGATCTGATCATTGGTGAGCGCAGGCCGTTTGCCGAACTGAACGCCGCGATCTTTCGCCTTCTTGATTCCGTCCATTTGCCGTTCGGCCCGGATCTCAGTCTCGAATTGGCCGATAGCACCCAGCATGTTGAACAACAGACGACCAGTTGCATCGGATGTGTCGATGTTCTGGTCGAGGACGACAAGATCGACGCCCTTTTCGCGCAGCGTCTCCGCGACCTGACATAGGTGCAAAGTGGATCGGGCCAGTCGGTCGATGCGCGTTACAATCAGCTGGTCGCCTTCACGGACATAATTCAGACATTGCTTGAGCTGAGGGCGGGCATCGGTGGTGCCGCTGCGCTTTTCTTCGAACAGTTTGTCACAGTCGCTCAGTTTTTCACGCTGCACGTTTAGAGATTGTCCGACTGAACTGACGCGGGCATATCCGACTTTGGCCATGGGGTCTCGAATATATTAAGGGTTCATGCGACAACCATATTGAGACATTGAAAAAGACATGGCAAGCGTGATGTCTCAATATGTCTACTTTCAAAGACCACATCTCCTAACGAAAGAACAATCCGATGGCACATCGAGCGGTTCTGACCGCGCGACAACGCGCGGCACTTTTTGATCTCCCTACAGAGGAGATGGCGTTGCTGCGGCATTACACCCTGGATGATGAGGACATTGAACATATCCGCACACGGCGGCGACCAGAAAACCAAATCGGCTTTGCGCTTCAGCTTTGTGCCTTTCGGTTTCCGGGCCGTTTGCTGAAGGCTGGCGAAGTTATACCGGAACCTGTGTCCCGGTTCATAGCCGCTCAAATTGGACTGAAACCAGATGACCTGTTGCAATATGCCGCCCGTGAGAAGACACGACGAGAACATCTCGGCTCACTGCGTAAGATGTACGGTTACAAGATGTTTGCTGGCAAACATGCCAAGAAAATGCAGAGGTGGTTGGACCAGCACGCCGAGGCGGCTCAATCGAGTGAGGGTTTGGTTCGCGGGTTTGTGGAGGAATGCCGCAGGCGACAGGTTGTCCTGCCCGGCCTGTCGGTCATAGAACGACACTGTGCTGACGCATTGGTTGCGGCCGAACAACGGATCGAGGCTCGCATTGCGGCACGTCTCGACCTCGAAATGAAAGCCAAACTTAACGGTTTGCTCAATGAAGACGCTGATAGCCGGATCAGCCGCTTCATCTGGTTGCGACAATTCGAGGTGGGCAAGAACTCTGCCGATATCAACCGCCAGCTCGACCGGCTGGAATTCCTGCAGGGGATCGCGTTGTCGCCAACAATCCTGGACGACATTCCCGCACATCGGGTCACACGCCTTCGCCGCCAGGGGGAACGTTACTTTACGGATGGATTGCGGGACATCACCAGTGATCGACGACTGGCCATCCTTGCCACCTGCGTCGTTGAGTGGTCGGCTGCCATCGCAGATACCGTTGTCGAAACACATGACCGGATCGTTGGCTCAATCTGGCGGGAGGCAAAGAGGATTTGCGATGCCCGTGTTACCGCGGCGCAATCGGAGATCGCGGCGACCCTGGCCGGGTTTGAGACTCTGGGCACGACATTGTTGATCGCCAAGGGAGATGAGGTGGCTATCGCCGGTGCCGTGGATGCATCTTGTGGCTGGGATGCTCTGGAAAACCTCGTTGCAACAGCAAGGTCACTCAGTAAGACCGTCAAGGCGGGTGCACTGGCTTATGTCGAGCAGGGGTATCATCGGTTCAAGCTCTATGCCCCCCGAATGCTGGCAACATTGGACATCACAGGGGCCAGTGTGGCTCAGCCTTTGCTTGCGGCGGCCGATGTGATCCGCGACAGGCAAGATATTCCAAGCCGCTCTGCGCCATTTCTTCAGCCCCGATCAAAATGGCGAGGGCATCTCAGCGACCCCGAAACGAACCGGGACCGTCTCTGGGTTGTCGCGGTGCTGTTCCATCTGCGTGAGGCCTTCAGATCCGGTGATGTCTGGCTTGCTCATTCTCGCCGCTACAGCGACCTGAAACAGGCTCTGGTTCCGGTCGAGGCCGCGCAGACTATGGGATTGTCGATGCCATTGAAGCCGGAAGTCTGGCTTGCAGATCGAAAACAACGGCTGGACGACGGGCTGCACAGGCTTGCCAAGGCAGTCAGGAACGGCGCCCTCCCAGGCGGGATCATCGAGGATGGGCGATTGCGCGTCGAACGCCTTGAAGCTGACGTTCCCGCTGAAGCCGATAGCCTGATCCTGGACCTCTATCGTCGCCTGCCAGAAGTGCGGATCACAGATATGCTCACGGAGGTGGCCAATGACACAGGGTTCATTGACGCCTTCACCCATCTGCGTACCGGGGCACCGTGCAAAGACAGGCTTGGCATGCTGAATGTTGTTCTCGCAGAGGGTCTGAATCTTGGACTCAGCAAAATGGCCGGGGCGAGCAGTACCCATAACTTTAAGCAATTGGCCCGGCTCTCAAACTGGCACGTGGAAAGTGAGGCCATCAATCGGGCACTGGCTATGGTGATCGAGGCGCAGGCGTGGTTGCCAATGGCAAAATACTGGGGTGCTGGTGAAACCGCTTCCAGTGACGGTCAGTTCTTTCCCACCACACGCCAGGGCGAGGCGATGAATCTGATCAATGCGAAGTACGGCCATGAGCCCGGCCTGAAAGCCTATACCCATGTATCAGATCAATATGGCCCCTTCGCCACACAGGTGATCCCAGCTACAGTGAACGAGGCACCGTACATTCTGGACGGTCTGCTAATGAACCCGAGCGGCAAACGGATCAAAGAACAATACGCAGATACGGGCGGCTTCACAGACCTCGTCTTTGCGGCCACCTCGTTGCTCGGCTACCGGTTCATCCCGCGCATCAAGGACTTACCTTCAAAGCGGCTGCATGTCTTTGATCGTCATGGGGTCCCGAACGAACTAAAAGGCCTGGCCGGTGACCGCATCCGCGAAAACACGATTATCGCCAACTGGCCGGACGTGTTGCGCTGCATCGCGACGATGCTCTCCGGGAGAATGCAACCGAGCCAGCTTCTGAAGAAACTGGCAGCACGGCCACGGCAACATGATCTGGCCATTGCCCTTCGTGAAATCGGACGTATCGAGCGGACGCTGTTTATCATTGATTGGCTACTTGATACCGATATGCAGCGCCGCGCACAGATTGGCCTCAACAAAGGAGAAGCACATCATGCCCTGAAGAACGCACTGCGGATCGGTCGCCAAGGCGAAATCCGCGACCGTACAACTGAGGGCCAGCATTTCCGCATCGCAGGGCTGAACCTGCTCACCGCCATCATCATCTATTGGAACACCAAGCAACTCGGTTTTGCGGTCGCCGCGCGACAAAATGCTGGGCTCGATACACCCGCATATCTTCTCTCACATATCTCGCCCCTCGGATGGGCACATATTATCCTCACAGGTGAATATCGGTGGAGGCGGATGATGGAAAACCCATGAAACCTCGTGCAGCGACAACACCGGTCATTCATCAGCAGCCAGCGAAATCTGACTCCAAGCCCACTTTGACCAATGCTGCGATCTGCATGGATGGTGGCTTCAGTGAAACGGGCAGGATCAAGATCCGTGCTGACCAACCGCCACCGAGTGATTGCTTTGCATTACATAGATCAAATGTAGTCGTGCGCCAGTTTGCGGATCGGTCCTAGCCAGTTAGAAAGCGGGACAGCTTTGTTGCGATTTCGTCGTCTCTGATCGTCTTCAGGCGGGCTGTGAAGAATGTCTTCTTCATCGCCATTCCTTTGATGGAAATACCGATCAGTGCGCCGGTATCAATTTCATGGGTTACAGCTTCGGCGAGAATGATAGAAGCACCCAAGCCGGACATGACAGCCTGTTTGACGGCTTCGGTCGATCCGACATTCGCGCGCGTGCGCAGTTCGCCGGCCCTGTCGCCCAACACATCGCGCAGGAGCGTGCCGGTGCCGGATCCACTTTCCCCGCCGATCATTTCAAGTGTGAGGAACTCCTCGACGGTGATCTCGCGGCGGCCCGCCCAAGGATGGTCGGTGGGCAGGATCACGATCATCTCCGCGCTGCGCCACCGCTCTGCCGCGACATCCGGGTGTGGAAGGGGCCATTCCATTGCCGCAATGTCGATCTCCCGGCTCAGTAGCATCTCGGCGATGCGGGGATTGGGTGCCGAGGTGATTTCCCACCGGCCTCGCCAGTCCTCCGCGTCCAGAAACCCTTTGAACGCCTTGGCCATATAGTAGCTGGCGATATTGCCACTGCACCCAACGATCAGACTGTCGTCGCGCGCGATGGTCTCGGCGCGTGCAGCAGATTTCAACAGATGGCGCGCATGAGGCAGGAAGCGTTCGCCATGCCGTGTCGGACGGCTGCCAGCATGACTACGCTCGATCAGTGGAACGCCTAAATCCTCTTCAAGCTTTTGCAAATGCTGGGAAATTGTCGGTTGTGCGATCTTCAAGCGGGTCGCAGCGCCATGGAAACTACCCGCTTCGACAAGACCGACAAAGCTCCGCACAAGGCTCAGGTTCAGCATCACACTTATCCTTTCAGGACTTGGGGGTTCAGCGCTGTCTCGGGTAGGTCGCCTTTGAGCGTTGTGATAATGCTGTCCGCCGCCGAGGCTGCGATGGCGCGCCGCACCTCAACCACAGCCGATCCGATATGCGGTGTCAGAACGGTTTTCTCCGAAGCCAACAGGGCGGGGTGGACGTGCTGTGGACGGTCGGGCCTGGCCCAGTCTTCCATCTCATAGGTGTCGGCAGCGTATCCACCCAGATGGCCGGTTTCGAGCGCGGATGCGACGTCGGCTTCATTGACCAGGCTGCCGCGCGCAGGATTTATCAGGCAGGCCCCTGGTTTCATGCGGGAGATAAATGCGGCATCGACCATCCCAAGCGTCGCCTCGGTCAAAGGAACCGCCAGAACAACGAAATCCGATGTGGCCACGATTTCGTCCAGCGCAGCCTTGCGCGCGCTCAGCGCTTTCTCGGTTGTCGGATCCAGTGGCGTCACATCGTGATAAAGCCGCGTTCCCCGAAAGCCGGATAGCAGTCGCAGTGTTTCGCGCCCGACAGCCCCCGCGCCGATGACGCCGACCACAGCGCCCTGCAACGTGCCCCCGTAAAAGCGCGCGCGCCATCCAGCGTAGGTGCCCGTCCGCATGTGCGTATCGCCGTCCCGCATGTTCCGGGTCAGAGCGATCATCAGCCCAAGCGTGAGTTCCGCCGTCGGTTCGGTCAGCAGATCGGGCACGATCGTGACCAACACGCCATGATCCGTGCAGGCAGTGACATCAATGTTGTCAAAGCCTTTCAGTGCCCCCGCCACGATCTTCAGATGCGGGCAGGCTTCGAGAAATGCGCGGTCCACCGCTTCCGTCATGAAGGCCATCAGTGCAGTTGCGTCCGCACAAACCTCTTTCAGCCGTTCGAACGATAACGGCTCTGTGCTGTCATTCGAAATGACCTCGCCGACCATCCGTAGGGTGGCCAGTGTCTCGTCCTCGATCCAGTTCGGCACAATGATTTTTTCGCGCATTGAGGTCATCCCTTCCTTTTTTCGCATTGCTATCAAGGCAAGAGGGTAATCGCAATATGTAATAATTCTGTTGCTTTGATCGCGTAGCAGAATGGGTGACGAAGGGGAATCGGTCGATATGGGACAGCAGCAGATGGCTTTTGATCGGAGCGATACGAAGACGGATGCGGCACCAATCCTGTGCCTGGACCAGGTCGAAGTGATCTATCCGAACGGCACGGTCGCATTGCAGCCGACGACCGTTGATTTCGAAGACGGCGAATTGACGGTGTTGCTGGGTCCTTCAGGCGCGGGCAAATCCACTTTGCTGCGCACCTTGAATCTGCTCGTGCGGCCCACATCCGGGGCGGTCCTGTCACGGGAGATCGGAACGCTGGATGCGACTCAATCCATCCGGGCGCATCGCCGCGATACGGCGATGATCTTCCAGCAACACCAGCTTATCGGCCGGATGGGGGCAATGCACAATGTCCTCTTGTCCCGGCTTGGGCGGCATTCCTTCTGGCGCACCCTTGTTGGTTTCTCGGAAGAGGAACGACGGCTGGCCCTTGAGTGCCTGACACGCGTGGGCCTTTTCGAAAAAGCGCTGACGCGCTGCGACAGCCTCTCGGGTGGCCAGCAGCAGCGCGTCGGCATCGCGCGTGCGCTGGCTCAAGAGCCGAAGATGATCCTCGCCGACGAGCCTGTAGCGTCGCTCGATCCGGCCTCATCCGAGCGCGTGCTGAACGTCCTGCGCTCGATCTGCAAGGAAGACCGCATTCCGGTGATCGTCAGTCTGCACCAGCTCGATTACGCCAAGGCTTTTGCGGACCGGATCATCGGCCTCGCCGGTGGGCAGATCGTCTTCGACGGCCCGCCCACACAGCTTTCCGAAACTGTCCTGACCCAGATCTATGGATCGACCGGGCAGGATGCGACTTGAGTTCATCATCATAGGAGACCCAAAGATGAAATCGACCACCTACGCCATCGCCGCGACTCTGCTGGCTGGCGCCGCCTTCGCCGCCGGTGACCATGATCCTGATACGTTGCGCGTGGCACTTCTGCCCGACGAAAACGCGGCGACCGTGATCCAGGACAACGAACCTCTTGCCGCGCATCTCGAAGAGACGCTCGGCAGAGACATCGATCTGATCGTCACAACCGACTATTCATCGATGATTGAAGCCATGCGGTTTGGCCGCATCGACGTCGCCTATTTCGGCCCCGCTTCCTATACGATCGCAAAGGATCGCATGGACGGCAGCGACCTAGATATCGAGCCCTTCGCGGCCCGTATCAGCGGTGGCAGCACGACCTATCAGGCAGTCCTCATCGCTAACGCGGAGGCGGGCATCAGTTCCATCGCAGATATCGAAGGGTCCGGCGTGGACGTCGCCTTTGGCGATCAGGCATCGACATCAAGCCACTTCGCCCCGAAATACACGATGCTGCTTGAAGACGTCGCGACTGGCGAGGATTATAACGAAAACTTCACCGGCGCCCATGACGCCGTGGCCCGCAACGTCGAACTTGGCAACGCCCAGGTCGGTGGCCTGAGCCGTCCAATCTTTGAACGCCTCGTCGAGCGCGGCACGGTGAACCCCGACAATCTGGTGATCCTGGGATATTCCGCCGATATTCCGCAGTACCCATGGGTCATGCGCACCGACATGACGCAGGAGCTGCAGGACAGCATCCGCAACGCCTTTCTTGATCTTGAACCCGGCACCGAGGTCGGCGATGCGGTTCTTGGCCCATTCAAGGCGGACGGTTTCGCCGCGATCACGGATGCCGATTACGACATCATCCGCGATATCCGCAGCAATCTGCAAACCGACTGATCCCAAAAGAGGAGACGCCGCGATGACCCTTGCCCAGACCAATACGCCCCAAACCGCCGACACCATTCTTGCGGCGGATCGCAAAGGGCGGCGGCGTCTCCTTCTCCAGATCGGAGGCATCGTGGCGATCATTGTCCTCTGTCTCTGGCTGACCGGAATGCTCGATGGCGGGCGGCTGGCCGACGGTCTGCCCGCTATCGGCACGCTCTTCGCCGAAATGGTGCCGCCCGATTTCACCCGCTGGCGTCAATGGGTCGAGCCAATGATCGAAACGCTCGCCATGTCGGTGGCCGGCACCGCACTGGCCGTCGTCCTGTCGGTCCCGCTCGGCTTTCTTGCGGCACGGAACACGACACCGAACAAATGGGCCTATCAGGCTGCGCGCCTCGTGCTGAACACGCTACGCTCCATCCCCGAACTCATCATGGGCATCATCTTCGTTGCCGCCGTTGGCTTTGGAATGCTGCCGGGCGTGCTGGCCCTGGGCCTGCATTCGATTGGCATGGTCGGCAAGTTCTTCGCCGAAGCCATCGAACACGCGCATCCCGCGCCCATCGAAGCCGCCGAAGCCTCTGGCGCCACGTCTCTTCAAGTTATCTCCCATGGTGTAATGCCCCAGGTCTTCCCGCAATTCGCTGACGTCACAATGTATCGGTGGGAATACAATTTCCGCGCCTCGACCGTCATGGGAATGGTTGGTGCAGGCGGGATCGGAACCGAACTCGTCGGATCGCTGCGCCTGCTGGACTATCCCCAGGTGTCGGCCGTTCTGATCGTCATCTTGGCCACCGTGACAATCGTTGACGCACTCAGCAACATGCTACGGAAACGATTCCAGTAAGTCACAGTCACCCGGGAAAAGCGGATCTTCGGCAGCCTGCTGCGAGCTGCAGCAGAGTCCGGTCTTACCACTTCGTGTACGGCGCGGCGAAGGGTCATTATGCTGGCAATCCGGGCTAAAAACCCTTAGCGCCCTATTCTGCACTCAGCCGGACTCGACCCCTTAACCGGGTCTCAGCCCGACATCCTTAGTAGTTGGGCGTGTAATCCTCCGGTAGCATTCAGCTTTGAAATGGTGCAGTCTGACGCGAGCATGGTGTTAGAGCGGAGGCAGCGATGCAGGAACACCCTTTTGATAACGACTTTCATGTAACGCCCCAGCAGGTTGAGCAATTTCAACGTGACGGGTTTGTAAAGTTGGACGGATTCTTCAATCCTGACGTCGTGCATACCCTGCTCAATCGGGTTGAGGTGGAAATGAGCCGAGCGCCGGAGAACTTTAAAAGCGAGTTCAGCCGCCTCAAATACGATTTCGAGACCGAAAAAACGGATATCTATGAGCTGATCGCCCGGCCGTATTTTCGCAAGGCATTGACGGCGCTCGTGCAGAAGGACCTGTTCCTGACTTTCGAGCTCTGCTTCGAATTGGAAAAGAACACCAGCAAAGGATTCCCCTGGCATGTCGGCGTTCAAAGCTTTGGCTATCAGGTTGCCGATGAATTTGGCTGTACGATATGGGCAGCACTCCATCCCGTTCACAAGTCAGGCCAACGTGGTGGTATGGCCTACGTGCCTGAGCGGGTCGTATCTGGCAAGTTCATCTATGACCAGATCGAACCAGCCATGATTTCCACGCTCGAAGCCAAGGAACAGGCGGGCGAAAAGACGACCATGGATGACTATTTTGCCATGCGCTCGGGCATTCTCAATTCGCCCACCATGGCCGAAATCCTCAAATATCATCAGGTCGAGGATGACTTCGAGCCGGGCGATGTTCTCGTGTTCAACAAATATGTTGTTCACCGCAGTATAATGCTGGAGGATGGACCACTGCCGAAGCGAGCTGCCTTTGTGATGCGCTTCGTCGAGGACGGGTCGCATTACGATCTTCAACGCGCCCGGAACCTGGAATATCCGGCAGAAAAATACGGTCACAAAGCCTTCACGCGGTCCCATATGGAAATCGGTCTGCCAGACGGCTCGCTGTTGACCGACAGCGAGTATTTTACGGACCGGGACAAGCGCTTCGTGCGACGTGAGTTGGCTTAAGGGGGCAAACATGGAAACGCGTGATATCGTCTTTATCGCACTCTTCGCGGCCATCATGGCCGCGCTGGCGGTCTTTCCGCCGATCACCCTGCCCGTTGTCGGCGTTCCGATCACCGCTCAATCTCTCGGCGCCATGCTCGCCGGCGGCGTGTTGGGGGCCACACGCGGCGGCTTGTCGATGATTCTGTTCCTTTTGCTCGTTGCGATCGGGCTTCCCCTGCTTCCGGGAGGCCGTGGGGGCTTTGGTGTTTTCCTTGGCCCTACGGGGGGATATCTGATTGGCTGGATCTTCACTGCCTTCGTGGTCGGTTTCCTCGTGGAGCGCTTCTGGCATCAGCTTAACTACCTCAACGCCTTCCTGGCGTCGGTGGTGGGGGGAATTGTCGTGCTCTATGCGATCGGTATTCCCTGGAGCGCGTTCGTTGCCCAAATCTCTGTTTGGGCCGCCTTCGTCGGTTCCCTCCCGTTCTTCGTCGGTGACATCATCAAATGCCTTATCGCGGCTGCCGTGATCGTGATCGTAAAGAAGTCCTATCCGATCATTACGCCCCGCAAGCGCCAGGCCGCTACGACCGAGTAGGGGGCACATCAGCAATGCTCTCCTTCTCGCAAGTGGTTGTCGAGAAAGGCGACCGGCCGATCCTGAGCGATATCAACATAGATCTCAACGAAAAGCGCATTGGGATCATCGGACGGAACGGGTCGGGCAAAAGCACATTTGCCCGGCTCTTCAATGGACTGGAAAAGCCCAGCTCGGGTACGATTACTTTCGAAGGATCGACCGAGCTGAAGGAGTTGCGCCGAAAGGTGGGGTTCGTGTTCCAGAACCCAGACAACCAGATCGTCTATCCGATCGTGGACGAAGACCTCGCTTTCGGCCTGAAAAATCTGAAGCTGCCAAGCGCGACGATCAAAGAACGCATAGCCGAGGTGATGGCGCGCTTCCGGATCGAACACCTGAAAGATCGTCTCACACATCAACTGAGCGGCGGAGAGCGGCAGATGGTTGCGCTCGCCGGGGTCCTGGTCATGCAGCCTCAGATGATCGTTTTCGATGAGCCGACCACATTGCTCGATCTCTGGAACAAAAAGCGCCTCATGCGAGCGATTACGGACCTCAAGGAGCATGTTGTTCTCGTCTCGCACGATCTGGATTTGTTGCGCGAGTTTGATCGGGTCATCCACATCGAGGCAGGTCGTATCGTTGGGGATGGCGAGCCGAACGCCGTCATCGAAGACTATATCGCGAGATCAGCATGATCGTAGACCTCTATGTCTTCGGGAATAGCCCACTTCATCGCATATCGCCCGGCTATAAGATCCTGGCGCTCGTGCTCTTCTGCACCCTTCTATTCGTTTTGTCGGGATGGGTGCCCTTGGCTGTGGGCGCGATCCTGGTCGCCATAGGTTACTGGCTGGCTGGAATCGGGTTCTCACATGCCTATCGGGCGATCCGTCCTGCCTTGTGGATTCTTGCCATCATTTTCATCGCGCAAATCATTCTCGCGGGGCTCGAACTTGCTGCTTTCGTTGTCGTGCGCTTTGGAATCTTGATCCTCGCGGCGTCGCTCATCACCATGACGACGAAAACGAGCGAGTTTGTCGACGGCATTCAAGCGGGGCTCAAACATGCTCCTTCCTGGGTGCCGGCCGATCACATCGCCCTCGCCATATCCCTTGCGCTCCGATTCATCCCACTGGTGCGCGCAACGCTGGACGAGGTGCGCATGGCGCAGAAGGCCCGGGGCCTTGATCGTAGCGTGAAGGCTCTCCTTGTCCCATTGGTCGTCCGGACTTTAAAAACTGGGGATGAAATCGCCGAGGCGATCCAGGCACGGTCGCCGCTTTAGCCGCGCGTTCCTTCCAGTTCGCAGCCGGCAAAGTCGTCTTCTGCCAGCCGCGTGCAGAGTTCATGCCACTGGCATTCAATGCAGGCCCTTCGTGTTATTCCGCTGCGAAACCATGATCGCATCAAAGCAATGGTTTGGTTGTCGAAGCTGAGAATGGTACCGGGTTCGATTACGATACCGAGCTTGTCACCGACATCTCGCGCAGCGGTCAGATCTCGGGCCGTGACGGACGCGTTATGGCAATGTGGCTCGGGGTCTTCCGCGATCACACACGCGCAGAGTTCATCGGGGCCTGCGATGATTTTGACCGGGGTTCCCTGGTTGATGGCTCTGGCAACAGAGTGAAATTTGGCTACAAACCCTGGTGAGTAGCCCTTTCCAGCAAACGTCAGCATGCACAGCAAATGGTGCGCGCGCAGTTCGATCACGATGCCTTGCCCCTCTGGTGCTCAATCCCGATCACCACGGCGGCAACAGCGGCCGACTTGATGATGCCCCCCAGGATGAAAGGAAAGAAGCCATTTTCGAGCGCTGCGCCTATGCCGATCGACGTGCTCAACCAGAGCACGCCGAGCCCGAGACAAATGATGTGCCCTGCGATACCTGCCAGGAATACCCACCATGCCCGATAGGCAAACCCCTGGCCCTGCCGTCTGGAAACCAGGACGCCGACAGTGAGGGCGGCAATGGGAAACGCGAAGAGAAATCCGGCGGTCGGTCCCGCAAAATGACCGATGCCGCTTGCGCCACCCGCAAGCACAGGCAAACCGATAGCGCCGCAGAGTAGCCATATAACGGTCCCGACAGCGCCGAGTAGCGGTCCCAAAACGGCCCCCACAGTCAATACCATAAAGGTTTGAGCCGTTATAGGGACGGGTACCATCGGAATTTCTATGTGGGACGAGATGCTGAGCAGTATTACGGCCGCGCCAACCAAGATCAGCGCCCCCTCACGTCCAACGATAATAGGACAAGCTTGGCCCGTTCCAATTTGCATCTAGTTCCCCTTGCTCCCGTTCCAACCAATAGTCCCGACGGTACCACTTAAGCATGAGCGGACAAAGCGGTTCGGCTGCCCATCATCTTTCCTGAAATATCCTCTGGGGGAGCGCCGTAAGGCGCGGGGGCGAACACATGCCGGGGTGGAAGCTGCGAAGGTTAAGGGCAAACGTCTCGGCCACCCTCGCGCCCTTTCGGCCAAAGCCGAAGAGTAAACGCGGGCCGCGTTGGCGGCGGGCGAATCCATTTCCAAGATCGCGAAGCGGCTGGCGGTCAGCCGCGAGACCATTACGCGACTCCGCGACGATCAGCTTGCGGCTCGGTCAACCGTCTGAGCCGCGATCCGCCTTTTCCCCGACACCTTGCAGAGCGATCCGCATCCTGTCAGCCGGGAAGGTCCGGATCAGCGCGGCGGCTTGATCCGGATCGCCTGACAACCACGTCTCATAATCGGGAGCTTCGATGATGACCGGCATTCGCCCCTTCGCGTGGATAGGCCGGATCAGCTCGTTCGCTTCGGTCGTGACCACGGTATGCCGAAGCTCCGTCTCATCCTCTTCGATCAGCTCCGGGTTTTCCCCGCGCCAGAGCCCCGCGAAAGCAAAGGGTGGCCGTCCATCGGGATCTTCGCCGGTGAGCGCAAACCAGTAATCCGTCGCCGGCTGCCTGCCCTTGGTCTCGTTGAAGCTCGTGACTGGGACCAGGCAACGCCGATCCTCATAGCTGCCTCGCCAGAGACCGCTTTTTCGCAGCTTGTCGTCGCGCGCATTGTTCCAGGCGGCGGGCTTGATCGGCTTGCCGGTTTTCTTCGACACCTGCGGCGTAAGAAATCCCCATCGCATTTCGATCAGCTCGCGCTTTCCGTCAGCATCGAGGCGCACCACCGGCGCCAGCCCCTTCGGGAATATCGCCGGCCTCGGTTCGGCGTTGCCGAGCCGATCAAGGTCGGCCGAGACCTGAAACAGCCGACGCATGGCTTCTGCCGTGGCGATGTTCGCATAGAGATTGCACATTCCGCGCCCCTACAGTCCGGCCCATCCTCGGATCATCTTCGCCACGCGCAGGGCCTCGGCCCGGCGCAGGCTTTGATTTTCGATCCGCAGCGCCTTGAAGAAGGCACCTGTCAGCATCGGCCCTTTCTCGATGTTCTTCCGAACATAGAGCATGGCCGCGAGAAATTCTTCTGTTTCCACATCTCGATCCGCGCAATCGGCCGCGGCCGTCTCGACAAGGGCAAGCACCTGGCGCAGCTCGCCCACGATCAGAATTTCTTCTGACCAATTGCCGCCGAAGGCCACGTTCCGAAGCTGATCCTTGCGTTCTACCATGAGAACAAAATAAGAACATATGGCATTTCTCGACAAGCAGGATCGTGACGCATGACCCCGATGCGGTCTCTATACATTGATATGAATAGCTTTTTCGCCAGCGTGGAGCAGCAGGCCGATCCGTCGCTGCGCGGTAAACCTGTCGGCATTACCGCTATCAGCGCCGAATCGGGAGCCTGTGTCGCGGCGTCCTATGAGGCCAAAGCCTTCGGCGTCAAAACCGGAACGCGCGTCTACGACGCGCGCCGGTTGTGCCCAGGCATCATTTTCCGCCCGAGCCGCCACCGCCTCTACGTTCGCGTGAACCAGAAGATCGCCGGCGTCATCGACCAGATCGCAGAGCTTCAAGCCGTCCGCTCCGTCGATGAATTTCAGGTCGCCCTCGGCGGCCAGACAGCGGAGCTGTCGGCCGCGCTCGATCTCGGCCGCCGGTTGAAGGCCGCAATTCGCGAACAGGTCGGATCGGAGCTGCGCTGTTCCGTGGGCATCGGGCCGAACCACCTGCTTGCGAAGATCGCGGGCAAGCTCGAAAAACCGGACGGGTTGCAATGGCTTGCCCCGGAAAACATGCCCGACCGTATCGCGCATCTGTCGCTTGACGATCTGCCGGGGATTTCGCACGGCATCAAAGCCCGGTTGCAGCGTGCAGCCGTTTGGGGCGTCGCGGAACTCTATGCGCTCGATCCTCGCCACGCCCGGCAGATTTGGCGCTCCGTCGAAGGTGAGCGTTTCGTTCGAGCCTTGCAGGGCATGGAGATTCCGCTCTTGCCGACGCAGCGAAACGGCTACGGCAACTCGAAGGTTCTCGCTCCGCAGTATCGTCGGCCCGATGCCGCGCGACCGGTTGGCCGATGGCTGACTGAAAAAGCGGTCGAGCGAATGCGCCGTGACGGATTTTGCGCCCGGCGGTTTTCCCTTATGATCCGTCTTCCTGAAGGCCGCGGTTGGTCTCGCGCGAAAACCCTGACGCCGAGTCAGGATTCCGCGATTTTCCTGAAGCTGTTCGAAGCCGAATGGGTGCAGTTTCGCCACGAGCGTCACGGCTATGTGCTGTCAATCGGCGTTCACCTGGGCGAAGTCATCCCGCTTTCCGAACGGCCGGGCGAGCTGTTTCTGCCGCTGGCGCCGGGTGAGGCGAACAAGCGGGAAAAGCTGGCGGAAACCATTGACCGGATCAATCGCCGGTTTGGTCAGAGAGTCGTCAGCTATGGGGTGCATCAGGATCATCCGGGATTCTTCGAGAAAGGGTAGTTTCATGACGAATCCCGGTCGTTCGTGACCTCGTGCGGTTGCTCGAGGACACGCCCGCCCAGGACCGCGCCCTAGGCTTCGGCCGGCAAGCGGCCTGCGCCCCGAGCCTTTCCCCCTGCCCGTCCCTGCGCCAAGGTGCGCCGCCCGCCGTCTCGTCCCGAGCCACCGGGCGGCGCGGCGCATGGTCCTGTCAGGGGGCCAGTCTCGGCCCATCCGGGTAACGGTCGCTTTCGCAGCAGCGAAAGTGACTATCCATTCAAAGCGGCATCTCCAAAGTGGCCTTGACTGTGCAGACAACGATGGAAGTCCGGAATTTCCTGACATTCTTATCAGCGAAGAAAAACCGCTGCGTAAAGGCTTCATAGTCTTGAATGTTTTTCGCTACGACGATCATGACGAAGTCCGAGTCCCCTGCGATACAATAGAAATTTGTGACGTGAGGGTCGTTTTTGGCCTTCCGCTTGAAGGTTTCCGTCTGTTCGACGCTGTCCCGCTCAAGATCCACCGAGACAACTGCCGTAATCCCAAGGCCGAGGGCCTGTTGGTCGAGCAATGCGACCTCCCGTTTGATGGTACCGGCCTCGCGCATGGCGCGAAGTCGGCGCTGAACAGAAGCGGTGGAAGCGCCCGTTCTTTCCGCGAGTTCCTGGATCGTGATCCGTGAGTCGCTTTGAACAAGAGCAAGAATTTTTCGATCCAAACCATCCATGATCGAGTATGATCACATGCCACATATAAAGTGTAATGAAAAATCGATATTGGGGGAAAAAAGCTATATGATATTGATATAATCCACCAAATTATGCGGTTTATGTACACCGCAGCAGTCACCAAATCTGGCTTCGTTGCCATCCTCCCCCTGGCCGTGGGTGCCGCCCTCTACGGGTTCGCCTTCGGGTTCCTAGCTGTTCAGTTAGGCGTACCTTGGTGGTCAGTCCCTGTCATGAGCGGGCTGGTCCATGCCGGATCGGCGCAGATAGTCACAGTTGACCAGTATGCTGCGACATCAAGTGTCGTGGGGGCAGTCTTCGCAGGGGCTATTTTGAATCTGCGCTACATCGGAATCATTGCTTCCATTGCCGACATGCTCAAGGGGATGCCGCTTTGGGCGAAGCTCATTTCTATCCATATCACCAGTGATGAAAGCTGGGCGTTAACGGTCTCCGAAGCAAACAAAGACCGATCTATCGGCGCACGCTTCCTGGTTGAAGCCGGGGCGGTAATGATCCTGACCTGGGTGACATCGACGACTATGGGTGCCATCGCTGGTTCCACAGTGCCGGATCTTGAGAAACTTGGCCTGGGTTTCGCCTTTACGGCTGCGTTCATTGCTATGGGCCGAGGCATGTGGCGGGGCCGGTCCGACCTAGCCCCTTGGGCTGTCACGTTCGCGATTGCTATTTTTGCTTCCCGATTGGGATTTGCGACAGCGAATTCCATCGTCATCGCAACGATCGGGGGACTGCTTTTCATGCAGTTACTGCGCTTCGTCAGGAGGCAGAACCATGAACCATGACATTCTGTATCTGATTGGGGGGCTGGCAGTCGCTACCTATGCGATCCGCGTGCTTGGCCTGGTCACGGGGAACATGATCCAGAGGTCCCGCTTCGCTTGGGTGCTCGATGAGCTTCCAGGGCTCTTGATTGTGGCGCTCGTTGCCTCATCCCTGTCCAGCATCACTCAAGTTGGATGGCTGGCTGCGGCGATCACCCTGATGATCGCGATTTACACCAACAATGTCGTGCTGACCATGATCGGGGGCGTCATCACTTTCGCTTTGGTCAGTAACCTACTGTAAAAAAATACTTTCGGAGGCTATGATGGACTACGCCGAACACGATTTTGAAATACGCAAGGATGTTCTTCGCCAGCTCAAGCATTTCTCTGAGCCCAGCAACGTCGCCGCCGTCCGCACCCTCGCGTTTGAATATGCTCTCATCGCAGGGTCGATTTATCTGTGCGTTGGAGTATCCTATTGGTTCTATCCGCTTGCCATCATTATCATCGGGTCTGCGCAGCGCACCTTTGCCAATATTCTTCACGAGGCTGCGCATTTTCACTTTGCCAAGAACAAACTGCTCAATTTCCTGGGCGGGACGGTTCTGACGTCTTACCTGATCTTCCACATGTTTACGCCCTATAGAAATTCTCACGTGGGATTTCACCATCGTCATTTCGGCGACCCGGAAGATGACCCAGATTACAATTTTCACATTCTGCTGGGCCTATACGAGGCCAAAGAAAGCCACAGCCGGTTCATCTTGAAGAACCTCGTTCTGGCTCTGATCGGGTATCGATCCTGGGAGTATATCAAGTATATCTATCAGGACCGCATTCTCTTCACGAAGGACAAGATTGTCATCCGCATGCCGATCTCGGTCACGAGCGACCGGATCATGTTTGCTGCGACCTGGATCGTCGTCTTAGGACTGGTGACCTGGTTCAACATCTGGCTCGAATTCCTACTTTTCTGGATCGTACCGTGTTTTACAACCTACATCGCGATCGGTTGGTGTGCTGAACTCGCGGAGCACTACCCGCTGCCGGAGTCAGAGAATAAGCGCCTTCTCATGACGCGTAACCGCCATGGTTGGGCAGTCGAGAATTTCCTCTTCGGCCGGCACTATGATCGCTACCACTTGGTGCATCACATCTTTCCGACGATCCCCTTCTACAACCTCAAGAGGGCGCACGAAGTGCTCCTTGAGGACCCGTCCTATCGGAAGTGGGATGCAATGTGGGGCGGCATCTTCACGCGGAGACATCCTGAAGAAGAGACGCTGATCTCCTACGTCAGAAAGTACAAGGATGAAATCTCGCGCGAGGAACGCGATCCAAATCGACCGAGCTTTGCTCAGCGCATCCTTCTCCAACATCCGCTGGCACAAGGAGCCTGATTTATGACCAAGCCAGAATTCCGTCAAGCTTCATCGCAAAATCTTCATGCTTTGCATCAGGATGTCGCAAAGGGTCTCAGGAAAATCGCTGCTCACCCTGTAATCCGTGAGAAGTTCTCGGCCGACCCATTCATCAAGCAGTTTTTCACCGAAACGGTGGCGCGATACATCATCGGCAAGTCAATGTCCGAAGCCGCCGATAAGTTCGACGTTTTGTCAGTAAAGGGATACCTCGCCGGCGTCGAGTTTGTTGGTGAGGAGATATCCGATGGCGGTCAGGTCGAGCAGGTTGTGGAGGAAAACATCCGCTTCCTCTTACATGCGCGCGGGCGCCCGTTTTCGGATGGGCTACAGCTTGGCTTTGATCTTTCCAGTGTCGGCATGCTTATAAGCCGCGAACTCGCGATGACGAATACGGCGCGCGTTGCGAAGGTGGCTGCCGAGCAAGGTGCCACGATTATGATTAGCATGGAGCGCAGCACCCAGACCGACACCATTCTGGATGCTTTTCACCAGCTGGCCCCTTCGCATGAAAATCTTGGTCTGACTATCCAAGCCTACATGCATCGTACCGAGGTTGATCTGCCCAAGCTAATCAAGACCAGGCGTAAGATCCGCCTTGTGAAGGGTGTCTATGATGAGCACTCGTCGCTGACGCTGCCGCGCGGGAAAGAGCTGGATGTTCGATATGTGGAATGCATCGAGAAGCTCGCCGAGGCCGGGTCTCGTTTCGCTGTCGCAACGCATGACCCTGCCATCATCGACATGTTGAATGCCCGCGGCCTCCTGGATGCGGCCGAAGAGCTGGAGGGGCTACATGGATGTAACCCAAGTCTTTTCCACACACTGAACAACGAGGGGCATCGGTGCCGCATAACCGGCGTTTACGGGGAAGAATGGCTTCTTCATTTCTTGCACCGGCTTGCCGAGCATCCGCCGAATGCCCTGCAGGCGCTGGCAGATTTCTACAACCCAGACCGGGTTGTCTTCGGCGCGGACTACTGAAGATGACGGCACTCACCTCACCGCGCGTTCCAACCGCATATCTGAACATGGCCGGATCGGGGCCCGTTTCTGATGAGGTTCTGGCCGCAACTACGACATACCTGAAAATCGAGCAGCAGGTCGGGGCCTATGACACTGAGCTCGATCATCACGTCGAGCTTGACGAGCGCGTCTACGAAAATCTTGGCACCCTCTTAGGGTGCGTTGCGGCTGACATCGCGATCTTCGACAACGCTACCCGGGCGTGGACGGAAGTCGTGAGCCGACTTTCGTTTAAAGGCGCGCGCCGCATCCTTACAACCGAATACGAATACGCTGGGAACCTTCAGTATCTGAAGGATCTCTCGGAACGGGAAGGACTCGAACTGATCACGATACCCTGTACTGATAAAGGTGAAATCGACCTAGAATGGCTGCAATCAAACATGGGAAATGACGTTGGGCTCGTGTCCGTCGTGCATGTTCCATCTTGCTGTGGCATCATAAATCCTGTTGCGACCATCGGTGAAATCCTCTCGGGATACCAAGCTGTCTACATCGTGGATGCCTGCCAGGCTGTTGGTCAGGTTCAGATTGATGTCCACGCAACCGGTTGCGATGTGCTCACTGGTGCCGGGCGTAAATTCCTGTGCGGCCCCCGGGGCACCGGGTTTGCCTTTGTCTCAGCACAGCTGAGAGCCAGGATGTCTCCCGGATTTGTCGATCTTCACCTTTCTGATATCAAAGCCGATGGCCGGATCGAAAAAGACATGGGAAATGCGCGCTTCCTCGAAATGGGGGAGCGTAATTGCGGGGCCATCATCGGCTTGTCACGGGCCATCGAGGAGGCTCTGCATGGCGGGGATCGGCTAAACGATGGCATTTTCCGAATTCGCGAAGGCGTTTCCGCTCTTGAAGGGGTCATACCGATCGATCCTGGTAGGAACCGTGGAGGTATATTTTCGTTTCGTCATAAAAAGATTCCCGCCGAAGAGGTGGTGAGGAACCTCAGAGAGCACCGGATTGCTGCCTGGCGCATAAAGGGGTCTCATACCCCGCTTTATATGCTTCCCAGAGGACATATAGAGGGAGTGCGGTTGTCATCCAACAAGATCACAGTCGAGCATGCAGATTTGGTGGTGGCGGCGTTGAAGGATATGCTTGCTTGAGGACTGTCCTGAGGCACGTAGTTTGCCCCGACGCCTCGTTCAATTGAACTTCCTGTGCGGAAATCCCCGCAGACTAGGCTAGCCTCGCGCTGGCCTTTTTTTGGGCCTTGGACGATAATCTGTGATCGCCGCGCTCGCGCGGGGATCACACTGGCAGGGGGGATTCGGGCAAGCCGAACGCCCCCTGCATCCTTGGGCCAGGCCGCGCGAGCGCGCCCTGTCCGTATCGGGAACCGCCGGTTCCCCCACGCAAGCCCCATGAGCGGCGTCAGGGGGGGTGTCCCCAACCACGGTCTCGGCCGGGGGCCGAGCTGCGTGGCCG
>JACLAD010009933.1_pt1 | contig 46400 bp, 23 predicted proteins | sample 8027901 | NCBI WGS metagenome assembly JACLAD01 (sample SAMN15725071, study PRJNA655200) | protist metagenome | isolation source: fluorescence activated cell sorting (FACS) single amplified genomes of... | place: Spain: Blaines Bay Microbial Observatory, Mediterranean Sea | collected 2016-07-05 | reverse complement strand
GAAGAGGAAGCGAGATGGGGTTGCTGCCGCTGCTGTTGTTGTTGAAAATAAAGGCGATGGTATAGATGACATTTTTCAATCTCTGCCAGAGAAAATAAGGGCGCGCGAGAAAAAGATCGAGAAGCGCAAGAAAAAGTTGAAGAAGGCGAGATCTGAACAGAACAGGGAGCGTGGAAAATTGCTCAGCCCTGTGAGGGTAGACCCCGATACGGGCTTCAACGTCTACACGGAAGAACAGTTGGGCATCAACAAAATGAGCGGAGGCACGCCACTATGCCCATTCGATTGCCAGTGTTGTTTTTAGCCGATCCACAGGTCTTCTAATTAGTACGTACGGTATTCAATTTATTGTTTTCGCTCTCTCCCATGTCTCAGCAAACATCCAACACATCTTATCTTGCATCGTTGTGGTAGCAGCACACCTTTTCTTGATGCTCTACGTTAGCGGAAGATCAAACTTCTAGGGTAGAAGTACATTTGGAAAAATTAGATTTCATTTAATGACATGATAGCGTCTCGCTTGCTGTTCGCCTACGGTGAGAGCCTGAGCGCACCGTTTCCTGCGCATGCAGAGTCCGTGTTGGGAAGTCATGCTGGACCTGCGAAGACACGCATGGAGTGCTCGCCTGATGGAAGGCAGGTTGCTGTCATCCGTGCCCTGCCAGTTGCTGATGGACAAGGAGGGGGGCGGCGGCGGCTGGAGATGCAAGTCTGCAGGTGGTCTGGGGAGAAGGGCGGAGTCGTCCTGGTGGTGGATCTAGGAACGGGGGCGATTGATGATGCAATTATCTTGTGGTCATCCGATTCGGCAGGCATTGGCATCCTGAAACGTGGCCGTCATCAAATGGATGCACCCTTTGCCTCGTATCATATCGCGCAGGGGCAGAGGAGAAACATCGTTCTGAGCGAATGTAAATCCTGCGTCTCCGCATGCCGTGGGTCACTTCCACAAAAATTTTATCAGAGCGAGACACATGATTGGCTCGTCACGCTTGACGAAATGGCTACAGTGCAAGCATATGCAATCAGTAGAAAAGGAAGCTCGAGCGTTAGCCTCAGTCCGTTGCTCTGCATTTCGATGGATTACTATCGCTGCGCGCCCCTGCAACTGCATTACAGAGGCGGGTCGCTATGTGTGACAGGAAAAGTGCCTGGCTCGTGCTGCGGGGGAAAGGATGCAGAATTCGTATCTTTCTTCCGCCTTAAGCCTTCGGCCAGAGAAAAAGTAGCGTATGAGAATGGAGGCGCGCTCATCTTTCGCAACGGGCAATTTTTGAAGAGCGTGCCGCATGGATTTCTGGGCACCGCGGCGCCATCCATTCTTCAGAGAGCAATGCATGCCCTGCAAAGTCGCGCCATCGCATGGACAAACGACAAGAACTTACGTGGGACACTTGCAGAGCTTGGCAACAAAGTTCTGCTGCAGCATTCTGAAGGTCTGTTGACGGTGTGGCACAATCCTGAGGCTGAAAATGAGCCCAGTCTTGAATTCTCTTCCATGTTTGAAGGCGGCGGCTTTCATGCCGAGTGGTTCGGAGAGGAGAACATCATAGTGCTGCCAACACCCATGGCACAGGATGCCACCAGGATGCATGTCCTGAGTGCGGCAAACCTACAATTGTCACCAGCATCCGCAATCGTGGCCGAGAATAACCACGGTGACTCCAGCATGACTCTATCCGTGGCGTCGAGCTGTCGTTGTCTTGTTGCAGAGTATGGTTCTGCGAACAGTGACGCAGCAGTGCTTGCCGTCCGGCACGATGGCGAAACCCTTCGATGCAGAAAGTACGCACTATTTCCACCCGAGGTCTGCATCATACGGCTCATTCAAATGGAAAAATCTCGAGAGGCGCTCAAGATTGCAGACGTATGTGGTCTGAGCCGCAACTCCGTTTTTAAGGCTCACCTGCATCATTTAAGGGGTAGCTCCAGAGTGTCAGTGGACAAAATCCTTGATATTCTCAGCACTGTCACAGACAAGAAGTGGCAGCTGCAGCAGGCACTTTCTTGGAACGCCTCATCCCTTGAAGACGCAAACGCTCTTTTGAATTTTTGCAGCACGCTGCTACCTTTGCCAGAAGGCACGTCTCCCCTCGAAGCAAGCCTTTGGCAGATGAAGGCATACTTGCAGGCATGTTCACCGACTTCATTTTCACAGGAGCTCTACGCCGCCGCCAGATGCTCCACCAGCATGCTTCGTTTTGCGAGAGCAGCGGCTCAAAATGGCCACGTCCAAGTCGTCAATGCTCTGCTTTCGCAAGACCTACCGTCCTTGCGCGACCACAAACTTTCAATATGCGGTGATATATTTGGCACTGTTCCAGTGTCTTTATACACAGATGCTTTACCACTCCTTTCTGGCAGGGAAGAGGACGACGAGGGCGTTCTTTGCTGGTACTTTTCCAGAGCAAGGGTTCTCGAGCGCGAGTTTGGGCAGCGGGCGAATGCTGTGGCGCTCCTCAGACATGTGCTTCAAAGTAGCAATACCTACACTGTGGATAATCCATATCAGTGGAAAGAGATGGAGTGCGTCAGCTTGCATCTTGCAGGAGATCTAACTGCGAATCTTTCTCCATGGATAAGGAGCATTCATGCATCGCAGAAAAGAGGGCGCATACAGTTCGAAGACCTTGCACAGCTTCTCTGCCTCCTCCACACACTGGAAGCTGCCCAAAACACGGTTGGTGGTGCTTTTAGAATCATGACTCTTGATGAGTGGATAACAATGACTAGTGCGCGTCGAGTACGCCAATTCATTTTTGCAGAAGGTTTAAAAGAAGAGAACGAAGAAGAAGAAGAAGAAGAAGAAGAAGACACTGAGGGAAATGTCTTGGCAAGATCAACGGTATCCGCGTTGCAAAAATGGATCACACCGCTTAGGAGGTGCGATGAAAACGATGTATGGTCGCAAGTTCTGGCGAGTGTGATGAAGGAAATGAGCATGCAGCCATCGTCAAATGATGCCGCCTTTAGAATATGCGCAGAGATGATCTTCATGAGCCGCCGTACCTTGGATTTGGATCAGAGACTGCTTTTTCCACGCCAAGTGGAAAAATATATTTCGGTCGCTCTCGATTGCGTGTACAGCTACTCCACGATTCCTCCTATGGACATCGTTGGAGACTTGATTCTAGATTCAATGCCCGAGATTGATGAAGCAACTGCCTCTGCGTGGCCGAATCTGGCCTTGCTGAAGGAAAGGCTTGATCGCCTTGAGGATCACTTTGAGGCTTGTGAGATCCTTGAGCAATACGATATCCACAATATATCCATGTCAACACTACCTAGCCTCTCCGTGCAAGACTTTGTGCAGTTACTCAACCAGGTTTGCTGCAGAGCCATTGAGAACATGCGCAAGACTGCTCGCAATGGCGATGGTTTGGAAATCAGCGCAGTCGTGAAGGATCTCCAGGCCATCAGCAGCCTGCTTGACAGGGGCGAGGCTTCTTCTTCTGCCTCTTCTTTCGAAGAGGAGCCAACGCCCTTTGATGTCGCATCTGAGGCACTCGTGTACAACCTCCTTTTGCTGGGCGACGTCTCAGCCATTGGCAGATTGGCTGGGAAGGATGCGCCGAAGCCTGAGGTTGTGGCCACAGCGTCAATCCGCGCCATCACCGAGCTCGTCAATTGCGCGGCAGGGAGTGATTCCGTTGCTGCGCAGCAGGCCAAGGACATGATACGGTATGCCCGATCTCAAGAAGCTCTCTCGAGGAAACAGAGAGCCGCTATTGATCAGGAGGAAAAGTTTCTCAATGCATCTGCAATGCTCTCTGATGCAGGGTTTGCTGGCATTGTGCCCCTTCAGATACGTCTTCAGCAACCTCCAGGGGGCATCTTGACGACCCTCATCGCGAGCAGCCAGGAACCAGCTCTACTGGATCGGAACAGACTTTATCCCATCGGCAAACTTTTCGACATTGGACGTGAGACTATTGATAGCATCTTGGCATTGCGATTGTTGCAAAAGAACTTTGTTCACGAAGCTATGGCCATTTGCATGGAAATGGAGATTTCAAATGAAGCATTCTCATCCTCTGCCAGCGACACTGCTGCTACGCGTATTTGGACATTGACACAGGAGCTCATCCGTCACCCTGAATTTTCGCGCGTTGCCACAGAGCATGAAGTGAGCCGCCTCAGTGCCCGAGTCTGGACGATATCTCCGGCAGAGCGACTGGAGGAGCTGCTAGATCACTTCAAGGCAAGCGAAAACCACGACGAAAAATGTAGCGAGAGTGACTTGTCCTACGCTGGTGCTCTACTGCAATGGCCTCAAGGTAGCATTCTTAAGGATGATGCAGGCGCGCCTATTCAAACCATCCTGGAGAAAGTGGATGAAGGAGATTCTTTTGAAAAGCTTTGCTATATCGGTCAGACTCTTGATTCTGTGGACGCGCCAAGAAGCGAAGCGTATAGCTCAAAAGTCGATGCAATTCAATCGTGTGGAGATGCAGATCGCGCCCTCATGCTCGCTTCAATTTGCATTTTGGAGGTAAAGACTGCGAGAGTGACAAAGTCAGATGAATCCTTTGGTGAATACTTTGATATCCTCCGCGACAAGAGCAGTATTCTTCAGGCGATAGAGGACTTGCGGAAGACATCATCCAGGGGTAGCAATAGCGCTGAGCTCCTTAGCGTCGCAGAGGACCTCTTGCGCGTGCACAAAGAGCTTGTCTGTAGCGACAACGATGAGAGCGCTGTGCAGAATGTCCCCGACGCGTGGGAGCTCGCCGCATCTCAACTGCTCATGGGCATGTCCAGCACAGCATATGATGCAGAATCCATGCACCGCGATAAAAATATCATCGCAACGCTGCAGACAAAGCCACAGCGATTCTATGATGAGATCTTGCGACCAATCTTCGTTGCGACAGATGGCCGCGAGCATGCAAAGCTTCGCATTCTGCTGCAACTCATGACAGAGTGCGCTCCGCAGGATGAACATGTTGACAACGCCCTCGCAGCACTCTCATGCATGGCAGATACTGGCAGCCACGACGTGGATTTTCACATGTTATGGGAGCTGGGTCAGAGTATGCGCGAGGATGAAGAAGGATTTTGCAATGTGGCTGGAGCACTTCCGCCAGTGGTGCTCGCGAGTATGCTGCCATACCTTCTCACGACAAATACTGTAAATACTTCGTGGAATCGTATTGTAACGAGCTTGTGCGTAAAATCATTGGATCGGCAACGTACACGTGAGGGATGGGAGTCTCTGCGACCCCTGCTTGAAGAGCTTAAGGGCGATGCAGCCATAGCTGCAATCGTCCGCGCACTTGTGCTCAACTCGAAAGAAGATGTCCTACCATTGCCTCTGCGCACACGCATTGTTAAGGATGCTTCAGCCATGGTCTCTGCAAAGGAGCCAAAGGAGAAGGCGACAATGGCGATGCTCAAGAAGCTGTCTGCATTTTTTGCTGTGAGCGAGAACATTGTTCACTATGCGAAGGCGTTCGTCGGAGAGGAGCATCGGCAGAGAGACCTGGAAAGGATTGCGGAACAGGTGCAGAGAGCATTGACACCGAAAGACTTGAGAGAAAGCCTGATGGACTTTGTGTCCTCAGGCGTGGCCTGCACCGCTTCCTTTAGTGTCATTGGTGAGGGAAAAGCAGCACAAATGTATGCACGAGCAGCAAAGGAGCTCGCAGTGGCTGAAAACAGGCCGAGACTCTTTCAGATGTTTCGTGCAATCAAAGAACATAGCAACATTGATGGAGGAAAACTCGCCGACGCATGCTTCGAGAGCGTCATTGCTTTAGAGAAAGGCCCATCCATCGTGCTGGAGGTGAAGGCGGCTTGTGGCTTTGGGGCAGACTCTGTGCAAGAGCTCTTGGAGAAGTGCAAGACGCAGGAACAAATGCTGACCCTGGCCGAAATCCTGGGTTCAGCCGAGGATGTCGGGATCAAAGCATGGCCCTCGTTCCTTCTCCGCAGTGTCACGAAAGGGCAAGATACTAGACAATATTGCAGTAGTAGCAGTAGTAGTAGAGAAAGTTGGCAAAGACTCTTGGTCAGGTGCGTGGAGTGTCTTTCTTCTGATGATGAAGGGGACACTCTTCGTGCGCTCTTGCGCGCTGGCGCACGATATGCCTTTGGCACCATGGAGGAAGAACGAGCCTTTTGGGATCAACAAGCGAATCTCGGCGATCGTGCCCTTGCCAAGGCGAAGCTGCTATCTCCTTGGAAAGAGATCTTTCAGCAGGGTATGCGAGCAGCTATCGTCATTGGGGTGGACGAGATGATCATGAATGATCCAGAGTTCCTTTCACTTGCAGTGTGGAGATGCGCATCATCTTTGGATCAAGAGGGGGCTTCAACGTTCCTCGCTCGGGCAATTCGAGAGCTGCAGCGTGGGCAACACCGAGAAGGATCAGGTCATGCAGCCGTCGTTGGCAAGGAGACAATGGCTCGTGTGCCATCTGTAAAGTTCCTCCTCGACTGCCTCATAACATGCAACCGCCACATTGAGGCTGGGCTTCTTCTCCTTCAGCTCACAGGGACAGGATCGTCATTCCGAACACATGAAAACGCCCTTGCAGCCTTACGGATGTACTACGCGACGAATAATTTTCAATAATTTGAATATGAGTATTGGGAACTCAACCCCGAGCTTCTGGACGGTGACAGTTGCATCAGCGCTGGCGGCTGCATTGCCGACAACAGCATTTGCCGATTGTTCTCTTCTCTATGCGCGTGTTTGTCCAACAATTTCATGGCTTTCGCAAATGCCGCTTCAGCTCGGGCTTGGTTGTCCATGCTTTCTCGAACTTGAAGGGACATATTCTGCAGCTGTGCTTCGTGCTGCGCATTCACCTCCTTTATTTGATCATCCTTGTTCCGTATCCGTGCAGCAACTTTGCGAAGTTTCCGCGTCAATTCATGCACCTCGTCTCGGAGGGCCGAATTCTCTACAGCTTTTTTCGTTAGCTCGACCTTGAACTTGTTTTCCGCCTGACGCAAGATGCGCTTCATGGACTTTACTTTTTCTTCGCAAGAATCCGCATGGGATTGCACTTCCTTTAATTTTTGCTGTAGCCCTTCCTTCCGCTTCTCCGCCGTCTTCCGCGCCAGGGCTAGCGACTTGCAGCGCGCTGTCAGTCGGGCAACACGTTCGTCTGCGGGACTCCGCATACCTGATGTTTTTGCAGCCTTCACTGAACCTGCTCTTTCCCCAACGTGCTGATCATTCGGCATGTCTCTAGAGGCTCTACTTTTTCTGTTTTGGGTCTTCGTCAAGCCGGCGTTCACCTCTCTGCCTGGCGCATCACCACTGCTCCCTTTCTGTTGTACATCTTTATGTTTTACAATTCTCCCCTGCTCTTTCTCATCATCTTTTGCGGCAGGGGGGGCATCATTAGCCTCTGCCGCCTGGGCGATAGCGATTGCAAGTTCATCTTCTGCGGTATCCCACTTCATCTCGCGTCTAAATCTCTCCTTTTCTACTTCACGGCGTGCTGCAGCACCACGCACATTTTTTTGAATCCGGATAGCCGCCTCTTCTTCGGCATCCTCATCCTCATCCGCATCCTCATCCTCATTCGCATCCTCATCCTCATCCTCGCGCTCAGCTCGATCCACTTTTCCAATCTTTTTGAGACAATTTTCGTCGTTTTCTCGTTCCTCGTATAGGCTTTGCTGTAGCGCTTGTCCCGGCTCTCCTTCTTCCAAATCATCTTCTGCCTTCGCATCATCTGCAGCTTCCATCCCTCCTCCACGGTTCTCTTCATCTATGGTTTTAAAGCGTACACGACGCTGCTCGCGCGCTGGCAGCGTAGCATCGCCGACGACAAGTGCTGGCAAGCTGTCTTCCCTCAGGGAAAACTCTTCCATGTTTCCTTCGACTGGCTCAAAGTCTCCGTCAAACTGCTCCATCTTACCCCCCTTTTTCTTCATCATGGCGATGCTCTGTGAGCTTGCCTCCCGCCCGCCACCCCTCCTCTCCTCTCCTCTTCTCTTCTCTTCTCTTCTCTTCTCTTTTCTCTTCTCTTCTCTAGTTTTAGTTGTTCAAAGTTCACTCCGATCGTTTCGTGTGAAAGTTGATCGAATGGGTAAAAAAAATGAAGGAAAAAAAAAAAAAAAAAAAATGAAAAGAAAATCAAATTGTATCTCTGCTTCTGACTTTTTGGATAAGTGAAGCATGCTGCCTTCGTAGGAGCAGAAAATTTCGCTCCATCACACGGAGACGCATCTTGACGCAGTCAAAGCTCTCGTCGGTGCTGATTGCAGGATGATCATCTACTACGGAAGAAATGGCCGTGGCATTGGGCACAGCAATTTTGCGCTCCGAACTTCTTTCGATTGCCTCGAGGATACGAGAGGAGAGCTTCTCGTCCACCGAATGCAGCATGTGAATATCTTTGTATCGAAAGATTACAATTTGGCCAGCTGAAGTTGCCCTGATCGAAGAAGCATACAATTTTCCAGCAATAACCCCTTCCTCTAGGATGACAGTCCCTGGAGTGATCTCTTGATCACTATCGAAGAGCCCAGTGCGCTGCAATGTACCACCGAGAACAAAGCCAAACCACGCAGCTTCCTCTGCTTCTGAATACAGAAGATCATTCTCTGAGAACGAGCGAATCTCACACTTGTCAGCAATTGCAGCAAGGTCTCCTGCCTCGAGACGGCTGCCATGAAAGCATGGCGATGAATTCTGAAAGTCAGTGAGAATCTGCTCAAGATGAGCTCTCTCCATGTCCACAAGGCTGCCAAAGCTCACTTGCTCTTCGGCACTTGCTTCTCCCCTCTCATTCTTCATGTTGCTGCTGGAAGGTAGCGGCCCTCCAGCCTTGGACTTCTTTTTTCTCCGCTTGCCTCTCCGGCTACCATGTCTACTCCTGATATTTCGAACAGTTGCTGTCGTCTGACAAGCAGCGTCGGCAGATGTGGTCTTTGCCGCCTCTATATGATCGAGAATTGCAGCATTCGTTGCCAATGCATGCTCAAAAGCACCGAGGCCGCCGCGGAGAGGAGGGGCATCACATACGACACTCTTCTCTATATCAACCAGAGCATTCTTGAGAGATGCTTCACGGGCAGTCTCCTCGGCATGCATTTCGTCAATTTTCGAGAGAAGGTGCTGACTGTACTCGTTCGCCTGTTGGTTTGCCGCCTTTTCCTGCTGCAGCGCTTCCCTGGCTTGGTTCAGCAACACTTCGAGCGTGTTCCTCTGGTCCAGAATCATTTTTGATGCACTTGCCACGCCTCGAACCTTTCGCCAGCTCTCAATCGCATCCTTCCACATACTAAAGTGTCGAAGCATCAGAGACCGCTTCGTTGAAGAGCCCAGAACCTTTTGCAGCGTTTCCATATGCTGCTTGCGATGGATGCATGATTTTTTCCACTCTTCAAAGGCTTTTCGCCTCAACTTGGCCGAGGAATTGCCAGACACACGGCCAATAAAGTTCCGGACTTTGCCGTAGTTTTTCACCGCATCAGCCTTTGCCTTCTGAAGCTTCATGTGCAAATCAGCATTTTCTTGTAGCACGGCAGAGGTCACCTGTGCAAATTGACTATGATAAAACGTCGCGCAGTCGTGCAACAACTCTGAGCGATCCGCGCAACATGATGTTGCTGCGAGGTATCGCAGAAGCATGTGGTAGATCCCTTGATCCTTCTTTGCAGATGCCACAATCACCTCAAAGTATTCCACCGTGGCGAACACAGGGATAGGGAAGGACATCAGTCCCGCGGAGCGCCAATCGTCGACAGTGCAGGAAGAAAAGGAGGCAGAAGAAAAGACAAAGAGGAAGGGGAAAAAGGGAAAAGGGGGAAAGAAGGGCAGCGACGATAAGAAAAAAGTAAAGGACAAGCGGCCTCGATGGATGATTCTGTATGAGGATGCGATGATGCGGCAGCAACAGAAGATGATGATGAAAACCTAATATAGTTTTTTGATTTTTTTTTTTTTGGCGGTTATGAATGGATCGTCCGTCGTCTCGGAAAACTTGAAAACAAGGACGGAGAAGAGGCTCATCGGGCACGGCCGATTGCCATTTACAACGGTCTATTCCCGGGGACGTTTCATCGGCGATCTAGCTGCTGAAAAAGGCAAAGGCTTGGAGTGCATCGCTTGCAAAGAAGCACCCTCATAGACAGTTTACGTCTGTCGTTTCGACGTATGAAGCCCGTGCAGCGTTCATCACGCGGTACCTTTATGCTCTTGAGCCTCCTCCATCGCGAGCGCCAGAGGCGGGCGGTGCGCCGATGAGTTCGCTCAAGGAAATTTCGCATTATGTATCCATGATCCCTTTCCTAGACGATTGGCAGGCATTTGGAGGAAAGGTGGAGGTATGGTGCACCTGCCAGCAGCTACTAGATCTGAGCGCAGGCGACTGGGAAGAGCACGCCACGATGCTGTGCAATTTCTTTGCCTTTGTCGACGAGCGCAATGGTGGAAGCCACGAATCGTTCATTGTCATTGGTAATGGTGCTCCGGAGGGAAACACCGTGTATGTCATGCGTAGGAAAAAAGGCGTGGCTCAAGTGGGAGAAAAGAAAGGGACGCCTGATGCAATCACTCTTTGGAATGCGTCAATGGGGACCAAGTATGCAGCTTCCGACTCTTCTTGCCCTCTCAGAGCAGTCCATGTCGTGGCTGACCGTAACAATATCTGGGGCAATCGGCAGGCCGAGGAGCAGCCGCACCGCATATCATGGAACCTCGAAGACGCTAAATGCTGGACCCCTCTTTTTCCCCAGGAAGGAGCGAGCCTGCAGACAGTGCAGCCGGACCGCCTCAAGTACGCAGAACCACGCTCATCATTCTCTTCCATGTTGGAGCGAGAAATCCTAGAGAGTGTCAAGACGGCATTGAAATCGTGGCGAGAGGCGGCAAAGATAGACTCCATGCGCTGGACGCGCTTTGATATGAGTGTGTCGAAGGCTCTAATGGAAATCGTCGCCATTTTTGAAGAGTCTGCCGCTGGCCAGCGCCCTCTCACCGACGAAGGGATGCTCCAGGAGGTTTACCGCAACGGCAGATTGCGCGGAATCTTGGAGACGAAGGATGTACATGCGATTCCAATCAACATGCCATTCGCTGATATGTCACAAGTCATTGAGCGTGTGCGGTCGACCGGCATTCACTCTTGCTCAGATCCGCACGTGCGCTACGCATTAGCAGTGCGCGTCTTTTCCTATCCAGGAAACGCGCATTCCGTATGGGTCTACATCCTGCGCATGACTCCTCGGTAGATATTCTCTCTCTCTCTCTCTCGCACACACACAAACACACACACACACACACACACACACACACACACACACACACACACATGTATGAAAAAATATATACTTCTGTGTCTCTGAATGTCTTTTATTTCTTCCATTCTCTTTCTTCTTTTCAGCCTTGGCTCTTCTTTCACATATACTTCACGAGACCCCGACAGGCAGTTTGCCCCTCTCCGTGCAGGGGTGTTGGAACAGGAGAGATGCGCGACGAGAAACCAGGCCAACTCGTATTGAAAACACGCCTCGCGTTCTTGCAAGCTCAGGCCATTGCCGAGTACTGTGTCAGCGCCTTGATCAGTTCCGCATTTTCTGTGCGGTAATCGATGGGCGCGACGCGTTGAATGCTGACCCTCGTACGCTGCTCGTCGTTGTAGGTGTCGCAAATGCACTTGAGCGTGCACTTAAATTGGCGAAAGGTCATCATCTCTTGCATCTTGGCCTTGACTGCCGACTCGCCACCATTCTCGAAAATCTGTTGCAGATCGCCGGCCTTGAAACCTCCCATCATGGTGGTTGCCTCATCGTCATAGGCGGTGACCCATCGTGCTCCGCTATCGTCTGCGACCTGCAAGCTCATGATGTAGCGCCACGTCGGCTTGGCAAACTCGGTGTTATCCCTCTCATTGCGCCACTTGCCGGTCATATCGTCCTTCACAAGCTTCTTCTTCGTCGTCGGATCGCTAGGATATGCGAATCGCTCTGCCCTCTGAAAGTTGATGTAAACCTTGGTGTCAACCCAGTCCGCCTTCTCCAGGTTGGTCCCAAGCTGCTCGTCGGCGATGGCGCTGAGTGGCTTCCTATTTTCAATGGTCCTCTGGATGCCTGAGCGCGCTTCCGTGAGCTGGTTCGTAGCCTGCGTCGCTCCACCAGCGGACCACCACGCACTAATCTTTGCCGTCTCCTCCGCAAACTCCGGGTTGAAGAAAATTTGGGAAGATCTGTACGTGCTCAGAGAGCGTCCTGAGAAGTCACTGATGCTGACTCCCTTTCCGAGCAGTACTGGATTATTCTCAAAAGAGGAATCGGCCATTTTGGCGTGATCGCCCCAGAGCGTCATCTTGATCTCGGTGCTCGTCTCATCGACAAGGACGACATCCCTCTTTGTCAGGGGCATGCCCTTCTTGCTCGTAATTTCAGAGCAAGGCTGAAAGCTCTTGACGACTCCCATCACATCAACGGTATTTGGGAGGGTCACGGTCGCGAGCTGATCGATGCGGGTACGATTGTACGGGATGACAATGTGCGACATGTCGTCGTGCACTTCGGTAATGTTGGACTCACGTCCGAGGCTGATTTCGTACTGCGAAGAGCAGTTGTTGTACCTTGCATTTGCCATCTTGACCCTTCCCTGGCTGAACGCGTAGACCTTCTTCTCCTGGACAACAGAATCCCAGCGATCGCAGTCTTGGTTGAAGAGCGACGCCTGGATCGTCTGCTTGTCCTTGTCGCAGATCTCAAGCTTCAAGATGCGCCCGTCAGGATTTTTGGCGTTGCTGTAGCGCTGGATCTTCTTCATCGTCACGCGGCCCTTGATGGTCCAGTTCGAAATGTAAGGATTCAGATCCGCAATGGCAGTGTAGCGAACATTCGCCGGCGCGCGCTGCACGGGCGCTTTTCCGTAGGAGGAGGAGCCCATTGGCGCTGCGCCTGGTCCGGGTCCACCGCCAGGCATGGGCGCCGCTGCTGCCGCTGCGGCTGGCGCCGGGGCAGGCGCGGCAGCTGCTGCCGAGGCGACTTCCATAATGTTTCTGGGCTGGCCGATCCGCGGCACAGACGAGTTGATGACCTTTAGCTGCATGATGATGAGGATGCGTTTCTTGACGCCGCCCTTATCCATGGACTGCACAATGTGCTCCACGATCTCAATGACACTTCCGCCCGCAAGCTGTCCATTGTCGACGAGGTAGTTGTGCTGCGTAGTGAGCATCGCCTGCATGTAGTGCTGACCATCAGACACGGAGAGCTTGTACCTGACCTGCGAGCTAGCCTTGCCCTCGATCTTCTTCACCTGCACGGCCTGCACAACTGAGCCCGATGATCTCTTCACATCATTGTAGAAGTCCTTGATGCATCCTGCGGTCAGATTCGCCATGTTTTTGTTGTTTTTGTTGTTGTTGTTGTTGTTGTTGTTGTTGTTCTTAATAGTGTGTGTGCGTGTGTTTCTGTGTTTCTTTGTTTCTGTGAATGTGAGTGTTTTGGCTTCTCTGGTTGCTTCTTCCCGTCTCTTCTCTGACGTCTCTTCGTCTGTCCATGCCGTATGCATGTGAATCAATGAGTGTGTGCGTGTGTGAGATAGATAGATAGATGGATAGATATGAATGGAAAGAGTAGGAGTGCCTTGAAGAAGAAGAAGAAGAAGGACGAAAGTGTGGGGCGGCGGCGTGAAGGAGAGAGTAGAGTAAGAAAGAAAGAAAGAAAGAGAGAAAGAAAGAAAGAAAGAAAGAAAGAAGTGCACAACAAACAACAAGAGAGAAGGTAAGATTTGATTTTGAAATTCAAAAGTTCCACGAAAATGAAAAAAAGTAAAAACTCTTTCAAGTGAAGGAGGTTGGTCTTACTCTTCACACAATGTAAAAAAAAAAAAAGAAAAGTGTGGGGCGAAGTAGGAATTGGTCTGTCTGTCTTACTCTTCACACAATGAAAAAAAGGAAAGTGTGGGGCGAAGAAGGAATGATTGGTCTTACTCTTCACACAATGAAGGAAGGAAGTATTCATTGCAAAGCCATTTTCAAATTTCTTCTCGGCGTCCTTCCTTCCTCCCTTCACTCTCTCTTTCTCTCTTTCTCTCTTTCTCTCAGTCTCTCTTCTCTCTTCTCTCTTCACTCTCACAGACACACAGACACGCACGCACACACACACACACACACACGACGCAACACGACGCAACACGCACGACACAGGTGAACGAGCGGGCGAGGTCAACAGAGTAGTAGTAGTAGTAGAAGAAGAAGAAGAATCAACAACAAGAACGACAACAACAAGAACGACAACAACAAGAACGACACGAAGAAGAACGACACGAAGAAGAACGACACGAAGAAGAGGATCGGAACTAGGACAAGACAAAGATGGATTTTGGATACGATGGAGGGTTTGGAGGAGGCGACTTTGGCGCGGATGGCGGCTTCGGAGGCGGTGATGACTTCGGAGGAGGAGGGGGATTTGGCGATGGTGGTGCAGGAGGAGGAGGAGGAGGAGGAGGAGGAGGAGGAGGATTCGGAGGCGGTGACTTTGGAGGCAATGCCGCTGGGGGGTTTGTCGAGAGTGGCTCGCAATCATCTTCGCCGGCGCAGAAATCGGGCGGCGGCAATTGCGTCACTACCTGTACCATTGCTCAAATATTGAACGCGGAGCAGAAGGCTGGCAATGCTGACGGTGCGTATGAAATCGATGGGACCAGCGCAAAGCACATATGTTTTGCCGCAGAGATTGTCGATGTCGAAGTCAAAACATCTCATGTGGTGCTCAGCCTTGAGGATGGCACGGGCTCTGTGAATGCGAGGAAGTTTATCGACGGCGATGATAGCGGTGATGGAACAACAGTGGACCCGGTGAAGGGCCTTAACAAGGGTGACTGGATCCAGTGCCATGCCAGTATTAAGGCGTTCAACAATGCAAAACAGATACAGGTGCTAGGTTTTGTGCCAATCAAGAGTATTGACGCCATAACCCATCATTATCTGCAGGCCATGTACGAGCACTGCCGCAAGACGAAGGGCCCACTGCCGCGCACGGACGGGACCAGCGCCGCCAATGCGGCCAAACCAGACTCATTCAACTCGCCAGGTGGTGTTCTCCGAGGGCAGCGTCAGGCCATTGTCGCAGATGCGCAGTCATCACTGGCGGGTTCCATCATGACGTTCGTCAAGGAGAGAGGAGACTCCGAGATGGGATGTTCGCAGGAAGCAATTATCGGCGAGCTGACAAAGGGCGGAGCAGATAAAGGCCAAATTGTCAACAAGATTCAAGATCTGTGCGACGAGGGCATGCTCTATTCCACCATTGATGACTTCCACTTCCAGACCACAGCGTAGGCAACATCTAAATAATATATAATGTCGTATTATGTTAGCATCAACTTTTATAGTATGTCAGTCATCACCGCAGCTTGGACTTGAGCCTGAGGACAAACTCTCTGACCTTTTTGTCTGCGCCGCCGAAGGGATTCGGATTTAGGACGATGGCGATTGCGCACAAACATTCAAGGAACTCATCGTATACGAGCTCACCGTCATCATCCTCTGCATCCGGACTGGAACCGTTTTCTGCAAATTCTCTGCCCCCGGGGGCCGCTTCAAAATCGTTGCCACTGTCCTGCTGGGCACCCTGAAAGAGGAGGCGGACGACTCTGTCGGAGAGGCCGTTTCCTCCACTCAGACCCGCATCACGGATCATCGCTATCAGCTCAACTGCGTTCATCGTATCATGCTGCATTGCGGCTCCTTCTGAATTATCGCTCTTGCTGTACTTGAGGAACTGCTTGCGCAGGAAGCTTGAATGATCTTTCCAGATGCGCTTGATAGTGACGTCTTCCAGCACCATTTGAAGCGCGTCGCGCCGGCTCGCGCAAGTATTCGGCTCGATTTCGTCTAGAAGAAAGGCTTCTACGAGCTCTGGCAGCCTGCGCACGGGCGAACCATCTTCATATCGCTTGTCGAGCAGCGCGGCAATGCGAACGATAGCCTCCGTAAAATTTAGCGGGCTCAGTTCATCTGGCCCACGACGACTGCCGCTAGGATCACTGCTACCCTTTGGTGAGGCATCAATGCCCATCAGCCTGGACATCCTCTTATTTCGATCCTCATCACTTTGCGAGCTGCGCTGAAAGATGGAAGCGATGGTCGAAGACTTGATGCGCTGGAGCACTTGAACTTTAGTATCGCGAATAAAGCTGAGGAACTCACTTCTATCCATCGAGCTTGCACTGCCTGCGCTATTTCCAGCAGCATAGTGTAGAAAGACACGGCGCAGCAGGAGGTGGTGCGTCGATAAGATGGCTCGTGTCTCGAAGAGATGTCGCTCTACTGGATCGTCAGTGGCCCTACCTTCCACAGTGTCCTCCTCCTCATCATCATCATCATCACCTTCTCCTTCTCCTACGTGAACGCCGCCTAACTCCTCATCTTCATCGCTGCTGCTATTATCATCATTTTGCTCATGGGCGAGGGCTCTTGCAAGTATGCTTCGTCCCTGGTAGAGGTCCCGCACCCGGTCAGCGGAAAGATTTGAAAACTCTCCAGTATCCATTTTTGCTTCAACAGAATCGCCTGTCTTGGCCATTGTCAGCTCGTCCATGGACAACCACAAGTCACGCAAGGCTGTATCGCTAACCTTCATCCACAGCTTTCCGCCATCGATCCTTGATGATAGCGTCTCTTCACAGAACAAATATCTCTTTTCAAGGACGAGGGGCAACGCCTCGGCGAGGAAGGTTGCATTCTCCACGAAATAGCTGTCTGATGTTGCCTCAAAGCGAGCTCCTTCTCCCTTGGCGAGAAATGTCTCCAGCCTGCTACAGATAGTTTCCAGGGCGCCCGGCATCGTTGACCGGAGCGCTCTGAGCCCACAAAAGTACCGATGGAGAAGTGTGTCGTGTCCCGGAATGGTATGCGATGGAAGATCCTCTTTAATAGGACACCCTGACTTGAGCGTCGCCAGGTCGCCCTCTCCTGCCCAGCTTCGCCACTGTCGCTCTTGCATCTGCCGTTCACGAACAATTTTCGACGGGGGGCGGGTAAAGTCGCATGAAAGATCATTCTGAAAGATCTCCAAAAGAAGGGCAAATGAAAGCGCATCACGCCTACGTGCTGCCTGATATTCAATACGGTCGCCGACTTCGCCTGATACAAGGACTGTCGCGCCCAGCGTCGGCATTGCGGCGCGCGCTTCCAAGAAGGATATGAACGTTGGCGTGTGATCCCCAACGAGGCTTGAGAGCGCGAGTGGAGCTGTACCGTCTCCAAGGAGCAGCGTCTTGATCCTTATCCAGCGCCACTCTCCACAGAGACGTGCCATCTTTTCATTCTTTCTCAAAGAACCTCGTCCAGACTTTAGAATAGTCTCCATGGCCTGCACGCATTCGCTTGCACGCTTCAGCTTTGCCGCGACTTCGTTATCTTCTTCCACAAACGAAGGAATATTGACCTTCTTCTTTGCCCTTTTCTCGCGTTCCCGGCGCTTCCTTGCAAGGCGAGCATTTTCTACCGCTGCTCCTTTGCGCGCATTCTCTGCAGCCTGCTTTGGCCCAAGGCTTCTAGCGCGACCTCCTCGCCATCTTGATTGCAGCTTTGTGGCTGCGTCATTGAGAGGCTTGTCGGCCACTACCTTGCGTGCAATGCGCCCTCGAAATTGTGCTTGAAGCTTTGTAGCGGCATCATGTTGTGGCTTCTGCTTCATGAAGCGTCTCGCGATGCGCCCTCTCCACGTGCACTGTAGGCGCGTGGCAGCCTTTCGCCGCTCTCTCTGCGCATCCTCAAGCAGCAGTGTACCGTCGTCGATACCAGCTAATCTCTTCCGTATGTTAGAAAGAGCGTATGTGCGCAAGGCGAAGCCTCCAACACTTCCATGCATGGACCCTCCCACACGCTGCGCAAAATCCCATGAAAATGGGTTCTCCCACGCATCCTCAAGGAGCGCATCTGTGCTTGAGAGGGAATAAAAGGATTCCTGCTCTTCTGTACTTTCGTAGCCTTCCATTCCGTTCCTAGATGATGAACCATACTCCGCATCACCTCCCGCATCAGCGTCAGCGTCAGCATCAAAATTACCTCCCTCGTCGGCACCTGCAGTTCCAAATGTCCCCAGCGGCGCTTCATCCGCATCACTGTCGCTCGCACTTTCATCATCATCTTCATCATCATCTTCATCTTCATCCTCTAGCTCTTCTCGAATTTGCACCAACTTTTGCTGCATAGCATTTTGCACGTCCTCCATATCTTTAAGGCTCATTCCATGGAGGGAAATCCCAGCCGAGGAGAACTTTGCCAGCGAGACAGAGTATTTATTGATACAATTTTCCACGTCGAGCAGCGGAATCTGCTGCTCCAAATACCGCCCAACATTGACGCATGATTTGCAAATCGAATAGCATATGCCGGAGAGGGTGTCGCTTCTTGTCGTAGGCTCTTCCAAAATCAGTCGCGCATGTTTGACTTCGGACACTAGAGCGTTGAGGCGCTGCTTCTTCTCAAAATGCTCTTCCTTTATGCGGCGCAGTCTCGCCATGGACGCATCGAGCTCCTTCCGCACCGCAACAATTTGCCCCACGATGTCATCGACGACAATGCCAGTTGCCTGGGAGCGCGAGGATTGAACGGTGCTCCGCCAAGCTTGGAAGAATGGGCGCACTTTCAACTGTTTCGCGCCGCAGAAAAACATGACGATGCGCTCCTTTGCCTTTTCTTGCCTCGCAAGAACTTCGACCCATCGGCTGAAGATGAACTTTTTGATTGTCTGCATCCAGCTATTCGCGCACCTCGCAACGGCCCCTTTGTCGCGGTTTTGAAGGTCTACCATTTCTTTCATCCCTCTTTCAATCTCAGGATGCCGCTCAAGTTCGCTGCAGAGCGTCGCATGGACCTTTTTCAGCCGCTCCGAGTGAACAGTCTTGCCTTCAAGGATATTGGCAAGGGACGAAGGTACTGTAGCCCCCTGCGTCCTCTTGCCGCGCTTCCAGCGGCGGCCAATCGTTTCATCAGAGAATATGGATCTATGCTCAAATGTGAGAAGGCGCAATGTCTTTGTTGCCCTCACTTCTGAAATGATGCCATCGGCATTTTCAAAAACAGAGCGAAGAATTGAAGTGCTCGATACAGATGACCAAAGCGTGATGTTATGCCTCCTGAGCTGCTCTTCAAGACTATAGACATGGTGGACGGCAATCGCGGCAGAGGCCTGGTCTCTCTCCTTTTGGCTCTCAAAATGCAGCGCATTCCGAATGGAGGCCAGGTGTATCTGGGCCTGGATGGAAGACGATTTAAACCCCGACTTTGGCGCATAGTTTCCTCCTGCGCTTGAATATTCAAGCAGAATGTCAGAGAGCGACCCCGATGGGGGTATAGTATTTTCACCCTCCTCTCCAACAAGAACGATGACCTGGTCATCGACATCTCCCCGCCTCCGACGACGCTTGGCACCAATCGAAGGAAGAGCGCCTCTGAAAATCTGCCTCTCATGCTTTCCCAGCCTCCTCACCTTTAACGCTTTTCGCTGTCCTTTGACCCTGCGACGTGGCAGCGTCGCTGTCGCATGAATTGCTGGAACAAACCGCACGCTCATCGACTCCGGGCTCTCTCTGCCTGTAGCCTTCGCCGTACCGGGCCTCGAAGAGATGCCATGCGAAGTACTCGGCCGCGACAGACTCTCTAATTGAACCCCAGCAGATCTAGCAGTGGCAGATTTTGGTGATGCTACTGCGAGCGCACTCTTGTCGCTGTTGCCGCGGTGTCCGCTCAGAGCGTGGATCTCCATGACGGCAGGTTAAGAGAGTGCTTTTCTTTTGCCTCTCAATCAATCGTCCCATTGATCGATCGATCGAATATTACACCCTAAAAGATTGACGTTAGCTTGTGCAACAAGCAAAAATGGAGCTGGCCTCGCGCGAGGCGGTGGACTTGCAAAGAGAAAGAGAAAGAGAAAGAGAAAGAGAGGAAAAGGAGAAGGAGAAGGAGGCGAGCGCACAGTCGTCCATTTCCAGGAGTGAAAATGTGGTCCAGAACGGACCAGCGGAGTTGGCTTCGCAAAAGGCTGTAAAGGTGGAGGGCTCGGTGGATGCGCGGAGTGGCAGTGATGAGGACGCTTCTCGTGTCGCTGAGGAGAAGCCGATGGTGCTCCATGGTGGATCGGAGGTGCTTCGCCGCGAACTGCTAAAGAAGGGATGGGTTCTCTGGGACGAAACATGCATGGGCGAGTTTGAGTGGAATCTGAGATGGAGGTCGGGGCGGTTCAGGATGTCCGAAATTACAGGCGCATGTGACCGCCAAAAAATTAATCACTTTCCTAAGAGCGGCATTCTGACGAAGAAAGACAAGCTCCTCCGGGCCTTGAGAAAGGCAAAGGTAGTCTTTGGAGGAGTGTACAACTTTTTCCCACAATCCTTCATTCTCCCCTCAGAGTACACAAAGTTTGTCAAGGCTTTCTCCGAGCAGCAGGAGAAGAAGATTTGGATCTGCAAGCCAGACAATGCTGCCCGCGGGAACGGCATTTTTTTGATCCGGGACCTGAGCGAGCTCCGCTATGGGCAGCAGTACCTCGTTCAGAGTTACATTGAGCGGCCGCTGACGATAGGTGGCTTCAAAGTGGATCTTAGGCTGTACGTGCTTGTGACGTCATTTTGCCCGCTCCAATCATTCATCTACAGTGACGGTTTGGCGAGGTTCGGTACGCAAAAGTATGATGTGAATGTAAATCTGAAGAATATGTACGCTCACCTGACGAATGCTTCCATCAACAAGCACTCTCCTGACCTGAGCACGGCAAAGGATGTCATCGGCGCAGGCTGCAAATGGGATCTTCGGCAGCTCCAGGCTTGGTTTAAAGAGACAGGAAAGGATTGGGTGACGGTTTGGGGGCGCATACACAATGTTGTGGCCTTGACCTTGCTCACTGCGCTAAAGACGGTGCAGTCATATCCTCAATGCTTTGAGCTGTTTGGATTCGACATTATGCTCGACGAAAATTTGAAGCCGTGGATTATCGAGGTGAACTGCTCACCAGCGCTTGGGGAGGATTGCGACACTGATCGAAGGGTCAAACCGTCCTTGCTGCTAGATGTTGTTGAATCCCTTCATTTGCGTCAATTTGAGAGGAAGAATTCGACGACGACGATGATGATGAAGAAGAAGAACAAGAAGAAGAAGAAGCAGCAGAATCAGAATCAAAAGAAAACGTCAGCATCGAGGCATCGCATCGGGTCGCAGCGCAGAGCACATTCATCAAAGGGTGTGCCAAGGAAAGGTGATGAGTCAACACCTTCTTCAACGAAACCTTTTTCTGGCGGCGCGTGCGGGGGATTTGAGTGTCTTCTACCATTTAATAGTGATACAGCAAAGCTTGCCGGAGAGATGGAGAAGGATCATGGAGATGACAAGAAGGTGCAAGCGCACATTAAAAGCCTTGTTGCGATCGTTCGCCAGCGTGAACGCTTTTTGCGATCCAAAGATGCGTCGAAAGGTGCTCTGGGCAGCTCAGGCAAGACAAACAAGAAGTGAGGCTTGATTTTCTTGTTCGTTTGCATTCTGTTCTTTGAGTCCTGCGACAACAACGCCTACTACTGCTTGTGCTTTCCAGCAGGAATGTAGAAATTTATAACTGTATACATTTTCCGTGTCAATATTCGCAAACAGGTTCCAGCTCTTAAAAGGTGACATTCTCCTCGGCAGTCAGGCTGCGCGTCCTTGCACCGCGCCCATTTTGAACTTCTTTCTGCTGTTCTTGCACAGGTTGCTGAGGCGACGATGCGCTGCGCTTGACAAAGAGCAGGCGAAACATCACAGTCCCAAAATGAAGAATATCTCCGTCAATGACCTGACACGGTATTTTTTTCGCGATGCGCCGCCCGCGTACAAGTGTGCCATTAAAGCTGCCTTGATCGACGAGCTTGATGACTCCACGCTTGTTGATGGAAATGGTGGCGTGGTTGCGGCTGACAGATACCTCCTCTAAAACCAGATCATTTCCCATTGACCGACCAATCTTGATTCGCGAAGGTTGGAGCAGTGGCACAGGAGCGACGTGATCGGAAAGAGCTCCGAGCGGCATCAGCAGAGCCAATGTCGCAGCTGGAAGGTGTTCAGGAATACGGTGCTCATGCTCCATTTCACCCACACTTGAGGCAGGGCTCCTTTTCCCTTCAGCAGCCATGCTACCAGCAGCCCGACTGAGGCGCCGATGCAAATCACTTGGTGAAGACGAAGTAGCCTCTTTTCGATCTCTACCGTCCAATGCGTCCGCACTTTCCATAGTCGCCTTTCGCTCATGCGAATGCGGCAGGGACGATGCAAAGGCGCCTCTTTGCAGAATCTGTTCGCAAGTCTTTGACGCGGCAGCAAAATGTTCCCGCTGAGACTTGGCGTAAGTGAGCAGCATCTGATGGAGACCTGCAGGCGTAGTTTTCCCCGACCGCAAATTGGCGACCACACTTTGTACAGTGTCTCCTGTTGCGGCATCTGCGACAGAAGACAATGCTTTTTGCAGGCTGCTGATGCATCGTTCCATCCCTTCGCAATCGTCTTTTTCTTGAACAACCTCTGCGTCTTCATTCTCCTCGCCTTGGCTTGCAGCAAGCTTATCCTGATCTTGAACAGCCACTATCGCATCCTTTAGCAGCGGCTCCAATGTTTTAACAAACTTGAGTTGATTGTTGACGAGCTTGGAGAGCGCGAGCGTGCACGATGACGTTGCAACGTAAATCTTCCTCGCAGATTCGCTCCCGCCCCAGTAGCCGATGTCTGTTGTGCCATCCTGATGCGCATCATGTTCTTCTTGCTGTCTACTGCCATGCACCTTCTTTGACTCTCGCTTCTGCTTCATCTTATGCGTTTCGTAATGGCTATTCATGGTTGGTTCTGGGGATTGCATCTGCAGCTCTAGCTCGTACAGCGCAGAAGAAACAAAGTAAAGCCAATCTCTGCATAGGGCATGGATATGAGGCACAACCCTGGGGATGGCCGCGAGCCATTCTGTCATTTGCGCAATCACGGTCTGGATATTTTTCCTGTACGTTGGAAGAGGTGGAATTTTGGCGCCAGGAAAATGTCTCGAAAGGCGATCTGCAATCCAGACAAAGTCGCTTGTCCCCCTCTTAAAAATGACTGCGGTCACTTCTATCTCATCGTCGGTTGCCAAAGCCTTCGCGCTGCTGCTGCCATTGCCATTGGTCACGGCAGTCTCTATTGTATAAATATATTTCCGGGAAAATATTCCCTTTGACTTTGCGGCACACACTCTCGTGATGACAGACGAAGAAATGCGCGTGCACACAGCCCTTAAAATCTTGCACTTGCGGGCAAGATCCAAGTCGTGCTGCCTCTGCGCTTCAATACCTTCATCGAAACCCTCATCGCTCTCTGCTGCAAAATTTTCGGCGACGATAAATTTATGCCAAGGGTAGTCCGAAACGGCAGACGGTTTCTCATTTGGCGCCTGAGTTGCATCGGCGTTTGCGACTGCTTCAGGGGCATCTAATTCATTCTCGGCGCGCTCTTTCTCTTGAAATTGCCGCAGCGCTTCCTTCGGCGTGTCCTGCAGCTCCAGAAGTTGTGCAAGGAGCGTAGCATTGTGCTGCTCGATGACAAGTTCCTGCTCCGATTCTTTATCCTCGTCTTCAACTGCAGGATCGCCTTTTAGGCCATTCATGGAGACGCCATCAAAGTGCAGATTTGTCAGTAAGTCATTTAGATTTGGGCACAGCACAATATCCGTGTCGATTCCACTGGGCCCACATTCTTCCTCGACGACGAGGCCCTTTCTGTCGTCGCTGATCTTTGCAAGATTTGCAAAAGTAGATGTGGCGCTGCGATCGTCACTTTCCTCAAGCGCAGCACCTTGCGACATCGATGCCGACCGCCTTGGCAAAGATGATGATGATGATGATGATGATGATGATGATGATGATGATGATACTGTCGATGTAGATTTAGTCGTCGCTGAAGCCAAGTATGAGCGCGAATCAGAGGAGGGTTGCGCGGATGGATCTAATCCTCCCGCGAGTCGATTCGGTATCGTCAGATCGCTCGAATCGTCGCCCACATCATCGAGACAGCCCAGGTCAATCTCCTCAAGGATAGACATGCCTCTTGGCCGTGATTCACCATTGATAATAGTAGCGGCATTTTGAGCTATAAGATTGCTAGTATCAGCTTGGGGAACGCTTTCGCGCGCCTCGTTTTCCTGTGCAAAAAGAAGAGCTGCCCTGAGACTTTCCTCGGCCTTTTCCACGTCCTCCTTGCTCGGCGTATGCATCGTTGGGATGCTCTGTGGTGGGCTGCTGCTTCCTTGCACCATTGCCATCTGCATCCCCTTTACCTGCGCCTCAAGCCGCGCAATGCTGACCCTTAAATGAGCATTTTCGGACATGGTTGCCTCTAGCGCCTGCGCGACAGAAGAATGTGCCGCGATAGCAACATCAATCGCTGTGTCCACCTCTCTCCGGATATCCTTCGCACTCCACCTCACTTGTACCGGACTCTGCGGCAGCTCGCCATCATGCAGCGCCATCCCTTGGCCTTTATCTGAAGACATGATTTGGCACCCATCATCACTTATCAGTGGAAGATCCTCTCTCTTCTCTTGCTCTGCGATTCTTGCATCCAGCGCAGCGCGGAATGCTGCCAGCGCATCTTCCATCGTTCTCTTTTCTCTTGGTTACATTATTTTAGTGCCCTAGCCATCAAAACAAAGTTTTTTTACTTTTCAAATCGAGGTAAAATACATGGTTATTTATTTCGCCAGGAGGCGGACGTACGACTCTGGAAGCGTCTTGGAAGAGACGGCATTGGCGACGAAGTATGCGAACACGTCAGCTGCATTGGGAGTGTCGAGACGCAGATCGTTGAGTGATTCGCGCACCCTCTCAAAGCCCATTACCATTTGCGTCTGGGAAATCTGGCCCTTCTTCGCGAGGTGTTCGAGAAGTTGCAGCGTGCGCCGCCTCGTCTCCTCAGGCCCATCCATGGTCATGACGATTGCGCGCTTCACAAGTTCATGATGGTAATAATTGGCTTCCAGCTTTTGGACGCACTTGGAGGCTTCTTCGATGTCATGGGAATCCTTGTACTCTGCCAATATCAGCCGCACATGTTTTTTCAGCTTCTCCACGTCTGGTGCAGCACCTGGCCCCCATATCCCAAGTGTTCGCGCACTGCTGTGGTTGATGCTCAAGATTGTGCGCGCCTGAGCCAACGCACTCTCCCCGAGCCCCTCTGCCGAGCTCTCGACGAGATAAATGGGCGGAAGGATCTCGTCGACGACCAGCCTCGCAAGAAATTGGGCGAGCAGACGGTCTGCATTGGGCACATCGACGGCGAGGTCGCCCAAAATGTGCAGTAGCTTCCTAGCCCCGTGTGTGAAGTGCTCCCTCTTGACGATTCCTTCGCCGTGCAAAAAGGAAAGCAGCTGCGAGGCAGCTTCTCTGTCCTTGGCATTCCCATCCATGGCCATGGTGATGCATCTCTTGACAAACTCAAAGTGATACGAGGGGCACCTGGCTTCTCGTAGCGTGCGGGCCACCTCCTCCTTGTCACCGCAAACAAAGTATTCTCGAAGCAAAGCGATCTCGAGCTCCTTGAAGCGGGAGAGATTCATCGTCGATCCCTCCGTCGGCTCTGGCTCCGCAGCAGTACCACTAAATGTCCTTTCCCCGTAGCCATGCGTGCCCTCGACTCCCGATCCAACCAAGTACGTGTCATAGTCGTCATCCTCCTCGCTATTGTAGTTCGGATCGCCTCTGTCCAGGGCTGGCTCATAATCGTATATGTCCGTCGCCCTTCCCCACACCGTTCGCGCGCCAGCCCCGGACTTCTTGCTGTTCGATGCCTTGCGCTTCGTCTTGCCCTGCCTCGACACATGCCGATCCTTCTCGCCCTTTCTCGCCGCGCGGCGCGCCATCCTCTCGGCCTCTAACGCAGCGCCTGAGAGCTTTCTCCTCTGTACATACACCCTCTGCTCTTCTCCCTGCATCTCGCCCTCGGCCATCCCCATGAGCGACGCCATGCAGAGCACGATTTACTATTTTGTATGCGTGTGTTCTGATCACTTCTCTAGTGCCTGTTCGAAATGTTTGTTCAATGTGTTTCTCTCTCTCTCTCCCTCTTTCTTTCTTTCTTTCTTTCTTTCTTTCTTTGCGTCTTGCCCTGCTTCTTTTTGTGTCGTGTGTGTGCGTCTGTTTGTACGTCGTCTGTGCTGTATATGTGTGCGATAGCCAGATTGGATTCCGTCCGGTAAGTTTGTCACTTACTCACTCACTCACTCACTGATTTCCTTCGTTTCTTCGCTGTATTCTTACTTCTTACTTCTTCTTCTTACTTCTTACTTCTTACTTCTTCTTCTTACTTCTTCTTCTTCTTCTCTTCACTTTCTTTCTATGTATCTATCTTCTATCTTTTTTCACCTCTCTTCGCTCCACTTCAATCCAAAAAGTAGTAAAAGGAACACACAGTAGAGAGAGTGATGAGACGAGAGCGACGTTTCATTCTCTTCATTCTGTGTGCATGTACGCTTGATTTTTCCGCGCGTTTCTCTTCATCTTCCTCTGTTTCTCTTCTCTTCTTCTCTTCTTCTCTTTGTCATTGTGTCTTGTATATCTAGTATTGTCTTCTCTCTTGTCGCTGATGGAAAATATACATCATGTAGAATAGAGAGACTGATACATGGAGTTTGAACAACTACACAGAATAGCGAAATAAAATGAAAATGAAAATCGATCAAATCAAATCAAATCAAATCAAATCAAGTTGGATAGACACAAACAACAAAATACAGAAGAACACAGACACAGACACAGACACAGCCGCAAGGACCCAGGAAGACCCAGGAAGATCCCAAGGAAGATCCCAAGGAAGATCCCAAGGAAGATCCAGAGAGAACCCAGGAAGAACCCAAGAAGAACTAGGAGTGGAAGAATGGAGAGGACTGCGCATAAGAAGGAGAGGAGGGTGCGGATCAATCCCGAAGCTGAAGATGTGGCATCCGTGCATTCGCAAGACAGCAGAGGAGGAAGAGCAACAGCAACGGCGAGAAAGGGAGGTAGACGGAAACAACTCGGGGCATCGCGGGCGGCTGAGGCCCCAAACACGGATATGAGCGATGACCCACGGTTTACGAAATACTTTCGACTGCTGAAGAGGGGAACTCCCCGAACGAGCGTGGAGATTCTGCTCAAGAGCAAGTTTCCCGAAGTAGACATATCCGTCCTGGACGGTTGGCAGAAGAAGAAACTCTTCAGACCTGCGCCAAAGCCAATACGCACCAGACGATCTCCAAGGAAGAGAACGAAACAGAGCGCACTGAGGACATATCTGCGGCAAAAGGATGATTTACAAAACCTAGACAAAGGTGTTGCAAATGCGCATAATCTTTTAGAGGAACAGAGGCTCAATGCAGTCGTGACGTTGGTTGTGCGCTACATCTTTGTACTGCTAAAGGCGACGAGGTCAAAGACAAAAAACGTCTTTCAGCAATTTGATACTTCTGGCGATGGAGAACTGTCCCTGGATGAGTTCAGCGCGGGGCTGGTGGCGCTAGGATTTGTCCTCAAGCCAGACGAGACCGAGAGGCTCTTTCGAACAGTGGACGAGGACGATTCTGGAAACGTTACAATGCCTGAATTTATGGAAATGATAGATCGACCAATCGAAAATGTCAAACTGAACGTCGTGGAGTTTCGCGATGCTCTTCGACGCCTGGAGGTGGTCGTGGATCAAGATCACTCAGCAGCAATGTTCGATAGAGTTGTGGAGAACAGTGGAGGAGTCACTGGCGCTACCGCTAAGGGCACATCCACGTCTCACCGTGTAGATCCCGCAGAGCTGCACGAACTCTTGCGGAACCCCGCGGCCGTCGAGGAGCTGCGGCCAAAAAGTTCACTGCATGGGGTACAATATGACAAGAATGGACTTCCTCCTGCTCCAGTCCGCACATTTCGGTTTTCCAACCCACTCCTCTCACGCACGTACGAGATGGAAAAGGAGGCCCAGGCTGCTAAGGATCGCGCGCTGCTGATTCGCACGATCAAAAGGCTAGAGAATAACCTCATCAACAGCGCATTTCGGCTCTGGGCAGTGAACACTGTCAAGGCGTCATATCAAATTAGTCGCAGAGTGAAGACAAGCGTGCTTGGAGCAGGTCAGAGCAAGGAGGAAGTCTCCAAAGATGAGCGCCGCAGGCTTGAAGACACTCTGGATGATATTGACGAGAATGCGTCTACAGAGCTAGAAGTTTTTGCTGCGCGGCGTGCGCGCAAGATTGCCAAGAAGCAGAAGCAGAAGAAACATGAAGTGCGAAAGAAGGCTGTGCAGAAGATGAAGAGCCATGTCCAAACTTTGGATAGGCCGGACTGGAACAGTTCATACTTATGGCCACACCGCTTCTCTGAGTTTCCTGAAGATCAAGTTCCGCCGCTCGCGCGTCTCTTCAAGCCTTCTACCTACTGGGGTGTCGCCTGCAACCCCAAACCACGGCAAAAGCCCAAGTCAGCAGAAACAAAGAAACAGCAGCGACATGCGATCGGTGGTGGTGCGCGCCGAAGAGGCGTGCCTTCTCCCAGGGCGCGCCGTGGAAGGTTGCAGACTGTGGAGCAGTCCATCGCGGCGTTTGAATCTTCTGTCAGCAAGACGTCACCTGAATTTCGTAGGCATTTGCGCGAAGTCGACCCAACACCAATACCATGGGGAAAATTTGACTACCAGCCACCAATGCCGATTCGAGAGTATCCCATGTTGGAAAAGACAATTCGTGAAAAGGGCGATTCCATGCTCCGCAAGTTTCGTCGTAAAAGGTAACGTGTGTTGATCGTAGAATTTTTACTGTTATCATGCTCTACAAATCTCTATGATGCTGGTCCTGACGCTCTCAATCTCGCGTGCACAATCTGCAAAGCACGCTGCGCAGTCACTCAAGAGCATTGTCTCGTCCTCCGGAAGGGTAGCAGTTTCCTTCTGCTGTACCTCGAGTTTAGACAGTGCGACATGAAGCGCATCTTCTGCATGCTGTCGCGAGGCCTTGAGCAAGGATGTCTCGGCTTCCAACTCCTTCGTGCGCATAGCCTCTCGTTGCACATTCTGCTGTGCAAACGCTAAAGCGCGTTTCAGCTGCTCAGTTACTGCCTTCATCTGCTGCTTTTCTTGGCGCAGTTGAGAGCAGAGCATCTCCTGTGCAAGACGCGCCTCTTGCTCCTCTACGAAGCGCTGCTCAAAGTCCATACCTCTGGACATGGAGAGGACAATTTCTCTCTCATGGGAGGGTGCCAGGTCTTGCAGCGAGGCCTTCAAGGCAGAGATTTCGTCAAGTGCTCTGTCACGGTCTTTGGCGAGCTCAAGGCAACGTGCTTCCGCCCGATCCCGAGATTCCTGCATGCTCTGGAGGGCTGCGTCTGAACTTTTCAGACCTGCCCGCAAAATAGAAATCTCCTTCTCTTGGGTATTCACCCTTTGCTCGAGAGCGTCGTATTGATTTTGCTGTGGGATAGAGAGCCCTGCACCATCGATGAGAGAATCTTGCTTCTGCTCCTGCTGATCTTTCTGCTTCATTTCTAAAAGTTCACGCTCGAGTCGGTGGACTCTGTTCAAGAGGGCTGCGGATGCTGATGACTCATCCTGCAATAGGCGGTTAGCCTCTCTGTATCGCAGCTCGGCAGCCGATGCCACGGAAGCGAGGGCATCCCTCTCCTTCTCAAGGACCTGTGTTCTTTTCAGTGCAACATTTGCCTCATCTTCGTACGAGGTATTATGCGCAAGCTTTTCATCGACATTGTGTTCGGCATCCACCTTCGTGGCATTCTTAGGTGATGGAGATGATGAGGCACTCTTTCGCTGTCTTCTATCTGTCCCGGGCGATTGATTTTCTGTTTCCACATGAATCGATGATTCTGAGACACCCAAGGTTCTAATGCTTCCGCTCTTTTTAGAGTATGATCCCCAACCATTGCTATTTTCTCCTCTAATCTTGCATGTGTATGGTGTGTCGGGCAGTAGTCCTTCTATTGTTGCTCTCGCTGTGCCGTTGTACACTCCACGCTTGTACGTCCATCCAAAGCTATTTCGGACACCATACGCAATTTCATACCTCTTGATGACTGGCAAAACTCCCAGATCACTGCCATTATCCGGGAACTCCCACAAAATCTGGATCGTAGTGGAGGAAACGGCGACGGGCACAGGTTTTGTCGGCTGCACCGGGCACGATTGCAGGAGCTTTATGTGCTCCCGTAAAATGCTGGCGCTCTTTGCGTTTGCTTGTGCAATTGCTACGTTCGCTGGAGTTTCACCATCCGCATTGCACATCAGAGGAGATGCTCCACAGCCAAGCAAAAACTTGATAATATCATATGCATCCACAAGTGCTGCCCGATGCAGCGGTGTATTTCCGTGGTTATCGCACATGTTCACCACCGCACCCAGCTCCACAAGCCTCTGCACAATCTCCAAGCTTGACTCTGCGGCAAAGTGCAGCACAGTCCTTCCTTGCCTGTCGCTGTAATTAATATCTAGCTCCTCATTTCCCACACTGCAATTGGTGCAGCAAACTTCAAAAGCCGCTGCATCATTGCTCTTCACGGCCTTGAAGAGAGCTGCCTCTGCTGCAGGAAGAGGCACGGAGCTGTTCGCACGCGGCCTCGACACCGGTCCTTCACTTGCCATCTTTCTTGCTTGCGCATGATGATGTCTTTGCCGCACTTTATATCCCTAATTCAAACGGACTTTAGGGATATTTTTGTTCGTTTCAATTTCTTGAAGAAAAGATCGAGAAACAAACAAAAAGAGGAAAGAAAGAGGAAAGAAAGAGGAAAGGGAAAGGGAAAGGAAAACAATTTTTTCTTCAGAGAAGAAAGCATGGGCTGCGGCGGGTCAAAGAAAGAGACAGCCACGGTGAGCGTTTCGGCAGAGCCCAAGAGCGAATTCGATGCGCGCCTTGCGAAGGGGCTGCAGAGGTACTCGAAGGAGATGGAAGCAAAGTCAAAAGGTGGAAAGATCGTCTCGTTCAATCAGGTGATCCTCAAGTTTCGGAAAATTAACAACGCGCTGAAGACAGTGAAGGCTATCTTTGAGGAAATTGGAGGAGGGCAAACATGTATTCTGCACGATGACTGCGTCAGGGCGCTGGCGGAGCTTGGAGATGGCGGACTTTCGGAAGAAAAGTTGGCCGCAATCTTTCACGAAGCCGACATTTTCACCCACGGAAAGCTGTCGTTGAAGGAATTCACACTATGCATATGCATGGGGTATGTACTCGGTGATATGAAATTAGATAACGCGACGACGTTTACACCAGCCGATGCCGCCGATGCCAAGGCTGGAAGCATCGATCGGAAAAGCTCCCGGTTTTTCACGAGCGAGAATGAGCTACGCGAAGCCTTCGATGTCATTATTGGCTGCTACCTTCTCTTTGACGCAGATGGGACGGGAGATTTGGATAAAGGGGAAGTGCTTGCCATGATGGAGGAGAAGAAGGGGGCCTTTTCGGACGGAACAGCCTCCAACATCTTTACCAAGAAGAGGTGGGAAGAGCTCGATTTTGATAATGATGGGCAAATCACCTTCAAAGAGTTTACGTGGGCACTGCTTGGGTGGATTGTCGAGGCTGAGGATGGTGATGAGGCTGATGAGGCTGATGAGACCGAGGATGCTGAGGAGGGCGATAATAAGGCTGATGAGAGCGAGAATGCTGAGGAGGGCGATAAGGCTGATGCAATCAAGGATGCCGAGGAGGTCTCTCAGTGATTCATGTGGCAGAGAGAGAGAGAGAGAGAGAGAGAGAGAGAGAGAGAGAGAGAGAGAGCAAAACAACAATAACAACGGATAATTGACCATCATCAGTTTGAATTTGTTTGCAGCGATAGTATTTTGTCAAGCTCCGCATACAAGGCGGCCAAATCCCGGTCATTCTTCAGCACGTGATCTGCAGCACGAATACAACCTGAGAGATTCTGCTTCGTTGGATCGTCTCCGTTGTCCATTTCTCTAGACTCTTGTTCAACGAAAGTCTCGAACGAAATCATGTCTGTAGCGGATTTGCGCTTCACGACTCTATCATACCGTACACGCTGGTCCGCATCGACTGCGAGCAGTGTAAATTGGCCCGCTGCCTTTAGCGCCTGCACCTCTCCCAGGGTGCGCACGCTCTCAATGATGCAGCCCTGCCCATTATTGCTCTCTGCTACTGCTTGCTCCAGGAGCTGCTCAATGATGTACGATGGCGAGTTCTCTGCGCGGAGCTTGTTTGCGAGCGTGATCAAGTTTTCACGAGTAGCCTCCAGGTTTTGACTCGCGAGCTTTTCCGTGAGATACCCTCTAACAGAAAAGTGTCGAAATCCATGCCTCTCTGTGAGATACTCTACAATGGCTCCTTTGCCGGCTCCATTTGTGCCGGTAATACCCACAAGCTGATTCAATCTTGACCCCATGCTGGATGCAGCGCCTTGCGCGCTGATCAGCAGCAAAAGCAAAAGCAAAAGCAAAAGCACGGGGAAGATGAGGGATAGCAGCGAAGCAGCGGAAGAGATTTTTTTAAATATCTTTTGTTTTTGTTTTTCTTTTTTACGAAAAAAAAAAAAAAAAAATGGCCGTGTTTAGGGCATCAAAAGACGTGCTCGAATTTTGTGTCGACTGAAAATCTTCTCGCACGTCCATTCTGCCTTCCTCCACCCATCAAGGTAAGTTCTGTTTGTCCTGGCTGCGCGTGATGAATTCTTCTTAAACTCTCAACAAAGGATGCGCTGTAGAGCCTTCGCAGCCTCCTTTCGTCGTGGACTGCATCTTCTACTGACAGGGCGATATCATGAGGATTGGATGCGTCGCGAAGATTTTCATTGAAGGAATGACACACTTCTTCAATGAAGTCGATCGTGTTCAAATCTTCACCTGCCTCAGCCTTTCGTCTGGCAATGCGTTCAAAAGTAGTATCAAATTCTGAGCCTAATCTAGTAAAGACATCTGCCGCACTATCTTTTGCCTTCACTAAGAATGATTTCGCCCTTTGCTTTGCATCTTTCAATCTCCGATGTTTTCGAATTTCAAGGCCAAGCATGAATGCAAAAAGGCCGATTGCAGTTGCGGTGCTCACAAGCATGAATATCGTAATCATCGTCTTGACCCCCTGGTTTACTTTGACGTCAAAAAGATAGAGACCCATGTACAGTTCAATTGAAGATAGGCACAGGCTGCATGTTTCAATCCTATTCAGAGTAGGATGGTTATACGGCATCTTAAAAATTTGCGCCAGCGTGAAGAACTGCAAGATGATGTAGACCGATAGGCCCTGCGTAAAGGGTGATGTGGCCGAGAGAATGACGAAGAAAATGTTCAGCAGGAGCTTCCTTGCAGTCACAACCACTTCCCAATAGTACGCATCCTCTTTGAATCCAGCATAGAGAAACTTGAAGACATGCCCAGAGAAAGAGTCATGCTTCTTGCTGAACAGTTTGCCGCTCAATTGCAGCTTGCGCACAACATAGTATGTCCAAAAAGGTATTCCAAATGTGTACAGTAACACGCACGGCAACCCAGCCAACAGAATCGCAAGTATTTGCTCTCTTCCATAACATTCAAAATCATAATCTCCCGTCATGTACCACGTCCCATTATTTCTTCGGCAAGGTAAGAATTCGTATGGTGTAAAGTCTTCGTCCTTCACCATGGTTTTGTTGCGCAAGCTTTCGTGCTGAAAACAACCCCAGTCTCCGCCAACTTTTTGGCAAGTAAAGAGCTCAAATGCACGCTGTGTCAAAGATGGTAGCACAAAATATAAAATCACAATCGCACTTGCCGTGAATTTGGTGATAACTTCTTTGGGCTTGACAGCCTTTTGCCGCCAATAGTAATGAATGGTCCAGAACGCAGCCGCGACCAGAAGGAAAAGAACGGGAAAGCTCAACACGATGGCGCTGTGACGGATATACTTGGAGCTGCTCTCATCGAGAACACACATGAGAGATACAGCCTCTCCAGCACTCGCGAACAACTTGCCGAATTCAGTAAAAGTATACCGGACCTCTCTGGGCCAATGGAGCGGAAAGCGAAAGAGCACAACCATCGCTTGTGAGCCGCTGAAAGCAATTTTTATCATTTCCAATTCATGCGTCTTTTCATCGCCACTTAAAACAGCTCGAATGAAATAAACGCATGCCCCTGTGCCAATGATGATTGCGAGCACAAAGACGAGGGTCGTTATTGCACTGCATCTGAAGCAATCACTGCCCTGCTTGGCATATAGATTCTCGCAATGACCGCAAAACTTGCCAGTGTATCCTTCTTTACAGGTACTTTCAATTCCGCCCCGACAAGCGCGAGGATACGGGCACGGCTGAAAGTCTTCGAAATTATCACCTCGGAATGCCCCTCTTTGGGCTGCGATGCCAGCAATCGTTACCCCTCGCGATTGATTGAAGGCGCAAACCGTGCTATTTTCATGTTCCGTACCGCAACAGGCAAACCGAGGGCAAGGAATCATGATAGGCTTCTTGGAAGACATTGAAATGCTGGCACCGCTGGCATCTCTTGCTATGAGCTCGACGTAGAAGGGTATTCCATAGATCGTCTCGATGTAGCCAGTAAGATAGGAATTGTTCATGCGAAGAACAGTGAAATCGCTGCGGATTGGAATCGATTCTAGATCTTCCTTGTACACAAGGGCTGTGACATTCTCCACTGGTTCCCCGACGATCCATTTCATTGTAATGATGCCGCTGCTGGAATGCTCAACAGCATCCAATTTATAACATGAAGTTCTCCCACTTGCATATTGAAATTGTCCAGAAGGACAACTTTTGCATCGTGCGGCACCCTCAGCACCGGAAAAGTGTCCAGGACTGCATTGAAGACAGTTCAACGACCCGCTTGACTCCTGGTAGCGTCCTCTTGGACACTTTATGCACGTTTCCTCTCCAGGCAGCCGCTGAAATCTGCCTGGCTCGCACTGCTCGCATTCTTCTGAACGTCCATGCTCATGGCTCGCTCTCCCTCCAGGGCATGCAATGCAGGCCAGCCTGCTCGTTTGACCATGCGTGACAGAATATCGACCCGGCTGACACTTTCGACACAGATGCGGAGGTTGCGACGAATTACCAAACCGCCCAGTCGGGCACATGTTCAGTATTCCTGCTCCTGTTAGCATGTCCTCGAAGTTCTTTGCTCCAGAAGTATTCCATGATGATAAATCTCTGGAAAAGGCGTGCGCATTGAAAAATGCTCGCTGAAAATTCTTGACGGATGTGACTTCCCACTGTTGAAGATTTGAATTAAATGAGATGGCATTGGAAAATGTCTCCGTCATGTCTGTGACGCGTAACGTTTTCCATTTGCTGATGTCGCAGTTGAAAGAAGTATCCTTAAACACCCCTCTTAGGCTGGTCACGTTGCTAATATTCCACGAGGAGATGTCCCAGCCGTAGAGCGTGCGCGCTAGCGTCTCGTTCGCATCCCACAGCGCGACAGCCTCTCGCAGAGCATCCCTTGAACCTGGTGCAAAGCTTGCCAGGACAGCACGAGAGCCACTTGCGAGGAACAGCGCGACGTGAAGGAGCAGGAAGGAGACATAATAGATGAAGAAGAAGAAGTGCATCTGATGAAGTTTGAGCAATAATTAATGCTTTCGTCTGATCTTTTCTTTCTTTTTCTTCTTTTCTGTTGCTCTTTGATTGAGAAGATCTGAAGTAATCAAAAAAAAAAAATGGAAAAAAATTGAACTATTCAGTACTGCTGCACATGGCGTATGCTCTGCGAAATGGCTTCCTCCTGCGCGAGGTGCTCCCTGAACTGCTTCAGGTTGCTGTGTAGATCCGTGTACATTTTGATTTTCCTGGAGAGGATGTCGTCGAGCCGTTCAGCGTACATGTCGATGTCATAGTCGACGACGTCTTCTCCCTGGACCTTTTGCAGAAGCAGGCCTTCCTCTGTGAGGAGTTGTGCATTCTCTTGGATGGAGTCCATGTGGAACTGCAGCAGCTTCTCCTCCTCCTCTACGAGTTGGCTCACCGTTTCATGCAAGCTGAGCAGCTCCTTAGATGCGTCCTCGTCGCCCTCATCTTGGCTCGCACGATTGGCGCGCAGTGACTGGTGCATCCACTTGAGGTCCTTCTCCGCAGGGGAGGCGCCCTTGACCTTTCGTGCAGCGTCCGGTTTAGGTAGCCTGCTCGCAGGTGTTTTTCCCCCGCCGCGAGGAGTGAGCTTTGCAGCGCGTCGCGCTTGGCCATCCTTCTTGTCCCGCCTATTATTATTGTTGTTGTTGTTGTTGTCATTACTGCTGCTCCTCTGCTGGCCAATTGCCGCTGGCACGGTTGGCTTTCCCCACTGCCTTCTGGCGCCTTTCTGCCGTTGTTGTTGTTCTTGCTGCTGCTGCTGCTGCTGCTGCTGCTGCTGCTGCCTCCGACGCTGTTGCTGCTGAACCTGTCGCGGCCTCTCTTGCTGTGGCTGGCGCTTTTCGGCGTACTTTCCCTCGTACCCATGATCCCCTTGCTCAATGATCTTCTCCTTGATGCGGGCCTTTTCCTCCTGAGTGATCCTTCCCTCCTTTGCATCGACTTGCGCCTTGCGCAGCCTGTCGCCCATGGGACTGAGCGGCGCCTTGGGCTCGCTGCGTCGCGGCGACGGCGCTGGAAGCCGCGGCGACGGCGCAGAAGAGTTGGGTGGAATGGAAGCGTTCAAGTAGTGCACGACTTCCTTCTGCTTTACGCGATCAGCATACCTCAGCGTATTGAGGGTGTGCTCTGCCGCAGATGCGGCTGGAGAGATGTTGCAAATCATGACAGTCCTCGACGTGGAGGAGAAGCTATCCTTGAGCACGAGGGTCAGTTTGGAAGCGCGGTAGGGAATGTGACCTCGGCCCTTGTTCCTGCTGTCGAGCGCCCGAATGCACTCCTTGAGCGCAAGGAGCGACTTGTTGATCTCGGCGCCCTCGACCCTGCGCTGGCGGTTGTGATTTTTCGTATCGGCCGCGCGCTCCGAGCCTGCAAGATCGATGAGGGAATACTTTCCTCGCACGCCTCTCGTCGCACTGTCCATGATAGTGAGCTGGCAGATGGCGTGCGACCGCGAGGATGCCTCGTTCATCTCCGTCTTGGAGGTAGACCTGGTCGCATTCCCGCGCTTGATGTACTCGCGCAGTTCGGCCTCGCTGCGCACCTCTTTCCGCACGAGACCAGCAATCTGCACCTGCCCACGGCCATCCTCGCGCACAGCTAGGCGCTTGCGGCTGTTGAGGAGGTCAATGCATCGCCCGCCGTAGATCTCAAAGAAGGACACGTGGACGGAGAGGCTGTCTTCGTTCCTTTCGCGCAAGCAGGCGAAGAGGGATTCGCTGAGGAGTTCCTCCATTGCCGTCATCGTGTACGTCTTTCCCGATCCGGTCTGGCCGTACGCGAAGACTGTTGCGTTGCCGCCGTTGATGACAAAAGGGACGAGAGGCTCGGCAGTGACTCTGTAGACGGTCTCGTTATCGTCGGCCTCATCAAAGGAATGGTCGAAGGAGAACTCAGTGGTATCCAAGTACTTTGTGATGCCGTCCACCTTTTTCTGGGGCGCGTGCACCATGGTGATGGGGTTGATACACGTGACGGAGTCAAAGTCACGGTGCCGCACCTCTCGGGGCACGATGGGGCGCTTCCTGACGCAGATATTGATGTTGGTATTTTCGACTACCCTGTGCGTCCGCTTGGTGATCTTGCAGTTCCTGCGGAAGGCATCGATCATGCGTTGAAAGTCTACATCTCCCGGCCTTCCCGCAGCCTCGTTTCTCCGCTGCTCCTCCTCTCTCGCGCGCTTGAACTGTTCCGCAGAGCGCCGCCTCTCTTCTCTCCTGAGCCGCAGCTCCTCGATAGCGTCGACCGTGGACTTGCTCGACCGCCTCCTTTCACCTTTCCTCGGAGTCCTCTGCATACTCTTTGTGCTATAATTACTAGAAACTCTTGAAAACAATGACGAGCAGCTAACCAGTTTGTTTTGAAGCAGCGATAACGATATATATGTATTTGTTGATAGAGAAAAATGACACCCCGCAAACCAAGTCAAGTCAAGTCAAGTCAAGTCAAGTTGTGAAGTCAGGTGAAGTCAAAGGATTCAACAGCAGTCCGTCCCAACAAACGAAAAGAAAAGGGGAAAAAAAAAAAGAAAAAATAAGAAAGCAAGGAAATGAGTCAATGATTCAGCCAGTGCTTTGAGCCGAGCCGAGCAGCGCACTCACTCACTCACTCACTCACTCACTCAGTCAGTCAGTCAGTCAGTCAGTGAATCAATCAGTGAATCAATCAGTCAGTAAATCAGTCAGTGAATCAATCAATCAATCACTTTCACTTTCACTTTCACTTTCACTTGTCACTCTGTTTTTCCTCTTCTTCTTCTTCTTCTTCCTCTTCTTCTTCTTCTTCCTTCAACGGTGGGGTGGGCCTATTTTTTTTTCCCCCCACTTTTTTCTTGCACTCATTAACGAACACAGCAGACAATGGACATCAACTTGAAAAATTGAAAATGGAAGAGAGAAAAAAACATGCGACACCTTTCCATTCTCTCCTGTATATTTTTTCTTCTCTGAAGAAGAACAGGAAGAAAGGAAGAAACAAAGGAAGAAACAAAGAAAGAAAGACAGAAAGAATGAAAGAAAGAAGAAAAAAACGGGCGAAAAATGAACCATTTTTAGAGAAACAAATAGGCGTCTCCTTTACTACAATATATACTAAAAGAGAAGAAAGTTGAAATGGCACTTGCTGCACTTTTTAAACTTGAAAATCAAACTTTGAAAAGAAAAAAGAAACGCAAAAAGAAAAGAAAAGAAAAGAAAAGAAAAAATTAAAAATCAAAAATCAAAAATCAAAAAACAAAAAACAAAAGAACAAAAAAAGAAAACGAAACACACAGGCACACACCAGACTGCGTTGTGGTGACTGACTGACTGACTGACTGACTGACTGTCTGTCTGTCTGTCTGTCTGTCTATCATTGGTTGTAAGAAGAAGAAGAAGAAAAAGAAGAAGAAGAAGAAGAAGAAGAAGAAGAGAGAATGAGCTCCATGAGATCGAGGCCGAGCAATCGGCCAACGCAGAGGCGCACGTCGGGCAATCCGCGAGGAACGAGGGGCAAGCGGATGACGCCCTCTGCGCCGGCCAATAATGGGTCGAGGCTTGCCGCGGGAAGGGGCGCAGGGGTGGGGGCAAAGTTGACCATCAGGATACGCGGGCCTTCGGGCATGTGGAGGTTGAAGGATGTGGAGCAACACACGACGATTGGCGCCATCATGAAGCGAGTCGAGAAGGAGTATGGAGTGCCATGCGCAAAGCAGTCCATCTTTCTCGACCCAGGGAACAAGCAGGCGCCAAAGAGCGCCTCGCAGACGCTGCTCGATGTTGGCAAGGCGCGCAATGGTGACATGCTCTATCTCAAGTTTGATACCTCAGAGGTTGCGGTTGTGGCTGCCGCAAAACCATTTGCGGCAGGACCAGTACTGGCCTCGTCTGGAAACCTTTCGAGGACAATTGGCGCCGATGGCACGATCATCGCCTCGCAGACGTCCTCCGCCGCATCCAATGCTGCGCTACGCCCAGGGCTCATGTCGCTGAGATCGAAGAAATTGCACTGGACAATGGAGGAGCTCCAAGATCTTGAGGCGCAATACACCTTCAAGATCAAGGGCGGGCAGAAGGCTGTTTGCAGTGGCGTGTCGCTAGACTCGGAGATGTGTCGCGACTTCCAGGCTTACGTGAGGCAGTTCGACTTCCAGCGCTACCACTGCGGCTGGCTCTATGGGAGGTACGTGAAGAAGCTTGCCGACAGCAAGGCGAAAAGGAAGGGCCCCGCTGTCGATTCTTTTGGCAGGAAATTAAAGGTGCAGGCGGAGGAGGACATTGCCGAGCAAAAGAAGCTCCTCGAAGTCCAGGTTGAGTGCATCTATGAGCCACCGCAGACGTGCACGGCCACAACCATTGAGCTGTCCTACGACGACCCGAACGAGGAGCTGGTAGAAAGAACCGCCAAGAGCCTCGGACTTCAGCGGGTGGGGTTCATATACGCGCATCCTGGACCGCGCGCTGAAGGCTTTCACATGGCCGCGAACGAGGTCATACTCTGCGCGGAAAACCAGCTTCTTGCTGGGGATGAAAAGAAGGAATCGCCCTTCGTTACTGTCAAGGTGACGAAGAATGAACAGGGAGAGTCGGACTTTCAGGCTTTCCAAATGACAAAGCAGTGCCTGGAGCTCGTCGCCGAAGGTGCTCTACTGCACGATCCAGCAGAGCCCAGAGCATGCCTCGTCAATGATACATTTTCCGTTCTCGTCGAGACCAAAGAGGTTAGCCGCGTCGACAACGATTTCTTCCTCTGCAACGTACCCATCATGCAACACCAGTCGTTTCTCAAGACGCGCTTCAGGCACCCGCACAGGATGCACGGCCATCAGTGGAACACCCGGGCGCTGCAGTCCTTCATGCGTGAGCAGAAGCGCTTGCCGCTGCTCGACCGCATCTCAGACTTCAACGCTCTCCTGCTCCTCGCAAAGCTGCTAGATAAGGAGTCCATGAAGGCCGTTTGCACAAGCGTGCACAACAGAGAAATTCCGCTCGAAGATGGGTACAAGCTCATGGTGGACAGCCTTTCCACGACATGATGCAGTAGTGTTCAACAGAAGAAAAGAAAAAAAAAGACAAAATGAAAATTAAAACGTTTCATCAAGGACAATCTCAATATCTACAGCATAGCGCCCCTTCGAAGTCTGGATTCCGACCGATGAATCACAGTCAAGATCGAGCATACTGCCCTTCTTCCACCGTCGCAGCTGCTTGAAATACGTGGCAACGCTCTTGGCGGTGATGGAGAGAACGCGCGTACCAAAGAGCCAAATGCAGATGGAGACAATTGTGGTCTGCATCCAGGCGCGTACGAGCTCCCCTCGCCTTAAGACAAATCCAAACTGCACACAAAAGAAGAGCGCAAATACAATAAGCAAGGAGCATGCAGCCCAAACGATGCCTTCAAATGCATCGATGCGCCATGCCTTTGACGATGCACAGGAGCAGCGAGACTCAAGACAGTTCATGAACGCGCGCTCGATGTGCCCACAGCCAGCCCGATGATGATCCTGCATCACGGAACGATTCCCGCTTTGCGATGACCTCAGGAACGCGTTACGAAACCTGTGCTCTCTCCAAAACCTCCGCATCTTGCTACGGCGAGGACGTGTGACGCGGTGCATACTTTTTGTGTGCATACCTACAAGGTTGAGGTACTTTTCCTGCTTGGATTTCGCAAGATGCTTGAATAAACTCTTGGGAACGTGACCGAGTATTTTGTTCGTCAACATGGACAGAAGCACTGCCAAGGCTTTTCCCCGAAAGTCGGTCACGTGCAACACATTTCCAAATTGGCGCGAATACGTAAAGAAGATTGCGCATACCATGCCTTTCAAGCAAATTCGGGTCAGCAAAACAGCCAGCCGTTTCGTCCGCGTCAGCCACAGATCTTCGATAAAGATGAGCTCCAGGATATCGTGCTCTCGGATCATTCGAGCTCTTAACAGGGTGCAGAATGAAGGCTTTTCATGAAGTTTCTTCCCCGATATCCGCTTCTTTGGCATGGAAGTCTCCACGCACGCTACATGGTGCAACTTTATCTTGGAATTATCGGCATCGCTTTGGCTTTTACGAGTCTTTCGTCTGCGGAGCAGTTTGCCGACGAATCGAATCGCATACATTTGCGCGCGCAAGCGCCTCCGCCTTAGAAACCGCTGGTCACAGCGGTTTGCGATGTGACCAATTACAAAGAACAAAATGAGGACCATCACGATAGCAAACAGCACGTACCAGTGCACACGGACTAAGTTTGCATCGACAGGTTGGAACACGCGGCCAATAAGGGTGATAGATCTTCCCGTCCCCGCTGCAAAGTCCGTAAGATGGCTGCAGGTGCAAAGGAGATGGCTGGTGCCGACACTTTTCACGCGACAGCCTTCGCCGTCCCATGCTAGTGTTGCTGGGTTCCAAAAGGCACAAATCTGATTTTCCAAAGCTTCCGCTTGGGCAGGGCACGCGACCGTATAGTTCAAGCACGCATTTGGAGCATCCACACTACCATCCACTTCATTTCTCAATGCTGGGTCATGCACAAGATCCTCGGCAGCAGCAGCCACCTCTGACAGCTGCCACACCCATGTCATCCATAATGCTAGGCAACTCAAGCACGCGAGAGCTGCAATGAACTCGTACATGCGCGGTTTCCAAATTCGCCGGGGGCGCCCTTTCTGGGCCCACAGCAGGAAGCAAATCTCCGCAGCAATGAAAAGGAGGGTGCCAATGCAGCTGCATGCAGCAATGATTCCAGCAATGCCCAAATAGATTGGCCTACGGGGATTGTTGCACGCAAGGATGATCGAGCATGCGGTAACGCATCCAAGCAGAGCGACCGCGGCACTTGGGGCAGCGTGGAAAGGCATCCTCCTTCTCAGTTCTGCAGAAATGTGCGCCATCATGACAACCACCCCAATCACGAGCACCGACCAGCCTGATATTATGAGCCCAGTGTCGCATTTACCGCCAATGCTTACCTCTGCTGGAACAGCATCACTATGCGCCGTTTGCACAGAGTTTGGGAAGGATGCATCCGTGCCATGCAAAGGACATGCTGGCGGTGGCGCGTCAGCGCCCGCACATCTTCTCCACGGTCGAAAAAAGTTAGTTTGAGTGGCATTGATGACAATCCTCTTACCAACACCGCGGTGTTGCGAGTGGTATGGGAGGCGTACTTCGATGCCATTGCCCGTGATATTCTCTATACGTATTTCGGTACCGCTGGGCCTTCGAAGAAGGAGCCCAACGACATTGGAGGCGAGTCGCATCGAAGAGCTCAAGTACGGATTCTTGTCCCACACAACCATCTGCGTATCGACGATGTCGTTCACATCTTTATCGATAATTTCCTTTGGTAAACCAAACGCGAATCCATTATTCTCAGTCTCAGTCACTAGCTCCAGCCGCACCTTTCCAATCTTGCTGTGCCTGCGCGACTGCATAGTAAATGACTTGGTTTGTAGTATCACTGGTGGTGCTTCGGGCACTGAACCGAGTAAGGAAACATGGCTTAGAGTTGACAGCATTTTTGCGATGACGTCTCCCATCCGCGAAGGGTCGTTGGTTGCCATGCTGCCGTCGACAATATTAGATGTCACATTTGCCGCTACCTGCATCATGGTTCGTGAGATGGCACTGCTGCTGTTCAACATTCCATTCAGCAAGGTGTTGACGATAGCCGTAGCCATATCCATATTTCGTTTGCTGCCTAAACCCGCGCTAGAGGCAGTTACGTCCTGCAAAAAGAGCAGCACGGACTCCATGTCGCCGCTGCTCATTCTGTCATCCATTGTTTCGCGGAGCCTTTCGAGAGCATCCCGTGTTACGTTTACAGCACTGGTTCCATTCGTCATGTTTGCCTTGAATGATGAATACAGATGATTTACGATGGAAGATGTGGGGCTAGGAGGATACGAAGATGATACAGCGGACGGAGAAGGCGTCTGCTGAGGGGTATACTGATCCGAGCTTGGGCTCGGTTGAGCTGCGCCTTGGCTAGAGCTTGGGCTCGGTTGAGCTGCGCCTTGGCTAGAGCTTGGGCTCGGTTGAGATACATACTGGCCAGAGCTCGGGCTCGGTTGAGCTGCGTCTTGGCTAGAGCTTGGGCTCGGTTGAGGTACATACTGGCCAGAACTCGGGCTTGGGGCCACGGAGAGAGTAGAGCTGCATGCGCCACCGTCTTCGAAATTCAAATTACCGCACGCTGAGCAATTCAAAACGCATCGAGGAATGCAGCGGCAGAGGCGCAGCTTATTCCCATTGTCTGCGGAAGAATCGCACCGTGTATTCTCTCCGACAGAAGTTCGACATTTCCCTGTCGAGGGTAAAAACAATGGGGCGTTCATTGTTGTCGTAAACCTGAACTCATTGCAAATGAGACCACCTCCCAACACAGCCTCAAACTTTTCAAGAGAGTTGACGTCTACCGCGCTATCCCTGAAAGCAGCGATACTGCAGACTGTCCCTTTTTGACCACAAGTCGTGGTACAAGTTTCCAAGTAGTCACCAAGGACCCAACGTGCGCCTTGGCAGAGCGTCATTCCAGCACTCTCGCAATCCTCTTTCTCAAGAAGGTGCGTCCAGCTGAGCGAGCTTCCTGCAGCATTGACATTTCCATCATTATCCCTCACAAATGCTCCGACGATGGTGATGGACACAACGGGCGATGCTGCGTCTGCCATACAAGTCCCCGTGTAATTGTGACCATTACTTTCTTTTGTAAAGACAACGCTCGCACACCCCTCTACATCAATCGCGCTTTGCGGTGTTGCGATTTCAAACACTGGCATATCGAAGGCAATCGTGAACGTGACGTTTGCAAGGCCATTCAAGATTGGTGGCATGCCTGCCGCTGGCAGAGCTGCGGAAGATATCGTGGCCGATGGAGCGCCCTCGACTAGCTCCATCACCAATGCAGTCCAGAGCAACGTCAACATGGCCACAAGCAGATGCGCCGCCTTTCGCAAATCCATGCGCGCGCGTCCACATCCATTTTGAAGTCTTCAAATTAGGAAATCGAAGAAAATGGAAGAAAAGAACATGACAAGACAAGACGAGACGAGACGAGACGAGACAAAGGGTGATGATGATGAAGATGAAGCAGTAACAGTAGCGTGAAGCGAAGAGGCATGAGGATAGCGGCTGGCGCTCTTCTTGCTCTCTTCATTGCAGGAGCACCGGTGTACTGCGGCGCTGGTGCAACCGCAGGTGCAACCGCAGGGGCAGAGACAGGTGCAGAGACAGGTGCAGAGATAGGTACGGAGACAGGTGCAGAGATAGGTACGGAGACAGGTGCACAGACTGATGCACAGACAGGTGCAGAAATAGGCGCAGAAATAGATGCAGAGAGAGGCGCAGACACTGGCGGAGAAATTTCTCCAGGGGGCACGGGCGGAATCCATGGACTGGACGAGTCTGAGCTGGAATACCATTACGCACCGCTGCCAGAATTGGAGCCTGTGCGGCAAGGAAAGGACAAAGGGCACACAGAGCACCCTCTGATTGTGGCATCTCGCCTCTTGCGCTATGAAAGTGTGCGGGCTGCTATCAAAGAAGGGTACGAGGTGAATGCATTTGACGAAGACAGGCGGACAGCACTGATGTGGGTGAGCACCCACCGCGGCCGAGCGCAGGGCCAGGCAATGAACAGTTTTTCGGAGCAAGAGCACGCATACCTCAACGGGAAAAGTGGCGCAATTGCAAAGCTGCTTCTTCATCATGGCGCAAGCATTACCTTCCAAGATTCGTTTGGCATGAATAGCGTGCACTTTGCGGCAGCGAGTGGTAATGCCGCCACGATGGGCGTCCTTCTTATGTCCGCTGAATCGAAGGCGGTCAATGCGCAAGATGTGAACGGCAGCACGCCACTGATGATTGCGGCAAAAAATGGACATGCAGCCTCGACGAAGCTCCTGCTGGAATGGGGCGCAAATGCGAAACGTCGCGATTTTAATGAGATGCGGCCTCTGGGGGCAGCCATTAAGAACGGTAACTATGACGTCGTGCGCGTGTTCTTAAGTCGTCCAGACTTTGATGCGCGCGGGCGCGTCGACATGAAAAAGAAGCGCCCTCCATGCCACGTCGCTGCTTCCGTAGGACATGTGAAAATCCTTGAACTGTTGCACAGCAAAGGCTGGTGCGATTTTGACTATACAGATGCAGATGGTCTCACCGCGTACTCCTTGAGCGTCAAGATTGGCCACGAGAATGCCGCCATGGCTCTGCGCGATATGCGCATCGAGAAGATCAAGGAAGATCATCAGCGCTGGCTCAGCGAGAGCGCAGGTACCTTCTTGAGGCCGTGGGAGAGGGAGAGGCGAAAACAGGGACCGTAAACCGGTTAAGCCCTAGACAGAGCGGTTACTAGTCCCGCTATGCCGTCGAGTTCTTCGGTTTACTGTCCCTGTTGTGTCGGCTCCTCCTTTTTTATATTAAAATACTAAAAAAGCGGACAAGCGTGTGGAATTCCGACCTGCAATGATGCATGCAACCCACTGAAATGGTGTTGTACCCTAGAGAGGTGTCGATCTCTCTGTTATCTCTCTTCTTTATTTATGAATCTGTATTATATAAAATTCGGATCCACCCTACCCTACTTGCATAAAAAGTACAAGTATGGATGTCAATATAAAACAATTTATCCCTCTGTTTCCTTTTGTCTAAAATTTCTAGATTTCTTTTTTTGAATTCGAGAAGCTTAACAAACTTCACCAAAAAAAGTCTAGAAAAAAAACTCCAGTGAACTACAGAGACTAGAATTCAGTCGCACATTCTTCCTTCGCACCCAGAAATCGCCAAAATCAACAACAACGTCGCACACACACACACACACCCACACACACACACACACACATACATATACTACACAGACAACACAAACAAACACACACAGACAGACACACCAACACCAACACACA
>JACLAD010003090.1_pt1 | contig 46421 bp, 43 predicted proteins | sample 8027901 | NCBI WGS metagenome assembly JACLAD01 (sample SAMN15725071, study PRJNA655200) | protist metagenome | isolation source: fluorescence activated cell sorting (FACS) single amplified genomes of... | place: Spain: Blaines Bay Microbial Observatory, Mediterranean Sea | collected 2016-07-05 | reverse complement strand
ACCCAAAGGCTCAGTTGTTCTAAAGTTTGAGCTCTAGGGAGACTCTACTGGGCAAGCAATTCTTAAAATTTTTTGAAAAAATATTGGATTCTGTAAAAAATTGTAGAATGCTTTTGAATCATCAATGATGAGTGGTCAACCTTGCACAACTACAGTCAATGGAGAAATCAATGAGGACTCGGTTTTTGCGAAATCTTCTCTCTGTAATTCTGGTTTTTTGGATCTGTTCATTCCAGATTTTCGCCTTCGACCGTGATGACTTGGATCAATTATTGAGGACAAACGAGTGCTCGGATTGTGATCTCTCCCAGGCAAACCTGATCGGCATGAATCTGAGAGGAGCAGACCTCAGCGATGCAAACTTGCAGGGAGCTAATCTCCGAGGTGCAGCTCTGATGTTTGCTGATCTCAGTGACGCGAACCTCGTTGGGGCTAATCTCAGTCGTGCCAATCTATATGCAACGAATCTTTACGATGCGGATCTATATGGTGCAAATCTTTATGGGGCCCGTTTCTGTAATACTGTCATGCCCAATGGAAGAACGGCAATCAAAGGTTGTTGAAAGAATTGACAGTCTGAGATTTTCAATTCCTGCAGAACTTGAGTGAGATCAAACCTGAGGAAAAATATGAACCTTATTCGACGTAAGCTGTTTCATTCATTGGGGCTTTTGATCGGGGTCTGTGCCTTATCATCTCAGCAGAAGGTCTCGGCTGATGAGCTTCAAAACATTCCCCAAAGTCCATTGTACCCATTGATTCAGGCGTTGCGTCAAACCCATAAGCCTGTTTGTCTCTCCACTGCAGAGCGACTGGAAAAGGAATCTGCTACTGGCGAGGCGTTTAATCTGCATCTTCGCAGCGCTAATCTAGATATTTCTGATGCGCAGTTGTTGGCAAACGCTTTGACTTCGATTCAGCACCAAGGTGACTTACCATTGAATTCTTTCAGTGTCAGCTACAATCCAGGTATTGAAACCGGCGGAGCTCAAGCGTTGCTGTCCAGTCTCCCAGATGACGTGAATGAAATCGGAATGGTGGGATGTCAATTGAGAGACGATGTCGGTGAATTGTTGATCCGCCTCATGGCTCGCTCCAGTAATTTGAAAATGATCTGTGTAGAAGACAACTTGTTCTCCGCTTCGATGAGGATCCAGATTGCCTCAGCAGGGCAAAAGCTCGACGGTTGCGTGACAATCGTGTGATTGCTTTCCAGATCAAAACCCATTTCAAGTAACTGAACAAATTTCTTTCATCTCTCTCCCCGTTCTCAGTATCTGAGTACTTCCTAATTTTACGAGCAACTCGCTCTCTTTATTGAAATCTACTATGAACCCTGCGGGGACAACTCCGTCCTATCTTCCTGGAATCCTGGCGATGCTGCTGGGACAATTATGTTTCTCGATCAATGATGCGCTCATCAAATACAGTGTTGGGCTGCACAGTGATCAGCAGAGTATATTTCTACTACTTTTCCTAAGGGGAATGCTGGTCTGTGCAATGACAGCTGGATGGTTAATCGGCCAAGGGCAGTTTTATCCCAAGAATTTATTTGCCCTGAATGACATGCACCTTCGTGGGGGTGTTGAAGTGCTTTTGACCGGAGCTTTTTTTGCCTCGATCCTGCTGCTGCCTCTCTCTGATGTCTACACGATCATGCTCTCGGCTCCATTGATGATCACAGCCTCAGGTGCTTTTTTGCTCAAGGAAAAGGTTCATTGGAAGAGTTGGTCAGCCGTTATACTGGGTTTCAGTGGTGTCTTGATCGTGATGTGGCCAGATGGTCTTGGTTTTCGGATGGCCTATCTCCTGCCTCTATTGGCTACAACTCTTTTGGTACTACGCGAGTTGCTCACAAAACGGATGGCACCTCAGTATCGAGGAATAGAGGTTGTTTTGGTGACCTCTCTAATGACAACTCTGGCAGGTGGAATTCTCGCTTTCTTTTGGGAAACATCGCTGAATTTCAATGCAATCCCTTATTTGATCGGTTCAGCCTGCATGTTGACGGTGGGTTATTTGATGGCTGTGCTAACCATTCGTCTGGCTCCAATTTCCGTCACTTCTCCCGTACGCTATTCCATCATTATTTTCGGGGCATCCAGCGCCTATCTAATTTTGGAGGAAACCCCTTCAATCAACACAATTCTTGGCTCATTGATCATTGCTGCCAGTGGGTTTTTCGTGTTCCAAAGAAATCGATAATCTCCACTGTCAATCAAGCCACTGATTCTATCAGAAATCTTATCCATTTTATTTAGATAATTTAAGTAATTTTTATTAAAAATAATTTAAACATGAAATGTCGATGACAAATTGATCTAGACTTGCTTCGGTTCTTTTGGAAAGAGGTGACGCAATTTCAGCACAGAAGCTAGGCTCAATGCGGGTGTCAACACAACAGCATAGAGTAAACCCTTGGCAAGGCTGGGAAGCCCACTCTCATCTATCCAGCGTAGCGACCTGAAAAGAAAAACCATCAGTTTCGGTACTCCAAGGCAACCAAAACACATCGCCATATCAAAAAGGAGCTTGGAAATCAGGTTTGTTATTGGCCCCTTTTGGTAATGTGGGAGGGCATCAAGCTTCTCAATATATCCTGGATCAAGCCCATTCAGGCGGGCCCCAGTTCGAATCAATTCAAGATAGCGCAGGGTGGGGGGACGATCCTGAGGCAGCTTTCTCGCATCCAAAGCTCTGAACACAAAAGCCTTCTGAACTTTTCCACAATAGGTCTCCACTTCCACAGCCTCTCGGGCATAACTTTGATCACCGCCCTCGCTCTGCACCAGTTTCGCAAAATCCTCTGAACTCAGTCGAACCAACACTCCATGCACTGTTTCCTCTGGATCGGGTTCGACACCTGCCATTGATGGTTCTAACCACGAAATTCCCTGCAAATTGAAAGCAAGACGCCAACCTTTGAGCTTAGCTGGAAAACTCTCCTTGATTAACAGATTGGCTCGTCCCTTTAACTTGTCTGGATGCATGTTGGAGCCAATCGCAAAATTCCAAATATCTTCCGTAGTTTGTTCTGGAGGATTTTCAGCAGATGTCGGTGGGATCATGGGGTTAAATTGCGGTTGAAAGCAAAACTAAGTTGCTTGGGCTTTTTTTGGCAACGTGATTATCAATTGAGCGAGCGAAGCAAGCTACGGTCAATGGTGAGTTGACCAAATGTGAATTCCTACATGTTGACAAGTTCACACATCTGTTCAGCTGTTTCCTGTAAGACCGGCCAATTTTCTGTATGTGAATTGTATGCGATATGATCCAAACCAATGTGAAGATAACAAGCGCTAAGTCGTTCTTCTAGATTTGTTGGTGTGTAACCAACTTGAATCCATCGATTTTCCAGGGCTTCTCGAAGCAGGGGAACATCGAGATTTGTGTGCCAGGGCGCCCAGAATTCAAACCAGGCCAAATCGTAGAGGTGATCTCCCAAACGTCCACAGCCCCAATCAAAGACTGCGTTGATGCGTCCTCCATCAACTAGGACATTACGATTCATCAAATCGCAGTGCAGCAAAGAACGAGGGACATCCGTTAAGGCAAAATTCTTCAACTTATCCAACCCTCGCTCAAAAACATCCCTTCCTGATGGAGAATTCTGTTCCAGTTTGCGACGCCAACCGTGAGTCCGTTGGGTCGGCTTGTCTTCAACAACAGTGAGCAGATGTTCCCTCCAAGTAGCACAATTAGCGGTGCCATCTTTGTCCCAATGTCCCACTCCAGCGGTCTCTTTGAGATCTGCAGTTCGCAAAGCCTCCAGTACATTGACCAAATCCGGAATCACGCCCCGCCAAATCTCAGGGGCCACATTCTCAAGAGGAATCCCATGTGCTCTGCGAGAGATAGCAAAGTAGCCATCCAGCGCTTCCCCCACCTCAAAAACCTCAGGAATGGGGAGCAGTGCTGAGCTAAATCTGGCCGCCCAGCGATCTTTTTGAAAATCTTCGATGTAACGCCCAAAGCGGATTGCATATTCCTGGTCTCCAACAATGTATCCAAAACAACGAGACCAAGCGCCCTGGCCGATCATCGTAAGCTGTTGAGGCTCAGCTGAGAGATGGCTTCGTAGAAAATGATGGGCTTGATTTGGGGATACCGCTGACATCGATCTTGAAGTGAAGGCCGTGTTCCAAAAATCTGGGAGTTGAATCAACCCTTTGAAACAACGTAGGAGCTTGGCAATTGTGAGTACTGACAAGAAGTTTGTCTAGACCGACCCCTTAGATGGATGATCTAAGCAAATTAATCCAGTTCTTTGTCAGCGTCGGCAAGATGATGGGCAGGAGCCAGAGAATGGGAGAGGATGTGGGATCTGTTGGCACAGCCAGGAAAAGTGACTTTAAAACCTGGCTGTGCCTTCAGGTGAGAGGATTGGGCTAAGTCAAGACTTTCACCTGAGGTCGTTGTAGAACTATGCAAACAAAGATACGCCTCAGCACCCAGAGAGACTCGTTGTAAACCCTCTGGGCGTGAGAATCAGCAGAGAGTGAAACACTCCCCGTTTGAGCAAGATAATCATGAAGATTTTCTCGGTTCCACTGCTGGGCCCCGAATCTTCATAATATAGGCATCCTGTCCTGGAAAATCCGGACTCTCAACCTATGGTCGGGTAAGCTAGTCTTTAGTTGATTATTTACCAGCAAAGTTTGAGAGCAGATTGAGCAGATTTAATTTAAGTTATTGATAAATTTAATGAAAATTTCAAAGCGCGAAAAGCGTAATTCCAAAAAAAATCTTTTTTTATTTTATCGAAAAACCTATCGTGCCGATTTTAAAACCAACTGCTCTGCTCTCTATTGCTGACCATGCTTTACAGATACTCATTCACAATTTGGATGCTGATCTTCGTTGGGAGTATTCTCTCAGGTGTCCATAGCTGGGCGAAGTCACCCGTTGAACTCAATGCCGGGTTTGAGTCAATCTATCTTCGCTCCGAATTGGAGTTCCTTGAAGATCCCTCAGGATTGATATCATTGGAGCAGGTGCTGAGTGCTGAAAATCAGCAGCGCTTTCAACCCAACGGAGAAAAGGTTTTTAATCAAGGAAATACAAACTCGGTCTATTGGTTGCGTTTCAGTGTTGCGAATCCCACCGCCAAATCCATTCCCCTAATCTTCAGTATTGAGAACATTTACGGATCCCTTGAACTCTATGGAATAAAGCCGACTGGAGAGAGTTCCTTGGTTTTCCAGAAATCAGCCCGACAGCTTGTCAAGGAGGGAGGAACAACCTGGGATCTGCAGAATACTTTGATATCGGCAAATGCTAATCAGCAAACAGAATACTACCTGCGTCTTGAACCCAACCTGATTCTACGAGCAGAAATTTCAATTTGGGAACCAGAGGCGCTTAGAGAGGATTTCACTGACAGATACAATCTACTAAGTCTTAGCTGGGGGACGATTAGTTGTAACGCATTTTTCAGTCTTTTGTTCTTCTTTTTTCTTCGCGATAGAACCTACTTATTCTACGGCCTGCATCTACTTTTCTTCACCTTCCACCGCATGTTTACTAAGGGATGGTGGATCACTGACTTTCCAAGCCTCGATTGGTTCAACTGGGTACGCATCTATGTTGTGGGATTGTCAATCATCACCGTCTTACTTTTCTTCTCAAAAGTCCTAGATCTAAAAAAGAAACATCCAATTTCGCACAAGATCATCAGATCTGCTGTGCTCTGCATTCTTGGAATCTCATTCCTAGTGGCTTGGTTCGAGCCCCATCAAGCATTTCGAGTCTTCATGACCCTCTCAGCCATTTCCACCCTGTTTCTGCTGATTCCTTACAGGGCTTGGAGAACTGGAGACAAGAACGCCCTCTTCTATTCCCTGGGCTGGGGACTCCTATGCGTATCTACTTTGATAGGAGCTCTAAATGCCATGGGATTTCTGGAGTTTCCAACTCCTGTCTACTTTGTAATGGAATTGGGTGCTTTTTCAGAGTCCCTCCTTTTCTCAATCGCATTGGCATTTCGAGTTCCTCAGAATGTTCGGGAACGCCAGAGAGCCCAAGAACAATTGTTGAAGCAAATGCAGGCGACGGAACGCTTCAAAAATCAATTTCTGGCTAACACCTCTCACGAACTGAAAACACCCTTGCATGGCATCATGGGACTCGCAGAAAACCTGCTTACTGAAGCTCGTCAGCAAGGCATGCAGCAGATGTCAGAAACGCTCCATTTGATGATCCAAAGCGGAATGCGCTTGAATCTGCTCATCAATAATCTACTGGATCAGGCAGCACTAAGAGAGAATCGATTAACAATGCATCCAGAGCTATGCTACCTGCAGCCGCTCGTGCGCTCTGCGGTGGACCTGGTCAACGTCCAATTTTCTACAAAAAAGCTCCGCGTCGAAAATCAGGTGTCTGAATTTGTCCTCCCAGTTCATGCGGACCCATCAAGGATTGAGCAGGTTCTGCTAAACCTCCTTTACAATGCATGTAAATTTACCTCGCAAGGACGAATTCAAATTCGATCCGCAACAGATGATGAGAGTGTACGAACCGAGATTCACGATTCAGGACCAGGTGTTCATGATGCTGATCGTAAAATGATCTTCGAAGCCTTCGAACAACAAAACTCGGCTGTGACAGAAGGCATCGGCCTGGGCCTTTCAATCTCGAGAGAAATCATTGAGGAACATGGAGGTCAAATCGGAGTAGAGCCTTCTCCTCTGGGCGGGGCGTGCTTCTGGTTCTCTCTGCCACTGGCTCAACCCACTCAAATCCCTTTGACGGAGGAGGGGCTCAATGAAAAAACCAGTGATGAAATTTCTTTTCCCTCCAGAGTCACATCAAATTTAAGGACTAGTGGGAGTATTTCCATTTTGATTGTCGATGATGATCCCGTAAATCTGCACATCCTCACAGGGATGCTCACTGAAACTGACTGGACCTTCACCTGTTGCAGCTCTGGTCAGGAAGCCCTGGAGTTAATGAGTCAAACCTCAGACTTTGACTTAGTGTTACTGGACTTGATGATGGATGGAATGGACGGCATTGAGCTCTGCACAACTCTACGCCAACGATTTACCAAGGAGGATTTGCCGATTCTCTTTCTGACTGCACTGAGTCGGAGTGAGGAGTTGACCCAGGCTTTTGAAGCGGGTGCAAACGACTATCTGACAAAGCCAATTCAGAAAGCGGAATTGAAAGCCAGAATTTCTTCACAGCTCGAACTCGCGCAATTGCGCCATTCAAATCCACCGGCTGTTCATGGGAATAGTAAATCGATGAGAGATCTGCTCGCCCAAACCATGCAGGTTGTAGTTCATTGCTGGGAACATTGCCAAGGGAAGGATCAAATTTCCTTGGCTCAGGAATCAAAACTTTGGGGGGCATACCTGGATAAGACCAATGGGGTCTGGCGATCACCCGGAATTAGACAATACCTCTCCGCCTCCTCCATGCCTCAAAGGCCACGCTGGCGTAAAGTTGCTCAGACTGTTGAGTTTCTTCAAGCTCGGCTTCCAGAGGATGACTCCCACCAGCAAGAACTTTCAGAGTTACTTGCAGAAATCTACGAGAAGTCCCACCAGGAAGGCCCCAATTCATCCGAGCCCTAAGGCCCCAAACTCCCACTAAATTCCCACTGTTTCCCCTATTCCTTCCAGTCTGCAAAGCAATTTTGAATCTGAATTTTTCCAATTGAGCTGATTAAATTTTCATATATATTCAATGACTTGTTCTAAATTTACTCAAAATGCTCTCAATCTTTGCTGGCAAAAATTTGGGGGCAAACTACTGTCTCTCCCAGCGTTTCAATCCAAATCAATTGTTTTTCCTCGCAGTCACCCCATGGTTGTTCAATACAAAAGAACCGATAATCAACATCAATTCAGTATCCAGGGGGAAGCAACTGAAAAGGAGGTAGAGGCACTTCTGCAACGATTCCAGGAGTTGCTTCATCCTGAACCGGACTTGCAGGTCAATCTTGTTTTGGATTGTTCAGACTATTTAGGGAGACGTTCTGAAGACCCTGCTCCTCCCGAAGGCAGCGAATCCTGACTTTGCTTCCGTTAGGGGAATCCAACGTCTCCTCCTAGTCCGATTTACAAAGAATTCGGAACCAGATGGTTCCAGACGTAACAGGCGGGATGCCTATGAAATCATTGCCATATCGGGTTTCTCGCCACCACAAAATAGGATGCTTGCTCGTTGAGCAACAGTGGTGTGAGAGACCGTGACACCTGAACCTCTCTCAGCATTGGAAAGGAGAGCACCATGTCATTTTCTCAGCCTTTGAATCCAACCAAGAAATTCGCAACACACCCGATGTCCTCTCGACTTCGTGATTGGGAAGACCTTAAAGTTCATTTGATCTTCTCGGCAGGTCGCCTTTCGCCAGAGTTGTTTGATTTGTTGCTCCGATGGCTGGGTCGACGAAAGGAAGAGCCTCAAATCTGCTTGTTGTTCTGGCTCGCCACCTACAATCCAACTTTGTTTCATTTGACCCTGGCCGTTCGTCGTTTCTTACTCAGCCCTATGCAGTTGATCAAATAGACTCTGGAACATCACTGAACTCGTTCTGAGCAAGAAATACTATCAGCAGCACCCCTCTCAATTAGACTTACTTTTTAAGCAGTGACAACCATGATTCACTTTCCTAGGAGGGTTCTCCCCAAACAATCTCGTAAAGCTGAGAGCAAGCGGCCAACTCGTGAAGAGATTGAAGATCAAGTGGCCAAGTTCCTACAGCAAGGAGGAGTGATTCAGCAGCTTCATCCTGAAACAACCCAAAACACTGGGCTAGCAGAAATCGGTTCGCAAATTGATTTGAACATTCAAGGGTTGAACGAGGAAGCTCGCTTGAATCTGGATAATTTCAGCAAATAATTGAACGGTGCAAAGATTGAATCCAAGAATATTACTCCTGGAAAATGCTAAAGAAAACGCTGCTCCATTCGTCAATAATTTAGAACAACTAGGCTGGCAGGTTGATTTTGTTCAGGATGGTATCGACGCTCTGGTAATTGGCCTAACAACGCATTTCGATACTGCATTGCTCGACCTCGACATCATGGATATCGATCCACTACGCTTGGTGCAGCATCTCCATCAGCATTCTGCATCCCTTCAAATCATTGGAATGAGCCACTTTACTAGTTCAGAGGATTTTCAAAGAGTGATGAAAGCAGGAGCGGCCCACCTGCTAGCAAAGCCACTTTCGCTTGGTCAACTTGTTCAGTTGTTACCTCCACGAATTCGAGTTGCTCCATCGCATCTTGCCACTTCCAAAACTACAGTCCCCAACTTTCAGGCAAACTCCTTTCGCTAACTCCTCCCGTAAGCTCATCGCTTTCATAAGTTTACTAAATCCAAAAACAAGCATTGCACTTGAATTACCACTGGAGGATCGTCAATTTGTCATGCGGTTTACCGGGCGGTTTCTACTTTTTAAAGTATTTCGGTGCTTTACTCTTCTTAGCCTGGATTAAAAAAAGTGATAACTGGTCATACAGATTGAATGCATCAACGAGCTTGAACACCTATTCATCAGAAGACTTTAACTTTATCCAAAATATTAATATTATTAATTAAATTTAGAATCATCAATCCTCTCTAAAATTTTCCTCCCCCCGCTCTCCTCTGAATTCAGCATCTCTTTTGATAAGACATTAAGTAGACGGTCGGTGCAACGGTCACTGACAAATTCGAAAATATGAACGCTAGAGGAGATTTCCATGAATGCGCTGAACAACCTCTTTTTTGGATTCATCAAGGTCGGTATCCTCTTGGTCATCGTATCTCTGATTGTGGCAGGAATCATGTCGGAAGGTACGGGCTTCGTGCTGGGGATTGCGTGCGCTGGCTTGGTGAGTATGGTCTTTGTGGTAGCTCTGCTGGAACAGAAGTCCTGATTGGTCAATTCCGCTTAATCTCGTTTTGTGGCAGGAGAGCTTATATCTTCTGCCAGATCCTCTCCACTCCGATAACACGCCCATTCCCGCTTAAAGCAAGCATCACCTCAAACTTTCTACTTCCCTTCAATGGGCATCCATCGTCCAGCAATCCCTGAAAGACCTTCGGACATTTGGCAAGATCGAGTAGCATAATTTCGCAGCTCGCAGCTCTGGAATAATGTAGCGACCATTTGTGACGATGGCCCCAGTGAGATTAGCATGGAAGAGGTTTGCTTCTTCAAAGTTCGCCTTCACCAAATTCGTATCTGAGAGATTTGTTCTTGTAAGCGTTGCCCCCAAAAGAGTTGCAGGAGAAAGATTGGCCTTTGCCAAATCAGCATCTGTCAGGTTGGCGCCAGAGAGATTGGCGCCAGAGAGATCCGCTTCTTTCAGTAGGGTTCCCTTGAGGATCGCATTACTAAGATCAGCATCCCTAAGGGTCACTCCAGTAAAATCTGCGTTGGAGAGATCAGATCCCGAAAGATTCGCCCCTGGCAAATAACTACCAGACAAATCTGCTCCTTGCAGATCCACTCCTGATAGATTTGCGCCCTCCAGATTGCAACCTGTCATACTCGCTGAGAACAAGTGAGCCCCTTGCAAGTTGACCCCAGTCAGATTGCTATTGTTCAAATTCGAACCCTCTAAATGAGCATTTGCCAAGTTGGCATTGCTCAGATCAAAATTGACGAACTGGACCCCCGCCAAATTTCCAGCTGCCAGGTTACAACTCCGGCACTCCCGATCTTCAGCGAGTCTCTTGGTCATGCTGTAGTCCATTGAGAGTACCTGACCTGAATGGAAGGCAAAGAGAGCCACAAGCATGATCATTCGATAATTTGCCATTTTAATCTCCGTGGCCTAGTGGGAATGGAAAGGGCATCCAACTGCTCAAGTCACCACCTGCCCCTGAAACCTAGATTGGGCAACTCTCTTGACATAGCTAGATTTCGAATAAGGGCTAGACTTAAGATCTGTATCCTACCACGATCACATAATCAATTCAGCTATTCTCATGAGCTTGGTACGTCGTTCAAGCGGAGATCTTTTGCATGGAAAGATATGGTAGGTTTCAGGGAGATGAGAGGATGATCCTTGGCCCATACTGATGTGCTGACAAGCAAGCCAGGGAGAAGCTTCAGGCATTCACAGTGGATTTCAGTCCATAGGTTCGCAGGCCCAAAAGACGAGTTTTGCCCCCAACCGTGCTGATGGAGAGGTCGTTACTTTCTGGATTGGAGAAAATATTATTGGTCATAGTGGTCCGACCGTTATCCGTAAAGACTTCAATCGAAATACTGTCCAAAAAAATCCTGACCGTTATCTGAGATTGGCTCGCTGATTCCAGCAGGCACGTGCGTTTGAGAGCAGAGACATTCCCTGAGCGAGTAAGATCAAAGATCATCTCACCTTTCGCTAGGTCAAACTCCAGCTTTGTCTCCTGCTCAGCAGAACCACGCAGGTGAAATGAAATTCGCTGAGCATTGGTTTCTGACAAATCAAAGCTAGCAATGATTTCACAATGTACTCCGTCGCCAGCAGTGAATGAAAAAGGTTTTGATTCTTCAATCACGCAGGGAGCGTAGTACTGTTCTTGCTCTCGGAGTTGTTCCACTTCCTGGACTGGTTCACTTGCCAGCTTTCCATCCGGACACAGACGGATTTGACGCGGTAGCGTGAGACTACCGCACCATCCCAACTGTTCTGTCTCATAGCTGCCACGGTACCAAGGCATCCAAGGCCATGCACCTACCCAAGCCATAATCAGATCCCGACCCTTTTCATCACGAAAGTGCTGAGGAGCATAGAAGTCAAAACCCAAATCGACTGACCCCATTGTCTGCCACTGGAAATTCCCACTCTGCTCGTCAAAATCACCGGTCAGGTAAATCACCTGGCGATCCGGCAGACCCATCGGCGAAAACATCAGCACCCATTTACCGTCCAAGGGGAAAAAATTGGGACACTCCAACATAGTCCCCAGTTCCCCACTGCTCTCAACAAGGTAATTGACAAATTCCCAATTCTTGAGGTTCGTGGAGCGGTGCAGGGAGACCTTGCCTTGATTCCTGATCTGGCCGCCCTTTGCTGCCAAGGAATTGCTTTTCCTGGTGGAGACCCCAGTAACCATGTACCAGGTGTTCCCCTGTTTCCAGACTTTGGGATCTCGAAAATCATTTGGATCGATTTCAGGGGGAGGTTCAGCAAGTACTGGATTTTGTTCTGATTTTGAGAAGGTTAAGCCATCAGCTGAACTCGCCATACACTGCACCTGTCTATCTTTCGTGCAACCTGTATAGAAGAGAATCAGTTCATCCTGATGTTCAATCGCGGATCCGGTGAAGATGCCCCCACCTTCCCAGTCATCATAATCCTCACTCGGTACCAGTGCTTCTAGCTGATGCTCCCAATGCATCAGATCAGCGCTGATGGCGTGTCCCCAGTGCATCGCACCCCACTTCCCACTGAAGGGATTGTGTTGGTAAAACAGATGAAACTTGCCCTGAAACTGAATCAAGCCATGGGGATCATTCATCCAACCCACAGAAGGTTGAAAATGGTAGTGTTCTCTCCATGGATGCTGTGCAAATGCTGCTTTGTGTTGGGCGACATGCTCTTCTACCCGGTGAATTTTTTCTTGGTGCCGCTTCGCATCGAAACTCAAAACATGACTCATTGATAAGTGAAACTCAGTGAAGCCCAATAGCTTTTCCAAACAGCCCCGTTCTTCTGTTCGACTTCCAGCATTTGCACGGCATTCAGCAGGAAAAAGCCAGAGGCCGTCAGTGGGATTTGAGCTCGTCCTTCAGTATCCGTTCTGAGCGTGGTCTCTTCTATGTCACCACCTCGATGAAAGATACGAATCTGAATGTCGGGGAGTGGCTCCCCTTTCCAGAACAGCCGTACCGGAAGGCTATTTTTCTGAGTCACATAAGGGTTCTCCTCGGCCAGTAATTCCAACGGCATTCCCACCAGCTGATCCTGTCCTTCGGCGGTACCACCCACCGCCAAAGCCTTGGCACATCTTACATAGTCTTCCCGAAAACCGAACTCGGGCAGACCACGCTCCTGGTGGCGTTCCAACACACCTGTCAGACCTTCGTATTCGATAAATCGCTCAAACTGTTCCTTTGAGCGGTAACGCATATCATCTGTGCTCGACAAGTAATTGACGACTTGTAATCCTGGAGTACGGACCTTCATCGCAAAAGCAGGCATGTCGCCCTGCATTCCCTTAACAGGACGCATCCCTTCTGCATCTCGGATTTGAAACTCTTCAAACCAAGATTTGATGTAAGGTTGTTGATTGCCCTTGAGATGCTGACCGACTCTTAGTTTAATCTTCAAGGTATCACCCACAGATACCGATGGATTTTCTGGTTCCATCCAAAACTCATGAGCTTGGAGGGAATTGGACACGATCAAGGCTGCGAATAAGCCCAAGCACACTCGTTGGAGAATTTTCATGAGATTCCTCTGTTTTTCAGACGGACTTAAAAATAATTGGGGGTTTGGAGAGAGCCCTCGGGGGATAAAGCAAGTATTCCATTTTCTGATGTCCACAGTTTGCTTGATGCTCCTCCCTGGCCTACTGATGGCCCATGAAATTCGCCCAGCAATTGCGACCTTTGCAATGCAGCCCAACGGCGACTATTCCATCACGATCAGTCTGAACTTGGAAGCGATTCTTTCCGGCATCGGTGCCGAACATGAAGACACCGATGACTCCCCTAATGCAGAGCGCTACAACACTCTACGAGCACTGTCTCCGAATGAGTTGCGTTCAGCATTTCAACCCTTTGAAAAAGAGTTTCTCGAGGGAGTAACCCTGCGCTTTGGTGATGACATTGCGGAGAGTCCACAGCTTGGACAACTCACAATCCCAGAAATTGGAGATTTGGAACTGGCGCGGATTTCTGAATTTGTCTTGACCGGAGTAGTGCCTTACGGTGCTGAGAGTTTTGTTTGGCAATGGAAAGAAGCCTTCGGATCAAGCGTTATTCGGGTATTACCGCAAGGCGAAGGGGACGGGGTCTCCTTCTGGCTTCAAAATGGAGATCCAAGTGAGCCGATCTCTATCGCAGGAATTGACCAACGGACCCGCTGGGAGCAGTTTCTGGATTACATCATCATTGGCTTTGAGCACATTGTCCCCAAAGGTTTGGATCATATCCTATTTGTGATTGGCATTTTTCTGTTGAGTTCCCACTGGAAACCTCTGCTGACCCAGGTCACTGCTTTTACAATCGCCCACTCCATCACACTGGGACTGAGCATTTATGGAATCGTTCAGTTACCCTCCAACATTGTGGAGCCCTTGATTGCAGCTTCCATTGTTTATGTGGGAATCGAAAATCTCTTCACTCAGAAACTTCAGAAGTGGCGAGCGGCCGTTGTCTTTGCCTTTGGATTACTCCACGGCTTAGGCTTTGCGAGTGTTCTCTTTGAAATCGGTCTCCCTCGCGATGCATTTCTGGAAGGACTTCTCGCCTTCAACATAGGCGTAGAATTGGGACAACTGGCAGTGATCGCGGTAGCTTTTGTTCTCATTGGCTTCTGGGGCAGAAACAGAGAGTGGTATCGGCCCTGGGTAATTGTACCTGGGTCTCTGGCGGTATCAGTGGTTGGGGGTTGGTGGTTTCTGGAACGTACAGTACTGGCAGGTTGAAGAGTATTTAAGCTAACTCGATTCGTTAGATCTGACGCCGTGGCAACTTTGAAAATCGAAACTCTGGAGCTGACAAGCGGTCGGGCGGTCCAATCCAGGCATAGGCCAATAAGCAAGGTTCACGAATACCTACCGTGATCCGATGATGCTGAGTGGAACGATTCAAGATCAAAGACCCTGGGGCATAGACAGCATTATCATTCTCTGACCAAGCCCCCGCCAAGGAGATATAGCTCTCCTCAATCTCATCATGACGATGCTGGGGATAGGTAGTCCCCGGCGCAAAGAGCACCAAGCCCAGTATCAATCCTTCCGCTTGAATCGGACCCTGTGGTCCCATCATCTCGCAATAGGCGTAGCGCTTGGCAAGTTCCCTTGGAACTTTCTGATAGCCGTACTCCCAGGTGAGTTGGCTCTCCACCCGATACAACACTCGTGACAAATGGGCCAAGGGACCCGAATCTGCCAGATCAAGCGCCCGGCCCCAGTGTGCATTGACCGGCTTGTTCTCCGGTTGTCTTGGAGTGTAGTAAGGGTTGCTCTTCGTGATTTTGCTGATGGCCTCTCGCACACGCCGCTGATGGCTCCTGATGATGGCACTACCTCCCGCAGAGCCTAAGCGATAGACCTGGTCAATTTCCTGGAAAACGTACTTCCAGTCGGGTACGTCATTTAATCGAGTTTCCATCTGGCCCATAGCAGGGGTAAGAGGATTGACTGCTGGCAATTTTGTCGCCGAGGCCAGCTCTTCTTGGCTCAAGGCCTAGCAGGTCGCCTGCCAGGCTCCGTGCAGAAAATGAGTTTTTTGCCTTTCGGACAGACCTTCCAAAACTTTGGTCAAAATTTGCTTCAAAATTTCTCTTATTTTTCTGCTAAATTACAATTTAAGTTGCAAATAAATGAAAATACTTGTCGCAACTTTTAGTTATTTCTTGAATTTTTGCAGGAGAGAAAAATGTATTTCAAACCAAAGAAAAGATTTCCCAAGAAGGAGTTGAATTACTGGCTTCGCAGAAACTTCACCTGGGATCATAACAAGTGGAATGAACTACTGACTGATCTAGAGCAGCAAGGCTTCACGGAATGGGTCGGTAATGCTGCGGGAAGAGACGCCCTTGGCTTATATCTGGAGACCAATCGCCAGCCCGCCTGAAACTCTTCGTAAATGCCGACATTCAACACGGGAAAGGTTCTTTGAAATCAGGCTGGTTTCTGGGCCTGCTCTTGATAAAGACAACCAATCACCCGCAGCACACCCTCTAAATAAAAGGTTTGGATCGGCCTCACTTGGAACGGCTGGGAGCATATAATCTGATCCATCGGACGGTTCAGATGACAGCCATCCCCCAAAATGGGCTGAATCGGATTCAGACGAGATTACCAGTTCGCTACATTTGGATCCGGCGATAGTCCGTGCTCCAGAAAACAGAGCCGTCCACCCGGACGCAGCACCCTCCAGACCTCTTGCACTGCCTGGTACACCTTTGCAATACTGCAGAGCGTGAAGGTACTCACCACGAAGTCGAAGCTTTCATCTTCCATGGGCAAGGATTCGCCTGAGAGCACATGATGCTGAACAGGAAATGGTTTTTCCTCAATCCGTTGCAAGGCTTTCGGAGCCATCTTTGGATTCACATCTACCGCATGCACCTCCACAACATCCTTGGAATAAAAGGGAAGATTCAATCCGGTTCCAAAGCCAATCTCTAGTACTTTACCATGGACTCCATGCAAGTACTTCTGCCGAAGTGGATGTAGCACTTTGCTGGACATTGCCCAATCGCAGAGGCAGGGGTAAACGTGTTGAGAGTAGAGTTCTTGAAGTGACATGAAACTCGATGAAGCTTCATTCCTTGCTTGTGAGGCTCAAGCGTGTGGAGCAGACCTCAATCACGGGATCCACCAAAGTATTCATGATTTCTTCAGTATTGGCCAAGAAGTCTTCGTAGCTAAACAAAAAATCCAGCACTTCTGCATAACAGACACACGATTCCTCCAGATTGGCTAATTCACTAGCGTTGAGACGACCCGTGCTCTCCAGTGCAGACTGAATACAACTCGCATTAAATTCTTCGATGTCCGCCTCAGGCCAATCCAATTCATAGTCCGCCAGCACGATCATGGGCATCAGCAAAAATGCGATCATTAGGAAAGACTGTTTCATTCTGTTGTCTCCGAAACGGTTTAGATGAGCTGGCAAAAAGATGAAACAAGTGTCTGCTCTCCTTCCCTCTCCAGTTTCAATCTTTCACCTTTAATTGAACCTCGTTCTTTCGCAGAAACGGCAACGTCCAAGGCGGATCATAGCGAGCTGTGCGGACTGCCCCCTGGACTTCAATCTGTTGGTTCGCTACCCACTGCCTCAATTGTTGCTCTCTTTCTTTCATATCATCTACCCCCATCAGTCCGCTAAACTGCAAAACCACAACTTTTTCAGCAGGTACTTCTCGCAATTGTACTCGTTGATCATTTGGAATCGGCACCGTCTCCAAGTTCCACTTGGAAGGCAGACTGAAGGCCATTCTCCATTGATTTGATTGCTCTCCCTGATCCATCTGAACAGGAGCGGTCATCGCGATGCTTTCGCTTTCTTTCTCTGCTTTCCCAGCCATTTGAACAGCTGATGAACGCGAGAGATTGTTGCCAAAGATGTAGTCAGCCAGAATTCGGAACCCATCCCCTGAAGCCTGTTCAAAATCTTCTCCCTCCATGTAGACTTCGGCGACTAGGTAGGGTTGGTATTCACGAATTTCAAATTTCCCATCATGCAGTTTTGTTTGATACGCTGGTTCTTCCCAGGCCCTTACTCCAACTACCGAACAGGCAGATAAAATCATGTTGAACATCAGCATCCACCCCAGCAAGCGTAACAATTGATTAGACCACTTTGATCGATTTGCGCACATTTCAACAATCACTTTATAATGTTTTGCCATAACTCGGGATCTTGTAGCACTCCTGCAATGCCTTCGGAGGCAACTTCCAGCAACAACTCTCCTTTGGCGGCTGTTGCGACAGAGGGACTCCCGATTACACCATTTGCAGAAACTTCCTTGAAAGAAACCCAGCGGGAAACCCCGGATCCATAAAAGGGAATCTCTGGCGTCCCATCAGCCTGATTGAGGATGGACTGATCGACCAGTTCTGGTTCCAAGGCCAACATCATCGACGTTTCTGCTTCACCAGCGTGACGCACATTCTGCTGGACTTCAAGGATCTCGGCAAACTTCTCAGCCACCTCAGGTAGCGTCCAATAAGTGCCAGAGACTACCCTCAATCCGTCCAACTCTCTGACCAACTCCGAACAGATTACGTTCAGAGCAGCAATGTTTCCACCATGACCATTGAGAAGGAAGATTCGTCGAAACCCATGGTGGCGAATGGAGCGACAAAGATTTCTTAACAGCGCATGAAAGGTCTCAAAATCAAGGGTCAGCGTGCCACAAAAATCCATATGATGTTCAGCAAGCCCACACCAAACCGTTGGTGTCACCAATATTGGTTGATGTGTCTGAACTTTCAGCGCAGCCCGCCGCGCCACCTCTGTCGCTAGTAGTGCGTCTACCTTGACCGGGAGATGCGGTCCATGTTGCTCTATCGAACCCACCGGAACAACTACGATGGCATTGGCATCTGCTAGTGATTTCAATTGAGGAGACCGCAACTGCTCCCAATAAATTTGCTCGATCATCACTTATTTCCTCAGCACAATTGAATAAAGATTTTTGAACCCATTAATCATCTTGCTGCATTTTCTAACAAACGCCAATCACTTCGAAAAAATCTGTTTTTTATTGACACAAAATATTTCTCTGGTTATATCTCGCCCACTCACTATCCCTTAGGCTATTTTGGTAAAACCAAATTTTTTGTTTTGTCACTCCACGAATAGCTGGCTGAAAAAGTGTGAATGGTCTCCCAAGAGAGAAATTCATTTCAATGAAAGCCCGATTCACATAGAAAGTGAGCCTTTCGGGGGATGCTGCCCCCCAAGTTTCCATACTCTTTAAAAGGATAAGATCATGATGAAGAAATGGTTGACGATTGCTGCGCTTGCCTTGGTTGGTTGGGCAGCCCCTGCGTCTGCTCAGGATGTTGATGTAGAATTGACCGGGTGGCCCTATCAAGTTGATGTGGTCCGGGAAAACCTTGAACGCTTCACCAGTCAGTCTGGTTTGAGTGCGACTTTCAACCCCTTCCCCAGCAACGAGTACCACACCAAGATGGTTTCGAGCTTTGCCTCGGGAACCAACTTTGACATTGTCTATGTTCGCGATAGCTTCCTCGCAGAGTGGGCTGCTGCTGGCTGGATCGTACCCTTGACTGGCTTACCCGGTGTGGATGAGTACATGGCCGATCTCCCTCAGGGGATCATTGACCAGATGTCCTTTGAAGGTGAAGTCTACGGACTACCCTACTACTCTGGAAACTCCGTGTTTGTCTACAACGATCGTTTGATGAAACAAGCCGGCATTAGTTCACCACCCAAGACTTGGAACGAATTGATGCAGCAAGCCCAGACAATGAAAGACAAAGGGGTCCTGGCAAGTCCCATTGTGATTGGTCTCGCAGCGAACGAAAATTCAATTCTTCGAACACTGGAAATTGTCTCAGCCGGCTTTGGTGGTCGCTTCTTCAATGACAAGTTGGAACCTGTATTCCAGGAGCCCAACAGCGGTGTTCGCAAGGCGCTTGCCTGGATTGCTGATGGCATGAAGAGTGGGTTGATCAATCAGGCCTCCATGAGCCAAGGGGACGGTGAGATCGATCAGTTTGTCCGCTCCGGTACTGCAGCATTCAGTCTTGTTACTGACTACGAGATGAAGGTGCTCAACGACTCTGAGCAATCCAACGAAGCAGGCAACATCAAGAACGCCTTAGTCCCAGGCTCTGCTGATGCCACCAGCGGTACGATTGGTTATGTGCGCCTCTATTCCATCACGTCGGAAGCCGATAAGGAGCAGGCCTGGAAACTGGTTCAGTTCCTTGGAGGTAAGGATGCCACTGGAGTGTACTACGTGCCCAAGCGCTGGGCCTTGGAGTTTGGACTCGGCTTCTCCCCAGCTCCACTCTACAAGGACGACGATGTCCGTAATTCAATCTCTGGCTGGATCAACCCAGACCTGCTCCAGGAGCAAGCCAAGTATGCGATCAACCGAGGTTATCGCTTCGTACCCTATTTCTCTGACTGGGAGATTGAAGCCTGGGCTGGTTTCCAGGAAATCATCAATGGTGGAGACGCCGACCCGATCCTTGAAGAATTGGCGGAGAATTGGAATGAGTTGCAGTCCGAGTACTGATGCACTGCTGCTTCCATTGATCCTATAACAAGAGGAGGGCATTCGTTCAGAATGCCCTTTCTACAATGACCAAGAATTCCTCCTCAGAAATCCCCCAAGGAAGACTGGCGCTGATCTTCAGTGCACCAGCTTTGCTAATCCTTGCGGTGACCGTCCTGGTTCCACTGGCTTACGCCATCTATCTCAGTTTTCATCGCTATAACCTCAAACGAGCCAAGCGACCTTTTGCGGGTTTTCGGAATTACGAAAAAATTCTGACAGATGATAAATTCTGGGATTCCCTGGCAACTAGTTTTATCTTTGCGGCGAGTGCCGTGGCAGTTATCACCGTCGTCGCTTTCTTCCTCGCCTTGCTTCTGAATCAGGATTATCCTGGAAGAGGGATCCTTCGAGCACTGTTACTGATCCCCTGGGCGATACCTGATGTGGTCAATGCTCTTCTCTGGAAGTGGCTGTTGCATCCAGCTTTTGGAGTAATGAACGCTCTATTTCAAATGGGGGGCATCATCGATCAGTATGTTGCTTGGTTGACCACGATGCCCAGCGCAATGATCTGGGTGATCATTGCCTATTCCTGGAAGAACATCCCCCTGGCCACATTGCTTATTCTTGCAGGACTTCAAACGATCCCCAAAACACTGCATGAAGCCGCAGAATTGGAAGGTGCAAATGCCTGGAAACGGACCCAATACATCACACTGCCTTTACTTCGTCCAACACTCACCGTAGTGCTGATCTTTGAAACCATCTTTGCTCTAAAGGTATTCGACATCATTTATGTATTGACTTCAGGAGGCCCGGGCAAGTCCACCACTGTCCTCGGTTGGAGCATCTATATCAACACCTTCAAGAAGCTGGATTTCGGAACGGGCAGCGCGCTGGCCATGATTCTGGGCTTGATCACCCTCTTCATCGCCATCGTCTTCTATGCCTTCCTGGACCGTGGGGAAAAACAGTGAAGCGTAATAACCTCACTCGCTATATTCTCCTTTATCTTGCGTCTGCGCTTTTCCTGCTGGTCTTTATCGGTCCTTTCGTTTGGCTCGTCAGCTCCAGCCTGCAACTCGAACGGCAGCTCGTCAAAGTTCCTCCTGTTTGGTTGCCCGATCCTGTTAGCCTGGCAAGCTACAAGGAGATCTTCATGGGGGCTTTTTTCGATGAAGCAGAGGTTTCCTCATACGGTGTTAGTTCTTCCTACCAGTCACGGATATATCTAGGCTCTTTCCTCAACAGTGGAATCATTGCCCTCAGTGTCTCTTTCTTCAGTGTGGTTTTTGGGGCCTATGCCGCCTACCCCATCGCTCGCCTCAACTTCCGAGGTAGATATACTCTGCTTTTTTCGATCCTGGTCGTACGACTTATCCCTGCCCTCGCTCTGGCGATTCCCATTGTGCTCTTCGCCAAGAAAATGGGGATGAATGACAACCTGCTGACGCTGATCTTCATCAACATGTCTTTCGTCCTGCCGTATTCGATCTGGTTGCTGCAGGCCTACTTCAAAACCATTCCTACTGAATTGGAAGACGCAGCTCGAATGGATGGCTGCAACCGCTTCCAGGTAGCCAACAAGATCATCATTCCCTTGTCGATCCCCGGGATGACTACTGCAGGAATTCTTGCCTTTCTTTTGTCCTGGGGGGAATTCCTCTTTGCTCTACTGATTACAGAGACGGAACAGTCCTACACGAGTACCGTGGTCGCCGCCATGTTTGCCAATGACGTCGATGTCAACTACGTCACCATCATCGCAGCAGGGGTACTGGCCGTGATCCCCCCCGTAATTTTTGCTCTATTTTTCCAGAAGTACATCATCAGTGGCCTGCTCTCCGGAGCTGTTAAAAATTGAAAAAACCACCTAGCAAAACGGCCACTGGCCAAGCTACCGATCTTAGTGTGTGCAGCGATGCTCGAACTGGCCCTTGACGTAAAGCAAGCACTCATCACTGGCCAAGTCCCAATCGCGGTCTACCAAGACAAGCTTGCTCAGTTGAAATTGGGAGAATCTAAGTGAAGAGCAATCGGATCATTCGCTACATACTCCTCTATTTTGCTTCCGCGCTGTTTCTGGCTGTCTTCGTCGGCCCCTTTCTCTGGATGATTGGTGCGAGCTTACAACTAGAAAGACAGTTGATGCAGGTTCCCGCTTCCTTGTGGCCTGATCCTGTGAGTTTTGCCAGCTACAAGGAAATCATTTATGGAGCCCTGTTCGATGAAGCCGTGATTTCAACCGAAGGGTATAGCTCCTCGTACCAAGCTCGCGTCTACCTCGGTTCCTTTGTAAACAGCGGAATCATTGCCCTCAGTGTCTCTTTCTTCAGTGTCGTTTTTGGGGCCTATGCCGCCTACCCCATCGCTCGCCTCAACTTCCGTGGTCGCTACACCCTGCTTTTTTCCATTCTGGTTGTCAGACTTGTGCCAGCCCTATCCCTGGCTATTCCAATTGTGCTCTTCGCCAAGAAAATGGGGATGAATGACAACTTGGTGACTTTGATCTTCATCAACATGTCCTTCGTCCTGCCGTATTCGATTTGGTTGCTGCAGGCTTACTTCAAAACGATTCCCACTGAGTTGGAGGACGCTGCCAGAATGGACGGCTGTAACCGCTTCCAGGTAGCCAACAAGATCATCATCCCTCTCTCCATTCCAGGCCTAACGACAGCAGCCATCCTCGCCTTCTTGCTCTCCTGGGGGGAATTCCTCTTCGCTCTGCTGATCACCGAGACCGAGAAGTCCTACACCAGCACCGTGGTCGCTGGGATGTTCGCCACAGCTCTAGATGTCAGCTATGTCACCATCATCGCTGCTGGAGTACTTGCCGTAATCCCCCCTGTTGTCTTTGCTTTGTTCTTCCAGAAGTACATCATCAGTGGCTTGCTCTCTGGGGCTGTCAAGTGATGTGACCTGCCTTGACCCCCAGGTTCTATCCTAGGCCTAAAACCTCCCCGCTCCCTCATTCTTGTGCCTGCACGACTGGAAATCCTCCAGAAATTCATTTTTTCCGATAAATAAATTTTTTTTATTGTTTTTTGACTCTCTATTGAGGTCTCTCCCTCTTTCGTAGCCACTCCCCTTTTTTCATTTCTACCTCCGATTTTTCCAAAAGTTCAATTATTTACATATATTACATCAATCTTTTGTTCTACATTCTGGGGTGTTCATGCCATGAATTGAAGACTGTCGAATGGGATTTCATTACAAATGCCAGAATACTGTAACGTCTAATATAGGTTTTATTTTTGATTTTACAATAAATTTTCAATGATTATTAATTTTTATTATCAATAAAAACAATAATTTATTAATTTTCATCTATAAAAGATAAATTTTCTTATTGACAGTTATTGCTATTTATTTGTAACATTAAAGCAACACAAACATCGGCGCGGTTCACAAGTGCTATTCGCCACTCTCTAAAGAGGAAACATGAAAGCTCTTCTCATCATCTTCACAAGTCTGATGCTCTTCGGCTGTATCGAAGAAGGAACCATCGTCTACGATCAAGACTACCCAGAAGCTCCTGAGAATATCGGGGGATCCGGCTCAGGAGCAGATCGAGCTCCAGGTGATGGTGCTGGAAGTGCCAGCGGAACCTCTGATGGCTCTGGATCAACCGGAGGCTCCTCAGATGGAAGTGGGGTAGATGGTGGAGCTACGAGTACCGGATCGGATGGCAGTACTACCGGTGGTGATGGTAGTGGTGATGGCTCTACTGGTGGTTCCACAGGCGGAAGCACAAGCGGTGGAACTGGCACAGATGGTGGTGATACCAGCACTGGTTCTTCTGACGGATCCGGAAGCACAGGTGGTTCAACAGATGGTGGCTCAGGTTCCGGTGACACAGGTGGGGATACTGGAAGTAGCTCAACTGGTGGGGATACCAGCACTGGTTCCGATGGTGGGGAAACAGGTAATGGTTCTTCTGACGGATCCGGAAGCACAGGTGGTTCAACAGATGGTGGCTCAGGTGACGGCTCAACGGGAGGCTCTGCAGACGGAAGCGGTAGTGATGGCTCTGGATCAACTGGAAGTACAGGTGGTACTGACGGGGGAACAACTGATGGTGATGGTTCAGGTACAGGCGGAGGTTCCTCAGGTGGTACAACTGACGGTGCCGGAAGCACAGGCGGTGGAACTGGCACAGATGGTGGAGACGTTGCTGGTACTGACGGTGGCGATAGCGGTAGTGGTACTGGTGATGGTTCAGGTACAGGCGGAGGTGATGGAGCAGGTGACGGTGGAGACGGCACGGACGGTGGCACCGAGCTTGATGCCCCGACTGTAACACTTACTGCCAAAGAGCAGAAGATTGTTGTTACCTGGAGCCCAGTAGATAACGCAACGAGCTACAATCTAACTTGGGTTTCATCAGATGGAACTGAGAACATTATTGACGTGTCCGCTCAGCAGGTAGCTGATGGTGCTAATCCAATCGTGTTTGCTCATGCTCCATTGGTAGCAGGACAGAACTATACCTACACTGTAACGGCAGTGGCTGCTGATGGTACAGAAGCAGTCGGCACTCCACTTACTGAATCAGCACTGGCACTTGGTTGTACTCCTTCCACATACGAACCTGAAGGATTAGTTGCTTACTATTCCTTTGAAGGTGACTTGAGCGACTCTGCTGGCTCATATGACCTAACTCCAACCGGTGATTCGATTGCTTATTCAAATGGTTGTGTAAATGGTAAAGCAGGTCACTTTGATGGTGATGGAGGTTACGCTTACAACTTGGACTTCAACGACGAGAATGTTGATGAAGTTGCTGACAACACTTGGAGCATCAGTGTATGGGCAAACGCAGATGAGGACATGAATAAGTTTGCTTCAATTGTTTCAACTACTGACAGACAAGAAGATGATTGGGACAACGGTTTCCAGTTGGATGTAAACAGTGACAGAGAGCTACGCTGGTTCTTCAGCAAGACTGGTAATGATCCTAACCAACTGAACAGTCGTGTAAAGATGACATTGGGTGAGTGGTATCATGTTACTGTTACATACGACAACGGTGTAGGACGATTGTATGTAAACGGCGTAGAGCGCAAGAATGCTACAGGCTTGGACTTGGGCTTCAACAGACTGAAGTTAGGTATTAACAGGTTTGGGCAAGAGCCATGGAAAGGTTTTGTAGATGAGTTGATGGTGTTTGGTGAGACACTGAGCGCTGATGAGGTTATGAGCATTTACAACAACACACTACCAGGCACACCTCAGAACGCCACAGCTACTAACTGGGTTGGTGATACTGTAGTAGTTGGCTGGGAGGCTGTAGAAGGTATTAATGAGTATAATGTTTACTACTCAACTGGTGGAACTGTTAATGAAAACTCACCATATATTACTGTAACAGGTGGAACTGTTGTTAACTTTGACAATCTTACAAAAGGACAAGACTATACATATGCAGTAGTAGGTGTAAGTCCACTTGGTGTAGGCGAACTTTCAGTTCCTACTACAATTACTGTTGATGGTATGTTGTTAGCTGACGAGCCAGCTTTTGAGACAACTGTTGATAATACTATTAACGGCACTGCTCGTAAGGCTGAAGCAATTGAGTTCAGTCCTGATGGATCCAAAATGTACTTGATTATTGCCACTTGGACTGGGGAAGGTAGTTTTGTACAATATGATTTAGCTACTACTTGGGATCCAAGAACAGCTACACGAACAGAACGATTCCAATTCTGTAACGCTTCACTCAATTTTGGGAATACTTGTTTCACCAATAACCTCAAATTTATCGCTGATGGCAGAAAGTTGATTGGATTGAATGATGCCAGTTACAACGGTATTCAGAGTAGTATTAGAGTATGGGACTTGGATGTCGCATATGATATTAGTACTCTTAATTCAGAAGTAGATTATACTCTTGAAACTTATGATAATACTAGAGTTACACATCCAGCTGCGTTTGCATTCAATCCAGAAGGCACAAGGATGATTGTTGGTGGATATACAAGAATGGGCGACATTGGAATTAGTCAAGAGTGGGAATTAGCTGGTTCATATGATTTCTCAACAATGACTAAACTTGCTGAAACAGACGGAAGGTACTTTCGTCAGGGTACTTCAGCAGACACTCATCAAGAAATTATTTGGAAGGCTGACGGAACTAAGTTCATTATACTACAAGACGAGGGCTCCGTTCGTACTTATAATGTGAGTGTACCATTTGAGCTTTCATCATCAGTTTATGGTACTGAATCAGCATTAACATTAGATAAGGAGGTAATTAAGTTTCCTTACCAAAGCGTAAGAGCAATTCATTTCAGTCCAGCACAAGACAGACTGTATTATGTTAAAGATGAAGCAGATGGTACTGTAACAATTGGTTCAATGCCATTCAGCTGGTAATCCAACCTAATACTTAACATTAACAGGGAAGCGTGAAATACCGCTTCCCTTTTTTTGTGTCCTCCGCTTGCTTCTAACATATCCTCTTCCGCTGCTCTCATTATAAAATTTCTTCCGCTGCGTTGCTTTTCACTGAAAATTCTCTACTGCGCTACTTTCTCCATCAATCAGGTCTTCGGCTTCTCCATCAGGGAGAAGGTGGCCGACAGGCCAGATGAGGGGCTTCGAAAGCCTTCCCATCAATGCATGATTTCTCTGGCTTCCTGCTCGCATTTGGTGTCAAACTCAAGCACATCATCATTGGATTGTTGATCGATCCTTGCGTTTTGCCTCCTCATGAAGTTTGAGAATTCATGAATTTAGCTCCTGAAGCCCAACTTTACCTGCAATTACGTGCTTCCCTGAATCTGCCTGACCTAACGACCCTGGCCCCTCCAGAGGCTCGAAGAATCTCAGAAGAAACCAGTCGCCGATGGCAGCTCAGCGAACCTCAACCTGTTGGCTCTGTGGAGCAGCGGCACTGTGAGGGCCCAAATGGTTCAATTCCCCTGCGGATCTATCGCCCCACAGTTGCAACAGCTACCGGGTTGCCGGTGATGATCTTTTTTCATGGAGGTGGATGGGTTTTGGGGAGTCTGGATGGAGTGGATGGTTTCTGCCGAGCACTTTGCCAGGAAGCCCAATTGCTGGTGGTCTCGGTAGACTACCGGCTAGCCCCTGAACATTCCTTTCCAGCTGGACTGGACGACTGCTGGACAGCGACCCAATGGATTGCAGAAAACGCGGACTCGCTTGGAGGAGATTCGCACAAACTGTTAGTTGGAGGAGACAGCGCTGGGGGGAATCTAGCGGCAGCGGTGGCCCTCCGAGTCAAAGATCAGGCTCTGTTCAAATTGGCAGGGCAGGTCCTGATCTATCCAGTGACCGATCTCACCCAAAGTCTACCCTCCTACGAATCCTTTGCTGAGGGCTACCTGCTCACTCGGGCATCCATGCGTTGGTTCATTCAGCAGTATCTGCCAACCGCCGTAGATCCCAAACACCCCGAGGCTTCCGTACTCTTTGCTGATTCCCTAACTGGTCTGCCTCCTACCATACTGTTGGTGGCCGGATTTGATCCGTTACGGGATGAGGGGCTGGCCTATGCCCAACGCTTACGCGACGCAAAGATTCCTGTGGTGGAGCGAAACTGGGAGGGAATGGTGCATGGTTTCATCAACCAGCGCGACCTGTTGCCCCAGGCCAGAGAGGCCTCTCAGTAGATTGCCCAGGAAGTGAATCGCCTGCTGTCGAAAGGACCGAATCAGCGTTCGAAGATCCGTACAGGGGTTCTCCCCTTGACCAAGGCGCAGGGCAGCTTTGAAATTCGTGAAATGGAACTTGAGGACCTGCATCGGGTCTATGCCCTGGGCGAACAACTCTACACGGCAGAAGATTGGCCCAATCTCTATCGTACTTGGGACGAAACCGACTTTATCAACAATTTCAACACAGATGGAGAATTCTGCTGGGTGGCAGAGACAGAGGCCGGGGAGATCATCGGCTTTGCCTTGGGAGCGATGTTGGAGAAACGAAGAAGCGCCTGGGTCTATGGCTGGGTGGACTGGCTGGGGGTTCATGCAGCTTGGCAGGGCAAGGGGGTCGGCAAACGCCTGCTCGATAAACTGACCGATTTGTTCATTGAAGAGGGAGCTCGGATGATCCTGATTGATACCGAAGCCAATAACGAGAAGGCCCTGCGTTTCTTCAAGAAAGAGGGATTTGGTAATCCCAATGAGCACGTCTATCTTTCACGGAATCTCACCCGTGATCCCGAATACCTCAAGCGCAAGCGGCGCACCTCCGCTCCCGGCAAATCCAGAACTCCAAACAACAGCCGTCCCAAGCCTCAACGACCTTGAATTCTATATTTTGGATTTCCCTCATCTGACTTTCAGCCAGATTGTCTCAAATGAAGATGGAAAAACTTGATTGAACGATTATCCGGAAACTCTCGCCCCACTGGGCAACAGTTCTTGAAGTCTCATTGAATCCAATTTTATTTGTAAATGGGCGTGGGATATGAGACTTAGGCTGAGTGAGTATTGATCTTGCTCCAATTTTTGAGGCACCCCCAACCCATCCTGTTTCATCCAGTCCCTTCATGCAGCATCGTCGAGTTCCAGTCCACTCCCTGGGCATCAGCCAGATTGTCAGCTTTGGCCTGTTGTTCTACGCATTTGCCCAACTCAAAGCGCCGTTGGCTCAAAGTGCAGGTGTGAGCGAAACCACGATCCTGGCTGCGGTCAGTGGAGCTTTGGTGATTCAAGGAATGCTGGCGTTGGTGATCGGCCGGTGGATTGATCGCTTTGGGGGCTTGCGCATCATGCAGGGAGGCTTCCTCATCGGAGCGCTGGGTCTCGGGCTACTCAGTCTCTATCCTTCATTCGTCTGGATTTGTGCCTGTCTTGGGTTGATTGGCGTTTCCTATGCGATGTGCACCTACGAGGTGGCCTTTGGTTCAGCCGTGCAGCTCGATGAGCCCAAAGCCCGTCGCCATATTTCAATCATCACTTTCTACGGCGGAGTAGCATCCACGGTCACTTGGTTGAGTGTTGCCCCGATGCTTGAGTTTTTTGGTCTCCAGCTGACCTGTTTCGGCTTGGCGTTTTTGATGCTGATGGGAGCATGGCGATTTTGGGTGCTGGGTCGGCATTATCAACAAGAAGCGCCTCATTCCTCGCTAGCCCTTGAGCCCTTCCGCTGGTCGATTTTGACCCAGACCGAAAAGTGGGCTTTAGTGACAATGGGGTCGATCAGCACCTTGGGTTATCTGACCTTCACGGCTACCAGCATGTTCTGGATCAATCTCTTTTCTGAGAAATTTGCTGATCCTGCGCTAGCGGTGGTCTTGGCTAGTTTATATGGTCCCTTTCAGGTGGTGGGACGATGGATCGAGATGAAGTTTGGACATCGTTTTGATGCACGGCTCTCTGGAGTGGGGGCGACCTTACTGATGCCCCTGGCGTTGACGATGATTCAAAGTGATGCGGTCGAGGTGGCGGTCTTGGCAATGATTCTGTTCGGGATGGGACAAGGAGTATTGACAGTGACATATGGTTTTGTGACGAATCTTTACTTTCGGGCTGCGGTTTACGGTCGTGCCAAGGGAATGATGATTGCGCCCCGAGCGGTGATCGCGTCGCTTGGGCCGAGTCTTGGAGGGTTGCTCTATGCGCAGGGATCAGATCAGTTCCTCTATGTGATGACCGGCCTGATGGTGGGAGCCATGCTGCTGATGGCCAGTCTGTTGCGTCTGCCACCTACCAATGAAATTCATCTCCAGCCAAGCAATTCTTGAATTCCTGATTGAATACATTGTGACAATCGGTCAAGCTGATTGCAAAAATGAAAACTAACGCTCACCTTGTGAGAAGCTTTCTGATCCAATTATTATGAAAACTTCAAAGCTCTAGTAGATAAGGAGTGAGGTTTGAAGAATTTATTGATTGAAAAGGAGAAAAACATGTCTCTCGGTCATGGACGCCACTACTTATCCATTCCTGGTCCCTCAGTGATGCCGGATCGTGTGCTGCAGGCGATGCACCAGGCTGCCCCAAATATCTATGAAGGCGCGCTCTATGAGACCGTAGAAGGCATGTTGCCCGATCTGCGACGAGTGGCCCGGACTAATGGGGAGGTCGCTTTCTATATTGCTAACGGACATGGGGTTTGGGAGGCAGCCCTGACCAATGCCCTCTCTCGGGGAGATCGGATCCTGGCGCTGAATACCGGTCGCTTTGTGGCGCTCTGGGCGGACATGGCGCAGAAGCTGGGAGTGGAGGTGGATCTGATAGACTTTGGTAAGGCATCACCGGTCGCTTTAGATCAGGTGGAAGCGAAGCTGAAAGCAGACTCGCAACATCGCTATCGGGCCATTCTCGTAGCCCAAACTGATACGGCGAGCTCGGTGCGGAATGACATCGCAGCCCTTGGAGCCCTGGTCAAGTCCACCGGTCATCCTGCACTGCTGATGGTGGACTGCATGGCTAGCCTTGCCTGTGATGTCTTCGAGATGGATGCCTGGGGTGTCGACGTGATGATGGCAGGAAGCCAAAAGGGCTTGATGACTCCACCAGGGTTGGCCTTTCTCTATCTGAATGAGCGAGGAATGGCAGCTCGGGAACGGGCTGACCTCGTGACGCCCTACTGGGACGTGCGTCCACGCGTCAAGCCGGATGTCTTCTATGAATATTTCTTTGGTACTGCACCGACTCATCATCTGTTTGGTCTGCGAGAGGCGCTGACGATGCTGTTGGAGGAAGAGGGATTGGAGCAGGTTTGGGCTCGACACGCCAAGCTCAGCCAAGCCGTCTGGGCGGCCTTTGAGGCCTGGAGCGTAGGCAGTTCGATAAAGCTGAACATCCAGGACCGACGATACCGCTCTCACTCGGTCACCTCGATCTCGATGAAAGCCCCCTATGGCACGGAACTCCGCAAATGGACGGAACACCGCGCAGGGGTCACTCTCGGATTGGGGATTGGCATGGCAGAACCGGATGATCCGGCTCGACACGGATTCTTCCGAGTGGCACACATGGGACACGTCAATGCCCACATGACACTAGGAATGCTGGGAGTTCTGGATGCAGGCTTCAAGGCTTTGAAGGTTCCCCACGGTGATGGTGCCCTGGAAGCGGCGAGTCGAATTCTCAGTGAAGCTTAAATGGAAAACGAATCCTGGCCCATACCAGGAAAGCTTAACAAAAAATTGGCCAGGTGATTTGCCTTCTCCCTGAGGGCATAAGTATCTATACAACTCTGAGTCAAACGATTTGAAAGGAAGAGGATGCTAAAAAAAACTCACCAACTTAGATGCACGTCTTTGTCGTCGCTATGAGCAGTTGGTCACCGAGAGCCTGAATGCGAGCGAAGCCCTCAGCGCGGGCCTCAAGGCCGTCCCGAACAAAGTCAGTAGTTTCGCAAGCACGCAGGCGGCTTGGCGGTTTTATAAAAATGAAGCCCTCACGCTGAGCAAACTGTAAGAACCCCTGACGGCAGCGGCGCACGCTGGGATCCAGCAACAGTGCGGTGAATATGCCTTATGCGTCCATGGTTGGTCGAAACTACGTTATCGACATCGCAACAAGCCCGATATTTATCCAAGGACACATTCCGACGATCTGGGCTACGAGTTACAAACCAGCTTGATCCTCAGCGATCAAACGGGAAATCCGATCACACCGGTGGTCTAAATTCTCGTCAGCGCAGACGGGAGTTACTCGACCTATGCTGACGATGGCCTGTAAGGCCGTCGCAGACAAGCTCGAATATCGTCAGGCGCACCCAGTGACCGACGAGGAACAAAAACGTCGGCTATGGATTGCCGAAGCCGAGGTGACCCTTCGTCGGCCAGCCAAACCCTATTCAAAGAACGGCAAAAGAACGCCCGTTCCGGGGCCCCCCGTGATGGCTCGCCTGGTGGTATCTCGCATCTTGTCCAACCTCGGAGAGGCCGAATGGTTGTTGCTGAGCAATGTAAAAGACATCGATGCCTCGACGATTGCGCTTTGGTATTACTGGCGCTGGAAAATCGAGACGTTCTTCAAACTCATGAAATCGGCTGGTCACCAACTGGAAGCGTGGCAACAGGAATCGGCCCTAGCGATTGCCAAACGCTGATTGGTTGCCAGCATGGCTTGTGTGACCGTCTGGGCCATTGCTGCCGACGAAAGCCAGGATGTTGCCGAACTCAGAGGGTTTTTGGTCAAACTTAGTGGACGACAAATGCGACATCAGCAGACCGTCACCCATCCGGCTTTATTGGCCGGACTCTGGGTGTTCCTCTCCCTGTTCGAACTCATGCAGAGTTATTCTCCACACGAACTAGAGCGTTTTCGAAAAATCGCTCAAAACCTCTGCTCCAAGGATGTGTAGATACTCATGCCTCAGGGAGAAGGCAACATGCAATGGCTGGGATCAAGGGCAAGTCGCACCATCATTGAGGGGACCATCGTTTTTGAAGAGATCGCAGACATCCGTGCTGTCCAACGCTCGCTTGTAGATCTTGAACTCATCAATGTAGCCTTTCCAGTTGTTCTGGCTGACTCGGTTGATGCCAATCTTCAGCTTTAAGAAGCCTGTCTTGAAATTCGTCTCATTGTCCGCTTGCACTCCATTCACATAGAAAGTTCCTGTCCCATTATCCACACCATTCTGCTCTTTCGTGAAGACCACGTGATACCAAGTGTTGTCCAGAATGGTTGGGCCTTCTAGCTTGATATCAGTGTTTTGTGCGTACATGCCAATCTTGTTGGGATTAGGAGAAGAACTTATCTGGGAAATCTGAAATGCTCCTGCGTTTTTCCCGGCCTGATCACCTGTACTCATGATAGAACTGAAGTTACTCATGTCCTGATCAGGATAAATCCAAACTGCGATTGTAAAGTTGCCTGTATTGGAAAGTTCGGTGATGTTCGAGTCGTTCACATCATTGGCAAAGGCATAGCCCTCTGCGGCATCAAAATATGCTGCCGTGTTGCCAGTGAAGCGTGATCCAGCAACTACAATCTCAGAACCAACTGCTGTCAAGTTATAGGCACCACCTGTGTTGGGAGACTTGTTCGCCAGATATCCACTACCACCTGAATCAAAGTCATAATAGACCACTAGATCTGCATCATTGTCTGTCCCCAACGTTTCAGTGGTAAAATCAGTCACTGAGCTTGCCTGCCTTGAATTACTTCTAGCAGTTTCGGCGTGTTCGTAGCCGACCTTGCCCGCAACAATCGTGTAGTGGTAGGGATTACCTGATGACAGACCCGCATGAACATAGCTCGTCACATTGCCAACACTGATCACCCCGTCGTAGGTGTTGTTGTCATTGACATCAAAGCCATCATAGTTGTTGGTTGCATCCTTCTTCCAGAAAATCCGGTAGTAGTCTGCTCGCGTCACTGCATTCCACGACAGAGATACTTGTTGAAGAGCACCTGTGGCGCCTGTCAGATTTGGTTGGCTCAGCGGGTACGGTGGGTCCTGATCTGTGATGTTGACCGTTACAGTCTTTGTCATGCCATGGTAGCCCCCATCCGAGGAACTGGCAGTCAGTGTCAAAGTCTCTGTCGTGCCAACATCGGTTGTATTATCTTGAAGACCGCCAAAGACATAAACGGTTTGGGCCGTGTTCCAGTCACTTGTCGTGAAGGTCAGGGTACTGGGTGCGAAGATGAATTCGTCTGAACCTGATTGCCTTCGTTTTGGAAACTGATCCTGATCTTGCTGCCGAATTCGGTCATTGGTTCCGCACCTTTGACGCAATTTCCATTGGCATTTTTACGGTTGAATTGGCTGCTCGACTCTATGCTTGTCCATCAGAACAGCGATTTTCCGGCAAGTTTGGAAGGTTACGCTACCTATTCTCTCTGCATGGATTGGTCGATTTATTGGCAATTCTGCCTTTCTATCTGCAATTGATCTTTAGCTTCTTTGCCTTCGAGGCTCGTTTCTTGAGAATCCTCAGGGTCCTGCGATTTTTGAAAGGCTTCCACTACTCACGGTCTCTACAAAGGTTGACCAAGATTTTTGCTGGCAAATCAGAAGAGTTGCTCTCTTCGCTGATCGTGATGCTCTCCCTGCTCTTTGTCACCTCAACCCTGATGTACTATGCAGAGCACAAAGCACAACCCGATAAATTTGGTAGCATCGTCGAGTCCATTTGGTGGGCAGTCGCTACACTGACCACTGTGGGTTATGGGGATGTGACTCCGATTACTACTCTGGGTCGCTTCCTAGGAGCCACTTCAGCCATCATTGGGATTGGTCTGTTTGCGATTCCTACTGGAATTCTGGCTGCAGGCTTTGCAGAGTCACATGAACCTGTCGAATCTACCAAAACCTCAGAGAAGACCTCCCAGAAAATCTGTGGACACTGTGGACAAACACTAGATTGAAATAGATCGCCAACAATCAGTAGAGGAATTGACGATGGATGAAGAAGTCAAAAAGCGGCAGCAACTGATCTGGAGAATCCTGGAAAACCATGAGACCCCCGTTGGCAAGTGGGTGGATCGGCTGGTAATTGTCCTGATCGGACTAGACCTGCTGATCTACGTACTGGAAACGGACAGTGAGTTTGAAGCAGAATACGGGGACACCTTCTTCTGGTTTGATGCCTTTTCCGTCACTATTTTTACCTTAGAATTTTTGCTTCGACTCTACGCCTGCCCTGCAGTTACAAAGTTTGCTAGTCAGCATGGGCGCATCCGCTACCTACTGACCCCCTATGCCTTGATGGACTTCTTGGCAATTCTACCTTTTTTTCTGCACGGCATTGCCGATATACGGTTTTTACGAATACTTCGCTTGCTTCGCATCTATCGGCGATTTCATTACGCCAGGGCCTTTGATGATCTCAAGCGAACACTCAGAGAAAAATTACTGGAAATCATTAAGTCACTGATTGTGATGATTTGCCTGCTCTTTGTCGTATCCAGCATGATGTACTATGCAGAACGTCATGAAAATCCAGATGCGTTTGGAAGCATTCTCAGAGTTATGTCTTGGGCTGTCAGCACGCCATTTACAGCAGGATTTGGTGGAGCTACCCCAACGAGTTTCCTTGGACAATTGTTGGGCTCTCTCGTAGCACTTCTCGGTATCGGTGTCTTTGCGGTACCCTCGGGAATCATTGCCTCTGCTTACTTCGAAACAAGAAGAAATTTACCTGAGCCTACTTTGAGTGCAAAAGAATCGAAGGAGGAACCCAAAGAGAACGAGGAAACCAAACCCGCTACCAGCTCTCCCAAGAGTCCATAGCCCTTTAGCAGATCTCCACAATTTCAAAAGCTAGCAGATCTTTAGCTTAAATCCGTAAATAAACTTTTTCACTTTTATGATTTTTTTGGTTGACAAAACCGGTTTTGGAAGTCACTTTTCACGAAACCGGTTTCGGCAACTCAATTAGCGATTATGAAAGTCACCATTCAAGATCTTGCAGATCATTTAGGGATTTCTAAAGGGACGGTTTCCCGAGCACTACGGGGCTACGCTGATGTTTCTGCCTCGACGGTAGCGCGAGTTCAGCAAGCTGCAAAGAAATTAGGCTATCAACCCTCCGCGGTAGCCCAGGGAATCAAAACGGGTTTGGCTCGCTCAGTTGGCTTGATCCTGCTGCCAAAATCTCGGGCTGCGAGTCGTCCATTCTTAATGCAGTTCATCAATGGGATCTCCACTTCGATTGCCAAGCAGGGCTATACATTGACGGTGGCAACTGCACAATCTGATGCAGAAATGGTTGAGCTTCATCGTGATCTGTTTGTTCAACGTAAGGTCGATGGCTTCATCCTGCCTAGAACGATGCATGACGATCCACGCATTCAGATCCTTGATCAATTGAAGGCTCCTCTAGTGCTTTATGGACAAACAGAGAACCTAACCCAGTACTCCTGGTTTGATATCAATCAGGTCGAGTGCTTCCGCAGAGCAACAGCCCGCTTATTGGCTTTTGGGCACCGACACTTAGCATTTCTGGGAGGGGATGCTCCGCTATTTTATAACAGCCTCCGTAGAAAGGGTGTGGAACTCGGCATCCAGGAATTCGAACGAGAGGAAGTTCAACTGCAAATTTTTGAGAACATCACCACGGTGCCAGATGGGTTGGAGTGCACGATAAGATTGCTGAAATCCCCACAACCTCCAACGGGTTTCCTTTGTGCCTTGGACCTCTCTGCACTTGGGGTAATTCGGGCTATCAAACAATTAGAGTTGATCCCTGGTGAGCATGTTTCCGTGATCGGATACGAAGGAATTCCAGAGGGAGACTTCAGCGAACCGGGTTTGACCACTTTTGAAGTGGATCAATATGAGGCCGGCTTCCAATGTGGAGTCAAATTGATGCAGTTAATCCACGAAAAAGGGGCCAAGGTTTCTGGAACGCTGACCATGGCGGTGTTGCTGGAGCGGGGCTCTGATGGGCCAGTCCGTTTCAACTCCACTGAATTGGCGACTTTCATCCGTAATCGTAAACGGCTGCTGTCATCTCAGGAGAAACTTCACAGAATGACTGAAAAATCGTTGAGAAACTGACAAGTGGCTAATGATGTCTTAGAGCCATTGGGCTCTAATTCTCTGTTCGTGCTTCGTTGACCAAGCAACGAACAATCGTGCTCTCCGTAATCATTCAGGAGTATAGCGGAGAGATCTCTGACTGGGTCTAAGTTGACCCTAAACACCTCTTGAGAGAGTAACATGATGAAAACATGGATTCGCAGAGGGAGCCAAAGTGCCCTGGCAATTTTGGCAGGAACCTTCCTACTCAGTGGAGAAGCCTTCGCTCAGAGCCTGCGCTTTTGGACCACTGAAGAACAACCAGATCGACTAGCCAAGCAAGAGCAAATGGCAGCTGATTTCAAAAGTCAAACAGGGGTGAGCGTTGAGGTAATTCCCATCTCAGAAAAAGATTTAGGGACCCGAGCGACTGCTGCTTTTGCCGCTGGTGATCTGCCAGATGTGATCTATCACCCTCTTCAATATGCTTTGCCTTGGGCGGAGTCTGGGTTGTTAGATACAGAAGCTGCAACTGAGGTCATTTATGGTCTTCGCGCTAGTACCTTCTCTCCGGGTGCCTTGGACATGGCCGCAATTCGTGGTGGTTATGCCGCTGTACCTGTTGATGGCTGGACACAGCTGGTGGTCTACCGTAAAGATCTCTTCGAAGCCCATGGTCTGAATCCACCAAACAGCTATGCCAACATCGAGGCAGCACTTGAGAAACTGCACAACCCACCTTCGATGTATGGCTTTGTGGCGCCAAACAAGATTGACGAAGCCTTCATGAGCCAGGTGTTGGAGCATGTCTTCTTATCTAATGGAGTGAGTCCTGTGAACCAACAAGGACTACAGGAACTTGATGAGAAGGCCACCGTCGAGGTCTTGAATTTCTACAAAAAAATTCAGGATGCCTCTCCTGAAGGAGAATTGTACTGGCAGCAGTCCAGGGCAATGTATTTCGCAGGCGAAGCGGCCATGATCATTTGGTCTCCCTTCATTCTTGACGAGTTGGCTGGACTGCGCGACAGCGCTCCGCCTACCATCAACAGTGACCCAACCAGTAAGGAACTTGCCTCCAAGACGGGTGTGATCACTACTCTAGCTGGTCCGTCCAATCCTGATGGTGCTGCCTGGGCGGATATTCGATACTTCGGCATCACTGCAGACGCTGACACTGACAATGCAATGGACTTTGTACGATTCAGCATGACAGACGGCTATGTGCAGACGCTGAGCATCGCCCCAGAAGGGAAGTTTCCTGTTCGCCGTGGTGATTCCAAGAATCCAGGACTTTACTTGGATGCCTGGTCCAAACTACCTGTGGGAGTTGACCGCAAGGCACCGCTGGCTGATCTCTATCCAGCAGAAGTCATCTCTTCGATTGCAGCCGGTCTGGAAACTGCCAACCGCTGGGGCGTTCGTGAGGGACAGTTGGCTTTGGCTTCACGAATCGTCAACGCCAAGGTGCTCAACCGCTTGGTACGAGAGTTCATTGACGGAGAGCGCAGTGCCACAGCAACTGTCCAGCTCATGAACCAGGAATTGGCTCAGATTAACTGACCAATCGAGAAATGACCCTGTGTCAGTACTGAGTAAATCCAAGCTCGGGCCTCTGGCCCGAAGGGAGCAACGCCTCGCCTTGGGGTTGTTGCTCCCTACTGTTCTTATTGTTTTTGCGATTGTTCTCTTCCCACTGCTGGCTACGTTCTGGATCAGCTTCAAGCCTGTTACCCTCGCAGATCTTCGCCCCCCAGAAATCTTTGTCCGAGAGCGCACTCGGAGCCTAAAAGACATTCAGGCTGCCGGAGAGACCTTTCGCTTGGAATATCGCTTAAGAAATTCCTCCCAAACAGAATGGGTGCGTAAGGTGGTCCTGAAAGATAACCTGCCCAAGGGACTTCTGATCGCAGAATTAGACAACCGCTGCCAATTGGCTGGACGTGCGCTACACTGTGAGTTGGGTGACTGGGAACCAGCACAAAATGAAAAATTGCGCTTAGAAGCTCAGATCACAGCGGACTGGCTTGCCGAGAGAGAAGATCCTCGTAAGACTCCACCGACCATTACCGGCGAGAGTTCAAACAAGTTGCTCAGCAGTAACTTTACGCTTGAAAACTTTATGGACGTCTTCGCGATGCGTGAGTTTGAAGCCATCTTGCTGGTGACTTTCGCCTATACGGTCCTGGGAACACTGGGAGCAATTGTTGTGGGTCTGTTTGCGGCTCAATTGCTCAACCTCTCTTTCCCTGGGCGCATGATCTTTCGGGGACTCTTTCTCTTTCCCTACGTAGCACCCGTGATTGCTATGGCCTTCACCTGGCTGGTGCTGCTGGATCCCAATTCAGGAGCCTTGAATGCCTTACTCCTTCAAATGGGCGCCATAGAGACTCCGATCAATTTCTTTGGGATTCGCTGGACCGAAGTGGAGCTTTTTGGGTTGAATCTACCCATTCCCCTAGCCTTGTTGATGGTCATCGCCTTCGAAGTTTGGCGCTATTTCCCTCTTTCTTTTCTTTTCATTCTAGCTCGGATGCAATCCGTCTCACAGGATATGTTTGAAGCTGCAGAAATGGATGGAGCAACCCCCTTTCAAAAGTTTTGGGAACTCTGGCTACCTCAGTTAGCCGGAATCCTGGCGGTCTTATTTTTGTTGCGCTTCATTTGGACCTTCAACAAATTTGACGACATCTTTCTCTTGACCGGGGGAGCAGCTGGTACACGCACTCTGACCGTCAGTGTTTATGAACAGGCTTTTGCGATCAACAATCTCGGTGCTGGATGCGCGGTGGCAGTCGTGATTTCATTTTTGTTAGGCCTGTTTGCTTTGGCTTATTTTCGTAGTTTGCCTGCGGAGGAGGGCCTGTGACTGCTCGTCAGTGGCAGACGCTGCTGTTCACAAGTCTGGGACTTGGGGTCATCTGGGCTTTCTTGATTTTTGCGCTCCTGGCCGCAGGGCTCTCGCTGTTTGAAGGAACAGGGCTAGTACCTAGCAGTGCTCAGATCACCATTTGCGGTTTGGTTGCTGGGATATGGGGCCTGATTCCCATAGAACGTAGAACTCGCGGTTTGATTGGAGGCTTCATACTTGGCATCTCTCTGCTCTTCCACTTGCTCGCTACTGATACCCCATTTCAAAATTCGGAAGCAAATCCGCTGCTGCAAAGTCTGGGAGCTCTGCTGGGATCTTTACTGTTGGTGATGGTGCTGGTCTTCAGTTTTCGTACATTGGGTCCGGGTGTTCTCAATCGACGACGCTGGGAGCTATGCATCCTCTCCAGCCTTCAGGTATTTGGCTTTCTCTTCTTTACAGTGCTTGTAGTGCTGCCATTCTATGTGATGCTGATGACCAGCCTGAAGTCACAGCAAGCGCTCTTGATGAATCCACTGGATTTGATGCCTAACTGGAGACAGGACGGCTGGGCAATCTTCCGTTCCTACGTTGAATTGTTCAGAGATTTCAATTTTGGCCGCTACATTGGGGTTTCTGCGATTGTCTCACTGGCTACGGTTGCACTGACGCTGCTGTTTGCCATACCGGGGGCCTACGCTGTGGCCCGGCTACGCTTCCAAGGGCGCAAGGTGCTCTCCCGCTCCATTCTGCTGATTTATTTGGTCCCAGCCATTGTCTTGGTGATCCCGCTCTACGTGATTTTTTCTCAATTGGGCCTACGAAACAGCTTACTGGGGCTATTGATCGTTTACCCTGCGACCACGCTACCTGTAGCGTTATACATGCTGCAGGGCTACTTTCGTGGCATTCCGCCAGAGTTGGAAGAAGCAGCCTTGATGGACGGTTGTTCGCGCATGGTCGCTATCCGACAGGTAACCATGCCCCTGAGCATACCGGCACTAGCTTCAGTAGGGTTATACGTGTTCATGATTGCCTGGAATGAATTTCTGTTTGCGTTCATGTTTTTAGATGATCCGAGCATCTTCACGCTCCCTCGAGGAGTTGTTTCGTTGAATTCTTCAGAAGTTCCCCGACAGCACCTGATGGCTGGAGCCGTGATCTCCACCGTGCCTATTTTGATTCTTTTCCTCTGGGCCGAACGCTTTCTGGTCAAGGGTTTGACAGCTGGTAGTGTGAAGGGTTGAGGTTAATGAAAAAGTTCCAAATGACTTTCTTGAATCGTTTTTCTTGAGGCTTTATGGCAGGCATTGTGTTGCGTGATGTACACAAAAGTTTTGGGGAAGTTGAGGTCATAAGAGGAGTCGATCTTGAAATCGAAGACCGTGAATTCGTTGTCTTCGTTGGACCTTCTGGATGCGGCAAGTCTACCATGCTCCGCTTGATCGGGGGCCTCGAAGAAGTGACAGAAGGACAGATCATCATTGGAGATCAAGACGTCACCGGATTGCCCCCTGCAGAACGAAGCCTCTCAATGGTTTTTCAATCCTATGCCCTCTACCCTCACAAGACAGTGCGTGACAACATGGGCTTCCCTCTGAAAATGGCTGGGGAGCCAAAGGAACAAGTGGCTGCTGCTGTCAAGGAAGCCGCCAATGTATTGCAGCTGGGACCCCTGCTTGATCGTCTACCCAAGGAGCTCTCGGGTGGTCAACGTCAGCGTGTTGCTATCGGACGGTCGATTGTACGGGCTCCCCTGGCTTTCCTTTTTGATGAACCTCTTTCCAACTTGGACGCGGCTCTGCGGGTACAGATGCGCGTAGAGATTGCTCGTCTACACCGACGTCTACGCAGCACGATGGTCTATGTCACTCATGACCAGGTGGAAGCGATGACCTTGGCCCACCGGATAGTGGTTTTCTCAGAGGGGCAAATCGAACAAATTGGACCCCCATTGGAGCTCTATGAGAACCCTGCAAACCTTTTTGTGGCGACCTTCATTGGTTCTCCAATGATGAACATTCTCAGCGGAAAAGGATTCGGTGAAGGGCAGTTTCGCCTGGAAGACGGCTCTGAGTTGAAGAGCGATCGAACTCTGACAGGAGCAGCAGAAAGTGCTGTCCAAATGGGTATTCGACCAGAACACATCGAACTGGATTCTGAAGGGCCAGTGCACGGAAAAATCGCTGTGGTGGAACGTCTTGGGGCAGACAGTTTTCTGCATGTGGATCTGGAAGCAGGAACCACTGTCCTGGTGCGCCAGAATGGCAACTCTTTCTTAGAAGAAGAAACCAAGGTCCGCATGCGATTTCTTCCTGAATATGTTCATCTCTTCAATCCAGAGGGGAAAGCGCTAACCAAAAACACTTGATCCCTTTGTAAATTCTCCGATTGTTGTCTACTCTTCCAGCAACCATAGTTTGAAAGTTCGCCAGAACTAGTTAGCCCTTCCCCCAGACTAACTTCCCTAAGGTTGTGCGATTGAATCCCATCTTTGACGTCATCTTCCCGGTTTTCGCGATCATTGGTATGGGCTATGGTGCATCCAAGCTCAACTGGGTCAAGGAATCTACCGTGGATGGTCTGAGTGATTTCACCTACCACTTTGCGGTTCCGGTGATGTTGGTGCAGACGATCTCCCGCTCCTCATTGCCTGACCAAGTACCTTGGGCCTTTCTGTTCTCCTACTATGGAGCCTCGTTTAGCGTAATGACACTGGGCTTTCTAAGCTGTCGGACTTTGCTACGACGAGATTTTAGAGACAGCGCAATGCACGGCTTCACAAGCACGTTTCCAAACACAGTTTTGCTCGGCATCCCAGTAGTCTTAATGGCGTTTGGTGAAGAGGCAACCGTGCCCTTGTTCCTGATCATCAGTCTGCATTCGACGTTACTCCTGCCGGTGATCACGACTTTGATGGAAATTGCCAAGGGGCGCAATGCCTCGCTCTCCAAAGTTACCCGAAATGCCCTGCGGGGTATTGCCACCAACCCAATCATCCTGAGCCTGGTCTCCGGAATTCTGATGAATCTGTTCAACCTCCAATTACCGGAGCCACTGGATCCTGTCGCCGAATTAATGGGGGATGCAGTTACTCCATGCTCGCTGTTTGCTTTGGGGGCGACACTGACTCGGTTTCAGATAGCTGGACGCTGGAAGGACATGGGGATGGTGGTGTTGGCAAAACTACTCCTGCAACCAATGATTGTTGCTTTCCTAGCACTAGTAGTTTTTCAGTTGGAGTACGGACTCTGGGTGCATGTGGCGATTCTGATTGCGGCTCAACCCGTTGGGGTGACTCCCTATCTGTTCGCTTCTCGTTATCAGGTCAATGTCGCTCTGGCCAGCAACGCAATGCTCATCACCACTTTACTGGCTCCGATCACCCTGTCGACGCTGTTGTGGCTTTTTCATAGGTAAGATTTTAGGGAAGTAGTAGAGCGAGGCGGTCTGGAGAAGGCTGCCCCATGAGAGCAGCCAGCAAAGCAGAAAGTTTTTCTTTCGACAGAAAAATCAGGGCTTGATGTAGGTTTAGCCCTGAATCTGCAGGTTAGAGAGTTCTGCAACACCACTTGGGACAACATCATCCTGAGAGGCATCATAGAGATCTTCTTCAAGACTTACATTCTTACTCTTCAGTGTGTTTGCGCAGATATGAAAGCGCACTCCCTGATTTTTCAAGCCTGTGATTCTAGTCTGCATATCTTCGTTTGCATTCCCCCGCTTCATCTTGGTGCCTTCCACTTCATCTGGGTACATCAACACCGCAAGCCCATTCCCGTGCATTACCACGCGGATATCCATGTTCTCAGCACCAACTGCGTTGATGTGATTTTGAATATTGCGCAAGGCGCCTGCGTTCTGTTGTGGATTGTCCCCATTGATATGATAGGCAACTTTTTGCTTGCCGTAGCCCAAGGCGCTTGACCACATCGCTAGGATTAAGCCGGTTCCCAACAGCATAACTTTCAGAAGATTTTTCATCGCTCCCCCTCCTTATTACATTTGAGTATTCAAAATAATCTATAAAACAAGCGCTTTTCTTGTAGAAAGATCATAAGGGAAAGTCAACTGAAATCTGTCAAACAATATCTAGAAACTCTCACTCAGAGAGGCACAAATAGAGATTCACTTTGCTGGAACGACTTCAACTCTAGTTGACGGGACACCGCCTTGATTGGACCAGTGAATTGCCAGGATGGAGAGTGTGCTTCCAAGAATATAGCCAATGACCAAAGGAGCAATCGATTGGTCATACATTTGCCCGATTACCGATCCGAAAGTAACACCGATCGTCGTAGAGAGAAAGCCTACGATAGCGGCTCCAATGCCAGCAATGTGACCCAATGTCTGCATCGCCATCGCATTCAGGTTCCCCAAGAGAATGCCCATACAGAAGAAAGTCACCTGTAGGTAGAGAATCAACAGCAGCAGAGAAGGTTGACTATCATACAACCAAACAACACCAAGAAAGCACAAACTCCAGATGGAAATGGCTGGACAGGCAATGCCAATCATTCTGCGCATCCCGTAACGCATCACCAAGCGAGAGTTTGCAAAGAACGCCGCCCCGACCGAAAGAGCCAACAGGGCGAAGTACAGTGGAAAATCTTCTCCGAGACCATATTGAATCTGCAGGATCTGTTGAGACATTGAAAGGTAGGCGGCAAAGGGACCAAAAATCAGCCCAGCTGCGATCGTGTGTCCAAAGGCGTGGCGATTCCGGCAAACCTCTTTAACACCAGCAATCAGTCTTTGAGGTGTGAAGGGAATCCGCCTTTCCAGTTTCAGGGTCTCGGGTTGACGCAGTCCAAACCAGACTGAGACGATGGCCCCTAGCCCAAGAAAGAGAGCAAAGATCACCTGCCAATTCCAGATGTGCAGGATCCCCTGACCAACAGCTGGTGCAATCGCGGGCACAAGAATGAACACCGACATCACGAAGGACATTACTTTCGCCATCGAATCACCAGAATAGAGATCTCGGATCAGCGCAATGCTGACAATCCTTGGCCCTGCCAAGCCAACCCCCTGCAAAAACCGACCAAAGAGCATCATTGTGTAGCTTGTTGAGAAAACCGAGAGCAGGCAGCCAATGCTGAACAGACCAATCCCCAGTTGAATCGCAGTTTTGCGTCCAATGCTGTCGGACAGAGGGCCAAAGAGGAGTTGTCCGATTGCCAATCCGAGGAACAGCAAACTGATCACGAGCTGTGCGTCGTTAGGATGAGCAATCTCAAGAGTGACACCGAGTTCCTGCAGGGCAGGGATCATGGCATCAATGGTCAAAGCCACCAAAGATTGCATCAGAGCCATCAAACCGACAAATTCTGGTAGGGAAGGCGTCCGCTCAGGACGAGCAAAAAGACTCATGCGCGAGGGGTTTCCTGCTAAAGGAAAATAAAAACGGAGATAGAAAAGCGATTTCTGGATCAGGAACGAAGGAATGGGAGCAGTTCATCAAGAACTTGCTCTGGGGATTCCTCTGGTAAGTAGTGTCCACATTTCAGGGCGGTACCACTAACATGGTTGGCTCGTTCACGCCAAACTTCGAGAACCTCATACTTACGATGCACGAGGCCCTTGTCTCCCCAAAGGACTAAAAGGGGGCACTCTATTTTTCGATCCAGATCGGATGCATCATGTTCCAAGTCAATGCTCGCAGCTGCTCGGTAGTCCTCACAGGAGGCATGAATAGTTTCCGGCTTACGAAAGCAGCGCAGGTACTCGTCAAAGGCTTCTGGGGCAAAGATGGAATCAGGAGAACTCCAACGTCCCATCTTCTCAGTGAGGTAGTATTCGGGATCCGCCCCAATCAGACGCTCCGGTAGGCCATTGGGCTGAATCAGAAAAAACCAGTGGTAGTAGCCGGTCGCAAATTCCTGATCTGTCGTCTTGAACATGTGATGAGTTGGAGCGATGTCCATCACACAGGCCCGTTCCACACGCTCTGGATGATCTAGAATCATCCGGTGCAATACCCGAGCTCCACGATCATGTCCAGTTGCGGCAAACTGCTGGTAGCCAAGCTCCTTCATCACCTCAACCATGTCGTTGGCCATCTCACGCTTGGAGTAGGGTGCATGATCAGCTGAAGATTCTGGTTTGGAGCTGTCTCCGTAGCCACGCAAGTCTGGACAGATGACGTGATATTCTTCAGCCAATCGTGGAGCCACTCGGTGCCACATCATGTGAGTCTGCGGATAGCCATGCATCAACAGCAGTGGCTTCCCAGCCCCTCCGTGAACAAGATTGATTTCCGCTCCCAGGGTCTGAAGCCGAACTGCTTCAAAGCCTTCTGCAAAGGTCGATTTCTTACTCATGATATTGAACTATGCCGCAAAGAATTTTCTGAAAATTTAGGAACCGATCCATTTCTCTCTTGCGTGAGTTACGCAAAAGCAAGAACCTGCCACTAGATACGATTGCATTTGCAATTTTCAAGATTGAACCCCTTTTTCACAAGGAACAAGTGTTGTTGAGCGACACCAGTTCCATCCCTTTACTCAGACTGGAAATTCATGATTCTCTACGCGCTCCCCATCAGTAACTTCTGTAGTAAGGTTACGATTGTCCTCCGGCACAAACAGATTCCTCACCAGATCCTACCGCCACCCAGTGGGTATGGGTCAGCTGAATACAAGCAGATCGTCCCGACCGGCAAAATTCCAGGACTGGTGGATGATCAATTGGTACTCTCTGAATCGGAAGCCATCAACGAGTATCTGGAGGAAAAGTATCCGAATCCTGGAATGCTGCCGGGAGATCCTGCAAAACGGGCTATGATTCGGCAACTCTCTAGGCATCATGATCTTGCAGTGGAGCCCATCATCCGATCTCTATTTGGGCAAGTCGCTCCCCAGACTCGAAACGCGGAGGTCTTACAGGCCAAAGCCACTGAACTCCAAAAGCAACTAACCATGTTGGCTGAGTTGGCAGAGTCCCAACCTTTCTTGCTGACTTCAGAGATGTCACTAGCTGATGTGGGGTATGCTCCAACCCTGTTATTAGGAGAGTTGATGTGGGAGTGCTTTGAAATGCCCTGGAATCTACCACCACGACTCAAAGAATGGCACCAGAATCTTCAGAAGGTACTCGCTGTTTCAGAAACTCTTCAGGAAGCACGCAAAGCCACAGTCACTTGGATTGCCAGTAAGCAAGGATGATTTCTGATTATGCACTATTTTTATCTGGCGCTGGCGATCCTGGGTGAAGTGATCGGTACCAGTTTTCTCAAGGCCACAGAAGACTTCACCAAACTCTGGCCCAGCCTGATTGTCTTGCTTGGTTATGGTGCCGCCTTC
>JACLAD010011867.1_pt1 | contig 46641 bp, 52 predicted proteins | sample 8027901 | NCBI WGS metagenome assembly JACLAD01 (sample SAMN15725071, study PRJNA655200) | protist metagenome | isolation source: fluorescence activated cell sorting (FACS) single amplified genomes of... | place: Spain: Blaines Bay Microbial Observatory, Mediterranean Sea | collected 2016-07-05 | reverse complement strand
TGGTTTTGATTGCGCCTTTGCTGGAAAGGATGGAGGCGATCGATATGCCCTTGCTGATCCATGGAGAAGTCACCGATCCAGACGTGGATGTGTTTGATCGGGAGGCGGTTTTTATCGAACGCCATCTCATCCCTTTGCGTGAGCGTCACCCTGGATTGCGGATTGTTTTAGAGCACATCACCACAGAGCAAGCTGTGGATTACGTGGCCAATGGAGACCAACGTTTGGCGGCCACAATCACGCCCCATCACCTCCATCTCAACCGCAATGCGATGTTTGTGGGTGGCTTGAAAAGCGATTTTTACTGTCTTCCTGTAGTCAAGAGAGAATGTCACCGTCGCGCTTTGGTGAAGGCGGCGACGAGCGGCCTTCCTTGCTTCTTCCTCGGGACGGATTCAGCCCCCCATCTCCGCTCGGGTAAAGAGTCTGCCTGCGGTTGTGCCGGGATTTTCAACGCCATGCACGCCATTGAGAGCTATGCCGCTGTGTTCGAACAGGAGGGTGCACTGGATCGCTTGGAGGCTTTTGCAAGTGAATTTGGTCCGCGCTTCTACGGTTTGCCCTTAAACACTGACACAATTGCGTTGGTGCGTCAGACGCAGATCGTGCCCCAGCAGCTCACTCTTCCTCCAGGCGGTTTAGAAGAATTGGACTCAGGAGAAGCGCCTGTTTTGTTTCATGCCGGTGAGTCTTTGGCTTGGTCTGTTGACTTGATGGATCGGGCTTAGGGAATCTGCATCAAGTTCAACACCTCTTAAGCACCTCGAAGACACATTGAATTGAATCTGGGATATCAGGCCCCCTTCTGTTTTCAGCTCGTATTTCTGGAATTTGTGATCTGTTTAGACCACGTCTTGACTGATGGGGGCGGGGGGACTTGAACCCCCACAGACATTTCTGCCCAAACGATTTTAAGTCGCGTGCGTCTACCGATTCCGCCACGCCCCCGCGTGCCATGGCTCGCTCCGACATCTTAGATTCACCCCAACCAGGTCGTCTTCTGTGTCCATCGAGAATCTCCTGTCTTCGGTCTCCTTAGACACGCTGCTTGTAATCGGTGGCTATGCCGCTTTGGGTGGCCTCTACTTAGTAGTCATGCCACTCGCACTCTTCTTTTGGATGAATTGGCGTTGGCACGTCATGGGGAAAATTGAGCGCTTCTCTGTGTATGGGCTGGTTTTCTTCTTCTTCCCAGGAATGATTGTGTTCGCACCATTCCTTAATCTCCGCCTCAGCGGTCAAGGGGAGGTTTAGTCCTTGACGCGTGCCGGTGTTCTCAAGCTTGGTCTAGGTCTTTTACTCGCTGGGGGTGTTGGTTTTTGGCTGTTTAAGGCCGCAGGATTTGAGGGGTTTTCAGCGGGAATCGCTGCTGAGGCCGTGTTGGTGGTAATTGTCGTGGGCTGGACAGGCTCCTACCTGTTCAGGGTGGTGACGGGGCAGATGACGTATATGCAGCAGCGACGCCGCTATAGAAAGGAGTACGACCAACTCACAACCGATCAGCTTCAGGCTCGTTTTGATGCTTTAAGTCCGGATGAGCAGCAAGCCCTGCTCGCCTCTCTCAATTTGGATGAGTCTGAATCGGAACAGACCACAGAACCGTAGGCTCCGTTAATCAGACCCTCTGCTTTCTGTGACGGAACAACTTTCCAGGATTGAAGCGGTTTTCTCCCGAACGGCTCATGAACAACGCATGGCATTGATGCCATTTCTGATGGCAGGGGATCCAGATCTAAGCGCAACCGCTGAAGTGCTCTTGAGCCTTCAAGCCAATGGCGCTGACATTGTGGAGCTTGGCATCCCCTACACGGATCCATTGGCTGATGGGCCTGTGATTCAGGCTGCTGCCTTTCGGGCCTTGGCGCAAAAGACCACGCCAGAGAAAGTGATCGAGATGTTGGCTGGCTTGAAAGATCAGCTCAGCATGCCTGTGATTCTGTTTACCTACACCAACCCGCTCCTCAATCGAGGACCGGAGCGCTTCTTTAAGGAAGCTGCTGCTGCTGGTGCTGCAGGCTTAGTGGTGCCTGATCTTCCTTTAGAGGAAGCAGAGAGATTGTCGCCTTTGGCTGCAAGGTTTGGATTGGATTTGGTCTTACTCGTTGCACCAACAACACCACAAAATCGCATGAAGAGGATTGCTGAATCCAGTCGTGGGTTCACGTATTTGGTGAGTGTGACCGGTGTGACCGGAGAGCGCGTCAAGCTCCAGGATCGCGTAGCGACTTTGGTCAGCGATTTAAAGGCCTGTAACAGCGGTCCGGTGGCTGTTGGGTTTGGGATTTCTGGCCCTGAACAAGTTTTGCAAGTGAAACAGTGGGGGGCTGATGGTGCAATTGTTGGCAGTGCTTTGGTTAAACGAATTGCTGCTGCATCGCCAGGGAATGCTGCACTAGAAGCGGGAGAGTTTTGCCGGCAACTTAGGGAGGCTGCTGGATGATCTGGCTAGCGGATAGATGCTGTTGTTGCAACGGGATCGAATCGAAGGCTCCTTAAGGAAATCGTCAATAACGATTCAATGAATACAAGTAGTTTGTGCACCTAAAAGATGCCATTCTATCGCTAACAAAATACTTAAAGAGGGATGGACCAATGGCACGTTTTGTTCTTTGGGGAACATATTGTGATGGCGCACTTCAAAAGCGTGAGCCTTTTCGCGATGAGCATCTTGCTGGACTGCGTGAGCTCAAAGAACAGGGAACATTAATCACGCTGGGCCCTACAGAAGGCAGCACGCACGTGTTTGCGATTTTTGAATCAGACAGTAAAGCAAGCGTTTGTGCTCTGCTTGAACAAGACGTGTATTGGCGTGAAGGGATTTGGACTCAGTTGGATGTTTATCCCTGGGTCCAGGCATTTTGAGCTTGTTGCCAAACCCATTCGGCCACAATTACATCCCCTCCCTCACCAAGGGCATCGGCGTAACCGCTCATTTGTCCGATTCCTGCTCGGGCGACTTGCGCGATGGCCTCACTGCTATCGAGTCCACGCTTTGTCAAAGCTTTGATCTTGAGTGTGCGGCCTCGACGAATAATGTTTTCGCCATTGGGGTGGCAGCTCGCGCAATTGTTTTGAAATAACGAGGCTCCAGACTCAACGGCAAGTGCTGTTGACGGCCACAAGAGCATCACGGCAAGCAGGATTGATGAGAGGAGTCGAATCATGCTCACAGAGGGTGGTAGAGCAATAGTTTGCTGCCTTGTTTGGCGGCATGCTGATGCTTGTCTCGATTGTTGGCAGGATTAGAGAATTGATGGACGTTCCAGTTGGCCGAAAAGGATCTTCAGCGATTCCTGCAGAAGGTGAATCATCTGAATGGCTTGGTTCAGTCACTTCACGAGCATCCTGAGCGACGTCGGCAGCTCGCTGCTTGTGACGATCACAACTCAGTGGTGAAACTTGCCCGTTCCTGGGGGTTTGAGATCGCTCGACGATGGGGGGATGGAGAGGGGGCAGCCCTTGATAGGCCGTCTAACAACTTGTTTCTTGGGCAGGATTTAGATCCTGGAGAGGAGCAAGAGCGGATGCTTTGCCAAGGTCCTGATTGGCGGTTGATGCGGATCGAGTCGTGCGCGGCTTCCAGCCCCGAAGGGTTCTGGTACGACCAGGCTGAAAACGAGTGGCTGACCCTGATGCGTGGCAGTGCCAGATTGCAATTCAAGGATCCCGATGAATGGCTCGATCTCAGCGTGGGTGATCAGCTCTTGATTCCAGCCCATCGTCGCCACCGCCTGGTGAGGACAGATCCGCATCCTGGGACGCTATGGCTTGCTCTGTATTGGCCTGTGAACTCCACTCCTCCTGTCTTGCCGCTGAATCAAGAGGGGTTGAGCGTTTGACGAGCCAGTAGGAGCCAGCAAGGGCAATCGAAGCGATACCAAGCCCTATAAGGAGTTGCGGTTTGTTTTCCGATCCTGCAGGTAAAACAATCACTTTTCTGGCAACAGCCGTTAGAGCTGTTACCAGAACGAGTTCAATCTGGATGACATGTTTCCTGAGGTAGCTGGTGACGTTCTGAAGGACTTCCAGGGCAATCAGGACGGTTAGCAGATCTCCAAGAATTTTGATGAGCCCATCACCGAGCCAATAGGAATTGCTATCGGTGTCAATCAGCGCAAGGCTGACTCGGATGGTGAGTTGAGTCAGGGCCGCCACAATCACCACGGCTGTGATGACCGTGAGCAGCTTGGCTACTTGTTGCTCTGCGGAGTCAACGAGCAGTAGGAAAGTTCGACGCTTGCGACGGGCCTGAGGCACGGCTGATCAGTTGGTGAATGGGTTGTAGTAAGGCTTGGCAGGGGTCGTACCTGCTGGGTTTTCGATCTTGGTATCACAGGTGATCGAACCGTCGTCTCCCGTCACGCAATCAGTTGGAACCACAGTGCTGCCCTGCCCTGAACGGCTATTGGGACCTAGTAACCATGTTTCAGTTTGAGCCTGCGCAATCTGGGGCGCAACAACACAAAGACCAGCACCAGCCATGAGTCCAACGCTGAAGACGAGGGAAGCGGATAAACGCAAGGCAGCAAGGCATCTGGCACCACTTTGCCTGTGATCTCGTTTAGTTGCCGCGATCGTCGCGGATTTCGCGCAGAAGGAGATCGAGTTGGCCAAATGGATCAGTTTCTGTGGTTAAGTCTCCTGCGGAGGCGCTGGCATGGGCTGGGGCATTGTTGATCCAATCGGCTTCGATGCTGCAGAGCTTCGCTGCGACACGGGGGAGCCCTCCGAGGCGATGCTCCATTTCAAGCACTTGCATCAGAGCGGGCATGCGAGTTGAAGTCGCTCGGAGGCTACGGCGAAGATCGGCTTGGGTTCGGCCCTGCTGTTTCAGCCAATCCTTCAGAACTAAGGCCAGTTCTTCCTCAACGTCGGGAGACCAGGGATTCATGAGCGTCCGAGGGGAAACCATCGATCCAGTCTGCGTTGTGCCCGTAGACGGATTTCTGGTGTGATGTGTTTACTGCATAAACCGATCACAGCTGTCAAGGCAACAAGGTCATCGCTAAACCCTGCGACAGGAAGAAAGTCGGGAATGAGGTCGGTTGGTATGAGCAGGTAGGTCAGCCCTGCCAGCATGGTGAGCCTGGCTTGAGGAGGAGTGGCCTGATCCAGCACCATCTCAAGGGCTTCGAGGGCTGGAGCCGCAATCGTTCTTCCCGCGCGCCTGAGCAACCGTTGAAAAGCTCCCTCATCAATGACGGAGCTGTCGATCACGTCAGCTTCAAAAACGGAATCGGTGCCAGAAGAGGCATCAGTCATGAATGATGCAGCGTTGAGCAGTCAAGGCGCCTCCACTATCACTTAATTCGCTGGATTCTTAGTAGGCGGGTTCCACTAAACCATGTTGGATGCTGGTTTTACGCAGTTTGCGCAATGCCCTTTGCACCACCTGGCGGCAATATTCTCTGCTGCAATTCATCTGTCGAGCAACTTCGGCAAGGGTGCGCCACTCGTGGCTTCCATCAAGCCCAAACCGAAGCATGACGATGGTTCTCTCTTTTGGAGTCAGGTTCGAATTGTCGAGCAGCTTCCAGGCGGAGTCTGTGCGCTCAGCAATTTCAGCTCGCTCCATCGGTGGGATTTCGTCGCTTGGCAGCACATCCACCAATTCCGATGGATCGGATTTCGACTTCACCACACCCTGAAGGCTCACCGTGACACTGCGAAGTTCACAGCCCAACAAGTCCTCGACTTCGCTGATCGGCAGCTTCATGCTTTCGGCCAATAGCTCCGCGGATGGGGCAAGTCCATTGCTTTGCATGAGACGCGCTTTGGCAGCACGTAATTTCGTCAGTTTTTCATTGACATTTACAGGGATACGAATCGTTCTGCTTTGCGTAGAGAGGGCGCGGTTCAAACCTTGACGAATCCACCAATAGGCGTAGGTAGAAAAACGATGGCCTCGGGTGGGATCGTATTTTTCAACAGCTCTGGTCAGTCCGAGAGTGCCCTCTTGGATGAGGTCAAGAAGATCAAGTCCCTTGCCTTGATAACGCTTTGCAAGATTGACAACCAGCCTTAAATTGGCCGTAATCATTTGATTTTTTGCCTTTTCTCCTCGCTTAATTGTGCGTTTCTCTTCGTCGTTGTAAACGCATGCATCTCCTTCTCCACCTGCCATCGTGCAGCGCCCGGTGAGAGTTGCCATGGCCTGCACCTTTCGGCCCAGGGTTAATTCCTGCTCAGGCGTCAACAGTTGATGCCGACCTATTTCGCCGAGAAAAGCACTCAGAGAACTCACCATCTGTGACTCCTGATTTTCTTGAACTTAGGGCGAAAGTCTTTCTATCCAGATTGCGTAATAAAGACTGCGGAATTTATATTTATACCTTAATTCATTTTTTTATCGTTTTTCATTATTGCTCCTGATTTCTTTTTGTTGCGCGCTGGTCAGAGGCCTGCAGGTGGTCCTTACCCCAGCGCGAGTGGCAAGCCAGCAGCTACGGTCAGCCCCACTGAATCATTTGTTATGCAGCTGGCCACTTTGCTGACTCCAGAAATCGCCAAAAGCGCTGGTGTGGCCTATGTGCACTATCTAAGTTTCATGCTTTGTTTTGCCGCTCTCGTCGTGGAGCGTCGCTTATTGCGTCCAGACCCCGATCGTCGGGCAGCCACGGCGATGGTGATCACCGACGTCATCTATGGGATCGCCGCTTTGGCTCTGCTGATTAGTGGCATTTTTCGTGTCCTGTATTTCGGGCAAGGCAGCGAGTTCTACACGACCAATCCCTTGTTCTGGTGGAAGATCGGTCTGTACCTATCCGTGGGTGCTTTGTCGTTGTATCCCACAGTGACTTACATCCTCTGGGCGATTCCTTTGCGCAAGGGAGAACTCCCCAAGGTGTCTGAGGCGCTTGCTACCCGCTTGGGCTGGATTGTCAACATTGAGCTGGTGGGATTTGCTCTGGTGCCTTTGTTGGCAACACTGATGGCTCGTGGTGTCGGACTGCCGGCGTCGTGATGTAAAGCATGCAAGTTGACCCCTGTCCTCCAGTTCAGGCTCAGCAGATCAGGCCCGATTCGTTGCGACGTAGTGATCTGACCAATGCGCCTGGGTATGGCTCCAGATTGGCGATTAGCTCATCTGGATTCCCTGTTTTGCCGCGCTGGTGCGTCTGGGTTCAGCCAGCCGAAAGCGCTGAGCCCAATCGCTGGGAAAGGCGATGGTTCGGCGCTGTTGATCGTGCTCTCGATGAGTGGTCTGCTGTTTTGCCGATTATCCGGGTTGACGATCCTGAGCGGGCTCATGTCCGAGTGGAACGTCGCAGGCCGCCCCGGCGACGTCTGGCTGATGGATGGCGAGCAAGCAATGGCAGAAGCGTGCTTCAGGTGTTGGAGGTGCAACGGCAGGGGGTGTGGCGTCTTGAGCCCCTAGTCACTGTGATGGTGTCACCTGAGTTGAGATCTGAGTCTCAACAGGCCACAGCGCTTCATGAGTTAGGGCATGCGTTCGGACTGTGGGCCCATAGCTTGGTGCCGAGTGATGCGATGGCACCTGTCCAAGGAGCCTCCCCGGTGTTGAAGTTGTCTCCCCGTGATCAGCTCACCCTGGAGTGGATGCGACAGCAGCCGAGTCGATTTGGTTTGCCTTTGCCTCCGAGGCCTTAGGAACGCCTTGGCGCTCCCCGGCGGCTGGCCAGAACGGCTTGGACATCCCTCCAGCTGACGTTGTGATGGGCTAGAGCCACCTGGAGGTGAAAAATTAAATCAGCCGCTTCACCTGCGATTTCGTTGGCGTTGTTGTCTTTGCATGCCATCACAAATTCTGCGCTTTCTTCGCCGATTTTTTTGAGAATTCGATTGTCACCCCCTTCAAGCAATCGATTGGTGTAACTCCCTTCATCTGGGCAGTTCCGCCGATCTTCAATCACTCGCATCAATTCGGTGCAGGCATCGGCTGGTGGGGGTGCTGCCTCGGGTCCTCCTTGGCTAGGTACTGGACCATCGTCATAAAAACAGCTGCGTGCTCCTGTGTGACAGGCCACATCGCCGGCTTGTTCGATCGTGAGGAGCAGCACATCAGCGTCGCAGTCGTAGCGAAGGCCCTTGAGGCGTTGGATGTGACCACTGGTCGCTCCCTTATGCCACATCTCTTGTCGAGACCGGCTCCAGTAGTGCACTTCACCAGTACTCATTGTGAGTTCCAGTGCTGCACGATTCATCCAGGCCTGCATGAGGATGGCTCCGTCTAGCCAGTCTTGAGCGATCGCAGGAATTAGCCCCTTGTCATTGAAGCGGAGTTCGTCAATGAAGGCGACATCAGCGGCTGGCATCGGGCCTCGGTGCATGTAGATGTAGACAAGGTCAATTCTCCCGCAGTGTGCTCCCTCATTCGAGCTGATGTTTCTGCCTCCCGCCGGCTTCACCTGCAGCAAGCATTTCGAGGGGTATCCCTGCTGTCATAGGCAGTGGCAACACTCCGGACATTGTCATTTCGTCCATGGCTACAGCCGCAGCTTCACGTTTTGGTTTGCCGCCAAAGAGCTGGATATTTGTGGCTTTGTGGTGGATTTCTCAAGCTTGCGTCCCTTAGAGAAGCAGTTGAGAGATCAGTTTGATCACACTTTTTTGGTCAACCAAGATGATCCTTTGCTGGAACAGTGGAGATCTCTGCATGCGCAGGGAGCCCTAGACCTTCGGGTGATGAAAAATGTAGGAATGGAAAATACAGCACAATTATTGTGGAACTGGGCCAATGAACTCCTGAACGAACGTGATCTTGGTCGAACCTGCTGTTGGAAAGTAGAAGCAAGAGAAAATGTTAGTAATGAAGCAACATATTCTTTAGTACCCAAGTGGTTTGAATCTCCGAACTCGGAGAACTCTACTTCTGCTGCTATCTAATGCCTCTCATTGCTTGAATAGTATTGATCGTGAATTTATTGTTAATTAATTCATTAAAAGGGCCACAAGATTCAGGATGTTTAAGTTTAATCTTTGCTATTCCGAATTCTTAGGATCGTCTCTGCCAATTTAAGCGTTCTTTTAGAGCAGGCTTAGGCGTTCTTCTTTGACTTGGATTTGAACGCTGCTGCCTTCCTCATAAGCACCGGCGAGGATTGCTTTTGCAATGGGTGTTTCCAGCTCGCGCTGAATGGCTCGTTTGAGGGGCCTCGCTCCATAAACGGGGTCATAGCCGGCATTGGCTAACCAGTCGGTGGCCTCTTCGCTGATGTTGAGTTCCAGCTTGCGCTCGTTGAGGCGTTGTCGTAACCGTTCCACTTGTAGAGCAACGATTTGGCGCAATTCATCGCGACGAAGACTGTGGAAAATGATGGTGTCGTCGATTCTATTTAGGAATTCTGGGCGGAAGTGGCTGCGTAGCGCTTCATTCACCCGACTCTCCATCTCTTGATGTTGGTTGTCATCACCTCCTAAGTCGAGGATGGATTGACTGCCGATGTTGCTCGTAAGAATTAGCACTGCATTGGTGAAATCAACAGTGCGGCCTTGGCCGTCGGTGACGCGACCATCATCCAGGATCTGGAGCATCACATTGAAGACATCCGGATGAGCTTTTTCGACTTCATCGAACAAGATCACTGCGTAGGGTCTGCGCCGCACAGCTTCTGTGAGCTGTCCTCCAGCTTCATATCCCACATATCCGGGAGGTGCTCCGATCAATCGGCTCACCGTGTGTTTCTCCATGTACTCCGACATGTCGATGCGAACCAAGGCGTCTTCGCTATCAAACAGTTGGGCCGCCAAGGCTTTCGAAAGCTCTGTTTTACCCACTCCGGTGGGGCCTAAAAATAAAAAACTGGCGATGGGTTGATTTGGATCGCTAAGACCAGCTCTGGATCGCTGAATGGCGTCGGCTACTGCCGTGACTGCTTGGTGTTGTCCCACCACACGTTCATGGAGTTGGTCTTCGAGTTTGAGTAGTTTTTCCATTTCGGATTGCACAAGCTTGGCAACGGGAATTCCTGTCCACTTCGCAATCACCTCAGCGATGTCGTCTTCGCTGACCTCCTCTCTGAGCAGTGATTTTTCGGCAGTGTCATCGGTTTCTGCCAAGGCTTGTTCCTGGGCTTGCAGTTGCTTTTGGAGTCCAGCAAGCGTTCCGTATTCCAACTCTGCAGCCTTGTTGAGGTCATAACTCCGCTTGGCTTGTTCAACCTGTAGCTGCACACGTTCGATCTCTTCCTTTAGAGCAGAGAGCTCATCAATGGCACCTTTTTCTTGCTGCCATTGAGCATTAAGAGTGCTTTGCTGTTCAGATAAGTCGGCAAGTTCTCGTTCCAATCGCTGCAGTCTCTCTTGACTGGCCGCATCAGACTCGCGTCCTAGCGAGAGCTTTTCCATTTCCAGCTGCAGGATTTTGCGATCGATTTCGTCGATCTCTTCTGGTTTGGAGGTGATTTCCATCTTGAGCCTGGCGGCTGATTCATCGACAAGGTCGATCGCTTTGTCTGGAAGGAAGCGATCGGCGATGTATCGACTACTCAAAACAGCTGCTGCGACAAGGGCGCTGTCAGCAATGCGGACGCCATGGTGCACCTCGTAGCGCTCTTTCAGTCCACGCAAAATTGAAATGGTGTCTTCGACGCTGGGTTGATCGACAAGCACTTGCTGAAAGCGACGCTCGAGTGCGGGGTCTTTCTCAATATGTTGTCGGTGCTCATCAAGGGTGGTGGCTCCGATGCAGCGCAATTCGCCTCGCGCAAGCATGGGCTTCAACAGGTTGCTGGCGTCCATAGCGCCCCCGGTGGCACCTGCACCCACCACGGTGTGGATTTCATCGATGAACAAGACAATTTGTCCCTCGGAGTTGGTGACTTCCTTGAGCACGGCTTTGAGTCGCTCCTCGAATTCCCCGCGATATTTGGCTCCAGCGATTAGCGCTCCCATATCGAGGGCAATCAGCTGACGATTTTGCAGTGCCTGAGGCACATCCCCATTCACGATGCGTTGGGCTAGCCCTTCCACAATGGCTGTCTTGCCCACCCCTGGTTCACCAATCAGGACAGGATTGTTTTTGGTGCGACGGCTGAGAATTTGAATCGTTCGCCTGATTTCTTCATCGCGACCGATCACGGGATCGAGCTTGCCGTCGCGGGCAGCGCTGGTGAGATCGCGACCGTATTTTTCGAGAGATTCGTAGGTCCCCTCGGGGTTTTGGTCGGTCACTTTCTGACTGCCACGCACGGCATTAATAGCGGTTTTTAAACGTGAGGTATCGGTTCCAGCTTGGCTGAGAAGTTGACGGCCACAGCGGCCATCGTCTGCGAGGGCCAGCAGCAGATGCTCAATCGAAATAAAGCTATCGCCATAACTTTGTTTCAGCGTTTCAGCCCGATCGAGCAAGCCATTGAGGTCCTTTCCTAGAAACACCGAGTCAGGGGCGTTGGTGAGTGATGGCTGCTGACTGAGATAAGTGTCTACAGCCCTTTGGAGCGCTGGTGTCGAAACCCCTGCCTTGTCGAGGATTCGCCCCGCCAAGCCTTCTTGGTCCAACAAAGCCCTCAACAGGTGCTCACTTTCAAGCTGTTGATGCCGGCGGTTCTGGGCCAGCTGCTGGGCGGACATGATCGCGGCCCAGGCTTTTTCGGTGAACTGTTCAGCTGTCGGTTGCATGCTTCTGTCTATGTTTTAATGATTGAAACCGTATGTGGATCTTTTGTCTTTGTAGAGCGGAGAACCGATCCAGATCTTTCGGACTTTGCGCCAGTCTGCGGCTTACCGACCTGCACTTGTAGGGTCAGCCGACTCTTCTCGATAAGTGGGACATAAGGATGGCAACTGATCCAGCTCTGCTGACAGCTCTAGTGGAGCGTGTTCATGCCCTGTACGGAGCCCAACTCAGTGATGTGGAACGCAAGTGCTGGACAGTGGTGCACGAACATCTCCATGGCGCCATGCCTACGGAATACGACATCCGTGAGATTGACGAGGATCTTTATCTTGCGTTGTTGGAGGCAGTTCGCAGCTGATTTCAACTCCCTTTAAGAACTGAATGGAGTTGTCTCAACGAATGACGCGTTACCAACATCCGGCATGCATTCCAATGTCAATAACCGTGAATCAATGGTTTGTGGCATTGCGTTGTTCGTACCCAAACCTAAGGAGTGATCTCAGCTTTTACATTATAAATGTGAATAGAATTTTTGGAAAAATAGAGTTATTGGAAACTCAATGATTGAGCTGTATTGATTTGTTGGTGTAGAGATGCTTAAAGCTGGCAATTGCTTCTCTTTGGTTTTTTTTGATCAAAGAGATTTTTCTGTCTTCAAGTCCTTGATTTGGGGTGACCAGATGGATAACCATTCAAAGCATTTGCCTGTTTGTCGCTTGCGAAAAATTCGTGCCATCTGCTGAGCGCTTCTTGGCGTTGACCAATTGGGCGGGATGCCATGATCAGTCCCGCTTCCACAAGTGCGCCTGAGCCAGCCTCAGGCATTTCTAAGCGCACTTGCTGTAGGGCTTCATCGTGCTCGGTTCGCCAGGTCTCGCCATTGTTTTGATACTCCTCCCAGGCCTGGGAATAGGTCATTTCGCTTGGGCTTGGGCGGTTGCTGATGTCAGCCATCTCTCTCGCTCTGGTATCACTAACTCAACCTTAGTCAATTATTGCTTAGGTAAAGACCGTGTCATTCGGTCTTGATTCTTCCATGTGTCTACCGCTACTTGTTTAAAAGTTTGATATTTGCGGTGTAGGAAATCACTGTATGAGATTGATGTGCCTTGTCTTGACCTTGAATTGAGTTGTATTAAATTATTTCTTGTAGCAATGATCATTTGAAGCTGCTATCTGTAGGAATATTGTGCAATGTTATTGATTAAGGTCTTTGTTGATCCTGATGGTATACCCGGGACTCATGTCCCCTAAGCTCAACAAGTCTGAAGAGAAGGCTCCGAAAGTCTCCTTCATGCTTGCCCCAAATCTCCAATCTCCATATTCCGTTGTCGGCTGTGCCAATGCTGCGGCTGTTGACGCTTCAACCCTTTTTAAGACGTTCCGTGTGTTGATCGTCATCCTTGTCTGGTACATGATGCTGTTCTTGGTAAGTGAATCAGATCATTCAAGAACGTATCAGTTGTATAGAAGATGATGCTCTTGGTTGAGTGAGCTATTAGCCTAGGGAAAAGATTATTGAATTCGATGAATCCTAAACAAGTTGGGGCTCTTCGCCGGGCTGGTATTTACTTTGTCGTTGGCTATGGAGGCTTGGTTCTCATTAACAACAGTGGACTGGAGCTTGACAACATGTGGATTGCTTACTTGCCGATGTTTATTGCTGTTTATTTTTTCTCACGTTGGGCTGATGCCAAAATTGAGAGTCGCTCAACCAACCCATCTGACGATTAATTTCTTGATATTGCCTAGTGGTGACATGCTGCTCTGAAGCGTTCGGCATTGCTCGTGGCCGCATGCTTGGTTTTGCGGCCAGAGACACGTTTACGCCAGCTACGGAAGGATCCTGGTTTTAATGTCTGGCGCATCAAGCTGATCACATCTTTCTCCATGAGACCGAACTGATATTCAATGGCTTCAAATGGTGTGCGGTCTTCCCATGCCATCTCAATGACCCGATCCAATTGTTCGCTGGTCATTGCATTCGCTTTGATCAACGCCTGACGTCCCTACAGATGCCCCACGCTAATGGTGAGATTTGTACCTCGTGATCTGGAGGTTTGTCAGGTTATTGGATGGTGCTTTGCTCGAACCACTTGCTGATGGTTTCGGCTTGAGCATCTTGGTTGAGGTCGTCTAGGCGCAGTGAAAAGCCAAGGCGCTTGCCAAGCTCAACGATGTCTTTTGTTTCGCTACAGCCGTTTAGCTCACGCTGAAGAGCCGGACTTCGTTCTGCAGCATGCAAGAAGTCTTTCCAACCCTCTCGGCTCATCGCTGCCAGCCTTTCTCAGCCTTCAGTTCTACGTAGGCGGCTACATCAATAATGTCTTGCTCGCTCAACTTTCCTACAAACGAGGGCATCGCATTTTTTCCATTTTCAATTTGGTGCTCGATGGCTTCAATGTGATCGTCGCCGTACTCATTGAGATGAGCTTGCAGATCGCTTTGACTCAACGTTCTAGATGCACTGATCACGTTGCCACCACCCATATGACATGCCGCACAATTCGCAGAAAAGAGCTGGCCTCCATGTTCGAGGTCAACGGCAGGAGTGCTGGCCGCAAATGCAGCTGAGACTCCCAACAGATTGAGGCTGATGCTGAGCACCAATGCGAACACGGAAATGGACTTGGGCATCACCACCAGCTTTGCTTTCTCAAACCCTATCCATTTCGGAACCCAAAAAAAGAGTCCGGTGGGCATCTGTTAAAACGCTCGCCGGACTTGTGTTCAACTGCTGATCTAAGGATCACTCAACGATAACTTTGCCGACCATGCCAGCGCCACGGTGGGGCTCGCAGTAGAAGTCAAAAGTTCCGGCTTCGGTGAAGGTCTCTTCCCAGGATTCGCCAGGAGCAAAGGCTAGATCGCTGTGGCTGAGTTCATCATGGCCATCAAACACGGCGTTGTGAGGCGCCAGCTTGTTGTTGACGAATTTGACGGTGTCACCAGCTTTGATGTTGAGAGTGTTTGGCTCGAAAGCCAGCATTCCGGAATCTGTACCGAGCTTCACTTCAACAGTTGCAGCATTGGCTGTACCAACGCCAAGCCCTAGAACGAGAGCGAAAGCAATCGCGGCTGAAAGGAGAGAACGCAAACGGCTGATCATGAGCTCATATACACTTCTGCCACTTTAACGCTGTTCAGACGTTTCCACGATGTGGAAGCCCTGAATCGATCAGAACTGTTTCAAGGTCTGGCCCAAAGCTTCGACCACCGAAGCGTTCAGGCTGGGTGACGGGATCATGAACGAAGTGACGCTGGTGAATTGAAAACCGATCCCATGCGTTGATTTCGATTGGAAGGATTTTGATCAGCCCTTCAATCAGCCAGCTCCAAAGGGGTATCCCAGGAGTTCGCGACACCCCTCTCCAGCGACAAAGCGTGGCAACTGCATCGTTCACGCTGATCCATGGTTGCCCCATCACTATTCTGCGGACTGGTCCTTGGCCAGGTTCCGGATTGGGCTGATGAGGCGTGGTCGCCAGGATTCCGCAGATTGCTGCAATGTCAGCCGCATGGATGAAATGAAAGCTGGCATCGGCTCTTAGCCAGCGAGCGAGCCACAACCATTTGCTTGCTTCCGCTAGGCCTTCCGTGAGGTAACTGGTTGGGAAGGGACTTGTCCCATCCACCCTTCCGCCGAAGACCAATGTTGGAAAGACCGCAACAATGCGTTCAGCTAGGGGGTGTTGCTCAAGCTCCCTTAAGCATTGGGCTTTGGTTTGGATGTATTCGGTGCCGTAGGCCAGTGCTTCTTGAAGCGGCTGCAAGGAACGATCGAGAATGCTGGCGGTGGAGAAATAGATGATCTGTTCAACGACTGCTGGATTCAGAAGGGCCAGCATCCTCTTGACGGCCACAACATTCACTTGATGGGCACGCTCAGGATCTCCCCATGCGGTAGCCGTATGAATCACCCGGGTCACGGAGGAGAGTTCGCTGGCAAAACGATCTGTTTCACGCAGATCTCCCACTAACAGTCGGACACGTGGTTGATCCGCTGAGATCGCCGAAAGTTTGGCTGGGTCACGCAGCCAAAGCAGTAACTCGGCATCGGAATGTTCCAGTAGCCAAGCCGCTGTGTATTGGCCGACGCAACCACTTGCGCCGGTAATCAGGATTCGAGCGGGTGCCGGGATCAATCAGCCTCTCCCGATACGATCCATCACAGTCTTGCCAGCTTCAAAGAAAGCGCGACCGTTCTCCTCAGGAGTGCCAGGCAAAATTCCATGGCCCAGATTCAGGATGTGGCGGCGACCACGGGCCTTACGCACGCAATCATCGATGCGATCACGAATGGCCTCAGGTGTGCCAAACAGCAATCCTGGATCGACATTGCCTTGCACTCCGATGTGGTCGGGAAGGCGGGCGAGTCCCTCAGCCATGTCCACCGTCCAATCCAGTGAAATGATGTCGACACCTGTGCGACCCATTCGTTCTAAAACCCCTGCGCTTCCAGAGATGTAAAGGATGAACGGGGTGTCGGGATGCGTTTGTTTGACGAGATCGACAACTTTTTTCTGATACGGAGCAGCAAAGGTGTCGTAATCGGCTGGGCTGAGCTGTCCTGCCCAAGAGTCAAACATTTGTACGACCTGCGCTCCGGAATCAATTTGATAACGCAGGTAGGTGGCAATCGAAGTCGCGAAGTGATCGAGGAGTTTGTGCAGGAGTTCTGGCTCCTGAAAGGCCATCTTTTTAATGACGGCATAATTCTTGCTGCTTTTCCCTTCCACCACATACGCCGCCAGGGTCCAGGGTGCGCCTACAAAGCCAAGGACGGCAGCCTGATTTCCAACACTGCTGCGGAGGCGTCCAAGGACTTCGCCCACAAAAGGCATGCTCTCTTCAGGCTGAAGAGGTCTAAGCGCTTCAACTTGACTGAGGCTCCGGATCGGATCACCAATTTGAGGGCCTTTGCTTTCAACAATGTCGAACTCAATCCCCATGCCAGGTAGAGGGGTCAGGATGTCTGAGAACAGAATGACTCCATCAGGCTGAAAGGCCTTGAAAGGCTGCATCGAGATCTCGTAAGAGAGATCAGGGTTTTCAGATCGTTCTCGGAAGCTGGGGTGGCGATCGCGAAGGTCGCGATAGACCTTCATGTAGCGCCCTGCCTGACGCATCATCCAGACAGGAGGACGCTCTACCGATTCTCCGCGGGCGGCACGGAGCAGTAGGGGCAGGGTGTCGCTCATGAATGCGTGAAGATCCAGGCGGCAACCTACCTGACGAAACTGACCAAATCGCTTTGCTTTTCGGCGATTCGGCCAGTTTTGTCACATCACCTGAACCTAATCACTCCCTTTTTTGCTGGCTTCAGCCAAACTTTTCTTGGCATCGTGCTTAAACACCATCACGCTGAGAGGTGGCAGGCAGAGATCCAAGGAGTTTTCGTAGCCATGGATCCCCCATTCATCGCTTCTCTTCCCACCAAGATTTCCAAGGTTGCTGCCACCGTATTTAGCAGCATCGGTATTGAAGATTTCTTCGTAGAAGCCAGAGATAGGAACTCCCACCTTGTAATGGGAATGGCTTTGGGGTGTGAAGTTGGCCACGACGATTAACCAAGAGCCACTTGTGCTTTCTCGGCGCATGAAGCTAATCACGGAATGGCGATTGTCATTGCAGTCGATCCACTGAAAGCCGTACTGATCAAAGTCGTCTTTCCAGAGAGCAGGCTCTTGCTTGTAGAGCGCATTGAGTTCTTTCACCATGCGATGAACACCCGCGTGCGGCTCGAAGTTCAGCAAATCCCACTGCAAATCTCCCCAAACGTTCCATTCAGAACGTTGGCCGAACTCCATACCCATGAAGATCGTTTTCTTGCCTGGATGGGTCCACATGTAGGCCAATAAGGCACGTGTATTGGCGTACTTCTGCCAGTCATCTCCTGGCATCTTGTGAAGGAGATGGCTCTTTCCATGCACGACTTCGTCGTGACTCAGGGCAAGCATGAAGTTTTCGGTGTACGTGTACCAGATCGAAAACGTGATGTTGTTTTGATGAAACTGGCGGAACCACGGATCCAGCTCGAAGTAATCGAGCATGTCGTGCATCCATCCCATGTTCCATTTGAGATTGAAGCCAAGTCCGCCATTCTCTGTGGGCTGGGTCACCATGGGCCAGGTGGTGGATTCTTCAGCGATAGAAAGAGCACCTGGGAAATGCTCGAACAGAACGTGATTGGCTTGTTGCAGGAAGCGGACGGCTTCGGTGTTTTCTCTGCCCCCTTGTTCGTTGGCTAACCACTCACCATCGGGTCGCAAATAATCTCGGTAAAGCATCGATGCCACGGCATCAACCCGGATGCCATCGATGTGGAACTGGTCAAACCAGAAGACGAGATTGGCAACCAGGAAATTTCGAACCTCATTCCGGCTGTAGTTGAAGATCAGCGTCCCCCATTCCTTGTGCTCGCCAATCCGTGGGTCGGCATGTTCGTACAGGTGGCAGCCATCGAAGAAGGCAAGCCCATGACTGTCTTTGGGGAAGTGACCAGGCACCCAATCGATGATCACCCCGATGCCCTCGGCGTGGCAGCGATCCACGAAGGCGCGAAATTCGTCGGGAGTGCCGTAGCGGCTTGTGGGTGCATACCAACCAGTGACTTGGTATCCCCATGACCCATCGAAAGGATGCTCTGTGATTGGCATCAATTCGATGTGGCTGAACCCTTGCTCTTTGATGTAAGGAATCAGACGATCGGCAAGCTCGGGATAGGTGAGCAAGCGGGCACCTGGCTTTAGATCAGCGGCAGGCACTGGTGGGCGTGGAGTTCCATCGGCTTCGATGAATGGATCGTCAGCTGAGGCGTGAATCCAGCTGCCAAGGTGCATCTCGTAGACCGAGATCGGCTGATCGAGAGGGTTGCGTCTATCTCGGCCGCTGATCCAGGCGTCATCATTCCACTGAAATCCATCGAGATGACTAACGATGGAGCTGGTATCAGGCCTGACTTCATGCTGGAAGCCGTAGGGGTCAGCCTTCTGATAGCAGTGGCCGTCTTGGGTGCGGATTTCGTATTTGTAGAAATGTCCTTCCTCAAGCTCGGGAACGAACAATTCCCAAATGCCGCCCAGCCTTTGCTGCATGGGGTGATAGCGGCCATCCCATGAGTTGAGATTTCCGATGACGCTGACGGTGAGGGCGTTCGGTGCCCACAGGCAGAACATCACACCTTGAATGCCACCTTGTTGGCATTGGTGGGCCCCCATCCGACGCCAAATGTGATGGTGATTGCCTTCTGCAAACAGATGGCGATCCATCTCGCCCATCCACTCATGCCGAAAGGCCCAAGGATCGAATTGCTCGTGCTCGAGCCCGCCTCGGCGGATCTTCAATTTGTAGTTATGCCCTGGATCCCTTGAACATTTGGCTTCAAAAACCCATGGATGATGAGGAGTCTGCATCGATAGGCGTTCGCCATCAAGGATCAACTCAACGGTTTCAGCTTCTGGAACCCAAGCCCTAACAATCCATTGGCCCGACTCCAGCTGTTGGGGCCCCAGAAGAGAAAAGGGATGATCGTGTCGGCATTCAGCCAGCCTCTGGCTGTCCTGAACCATCCAGTCGAGAACAGCGCCGGTCATGCAGGGGAATGGACTTCGTTAGGCCGGGAGCTTAGGCGGAAAACCCGCCTTGGCTGCATGGATTCCCCCGAGTTTTTGGGATCAGACCAGATCCTCTGAGAAGTCCACGTTGATGATCCGGCCTTGAGCATCGAAAATGACAAACAAGTTGTCGGTCACGGTTCCAAATTCAATGGTGACCAGAACGAGTTGTTGTTCGGCTCCTCTGCTGGAAATCACAGCGTTTTTGATCCGCTTTACACCACCTAGGACGCGGCTCAATTTGCTCCACTTGCGCTCTAGATCTTCTGGAGAAATCTCTTTTTGAAAATCAAGCGAAAGGTAGTAGCGAGCTGCAATCCAGCGTTGTGCGTTGAGATCGCGAACAAATTTGAGAGCCGTTGTCTCGATCGGCAGCGTTTCACCCAGCCACTTCCAGGCCACTAGCTTGCCTTCATCGTCAAGAACGAGAAGCAGCTCCTTGCTTCCCTGGTCGGTTTGGGCAATCACATCCACGGTGGTGTCATCCATTCCTGGATAAATCGCCACAACACGCGTGGATTGGATGCGATGCGCATGGTTTAAGCGCCCCTTCACGGCTTCAACGGTGGTTGCGTTTTGCAGTGGGGTGGATAGGCGATCAAATAAAGCCTGGGCGTTACGGGTTTGAAGGGCCGTCAACAATGAATCTGCTGCTTCACTGGCTTCACTGGCACTCAGAGGAGTACGTGGGGCTAGCGCTCCCTGGGCCAAAAGCTGTTCTCCTCGTGCCTCTGGCACAGGGAACGCCTGCAGCATCGGTGCCGCGAGAGCGCAGACCAGAAGGCAGGAGGAGAGCTTCATGAATGTGGGGCAACAATGGAGTTAGTTTGCCGGAGTTCATCCGGCTTGGGGAACGAGCAGTGGCGCCATTTGCAGTGTCGCCTCATCCAGGTGTAAGCAAAGGGTGATGACGCGGCAATCGCTGTTGGCTGGGCCAAAGCATTGCTCCCCATCTCCTGGATTGACACCAATGGCCGGCCATGAGGCCCCCGCAAGCGAGAGCCGAAGTCGATCTCCAGGTTGGAAGCTCACGAGCAACGGCTGCAGTTCCAGTGTGATGTTGCCGAATTCGGAGTCAATGGCCCGTCTCACTCGCAACACACCTGTTGAGAGCTGCTGCACCTCCTCTCCATCAGCGGGGAGTCTTGAAAGTGCAGCGCAAAGATCAAAGGCTGGCTGATCTGCAGACACCTTTAATTTCAAGAGCGGGCGACCGCATAGCTGGAGAGCTGTTTGGAGCGGCGTGGAGCTAAAGACGGCTACGTCCGAGCGTTGATCAACCACCCTCCGGTCGCACGGCCCAGCCGTAGGACTCAAATGCCCGCCAACGGCCGGTGCGGGTCGCCATGGGTCATGAACGATGACGCAGGTTCCAGATCCAGACATCGCTGTATCGAGCAATGTCCCATCGCTGAGATCAAGGCAAGCCAACCCTTTGCTGCCCAGATGCCAACAGGCGCTGGGGCACTCGTTTCCACTTTGACGAGACCAGGTGGCATCGCCTTGATCCCAAAGCCTGATCTCTGCTGTCTGGTCTTGGCTGTGGGTCGGGGAACTTTTGAGATTTTGATTGAAAAAATCCAGCAGAAGTTGGTTGGTTTCTGGCCACCACTGCAGATGGGTGGCTGGGCCGATGTGAAGTTCTGGATTGCCGCCCCTGGATCGGGCCGTATTGAGAAGGTCGAGGAGACCTCGCAAATGGGGATCCCACCAGCCGCCGATCAGCAGCATGGGTTTGCGGAGCCAGGCTTCTGGTGGGCGATGGAGAGTCCAGCCTTCGGCCTGATCTGCAGGTTGTTTCAACCAGCGCAAGGCCATTCCCTCGGGGTCATGTCGCTCCAAGAGCCTTTCTCCTTCGTGGAGATAGCGACCATCGACCAAAGCGCTGTGGATCTCGTCCCAGACGACTGGATCGTTGCGGCGCTTGGCTTGCAGGGCTGCAAGCTGCAAGCCCCAGCCAAGGCCGAGGTGCCACCAGTGAGCGCCTCCTTCGCAACTCCAATGCTCCCGTTCATCCAAGCCGCACATGGCTGGTGCGAGGCAATCTGGAGCTGGGCAGTCCGGTGGTGCAAGCAGCTGAGTTAGCCCTTGATAGGACAATCCAAAAAGGCCAATGCGGCCATTGCATTCGGGACGCTCGCGCAGCCAAGTCAGGGTCGCGGCGGTATCGACAGCTTCTTGGCCGAACCCTTGAAACGTCCCATCCGAACTCCCCTGTCCGCGAACATCTTGGACGACGATTGCAAATCCTTGGTCGGTCCACCAGAGCGGGTGGGGGAGGGTCACGGTGGAAGCAATCGCCCGTCCGTAGGGCTGTCTCATTAGCAGGGTGGGCCATGGACCAGCCCCCTGTGGGGTCCAGATGCGCGACACCAAAGACACGCCATCAGGGGTGATCAATGTCGCGTCAGCGAACCTCTTATCAGCGGACATCCGAGCAATGCAGTCCGATCACGTAAGTAGCCAAGATTTCTGCATTGGTTGTGCTCAGGTTGCGTTGACTTGCCAGCTGATTGATGGCTTCAGATGACAATGCTGACTGGCCATTGCTGTTCATGGCTCTGAAGGACTGGCAAAGCGCTTTGGCTTCCGCTGGGTTTCGCTTAACGCTCTCTAAAAGGCTGGATTGAGCGAACCCTGCTGAAGCGAATATCAACAACGAGAGTGATAAGCATCGAATCGTCAGTTGGCTCAAAGTCCAAGTCTTGACGAGAGCTTGTTGGAGGGGACGCATGGTTCCTCCTTTAATAACTAGAGCTATTCCATAGGGGTGAGACCAGGGTTGCAGCCTTGAGCGGTCAGTTCGTGGTTTGCCTGGCTTTCGCGAGCAGGATCCAGTGTTTGGCAATCGCAAGATCCACAACCGGAGCTCTGCCGCTTCCTAGTTGGCGTTCCAGGCGTCCGGTGCGGTTCGTAATCTCCTGCGGGGAGGAGGTGGCGATGGATGCGACCGTTGCAAAGCCTGAGTGCATCAATAAAGCCGCATCGGCTGGGGCAAGTTCTAAACAGCACACCAGCTCAGCGATGCCGCGGAGGCGTTTGAGATTGCGTGCTGTGGAACGCCCAGTTGCGACAAGACGGCTGAGGTTTTGATCTGTGAGCTCGCGTAACTGCCCCCAGTTGGTAATACCAGCCTTTTGCAAATCAAGCTGCTCATCGCGAAAACCCTGCGGCAATGCATGGAGAGGGGCATTTGCGCTCATCCCTGACTGAAGTCTCGTTTGGTTTCTCCGAGCACCACGGGTTTTGAGGTTCCTTCGCTCACGGCTTGAAGCTGCCGAAGTCGAACACGCACTTCCCTGCTGCGGCCTCCGGGGCGGAGGTTCTCAGCGATCTGGTTCAGGGTGGGTGTAATCGCTTCTTGTTCAAAATCATTGGAAGCCTGTGCCACCACAAGATCGGTGCCGTTATCAAACACAATTGGCACTTGTCGAGCTCCTTCCACGCGCACTGGGGGCGAATAACTAATTGAAAAAGCCCAGCAACTCACCGCTAATAAGAACGTAAAGCTACTGACGCCAACAAGGCGAAAACGCAGTCCCCAACGGGTAACGAACGCAACCACCGTTAGAACAGAGAGGCCCAGACCACTCCAGGCCAGCCATTTGCTGGATACCTCCAATAATTCAGGCAGCGGCATGGGCTGGTTACTGACAAATCTCCTCCCTATATTGCGTCGACCTTGGCTGGGATGACGCTCATCAATGGGGAGCACAGGCAAAAGCGCGATGGCTCCACGAGTGGTGATCTCTGGACTTGGCCTCACAGTTGTTGCTGCTGCTGCCGTCTGGATCACTGCTGACCGATTAATTGCACGGGCGGTGAATGGCCTGCGTCCTTCCCTTGAACAGCAACTTTCAGTACCACTTGGGCATCCGATTGAGATCGGCCCTTATCGCGGTCTTGGTCTTGATGGAATTGGGATCGGACCGATCAAAATTCTTCCTGGAACGAAGGATGCCTCAACCCTTCGTGTCCAGAAACTCAGCTTGGGGATTGATCCTCTCTCCAGTATTCGCCATTTGCGGCTGGTGGTCGTAGCCCGACTGAAAGGGACCAACGTCTCCCTAAGCCGCAATCAGCAAGGGCAGTTTTGGGTGCCAGGCCCTCGGCCAAACGGTGAGTTTCTTCATCGAGTCGACCTGCGAGTGCGGCTGATCGATCCAGCTCAAATTCGTGTTGAGCCATCCGACCTTCAACTCTCTTTGGCGGGAGCTACCCGTCTCCGTCTCAATGAGAAATGGGCTGATGGTGCTTTTCAAATTGGTCTCCCCGATCGAGGCTCGGTGAAGGTGAGAGGGAGGGCTCACTGGGATCGTCCTGAATTTCTGCTCACGACGCGTTTGAAGCGGATTCGCCTGGACCGCTTGCAAGGGTTGCTTCCGATGGCGCAGCCCATCCAACTGAGGGGTCAAGTAGGTGGTGATCTCAGTTTCGAATGGAATCGAGGTCAGACCAGCTGTGGTGGTGGACTTTCCATCGTGGGCTTGAAGGCCAGCGGTAAGCCGCTTCAGCACACGCTTGCATCGCGACAGCTGCGTCTCCACTGTGATGTGGATCGACTCACGATTCCCCGCAGTCAGTGGCGGTATGGCCCTTATAGGGCCAGTTTGGGCGGTCGCTTTGATCTGAATCAGCGCTTTGATTTAAGCGCCACCCTGAAGGAGCTGAATCAGGACAATCAGTTGGCTCTGAGCCTTGATGGTGACTGGTCTCAGCCCCGTTTCAAACTTTCAGGGCGATGGCGATTTCCCGAGGCCAACGTGCTGGATCAACCCGTTGCGATTGATCTGCAGGTGCGTGGAGATGGGCGCCGCCCGAAGGCATGGAAATCCAGGCTCGAAACATTGGCTTTAGAGGCTCCAGGTGTATCGGTTAAGGCGCAGGGTGCCTTGTATCCGCTACTGGATATCAAGACGAAGCAGCTTCAACTGGTGGGGAGTGCCTGGAAGGGACTCCCTTTGATTCCTGAGCTGTTGGGGACCAAAGCCTCTCTCAATGGAGAGTTGCGTCTGTCAGGCCCCAGCCTGTCGCCTCAACTTCAGTTGGCGCTCAACCAGGACAGCAATCCTTTGCTTGAACGTTGGTCTCTTCAGGCCGATTGGTCCTCAGATCAGGGCTTATTGAGTCTGAATCGCTTCAGCAGCCCTCAGCTCAATGCAGATGCTGTATTGCCCCTTCAAATCGGGAAGGGTGGGTTGAAGTTTGGCGCGTTGCAATCCAATGTGCGCTTACGGGCTTATCCGCTCAGCAGGATCGGTTCTCTTCTTGGCACGACGATGGACGGCACGATTGCGGCCCATGGGGAGGTTCGTGGTCCTCTTCAGTCGTTGCAGCCTGATCTTCAGATCGAAGTCCATAGCCCTCGTGCGGGAGCTATTCGCCTTATTGAACGTTGGAAAGGCCGTTTAAAAGGACGACCTGGTGGTGGTGGTCAGCTCCAGATGGCATCCGTTGGAGCTTTGATTCCTGGCTCCTTGGAGGCTCAAATCGGGGACAATTGGTTGCCAGAAAGCTTTCGCTTACAGCGCAGGAACGGTGAGCTTCAGATCAGTGGTAGCCCTGCCCTTTACCGCTGGACAGCAAAAGACCTGAGTGTGGATGGTTTTGAGTTGGTCTTGCCTCCAAAACCGCGATGGGAAGGGGTATATGGCCGTTTGAGTGGTTCGGGTGATTTGAGCTTGGGGCCTTGGAGCATGTCGGCCGATCTGAAGCTTGCGCAACCGGGATTGCTGGGGATTCAGTTGCGCCAAGCTCTGATCACTGCCAAGTACAAAAATGATCGGTATGACATCAGCGGCGAGCTGTTGCCTCGTGATAGCGGGCAGATCACTTTTGAGGCTGATGGATATCGCAATGCTGGACTGAACGCCAACCTTCAGGCCCGTGGCTTGAGTGCGCGCTGGCTAACAGCCAGTGCACTCAGCTTCCCACAGCTGACCCAGGCTCTGCCTCCGTATCAGGGCGATGCCACTGACCTAGGCACCTTGTTGGTCAACACCTTTGGTGGATCGCTGGATGGTCAGTTGAGGGCCCTTAGGGGATCGCAATTGGCATTAGCGGATGCCCGTCGTGATCGCAGAGAGAAAAAAGCGTTTCATCCTGAAGATCTACGCGGTCAAGTCGACGCTGTTGTTGATGTTCAGGGGCCAAGTTTCAATCGCCTCGAGGTGGATCTCACCGCGCGAGGTCATCTTTGGATCGATGGTGAAGACGAAGATCTTGCCCTGCAGGTGAAACCGTTCATCGCTGAGCTCAAGGGGCCCCTGCATGCCGGAGAAGGCAGCTTCTCTTTGGCACATTTGCCGTTCAGCCTTCTTGCACTGGTGGCACCTGTGCCACCAGCCTTACAAGGGGCTTTGGGGCTTTCGGGCAGCTATCGCTTGGGTCACGGGTCACCAAAACTGACGACGGAGCTGGTGCTGGAGGAGGCCCGTGTGGGTCAGGAGCCGATTGCACTCGATCGTGGTCAGGTTTTGCTTGCTAATGAGACGTTGCAGCTTGATTTGGCTTTGCGGGCAGAGGGTGCTGATGAGCCGCTGACGTTGATTGGGCAAGTCCCCCTGACGCCCGAGCGACCCTTGGATGTCAGGGTTGAAAGTCATGGTGATGGTCTTCACTTCCTGGCTGGATTGTCAAGAGATGTGGTCGCTTGGAGTAAGGGAAATACTGATCTCAGGTTGTTAATTGGCGGCAGCCTTCTGGCCCCTGAGGCCAATGGATTCATCGTGATGAATGATAGCGAATTTGTTGTTCAGAACCAAATTATTAGCAAGGTTAAAAGTTCCGTTTTGTTCGATTTCGATCGCCTTGAGGTGCAGGAATTTAAGGGGCGAATTGGTCGCTCAGGAACCATTCAGGCCAGTGGGGCACTGAAGTTGTTTAAGCCTGCGTCGGAAGAGGTGCCGCTGGCGATCACTGTTGAACAGGCTCGAATCAAGGTGCCCACCGCTGATGTGGCAGTTGCTGCTGATCTTCTCGTGAGAGGAGCACTTGTGAGTCCCGATTTCCAAGGGAATCTTCAGTTGAGTGAAGGGGCGATTACTCCGCAACTATCTTTTTTCTCAAGATCTAAAATGAGTAGCGGGAAGAGTCGTGGTCAGAAAGACGACCAGGGGGTCGCGGGACCGTTGATTTCAGCGAATGCTCTACTCGAAGAAGAGTGGGATTTCAAGGAACCTCTTGTCTTACTGGGGCCCAATAATGAGGAGGACCCCAATCGGAAGTTCAAGGAGTTACTCCCGAATTTGCCATTCGTTGGTTTTGACAACTTTCGGGTGCAGTTTGGCCCTGGTTTGAAGGTTCTGGTACAACCTGGCGTGGCCAATTTCACGACAGCAGGATTGATCACAGTGAATGGTCCTCTGGGTTCAAACATTGAGCTAAGAGGTGTGCTGCAGTTGCTTACAGGGCGGGTTTCGATGTTCACGAGCACCTTTAATTTGGATCGCAAAGCTCCGAATGTGGCTGTCTTCACTCCTTCGCAGGGTTTGATCCCTTATATGGATATTGCAATGAAGACCAGGGTCTCAGATAGTGTCAACCTTGGTGTTGGGAGTAATCCTTCAAACACAACCGTTTTTGATACCAATGGCACAGGCACTCTTGGCGCTGGAGGTCAATTGCGTTTGGTGAAAGTGATGCTTCAAGCCGAAGGTCCAGCTAATCGTCTCTCTAACAGCATTCGTTTAAGAAGCTCGCCTCCAATGTCGCAGCCCCAGTTGCTTGGTTTAATCGGTGGTAACTCGTTAGCCGGACTCTCTGGCGCAGGTGCAGGCACTGCTCTGGCTGCGGTGCTTGGCCAATCTCTGCTTTCACCGGTGTTGGGAACGTTCACCGATGTTTTTCAACAGAGGCTTCAATTCGCTCTCTATCCCACTTACGTCACGCCTGCAGTGGATGACAACGGTGAGCGAGTTTCAGGACGCGTTCCGCCACAAATGGCAGTTTTGACTGATTTTGGAGTGAACATTATGGACCGATTTGATTTATCTATTCTAGCTGCACCTAATCGCAATGATATTCCTCCTCAGGGAAGCCTTAGTTACCAAATAGATCAAAATCTAAGCGTTTCCGGTTCTGTTGATTCCCAAGGTACTTGGCAAAGCCAACTGCAGCTTTTCTTCCGGTTCTAAATGATGTATTCCTCGGAAGTGATCGGAGTTGATTTGGGTGGAACGGCGATCAAGCTGGGTCGTTTCTCAGCAGACGGCTTTCTTCTTCAGAAGCAGCAGATACAAACCCCTCAGCCAGCAACACCAGGTGCTGTTTGTATCGCCTTGGTCGAAGCGATTGAAGCTTTGGATCCCGACCACCGCGCCTTGGTCGTTGGGATCGGTTTGCCCGGTCCGATGGATGTGAGGGCGCGTGTGGCAAGAGTTTGTATCAACTTGTCTGGTTGGGAGGAGGTGCCTCTTGCTGATTGGTTGGAGCCTCGTCTTCAGCGACGAGTCACCCTGGCCAATGACGGTAACTGTGCCTTGGTGGGCGAGGCGTGGAAGGGGGCGGCGCAGGGTTATTCCGATGTGGTGATGCTCACTCTTGGTACTGGTGTGGGCGGAGGCGTGATGCTTTCCGGCCGTTTATTCACGGGTCACAACGGGGCCGCGGCTGAACCGGGTCTGATTGGTCTCGATCCCAACGGACCTTTCTGCAACAGCGGTAATGGCGGCAGCCTTGAGCAATTTGCCAACATTTCGGCGCTGAGGCGACTGTGGGATGGAGATCCGGCTGAGTTGGCAGCCTTGGCTGGGAATGGCGATGCCGACGCGCAAGCTGTGTGGTCCTGTTACGGGACCACACTCGGTGTAGGGATCAGCTCTTTGGTGTACATGTTCACGCCAGAACTGGTTCTGCTTGGTGGCGGAATATCTGGAGCTGCCTCTCATTTCCTTCCTTCGCTGCGCAAGGAAATTCAGCAACGGGTCCAGGCCGTGAGTCGTGAAGGGCTGCGCATTGAAGCTTGTGCCCTAGGGAATGGAGCAGGTCGTCTTGGGGCTGCACGACTGGCCATCGAACGCTTGACGTGAGGCGAAACGAGATGATGAAGCAAAGAACAAGCGCGCGACGATGACCAGTCAGGGTGTGTCCGAACCATCAGCAGATCTGTTGCTCCTGGCTACAGCGGTTCGGCGTGCTGCTGTTGGCTTGGGACAGAGCTCAAATCAACAGCGCCAACAGGCGCTTTTGTCGATGGCTTCCTCACTTGAGACCCATGCTGATCGCATTGTTGCCGCAAATGCAGACGATCTCGCACAGGCCTCCGCTGATGGTTTAGCGCCTGCCTTGGTTGCACGTCTCAAATTGGATGCGGGCAAGCTGGCCGGAGCCATTGATGGCGTTCGTCAATTGTCGGCACTGGATGATCCTCTGGGTGCTAGGCAGTTGCATCGCGAGCTTGCCGATGGCTTGGTCTTGGAGCGCGTCACGGTCCCTCTCGGGGTTTTAGGGGTGATTTTTGAGGCGAGGCCTGACGCTGTGATCCAAATCGCGGCACTGGCGATTCGTTCAGGCAACGGCGCAATCCTCAAGGGTGGCAGCGAGGCCAAGTGCACCAATCACGCTGTGATGCAGTCGTTGAAAGAGGGCCTCGATGGCACATCGGTGTCTGCAGATGCCTTGGATTTACTAACAACCCGAGCGGAGAGCTTGGCTCTGCTCCGGCTCGATGGTCTTGTGGACTTGATTATTCCTCGGGGTAGCAACGAGCTGGTCCGTTTCATCCAGGACAACACCCGAATTCCGGTCCTTGGCCATGCCGATGGTGTTTGCCATTTGTATGTGGATGAGGAGGTCGATTGTGCGCAGGCTTTGCGCATTGCGATCGATAGCAAGACCCAATACCCGGCGGCTTGCAATGCAATCGAGACGCTCCTGGTTCATCAGAAGATTGCGCCGACCTTTCTAAAAAAGGCTGTTCCAGCCTTCAAACATGCTGGTGTGAGCTTGCGCGGCGATGAGGCAAGTAGAGGCTTAGGGGTGGAGCAGGTCGCCACCAGTGATGATTGGAGCCAGGAATATCTAGATCTCGTGCTTGCTGTACGAGTGGTGAAGGATTTCGACGAAGCCCTCGAACACATAAGGAGGTATGGCTCACGCCATACCGAGGCCATTGCAACGCTGAATCAAGGCACTGCAGAACGGTTCTTGCGGGCAGTTGATAGCGCCGGTGTTTATCACAACTGCTCAACCCGCTTCGCTGATGGCTTTCGCTACGGCTTTGGTGCAGAGGTTGGCATCAGCACCCAGACCTTGCCGCCGCGTGGTCCTGTAGGGCTGGAAGGATTGGTGACCTATCGCTACCGATTGCGCGGTGAGGGGCATATCGCTGCTGATTTTGCTGAGGGGCGTGAACAGTTCAGCCATCGCGACCTACCCACCGCTACGAAGTAACTCCCGTGGATTTGATTCATATCCATGATCTGCGCCTCTGGGCTCATGTTGGAGTTCTGGACCATGAACGACGGGATGGCCAATGGTTTCAACTCGACATCACGTTGGGTTTAGATCTGAGTGAATCGGCGACGTCAGATGATCTCAGCGCGACCGCCGATTACAGCCTGGCAGTGCTGGCGCTTCAAACGTTGGTGAGTGAGCTGAGTTGCCTCACCATTGAGCGTTTCAGTGAGGAGGCCTTTGAGGTGTTGGAACGTCTCTATGGCCCCTTGCCAATGCATCTGGTCTTGCAAAAGTGCCGCCCTCCTATTCCTGGTTTTACAGGCACGGTTGCCATTGAGCGCCGGCGTAATTGGTCAGATCAGCAGGGTTTTTGATGCAACCTGAAGCTGCCACCCGACCCCTTGTTTTGGTGCACGGCCTTCTCGATACGCCCCGGTTGTTCTCTCGCCTGGAGCGTCGTCTTGAAGGACAACATCGTTCGGTCTTTTCTCCTCATTTGTCTCATCGATTCGGTGCGATTCCGTTACGCAAGCTCGCTCAGCAGCTGGATGGCCTGATTCAAGAACGTTGGGGACCGAAGACGCCGATTGACCTTCTTGGCTTTTCAATGGGTGGGGTGATTGCTCGGACTTGGCTGCAAGAGTTGGGAGGCGCCAAGCGAACGCATCGGTTCATAAGCGTTGGTAGCCCCCAACAGGGAACGCTCACAGCACAGTGCATTCCCGCCTGGTTGTTTGCTGGTTTGGCAGACATGAAGTGCGGTAGCCCCCTGCTGCGCTCTTTGAATCGCAATTACGCTGACTTGCAGGATGTGGAGTGCCTCAGCTTCTTTAGCCGTTGGGATCTGATGGTGTGCCCTGGGTGGCAAGCCGTGCTTCCAATCGGAAAGATCACAGCTGTGCCCGTCTGGACGCATCAGCAATTGATGTCACATCCCAAATCTCTCGATCTGTTGATCGAATCACTGCTTGTTGATTGAGCGAATACAGCCAGGAGTAGGGGACTCCTCAGGTCCTCTCAACTGTTCCGGCAGTGATGCAGGCTCCTGCCGCCAGCCGCGATAAACATGGCGACGTCTTTCAGGAGCTCCGCAAGACAATCTCTACGGCTTATCCCTTTCTTCAAACCGCAGCTCTGATCGAGCGGATTGAGCGGGGGTCCAGCTAGAACTCAACGCAAGCAGGTCATGGTCGATCTCTGCAAGCTCAACGACCGGCTGCTGCCAGTCCAGAATGGCGAATTAATGCATCAGTGCTGGCCGTTCGACCCCTGAAGGATTTGTAGACATCAGCTGGACGCTGACTTCCTCCGAGGCTGAGAACCGTGTTGCGGAAGCGTTGACCGGTGGCTTGTACGTCCGCTTCTCGATCGAGTCCAACTTCCTCGAAAGCGGCAAAAGCATCGGCGCTTAAGACCTCTGCCCACTTGTAAGAGTAATAACCAGCGGAGTATCCACCAGCAAAAATATGGCCGAAGGCGCAAAGGAATCGATCTTCCGGGATCGGTGGCAATACGGTTGTGTTGTTTGCAATCGAGCGTCTGAATGCATCAGGGGATTGACCAAGCTCGGTTGTCCAAGTGCTGTGAAGACGTAAATCGGTCAAAGCGAAATGAACCTGGCGGAGCGTTCCGCATCCCTGCATGAAGGTGCGGCTGTTGCGCAGTTTGTTGTAGTCCTCTTCAGGCAATGGTTCCCCTGTTTTCCAATGACGGGCCATTCCCATCAGGGTCTGGTGATCAAGGCACCAATTCTCCATGAACTGACTGGGAAGCTCGACCGCGTCCCATTCCACATTGTTGATTCCGGCGGCTTGAGGATGTTCCACCGTGGTGAGCATGTGTTGAAGCCCATGGCCAAACTCATGAAAGAGGGTCTCCACCTCTTCGAAACTCATCAGACTTGGGATGTCTCCAGCAGGTGGGGTCTGGTTGCAAATCAGATAGGCCACAGGGAGGGTGAGCTCACCCTCAGAATTGCGAGACCGGTTTAGACATTCATCCATCCAGGCTCCACCTCGCTTGCTGGCCGGTCGGCTGAAGGGATCGAGATAAAACGCTGCGAGGGGTTGGCCCTCTTGATCGTTGACTCTGAAAAAGCGCACATCCTGATGCCAGATCGGTGCTTCGCCATCAGCAGCTTCAATCTGGATGGAGAACAAGCGTTCGCAAAGATGGAAAAGGCCATCTAGCACTTGTGGAAGTGGAAACCATGGACGCAACTCCTCTTGATTGAGGTTGAACCGCTCTTGACGAAGTTTCTCCGCCCAGTAGCTCACATCCCAGGGGCTGAAATCATCCGCTTCTGTCGCACCATGATGCCGAGCACAGTCCCTCAGTTCATCAATCTCTTGTTTCGCGACGGGCAGGGCTGCAACGCGAAGTTCTTCGAGAAGCTGTTCAACGGCTTGTACGTTGTCAGCCATTTTTGAGGCCAGGCTTCGTTCGGCCCAGTTTTGGTAGCCAAGGCGTGCAGCCTGATGGGTCCGTAGGTCGAGGATCTCCTCGATGAGAGGAGTGTTGTCGAGCTCTCCGGAGCTCGCTCGACTGACCTGTGCCCGGTAAACGGTTTCTCTCAGGTTGCGGTTGTCGGCATGGGTTAGGACGGGTAGGTATCTGGGCATATCGAGACCAAGACGCCAAGGCCCCTCCAAGGCTGTGGGATCTTGTCCATCGCGATGCAGATCTCCAGCATCTTTGGCGGCAGCAGCCAAAGCCTGCAAAGCCCGTTCCGGTATGCCTCGGAGTTGGTCTACTTCATGTACCAGCAGGGTCCAGCCTTGGGTGGCATCGAGAACGTGGTTGCTGAATCGGGTGGACAGTGAAGCGAGTTGTTCGCTGGCTTCGTTAAAGGACTCTTGGGACGCTCCGCTCAAGCCCACCCCTCGATGGCGCATCGACAACAGCTCGGCATCAAGGATCCGGATTTGGGTGGAGTCCAGCGGATGACTGGGGTTCCGTTGAAGGCTTTCCAGGGCCTGGTGGATCACTTGGCTCTGCCCAGCGCGGTTGCTAAAACGCACGACCTCCGGTTGTTGAGCCGCGTGGGCTTCGCGCAGCTCGGAGCTATTGCAGACGCCGTTGAGATGGCTCACCACCCCCCAGCTCCAGCGCAATCGTTCCCCAAGGTGGTGAAGTGGAGTCATTACCTCATCCCAGCTCAGCGGTGTGTTGTCAGATAGGCGTTGCTGAAGCGTGGATTCCAGCGTGCTGAGCTGTTCTCCCAAGTCCTGGATCAGTGCTGGGATATGAGCTTCTACCTGGGATGCATCGATGGCCTCGAAGCGCGGTAGGCCGGATCCGCGCAAGAGTTCTGGGTTGGTCATCGATGTCAGCCCGCCGGCAGCAGGGTTGTGAGAGCAACCAGGCTATGAGTGCCTAGATCACTGGCGAGAGCATTGGTGGCTGCTTCGTAGAAATCCATGGCGATACGGGGCCAAATTCCAATCACCAACGTTGGCACCATCAGGGTGAGCCCGATCACTAGTTCTCGTGGGCGCATGTCATCGATGAAGGCCAAAGCTGGGATTCGTGGGCCAAAGAACACTCGTCTGCACATGGAGAGGAGATACATCGGGGTAAGCACGAGCCCAATCGCTGCGATGGCAACCGTCGTGATGCGGAACAAGGTGGTGAAATTTTCCTGACTGGTTATGCCCAGAAAGATTGTGATTTCACTGATGAATCCGCTCATGCCAGGAAGGGCAAGGGAGGCCAGGGAGCTGGCAAGAAAGAATGCAAAGGTGATCGGTAGCACCTTGGCAAGTCCGCCCATGTTGGGAATGGACAGCGTTTTAGTGCGTTCGTAAAAACAGCCTGTCACGAAGAACATTGCTGCTGCGATCAGTCCGTGACTAATCATCTGGAGCATGGCGCCACTCAGGCTGAGGGCATCCACAGCACCGATGCCAAGCAACACAAAGCCCATATGGCTGACGGAGCTGCAGGCGATACGCCGTTTGACATTGTCTTGAGCGAAAGCGTTCAACGCTCCATAAATGATGTTGACGATGCCAAGAACGATGAGTGCCGGCGCAAGAACAAGATGCGCATCGGGGAGCATCTGAACGTTGAAGCGCAGTAAGGCATAACCGCCCATTTTCAACAGCACACCAGCCAGCAACATCGACACGGGAGCATTGGCCTCTCCATGGGCGTCTGGAAGCCAGGTGTGAAGTGGAAACATCGGTAACTTCACACCAAAGCCGATTAGGAAGCCGAGGTAACAGAGCAGACCAAAAGTTCCTCCTGGAGAACGTGCAGCGAGCTCAGTCAGGTTGAGCGTGAAGCTGTCTCCGGATAGGGCCAGGGCAAGGCCGCTAATGAGAATTAGAAGGGATGCGACAGCCGTGTAGAGGATGAATTTTGTGGCTGCGTATTGACGATTGCTTCCACCCCAGATCGCAATCAGGAGATAAACAGGAACGAGTTCTAGCTCCCAAGAGAGGAAGAACAGCAGAAAATCCTGGGAGAGAAAGACCAGTCCCTGAGCGGAGGCTTGAACCAGTAGTAGACCGAAGTACAAGTTGGTCTTGTGTTGAACGTTCCAGCTGGCGGCAACGGATAAAAGCGTGACTAGCCCACTGAGCACAACAAGTGGAGCTGACAGTCCATCGGCGCCGAGGGACCATTCCAAGCCGATCGATGGAACCCAGCTGACCCGTTCAACGAGCTGAAGACTGCTATCGCTGGGGTCGAAATGCTTGCTGAAGACCACCAACATCAACACAAGGTCGATCAGAAGGACTCCGATGGCCAGATTTCGCGGCAAAGGTGATGGCTCAGTGTCATCACCTGGCAGCAATGGCATCAACAGAGCCATCGCCGCAGGAAGCAAAACGATGAGCGAGAGCCATGGGAACGCTGTCTGAGACGCAGCCGTCAGCGGCAAATTGGCGTCCATGGCATTCGCAAGATTGTGATTGAACTTATCAGCCCCAGGGGCCTTGATGAGTAATTCTACTCATCATCTTTGGGGTGCCAGTGGCTCCCAGCCGTCTGAAGGCTAAGCAGTGGAGCGCGACTAGCGACGCCAGCCGCTTCCCAAGCCTTGACCATGGCATGGCTCACGGCTTGCCCTTTCTCTTCAGAACACAGGGCCAAAATGCTTGGGCCTGCGCCGCTGATGGCACATCCCCAGGCTCCAGCCGCTAGCGCAGCCTCTTTGACTTCTTGCCCGCCTTTGATCAGCCTCCAGCGATAGGGCTCATGCAGGCGGTCATGCATCCCGTCTGAGATCAAATCGCCGTTTCCAGTCCTTAGGCCCTGCAGCAGCAGGGTGAGGGCACCAAGATTGACCACTGCATCACCAATGGGGACCGATTTCGGCATGGCCCGTCTTGCTTCGCTGGTGCTGAGACGAATGGCTGGGATCGCAACGACTGCTTTGATGCTTTGCGTCCATTCGCAACGCACCACTCGCCAGCGCTGAGAAGCAGCCTTTGCCGTCATGCATAGCCCCCCCAGGAGCGAAGGCACAACATTGTCTGGGTGTCCTTCGATATCGATTGCAAGCTCCAGCAGTTTTTCTCGACTGAGAGGCTCTCCCACTAAGGCATTGGCACCCACCAGTCCCGCCACGATGGCTGTGGCGCTGCTGCCTAGACCCCTCGCTGGAGGAACGGCTAGGCGCACTCGAGCTTCGATGGCTATGGGCTCTTGGCCGGCTGCTTTCCAGACCCGTTGCGCTGCTCGATAAACGAGGTTGTCTGGCCCTCCCCGTAAATGAGACCCCTCCTGCCCTTCGATGATCAGTTCAAATCGCTCTCCATCGCCATCGATTCGACGCATGGTGAATCGGTTATTGAGATCCAGAGCAGCGCCTAGACAATCGAATCCTGGTCCAATGTTGGCGGTGGTTGCGGGAACATCCACTACCACTGTTTGGCCTATACGCGGCTGCGCCATCCCTGCGTTTCCACTCAGGCCAGTGTCCCACTCGACTCAGCTAGTTTCCGTGCTCTGCAAGCTGCACTGAACAGACCAGCTTCCGGATCGATCACAGCACGCACCGTCAAACCTTCCAAAAAAGGCTGAAAGCGCCCTTTCTGCCGCATGGCATTTAAAAAATGCATCGACTTCAAGCCATCTTGGTTTTTTTCGGCCGTTCCTCCACCGATCCAAAGCCCACCAGTGCACAATTCCTGTAAGGCCAAGTCACCTGCTGCTGCTCCGTAGGCACTGAGCCAAAGCGTCATCGCAGCGTTAGCAAGCTGGTCGCCTGCTTTGGCGAATTGGCATGTTGAAGCAGGGATATCGTGATAATCAGGATGGTCTGGTGTGTTGTATCTCCATGCCTTGGCCTTCTCTTGAAGTGGGTGCGTCGCGTTTTCAGACTGCTGAAGCATCCAGTGCATGACATGGCCCAATCCGGTTCCGCTTACAACTCTCTCCACGGAGATCCGCTCTAGGGATAGATCACGCTTGAGCCATTGCACAAGGGCCCATTCGTCGTTGCTACGTGGTGCGAACTCTCGATGACCACCCTCGCTGGGTAAAGCAATCCATCCTGTGTTGCTTGGAAGTCCCCGAGCCATTCCCAGCCCTGTTCCTGCTCCAAGAATGGCGACGGGACCCTGCTTGGCTTGGGTGACATCAGAATCGATTCCCGATCCGGTTTGAAGCGTGATCTGCTGGCTGTCACTGAAATGTGGAAGGCCGTAGATCAGAACAGCGAAATCATTAACGAGTTCGACCTGCTCTAAACCGGCCGATTGTTGCAGTGACTCTTGGCTGATACTCCATCCCAAATTGGTGAGTTCAGCAGCACGGTTCTTCACGGGGCCGGCGACGGCGAAACAGCTGGTTTGAGGTTTGGAGTTGGCGTCTGGGCGTGTTTGGAGGAAGTGCTTGAGCATGGAGTCCAGAGACGTCCATTCCGCCGACACGTAACGCTGGACATGCTCTTGTTTCAGCTTGCCGTTTTGATCGCTGTAGATCGCTAGGAGCGTTTTGGTGCCACCGAGATCACCGGCCAGGTAAGTCGTTGCCTGCATTGGATCGATCGGCGCATCTCAGCTCAAGGCTGATGGCTTTGATCGGAATCGACAAGTTTTGATGAGGCTCTGGAACGCTCAGTTATGAAAAAGGTCAAGAGGGAGGGGACCCCATGTCGGGCCTGACTGTGGACCTAATTGTTGAGACTCAGCTTGATGTCCGCTGATTAAAAAGCCTTCACCCAGCCCCGCCTCTGCTCGGATGCGAATGCAACCAGTCGATTGGTTGGCCTTTAGGAAGACCCCGCTGTCAATGGGTGTTTCGTCCTCGAGCTGCATGGCAGGCCAACCCATCGCCAGCTCAAGGTCGCGAAGACAGATCATCGCGTCAGTGGATGAGGGGGCCATGATGCCAACTGTGAACCAGGCAAAGTGATTCATCTCAGCGATGAGCTCGCTTTTGAGACCCTTGCGCTCGCTCGAACTCAGCTGAGGGGCACTGCGTAATCGATTGAGATCGGCCAGAGCCGTGATCGCTGGGTCGCTCATTCCCCGATGCCCCCATTGTCGGCAAAACAAAGTGAGGCGTGCCGTTCTTGGTTTGCCGATTGTGCCGCTGTGATTAGACGCTCCTTTGCGATCAAACCAAGGTCGCCATCGCGGCGGCTGCGCAGGCTCGCCGCACCCTTTTCAGCTTCTTTGGCTCCAATAACAGCCAACACTGGGATTTTCATCTGTTCTCCCGTGCGGATCAGCTTCCCAAGTCGGTCTCCGCTGCGATCAATGCTGGCGCGAATACCAGCTGCTTTGAGCTTGTTTTGAAGCTCTTCTGCGTAACCCAGTACTTCATCGGTCACAGGCAGCAACCGGATCTGTTCTGGGGCGAGCCAAAACGGAAAATCTCCCGCATAGTTTTCGGTCATGATTCCGAAAAATCGTTCCAGTGAACCGAAAATCGCTCGGTGAATCATGATCGGGCGCTGTTTGCTCCCATCAGCTGCGATGTAGTCCAGTCCGAAACGCTCAGGCAAGTTGAAATCGAGCTGGATGGTTGAGCACTGCCACATTCGACCAATCGCATCCTCGATTTTCAGGTCGATCTTGGGTCCGTAAAAGGCTCCGCCACCCTCATCAATTTTGTAGTCCCAGCCCTTGCGCTCTAAGGCTTCGATCAGGCCTTTGGTGGCGAGCTCCCAGACAGCGTCATCGCCGATGGCTTTGTCTGGTTTTGTTGAAAGGTTGATCTCGTAGTTGCTGAAATCGAATGTCGACAGAATCCGTTCTGTGAGATTCAGGATTCGCAAGATTTCATCACTGATTTGTTCTGGTAGGCAAAACACGTGGGCGTCGTCTTGGGTGAAGCCACGCACTCTCATCAGCCCATGCATCACCCCAGGTCGCTCGTAGCGGTAAACGGTTCCTAGTTCCGCCCATCTAATGGGGAGTTCCCTATAGCTGCGAAGTTTGCTGGCGTAGGTCAGAACGTGGAACGGACAGTTCATCGGCTTGAGCTGGTATTGCCTCTCATCGACCTCCATGGGGCCGAACATGCTCTCTGCATAGAAGTCGAGGTGTCCTGAAGTCTTCCAGAGGCTGATGTCCGCAACGTGGGGGGTGTAGAGCAGCTCGTACTCCCCTTCAAAGTGCGCTTGCCTCCAGAAGTCTTCAATCAGAAGACGCATGCGTGCGCCCCGGGGATGCCAGAACACAAGCCCGGCGCCCGCTTCGTCTTCGATGGAGAACAGATCGAGGTCTTTGCCGAGGCGGCGATGGTCACGACGGAGTGCTTCTTCTTTGCGGCGTCTGTGCTCTGCCAGTTGATCGGCGGTCTCCCACGCAGTGCCATAGATGCGCTGCAGCTGAGCCTTGGTTTCGTCACCACGCCAGTAAGCACCTGCCACACTTTCGAGCTCAAATGCTTTTGGATTGAGTTCGCTTGTGTTGGCCACATGAGGACCAGCACAGAGATCCCACCACTGATCCCCCAGGGTGTAAAGCGTGATTGGCTCGACCAGTCTCTCGAGAATTTCCAGTTTGTAGGGTTCGTTTTGAGCCTTGATTCGACGTTCTGCTTCGTCTCGACTGACTTCAATGCGCTCTAACGGGAGTTTGCGGCCAATGATTTTTCCCATCTCCTTCTTGATCGCCTTGAGATCAGTTTCCGTAAAGGGTTCCGGATTGTCGAAGTCGTAATAAAACCCTGTTTCAGTCCAGGGACCAATGGTCACTTGGGCAGTGGGAAACAGCTTCTGGACGGCCATGGCCATCACGTGGCTCATCGAGTGGCGAATCTTCAGCAGGCTTTCGCTGTTGCTGGTCTTGGGCAGAACCACAGGCGCGATCGTGGCTGGGGTGGTTGCTGCGACGCTGCTCACCGTTTCCTGTTCAGGGCCCGCCATCCTATGGGTGTGAGTTGAACAGGCAATGAATCAAGAGGCGGACGCTCTGCTCGAGTCGTTGTTGGACTCGTTGCTCAATGACTTCAACCACTGCTTCAAGCGTGGGCAGGAGCTTTTAGCGGCTTGCCCGGATTCAGTCATGCCCCTGGACGAACGCGAAGCGATGGGAGTTCGAATTGATGAGGGCCTTAAGGCCATTGCTGCCACAAGAGCCCTTGTGAATGCCACCCCTACGGCAATGGCCATCTCGATGGAGGCGATGACTCCTTGGCACCAGCTCGTGATCGAGGTTTGGGGTCTCTCAGCCCGTGTGACGGAAGCGAATAGGAAAAATTCGCTCTAGACGCCCTGACGGAGCGTCTGAAGGTTTTTTGAATAAAAGCTTGCTAGCTCAGCATGGCTTTTGACGGGTTGACCGTAGGCACTGAGTCCTGAGTGGGTGGGAAAAGAAGCCCATTCCGGGGCGAGGCTATTCATTGCTTTAGCCGTTAAACCTTTCTGGTCCACCTCGTGGAGAGCTCCGCGTCTCTTGACCAGATGAAGAGCCGCTTGGTCTTGGTGGTCTGGAGAGAAACTGGGCAAGTTCAAACGACCTGAAACCTCTTGCCAGGTGGTGGGCAAAAATTGATATGCCCCGGCCGCGGCACTGACGTAACGCTTCACGACCAACCTTTCAGGATGTTTGGAGAGATCTTCAAATTGTCCACCTCCATAGAGGGTGCGATACCCAAGGTCGTGACCGTCCTTCCAAGTCCCTTCAGCAAAGCGAATGGTGTTGAGCAGGGCGCGTCGTTCGAGAGTGATCGAGTATGGAGATGCTTTTTGGTCCGTCTTGACGTCTTGTTGGAGGGCTGATGCCACCTGTTCTGCTTGGTTAAGCCTTTCGCTGGAGCGTTCAGCATGAATGCTGTGTGCAAGGCCGAATAGCAGCCCCATGCTGACAACACCGATGCCGCTGGCTTGACTGAAAGCAGGTAAGACGGCGCGGGGCAGCTTGGCGAAGGAGCTCAGCAAAAGGTGACGTTCTGTAATAGGACTGCCACTTTCGTAGGGATGGGAAGCCTTTGGCGAGTCCTTTGGTACCGGCCTTGACGAGTGAGTATCAGCTGTGCATAAGCAGAAACACTCAATCAATCCCTGCTCGAGACTCGCGAGACGCGCCGTTTTAGCTGGTTCTTGGTTGCATTTCTCGGGACTGGGGTCAGGTCTTCTCAGGAAGCCTTAAGCATTAGAGAATCTTTTCAAAGAGCTGCCGAATGATTAGGCCGTCAGGAAGCCCATGGCCTTGCGTACACGATCCACGGTGGCTGTTGCTACGGCTTCAGCCCGCTCACGGCCTTGATTCAGCACCTTCTCTAGCTCGGCCCGATCATCCATGAGCTCGTTGTATCTGCTTTGAATCGGCTCTAGAGCGCTCACGGCGGCCTCTGCCAGCAGAGGCTTAAACGTTCCCCATCCCATCGCTGCACATTGCTCTGCAGCGGCTGATCGGCCCTTGCCGCTTAGCAGGGCGTAGAGGCCAAGGAGGTTGTCGGTTTCCGGTCGATCCGGGTTGCTGAACTCAAGACCCATTTGAGGATCTGTTTTGGCCCGCTTGATCTTCTTCGTGATCAGTGCAGGTGGGTCAAGCAGGGTGATCCGACTGTTGTCGTTCGGATCGCTTTTGCTCATTTTGTTGCGGCCATCCGTAAGGCTCATCACCCTTGCTCCTTCGCGCATGATCAATGGCTTGGGAACCTGCAGGAGCGGCTGATCCTCTGAGCCGAAGCGAGCGTTGATGCGTTGTTGGGCGATGTCGCGCGCTAACTCCAGATGTTGTTTCTGATCTTCCCCAACAGGCACAAGGTCTGCGTCATAGAGAAGGATGTCGGCGGCCATCAGCACTGGGTAGTCAAGAAGGCCTACAGAGACGTTGTCGCCTTGCTTCACTGCTTTTTCTTTGAACTGAATCATGCGCTCCAGCCAGTTCAAGGGAGTAACGCAGTTCAGAAGCCAGCACAGTTCGCTGTGAGCTTTGACATGGCTTTGAACAAAGACGGTGGATTGATCTGGGTCGAGACCGCAGGCCAGGTAGAGGGCTGCGGTGCTGAGGGTGTTCTCCGCTAAACGATTTGGGTCGTGCGGAACGGTGACGGCATGCAGATCCACGACACAAAAGAATGTGTCGTTGTCGTGCTGCAGATCCACCCAATTACGAATGGCGCCCAACCAGTTGCCCAAATGAAGTGCACCTGTTGGTTGAACGCCGGAGAGAACCCTCGGCCGCCCCATCGATCAGGCTCCTGTCTCGGTGTTCTCTTCACTCGCTTGCGTGGCCGTCCCATCGCTAGCGCTGGTGTCTGCAGGAGCTTCTGTCTCTGCTGCAGCTTCTGGCTCCGCTGCAGGCTCTGGATCAGGGGCCGGAGGTTGGGGTTTGGCTGGCCGTGCAAAAGGATCAGGACGAGGTGTCCGATTCCGTTCCCCCCGATTGCCTTCTCCACGTCCGTCCTCGGATCGCCGCCCGCCGCCTTGGGCTTGCTGCTGAGCGACCAGCTCAGTCAGTTTGCCGTCCTCCAGCATTTGAGCAAGAGTGCGAACGGCAAAACCCAGCACTGCAACTGTTGAACGCAGATTGAAAGCCTCTTGAAGGGCTCTCACCGCACGCATTTCGTTTTCACTGAGTCGAATACGAAATCCGCCCCCCTCTTTGTTGCCGGAATTGCGGCCGCCACGGGAGCCGCCGCCGCCCTCACCTTGTCTGCCCTGTTGACGGGAATCGCTGTTGGAATCAGTCATGGCCCGAGGCCTGGAATCAGGGGCAAGTGTGACGCATCATCGAACTCCAAGTGGCGTCCTTTCTTGATCTCCGTTTTTAACCGTGGGTGCCACGGAAGGTGATCACTTGTTCTGCATAGTCCCGTGGCTCGAGATGGATGGTGCAACGAACGGGTCCGAAGCGGGCTTCCAGGCGCTCTTCAACCCGCTCAGTGATCTGATGCGCCGCAATCAGATCATCGACATCCACCACCATGTGCATGTCGATGAAGACCTGTTGGCCCAGGATCCCTCTGCTGGCGATGTCGTGGCAATTGACGACTCCGGGTACAGCCAACGCCTGCTCGTTGATGGCTTCGGGTGCAATCGCAATGTGATCAACAAGCCAGGGGAGGTTGTCGCGTAAAACCTGCCAGCAGACACGAATCAGAAGCACGGCAAGGGGCATGGCAAGCGCGACGTCCAGCCAGCTGATCTTGAGCAGCCAGGCCCCTGTCAGACCCACGAGCACGATCACGGTGGTCCAGATGTCACTGGTGGTGTGATGAGCATCGGCTAGAAGCAGAGGACTGTTTAATCGGCGCCCCTGACGTCGCTCGTAGCTGGCGAGCAAAAGATTGAAGACGAGCACCAGGAGCAGAAGCAAAAGCTCCGTTGCATGAATTCGCAGTTCAGGCAACCCCTCAGCGAGTCTTTCGCTTGAGGTGATCAGGATTTCGATTGCTGTGAAGAAGATGAAGCCGGCGACCGCTAGAGCTCCAATCCCTTCGTATTTGTGATGGCCGTAGGGATGATCACGGTCTGGCTTGGGATCCGAGAGCCCATTGGTGATCAGTCCCGTCAAGCTTGAAAGGGCGTCGGTTGCGCTGTGCATCGCGTCAGCAACCACAGCCAGTGACCCACTTGCCAGTCCCACCAACATCTTCAGCAACGTCATGGCCACGTTGATGGTGAGGGCCACCATTAGGACCCGTTTGACCTCATGGCGACGATCGCGGGCCATCGATGTCAGGCACAGGTCTCCTTACCATATAAATACTTCGCTCTTAGGTCTCGTTGTGTGGACGGAGTGGGCGCTGCCAGTTTTCATACATGCGCAATTGCTGGTCCTGACTAGACAGGTTGAGCTAAGAAAGCCTCAAGTTATGGATTTGTTGTGCTGATGCCGGTTCCATCAATCAGCACCATCAAGCTGATTCCATCCATCGCAGGGAAGCTTGCTTTGGCTGGAGGGACCCTGGCATTTGGGAGTTGGCTGTTCAGTGACCTTGTTCACCTTCCCGGTGGAGGCGCAGGCTTCCTCGTCTTGGGGGCTGGCATCTGGTGGGTGTCCCGTCCTGCTCGGCCTGCTCAATTTTCAGAGCCGTCCTCAATCCCAGGTTGGATCCGTCGTTGTGAGACGGTGCTGGCGCAGTTTACTGAGCTGGAGCTGTCGTTAGGTCTCGATGGTTTGCGTCGTCCTCGCGAACAGGAGCTTGAGCTGTTGAAAGCTCAACATGCACCTCTCAGTGTGGGTGTGGTCATTAGTGAGGGCGGGACCCATCCGAGCAGTTCAGAGCTTCACACCGCTTTGGAGGGAGCCAATTCACTTGAGCTGTGCATTGCCAAGCCGTTACCAGTCGTTGCTGATGCCTGGAGCTGGCCTCAGGAGCTTGAGCAGCTTGATGTGATCTTGTACGGACTTCCAATGCCTCTCAGGGCAGCTGATCTTTTACGGCTGGAACAGTTGCCAACTGATCGTCCTGCGTGGTTGCTCATCAAGGATGCTGTCCAAGACTCGCGCGAAGCACGACAGGAAGCCTTGAGCTGTCAGTTACCCAAGCCATGGTGCGATCGATTGTTGTTCTGGAGCGGAGAGTCCGCTGATCTGCGGCGGGGCTTGCTTCCTGTACGACGGCATTTCGCTCAGCCTTCTCGGAGCCGCGAGATCACCAAGCAACGCTTGTTGACCTCGCTTCATCGCCGCTGGCAAGCAGAGCTAGAGCAGCTGCGTCGTGAGCGATTCCGCTCCCTGCTTCAACGGAGTCAGTGGATTGTGGCGGGTGTGGTGATTGCCTCCCCTGTTCCAAGCGTTGATCTACTTGCTGTGGCTGTGGTGAACGGTTTGATGGTGAAGGAAATGGCTCAAATCTGGGGGTGTTCCTGGAGCTCTGAGGTGTTGCAGGTGGTGGCGCGCCAATTGGGGACCGCAGCCCTTGGGCAGGGGGTTGTGGAGTGGAGTGGTCAAGCGTTGCTTGGCATGGCAAAACTTGACGGTGGTACCTGGTTGGCTGCAGGGATGCTCCAAGGCCTGAGCGCTGCCTATCTCACGCGGGTTGTGGGAGCGTCAATGGCTGATTGGATGGCCCTCAATGCCGGAGTGGCCCAGCCTGATCTCGACGATCTCAAGCGACAGGCCCCACTGTTGGTGGCGAAGGCGGCGGAGCGTGAACGATTGGATCTTCCCGGTTTTGCCGATCAGGCCCGGGATTGGCTGAAGACTCAGAGATACGCCGGCGCTTGACACAACTTCATGAATGGTTCATGAAGTTGTCATGAAAAATGTTGTCGAGATGATGAGATCCGTTTGTTTCTCTTGAATTGTGGCGGCCTGTTCATCATCCTGAGCACGATCATTTGCCCTCTTTTGAGGATGGATTGATCGATCCCGTTCTTATTTTCATCTCATGGCAACTGCCGTTCGTAGCGGTCGCTTAAGCAGCTGGCAAAGTTTTTGTCAGTGGGTCACAGATACCAACAACCGTATTTATATCGGTTGGTTCGGTGTGCTGATGATCCCTTGTCTGCTTGCCGCGACCACTTGCTTCATCGTCGCTTTCATCGCCGCCCCTCCGGTTGATATCGACGGCATCCGCGAGCCTGTCGCTGGCTCCTTGCTTTATGGCAACAACATCATCTCTGGTGCTGTTGTTCCTTCCAGCAACGCCATTGGCTTGCACTTCTACCCAATCTGGGATGCTGCCTCACTCGACGAGTGGCTCTACAACGGCGGCACCTATCAGCTGGTTGTGTTCCACTTCCTGATCGGCATTTCGGCCTATATGGGCCGTCAGTGGGAACTCTCCTACCGCTTGGGCATGCGCCCTTGGATCTGTGTTGCATACAGCGCTCCGCTGTCTGCAGCCATGGCTGTTTTCCTGGTCTACCCCTTCGGTCAGGGTTCGTTCTCTGATGGCATGCCTTTGGGCATCTCTGGAACCTTCAACTTCATGTTGGTCTTCCAGGCTGAGCACAACATCCTGATGCACCCCTTCCACATGCTTGGAGTGGCTGGTGTCTTCGGTGGTTCACTGTTCTCCGCCATGCATGGTTCATTGGTGACCTCCTCCTTGGTTCGTGAAACAACCGAGAATGAGTCGCACAACTACGGCTATAAGTTCGGCCAAGAAGAAGAGACGTACAACATCGTGGCTGCTCACGGTTACTTCGGTCGCCTGATCTTCCAATACGCCTCCTTCAACAACAGCCGTAGCCTTCACTTCTTGTTGGGAGCTTGGCCTGTTGTTGGCATTTGGTTTACGTCCATGGGCGTGTCAACCATGGCCTTCAACCTGAACGGCTTCAACTTCAACCAATCCATTCTGGATAGTCAGGGCCGCGTCCTGAACACCTGGGCTGACTTGGTGAACCGTGCCGGTCTCGGCATGGAAGTGATGCACGAGCGCAACGCTCATAACTTCCCTCTCGACCTGGCAACTGTTGAGTCCACACCTGTGGCTCTTCAGGCACCTGCAATCGGTTGATCTGGAAATCATCCAAAGTTCAGATCAACTGAACTAGAAAGCTCCCGCCGAAAGGTGGGGGCTTTTTTGTTGTGATGGCTCAGTGAGAACTTCAAGAAGATGCAACGTGTTCACGTCAGGGAGCGTCTTTAGGAGCCATAGGACCAGTTGGTGTTTCGCCGACCCAAGCTTGGAAAAGATTTTGCGCTCAACTGCTTTGGCAGGGAGTCAAGGCTGATGGGCTTCAATGTTTTCAAGCTGAATGTGGTTTCACGAACAGCCTTTGTGGCTTGAAAAAGATCAAGCAGTGTGAGGCTCGGATCAGATGTGCGTTGCGTTCCTAGTAACCGACGAGGTCCGTTTCCCATGGCACCAAGACTGAGCAGGCGCTGTCCCTTGAGTTCGCCCGGATACCAGGCGTGGTGATGTCCTGAGAGATAGAGGTCTACCTGATGACGTTGCATTAAATCGGTGAGGTGCATGGCGTCTGCGATGCACTCGCCGGCACGATCTCGACCAACACTGATGGCGGTCAGTGGGAGATGTCCCATCACCACACAGCAATCGTCTGGAGATCTGGACTCTGAGGCAAGTGCTTGCTCAAGCCAGTGCCGTTGAACTCGATCAACAGTGGCGGAAGAGGCATCAATCACGACTATGAACAAGCCAGGTTGTTTAACGCTGAACTGGAAGGGATAGTGCTTCGCGTCGATGAACTCGTGCCCAAGCCGGTTCTTCTGACGTTCCCAAAAGGTCTTTGCCTGATGGCGTTCTCTTGCAAAAACGTACCGAGAGGCCGTTGTTTGACTGGATGCGTCGTGATTGCCCATGGTTGGGATTATTCCAATCCCTTGCTGAAGGAGGGGATTGAGAATTGTGGATTGGAAGCTGCTCCACATCGCCTCAAGCTGAGAATCCGTCAGGCTGATCTTCTGGCCGGCCACCATGTCCCCTGCGCAAAGCACCAGATCTGGTTTCAGTTCAGAGAGCAGATCAAGTCCTGTTGCCACGCTTGGGCTGTATCGGGTTGACCCATAAGGTCCGTTGAGATCACTGATCAAGGCCAGGCGAAGATCTCCTCGCTCTGAGAGGGCCGTTGATTCAAACGTTTTTGGGTTGGACGCTGCTTGAACGCCATGAATTAAGCCCCGACTCACTGCCGTGGTTGCTAACAGCTTCAGAAATAAGCGTCGACTTGTTTGCATCCGCTTAATGCTATTAGCGCCAGCAATAAGGCCAATG
>JACLAD010004095.1_pt1 | contig 46722 bp, 39 predicted proteins | sample 8027901 | NCBI WGS metagenome assembly JACLAD01 (sample SAMN15725071, study PRJNA655200) | protist metagenome | isolation source: fluorescence activated cell sorting (FACS) single amplified genomes of... | place: Spain: Blaines Bay Microbial Observatory, Mediterranean Sea | collected 2016-07-05 | reverse complement strand
ATGGCAACGACCGATCCCTCGGCCCATCGCCGGCGATGACCGAGCCGATCAAGTAGCGGTAGCCATCACCGGCCGACATCGCCCGCATCGACACCGTCATGGCTGTGCCGCCCAGATCCGTCTCATCACCATGGAGGTGCGCAGGCCCTCCCCAACTCACCGAGTTGCAAGAGGTGTGGTGGTCCGTCAGGGGGCATGGCGGGAGACGGACGTCTGAAATCCTTTGCCGGGTCTTTGACACAGAACCCCTTGGAGGGCCGTCAAACCATCCGACGTGGTGTCCAGTGCAGCCGGGACGGTCCGGTCGGCCGCGTCGCCGAAGGGAGACCTGCCATGCCGACCGAAGCGCTCATCGACGTCGACCAGGCCGCGGACCGACTTGGCGTCTCCGTCCGGTGGATCCGCCGGGCGGTTGCCCAGCGGACGATCCCGTTCATCAAGGTCGGGCACTACGTCAGATTCGAGCCCTCGGCGTTGGACGCGTACGTCGACACCAACCGGGTCGACGCCCAAACGCCCTGGCTGCGGCGGTGAGCGCCGGCGGACCATCAGCCGTCCACGGCACCGGTCAGCGAGAATGGACCACCATGGCGGTCCAACGGTGAGCGGCGACGGACACGGTGCCGATGCGCCGGTGCTGCTGCAGTCGCGCAGCCGGGCCTTCGACGGTGCGGCCGTCGCCCTGGAGGGCATGACGGCGGCCGCGCACGCCGCGTTGGGCACGCGGTGGAGGCTCGTGGGCGGGCTGATGACGCTCCTCACGGTGCGGCTCCTTGCGCCGCAACAGCCGGACCAGCGGTATTCCGCCGACGCCGACCTCGGTGTTGACGTCGCCCAGCTACGCGAAGCGCCGCTTCTTGTCGCCATGCGGTCACAGGGGTTCGAGAAGGTCGACGGCTCGCGGCTGCGCAAGGTGGCCGTCGACGTCGAGGCGAACGTGGACCTCGTCGGTGCGGCCGATCACGGTCGATTCGGTCGCAACGTCCCAGCGGGGGACTTCGTGGTCGATGTGACCCCAGCCCTGGGGGCCGCGCTCCGGCTGCCGGCCCGCGTGGCGTCCGTGCGCGCGCTGCTCACCGATGGGTCAACGGTCGTTGCCGACGACGTGCTCTTGCCCCACCCCGTTGCCGCCCTGGCCCTCAAGGTCCACGCCTGGCAGTCGCTGAAGCGGACGCAGGATGCCGACGATGTCGCTGCCCTGTTGCGCAGCCTCGCCGGCTCCGGTGCACGAGACGCGGACGTCTGGACACTCCACCCCGACCTGACGGTCGCGCGGGAGGACCTGCGCAGGCGTGGTCAGATCTGGGCGCCGCACATGGTCCGGGACGCGGGATGGACGTCCGCGGACGTCGCGGAGCTGAAGTACTGCGCGCGCACGATCACATAACACTTGGCTGCGCTTTGGGACCAACTGTTATATTTGGTGCATGTGGGTTGACGTGCTCATCGACGCGGGGGTCGATGTCGCGCTGCCGTCCCCAGACGAGGTCCGTCTCAACAAGGGACCGGCGCTGCGGCTCGTCACCCTCGATCGGCCGTTGCGGGGGCGGGACCTGAACGGTCTGGGCGGCCCGGGTCTCCTCGTCGCCACCCGCATCGGACCCACATTGCGGGCCCGGCTCCAGGCGAATGCGTGGTCGTGGGTGGCCGAGGACGCACAAGCGGCCCATGTCGCGGGCCTGGACATCGTGGTCGGACAGGCACGGGAGACCACCGACCCCGGGGCCCGGCCACGCTGGCCCCGCGGGCACGCCACCTTCGCGATCGTGCGCGCGCTGCTGCTGGCAGGACGAGCCGACCAAGCGACGCTCGCCGGCTGTGCCGACTGCAGCCAGCCGCTGGTCTCACGAACGCTCCGCCGCCTGGCCGATGACGGCCTGGTGCACGGTCGTCGGGGCGAATGGCGGCCCGGTCCCGGCCTGGCCCGATGGTGGCTGGATCGCTACCCCGGTCCGGGTGGGACGACGCTGCACCTGTGGGCCCCCGGACGCCCGTGGGACAACGCAGAGACCCTCGTTGACGCATGCGATCAGGAGGGCGTGGACGTAACGCTCACCGGTGCGGTCGCCGCGGACGCGACCAGCCCCTGGACCGATCCGGCCCGCGTGACCGCCTACGTCAACCGGACGCCATCGGCCGACCGAGGCGACCTCGTGGAGAGCAGCGACCCCGAGGCACCCATCCGCCTCGTCGTGCCGGCCGACCACCGCATCACCGCCACCCGAGCGGCGAGTCAGAGCCCGGCAGGTCGACGGCTCTGGGTGACCGATCCGCTCGTGACGGCGTGGGCGGTCCGGGACGAGGCGGGACGTTCAGCCGAGGACCAGATCGAACGGCTGCTCGCCCTGTTGCCCAACGCCTGACGGGACCTGAACTCCCCACGTCCGTCAGGCATCGCCGGCGCGCAGCTCGGCCTCGATGCGGGCGTTGCCGAGCTTCTCGTCGTCGCCGAGTGCGCCCACGTACACCGACACCAAGGTCTCGACGCTGTGACCAAGCCGCCTCGCGGTCTCGCCCAGCGGCACACCCGCCCGCAGCCAGGTCGTGGCGGCAGCATGGCGGCAGTCGTAGACCCGCATCGGGGCTAGGTCGGCCTTGTCAAGCGCGGTCAGCCAGGCCCGTCGCCAGTTCGACCGGGACGGTCGTTGGCCGGTGCGCGTCCGGAAGAGCAGCTCATCGCGGCTCTGGAGGCCGGCCTCGTCCAGCCAGTCGCGCAGGAGCGCGACCAGCGGCGGAGGGATCGGCACGTGGCGCGGTCCGGTCTTGGGTTCACCGGAGCCCCCCTCGCCGTCCTCGGCCTCAACGACGTGGATGCTTCCCCAGCCGTCCTCGGGAAGCGTGAGCGCACCGACCCGGAGCATCACCACCTCGGAGGGCCGCAGGCCTGCGTAGTACACGACGGAGGTCATGACCTGGTAGCGGCGGCTTGCCGGCTGGTGGGTGCGCAGCGCGGCCAGTGCCCGAGCCATCTGTGCCGGCGTTGGCAGCGAGCGGACGTCCACGGTCCGAACCCTGGCCACCTTCCGCCGCGACCGGGAGCGAGACCGTCGTGGCCATGGGTCGCTGGGCAGTGCGCCGACGTCGACGGCGGCCATCACACACGCATGTGCCGTCGTCCGGTAGCGGTTGGCGGTGTTGGCCGCCAACGGGGTCTTGCCGTCCACGCGCAACGTGAGGGCCAGGGCGATCCGGTTGGCGGCCTCGGCGTCCAGCTCGTCCAGGGTCAGGCAGTTGCGGGCCAGCCACCGTTCCCGGGTTTCATCACGGTGAGAATCTGGCGCCAGCGCCCCCACCAGGTATCGCCGCATCCCATCCGGGGTCCGAGCCCTGGGTCGTCGCGCCGCGATGACGAATCGGGCCATGGCGTCCACTGCCGACTCGCGTGTCCGGGGCTGCCATTCCACCCACTGTTCGGCCAGCCAGCGGCGGACCCATTGGTGGACGCCCATCTCGCCGAGGGGCAGCTTCCATGACGCTGGCTCTCCCGTCTCGGGGTCGAACTGGACGCCCCGGCCAGCGGCACGGACCAGCTCGCTGCGATAGCGGTCGGCCTCGACACGACTCCGGAAGGAGCGGCTCCGCTGCCGACCGTCGATGGCGTACCGCACGATGTAGGGCCGCTTGACTCGCGTCCCCGCGTCGCGCTTCTGGATGGAGAAGAACTGGATCTCCTGCACCGGCCGCATGGCTGACTCCCTCCCACGAAATGGCTCGAATTGACCCTATTTCATTGGGAGGAGGTTGGGAGGAAAAGTTTCGCCGGCCGTTTATAGGCCGCTGAGCTGGGCTTTTACCGCGATTCACCACTGGTTTCCGGAACCAGGTGTCGGGCGTTCGAATCGCTCCGGGGGCGCAAGAATCAGTCGAGATCGAGGCTCTGACACTGCCGGAACCAGGTGTCGGGCGTTCGAATCGCTCCGGGGGCGCATGGGACAGGAACGCATAGCGTTGCTGTCTCGCGCCCAAAGGGCGCTCGAGGTCCCAAGCGCCCCGACATGGCCTACTCCCAGCGGAAGAACCGCGTCGCCAGGCCACCGGCAACGACGGTCGTTGCCACGAGCACGAGCAGGCTGGTGGCGGTCGGTGTGGCTCCGGCCCAGGCGTCGCTGAGTGCCTGCACGGCCGCGCCGGGGGGCGTCCGCGCGCTGAACGCCTGGAGGCCTTCCGGCATGATCTCCAGCGGCAGGTAGATGCCAGCGAAGAAGAGCATCGGGAAGTACAGCAGCATGCCGGCACCGACGCCTGTCTGGGCCGTCGGGACGAGCGCGCCGAGCAGCGCACCGATCGACAGCAGCGCTGCGCACGACAGTACGAAGGCGAGCAGGAACCACCCGGGTCGCTGTGGCGCCGGCAGGTCGAAGGCGAGGACCCCGACGAGCACCGCGCCCGCGGTCCCGATCGTGACGGCGACCGCCTGGACGATCAGGTGAGCGCCGACCAGTAGACCGGGGTGGGCCGGCGTGACCGCGAGTCGTCGCAGGATGCCCCGTTCACGGTCCAGGCCCAGCGCCTGTGGCAGCATGGCGATTCCGAGCGTGAGGAGCCCGAGCACGGCGGCTGCCGGGGCGTAGATCTCCACGAGGCTCTTGTTGCCGAGCGCCGGGCTGACCTCGGTCGCGTCCGGGAAGACGTTGCCGATCACGAGCAGCAGCACGGCCGGGAACACCAGGCCGAACCCGACCGCGACCGGTTCGCGCAGGAAGACCTTGATCTGGGCGCGGGTGAGGGTGGTCAGGGCGGTCATCGTGTCGCCTCCTGGGTGTCGACGAGGGTGCGGCCGGCAAGGGCCACGAAGGCGTCGTCCAGCGTGGGCTGGTCGACCTGCAGCCGACCGGGGACGATGTCGCGCGTGGCGAGCAGCGACACGACCGAGAACAGCATCCGTTCGTCACCCGTGACGACGAACTCGTCGCGGATCCGGGTGACGCCCGAGACCTCGGGCAGCCGGCGGATCCAGTCCTCGTCGAACGGCGCCGAGGTGGAGAAGCGCAGCTGCTGCTCGAGGCCGGCGCCGTCGACGAGTCCCGCAGGCGTGTCGATCGCCACCAGCCGGCCACGGTCGAGCAGGGCGAGCCGGTCGGCGAGGCGTTCCGCCTCCTCCATGAAGTGCGTGACGAGCAGCACGGTGACGCCGCTGTCGCGGAGGTCCTCGACCAGCCCCCACGTCTCGCGGCGCGCCTGGGGGTCCAGGCCCGTCGTGAGCTCGTCGAGGATCACGACCCGGGGTCGACCGACGAGCGCCACGGCGATCGAGACGCGCTGCTGCTGGCCGCCGGACAGCTGGGCGTAGCGCGTCGAGGCGACGCGGTCGAGGCCGAGCTGGCCGAGCAGCTGCTCGGTGTCCAGCGGGTCGGGGTACAGGCCCCGGTAAGTGTCGATGATCTCCCGGGCGGTCAGCTTGTCCTGGAAGCTGCTCTCCTGCAGCTGCACCCCGAGCACGTCGCGGACGCGGCCGCGGTCGGCGACCGGGTCGTGCCCGAAGACGCGGACGCTGCCCGCGTCGGGCGTCCGCAGCCCGGCGATGGACTCGACGGTGGTGGTCTTGCCAGCACCATTCGGGCCGAGGATCGCGAAGATCTCGCCCTCCTCGACGGTGAACGTCACGTCGTCGACGACGGTGCGACCGTCGTAGGCCTTGGCCAGTCCCCGCACCTCCACGGCGTGAGGCCCTGGGCGCGGGTGTGTGTCGTCGGGCGCGGTCATGTGCATGCTCCTGATGGTCATGTCGATCCTCCCGGACCGAAGATCGTTGTGGCGTACACCGTCGCCGCGAGGCAGCCGGCGAGGTAACCCGCGTTGACGGCGGCGCGAACCCCCCACGGGCGGCGTGAGAGATCCATGTTCGTGGCGCTCGCGAGCAGCACGCCGATTGCGAGCAGGAGGAACCACGGCGTGGCGACAAGCGTGAATGATCGGCGAACGATGGTGGCGGCGGCGTCGTGGACGGCGCCGGAGACGATGAACGTGGCCAGGACGGCGACCGCTGCCGGGGCGCGACGGCGGACAGGGGCGTAGACGAACCTGCCCAGGCCGTAGCCCCAGACAGGGTTCCAGTGCCGCCAGAAGTCAGCGAAGGACCGGGCCCCGAACGACCGGGTGAGCATGGCCCGCAGCGACCCCGCGCCGCCGAGTGGTGTTCCGCTCCGACGGCGCACGTACTCGCGCAGCGTCATGGTCTGGGCTGGATGCCTCGTGGCCACCCCTGTCGGTGTCGGCGTCCGTGGATGGGACGGGTCATGCATCTTCAGGGCGTCTGGGTGGGTCGCGTGCACGTCAGTGGGCGTCGCGAAGGTGGAGCAGCGCGGTGCCGACGACCAGCGCCAGGAGCGCGTAGCCACCGAAAACCGCGGCGTTCTGTGGCAGGGACAGGGCCACGGCGAGGGCATCGGGGTCGTCGACCACGATCTGCAGCAGGCCGTTGCCGGCCACGAAGGGCAGGAAGCGGGACAGCTGCGGGTCGAGGAAGACCGCCAGCAGGTTCTCCACGACCAACCACCACACGAGCAGTCCGGAGATGGCGGCGGTGCTGTGGCGTGCGATCATGCCCACCCCGAGGCCGAGCAGCGCCGACAGCGTGGTGAAGGCCACTGCCCACAGGCTGCTCTCGAGGATCGTGGAGGTGTCACCGGCCGGGATGCCGCCGAGGACGCCTCCGAGCAGGCCCGAAGCGACGCCGGTGAGACCGAGCGCTGCCCCGAACACGGCGGTGCTGGTGGCCTTGGCCGCGGCCACGACCCACCGGCGCGGCTGTGCGCTCAGGGTCGGGCCGAGGCTGCCGTGCTGCGCGTCGGTGCTGAACAGCAGGATGCCCGCGACCGCGGCGAAGACCGCCGTGAAGACGGAGGCGAACAGGAACAGCGTCGCGACCGTCATCGGCTCGTCGTCGACGTAGCGGGCCACGCCCCACGTCACGAGCGTGCCCACGGTGACGGTGAGTGCGGCGATCGCCCAGTACGCACGAACGGTCGTGAGCTTCACGTACTCGCTGAGGAGCGCACGGCCGAGGCGGCGCACGGTGGAGACCGCGACGGGGTCGAGCGTCGGCGGAGAGGTCGCGGGGGTGCTGGTGGAGGGGATGGTCGTGGTGCTGGTCATGGTTGGTGCTCCGTGTGGTCGCGGCCGTCAGACAGCGCTGAACTCGGCGGCGCTGTTGGTGAGGTCGAGCAGGTGGTCCTCCAGGGACGTGGTCACCTCGGTCAGCTCCACGAGGCGGATCCCGTGGTCGAACGCAAGCTGCGAGACGATGTCGCGGCTCGCGCCGCGCACGGTCAGCCGGTCACCCTGCGACCGGGCGTCGACGTCTGCCTGCAGGAGGAGGTCGGTGAGCGCCATTGCGTCTGACGGCTGGGCGTCCGACGTCTCGGCGTGCACCACCGTGTCGCCGGCAGCGGTGAAGGTGTCCAGGGGGCCCGCACCGAGGAGCCGACCACCCCCGATCACGACGAGGTCATCGACGAACATGGCCAGCTCGCCGATGAGGTGGCTGGACACGAACACCGTCCCCCCGCGGTCCGCGAAGTCGCGCAGGTGGGCACGGAGCCACCGGATACCGTCGGGGTCGAGACCGTTCGCGGGCTCGTCGAGGAGCAGGACGCGCGGTCGACCGAGCAGCGCGGTGGCCAGCGCCAGCCGTTGGCGCATGCCCAGCGAGAAGCCGCCGGCGCGCCGTCGTGCGACCGAGGTCAGTCCCACGGCGGCCAGGGCCTCGCCCACAAGCTCGGTGGGCAGGCCGCTGAGCGCCGCCGTGGCGCGAAGGTGGTCCCGCGCGTTGCGGCCGGGATGGACGCTTCGGGCATCGAGCACGGACCCGACCACGCTCGCCGGTGTGGCGAGGTCGATGTAGCGGTGGCCGTCGTAGCGGACCTCGCCGGCGTCGGGACGGGTGAGCCCGACCATGGCACGCATCGTGGTGGACTTGCCGGCACCGTTCGGGCCGACGAATCCGGTGACCCGACCGGCGGCGACGTCGAAGCTGAGGTCATCGACGGCGGTGCGCGCGCCGTACCGCTTGGTGAGGTTGGTGACGCGGATCATCGGACGCGTGACGTCTCGGTGCCGGCACCCCGGACCAGGTCGATACCGACCCACGTGAACCAGACGATGCACCCGAGGCCGAAGAGGCTCGTGGTGGCCTCCGCGGCGATCAGCGACGTGGTCGCGATGCCGGCGATGCCGGTCACGACACCGATCCGGTTGAGCCAGACGGGCAGCGTCCCGCTGCGCAGGGCGGCCATGCTGACCAGGCCGATCCACAGGCCACCCACGACCTCGATGCCGCCACCCATGCCCTCCACGAGCAGCCGGGTGGTGCTCCAGGCGGCTGCGGCCCTGTCGCCGTCGATCTCTGCGAGCGTGGCGACGGTGTTGCCTCCGACGATGGCCGTCATGCCGACGGCGAACATCAGCGTCGCCCAGATCAGGCCGAAGATCGTGCCGGCCCGGGCCATCGTGGGTGCGCCACTGCGGACGCGATCGTGGATCGCCGGGGCGAGCACGACGAGCCCGCCGCCGAAGACGAGGTAGATGACCGCATACCAGACGTGCAGGATCGGCTGGTTGTCGACCAGGAAGGCGACGTGGGTCGCGGGGTCGATGGCCAGCGCCCCGTAGTCAGCGCCTGCGATCACGGTGCCGTAGACGGCGAACCCGACGATGAAGGTCGCGGCCTGGAGGATCGCAGCCCAGCCGCCGGCACGCTGGCCGGACAGCCGGCGGTCGGGGAGCACCGCGTCGGTGGTCGCCTGTCGAAGAGAGGTGTTCATGGTTGGTCCGTTCGTCGCGGCCACGGTTCTCCGTCGCCTTGTAGGCACCATTCCCGACCACGGTGGAGCCTCGGTTGAGCGCGGGTTGAACCGGCCACCTGACGAGGGGCCGGGCGGAATCTGGCAGACTGCGGCGAGCTACTGAAAGGACGACGTGCCGCCTCTGCAGATCGCGCTCCTGGGCGGGGTCGGCGTCCAGGACGACCAGGGCGAGCTCAACATCGGCCCGACCAAGTGCCAGGCCGTCCTCGCCGCCCTGGCGCTGTCGCCCCGCACCGCGGTCTCCGTGGCCGAGCTGATCCGTGCGGTCTGGGACGACGACCCGCCACGCACCGCCGACAAGACCCTGCAGTCCTACGTGGTCCGACTCCGCAAGGCCGTCGGGGCAGCGACCATCGTGCGTGTGGGCGCCGCCTACCGGCTGGACGTGGACCCTGCTGCCATCGACGTTGCGAGGTTCCAGCAACACCTGGCGGCGGGGGACGACACGGCCGCCCTGGCCGAGTGGGGCGGCACGCCGCTGGCCGGCCTCGAGTCCCCGGCACTCCAGCCTGCCGTGGACGGACTGGTCGAGGGCTGGCTCGGAGCCGTGGAGCGCGACCTCGGCCAGCGCGTCGCGGATGATCCCGAGAGCGCCCTTGCGGACCTGACCGAGCTCACGAGCCGTCACCCCTTCCGGGAGCGGCTCTGGGAGCTGCTCATGGTGGCGCTCTACCGCGCCGACAGGCAGGCCGACGCCCTGGCGGCCTTCCAGGTGGCACGCAGCCACCTCGTCGACGAACTCGGTGTGGACCCAGGACCGCGCCTCCAGCGAGTGGAGGCGGCCATCCTCAGCCAGTCGGAGATCCTGCTGGACGGCGAGGCGCCGCCGGATGCCCCACCCGGCCCGTCCGCGACCACCCTCGAGGATGCGGCCATCCCTGAGGATGCGGCGAGCGCGCTCCCACGGCCGCTGACGCGCCTCGTCGGGCGCGACGACGACCGCCGGCGGGTCGAGGCGGCCCTTGACCGAGCGGCGGTCGTGACGCTCGTGGGGTCCGGGGGGGTCGGCAAGACGCGCCTCGCGCTCGAGGTCGCGCGCACCAGGACCACGGATCCGGACGCACGCGCGTGGTTCGTGCCGCTGGACGAGGTCCGTGCCGCGCAGGACGTCGACCGTGCCGTCGCCGGGGTGGTGGGCGCGCGGGAGGTCGCGGGCAGGGATGTCCGGGCGGCGGTGCTGGCGCGTCTGCGGGAGCGTCGGGGGGTCGTGCTGCTCGACAACTGCGAGCACGTCCTGGACGGTGCTGCCGCGATCGCACTGGCAGTCGCCTCCGCCTGCGAGGGGATCCAGGTCCTGGCGACGTCGCGGGAGGCGCTCGCGATCGACGGGGAGCACCTCGTCCAGCTCGGCGGGCTCGACCCCACGCACGGTCCCGAGCTGTTCGCGGACCGGGCCAACGCCGTGCGTCCCGACTTCGACCTCGACGACGAACGTGACGCGGTCGAGGAGATCTGTCGCCGGCTCGATGGCCTGCCGCTGGCGATCGAGCTCGCCGCTGCGCGGGTCGGCACCCTCACGGCGACCGAGATCGTCGACCGTCTCGACCGACGCCTCGAGCTGCTCGCCGGCCACCGACGCGACCGCCACCATCGGCAGCGGACCCTCCGGGCGACGCTGCAGTGGTCCCACGACCTCCTCAACGCTCGTGAGCAGTACGTCCTCGCGCGGCTCTCGGCCTTCACCGGTCCGTTCGATGCACCAGCTGCCCGGCACGTGGCCTGGCCGGACGAGGCCCGCGATCTCGACGTGGCCGACGTCGACGACCTGCTGGGGCAGCTCGCCCGCCGATCACTGCTCGTGGTCGACTTCGATGCACGCGGCAAGCGCTACCGGCTGCTGGAGACCGTCCGGCAGTTCTCTGCCGAGGTCCTGGGCGACGGCGAGCCAGCCGCAGCGACCATGCGGCGCCATGCCCTGTGGTGCCGAGCCGAGGCACAACGGCTTCGCCAGCTGCTCCAAGGACCCGATGAGCTCCAGGGAACCGCAGGCGCTGTCGAGCTCTGGCCCAACCTCCGTGCAGCCTTCGGCCGCGCCGTCGCAGCAGGCGACGCCGGGCTGGCAGCGGCCGTGGCAGAACCACTGTCCAGCGAGCTCGCCATGCGCGGACGCCTCGAGGTCGGTGAATGGGCCGAGCAGCTCCTGCCGCTCCTCGCTGACGAGGACGAGGAGGGCCGGCTGACCTGGCTGCTGTGGGCGACGCAGCGGCTGGCCGAGCTCGGTGACGCGGCCGGCCTGGATCGACTCGTCGCCCGCTACGGCCATGGCGACCACCCGATCGTCCGCCACGCACGTGCGCTGGTCACGCCGGGCGGCACCGAGCTGGTGGATGCGTCACGCGAGGCCGTCACCTGGCTCCGCGGTCGCGACGAGTCCTACCTCGCCGACTGGATGCAGATCGTGGGCGTCGCCGCAGGGCTCCTTCGCGCCGGAGACTTCGCCGAGCACGACCACTACGTCACGGAGCTGACCGACCGCCACCGGGAAGGCGGGCCGCCGACGTTCGTGCACTGGACGCTGTTCATGCGCGGGTACTCAGCACTCCTCCGTGGCGACTACCCCGCCGCCGAGCAGCTGTTCGACGCCGCCGCTGCGGTCCGGATCCCGGACGGCACGTTCTCGGCCAACGGCCCCGCGACCGCCCGCGCGGCGTTCCGCAACGGCGACCACCGACAGGGCCTTCGGCTGCTCCGCGACCACATCGTCGAGCTCCTCGAGGCCGACGTCACCCTCGTGCCCAGCCGCCTCGCCGCACTCGAGTTCATCACCATGCACGCGGTAGTCGGTCGCCTCGACGCCGCGGCTGTCGTGCTCGGTTTCCTCCGCGAGACGGGCGACTTCGGTGCGCTCGCGATCGACACGGTCGCCGCAGGCGCGGCCAGCGAGATCACCACTGACCCAGAACACACCGCGAGCATCCAGCGAGGCGCCGGGATGGACCACCTCGATGCGCTGGCCTTCATGCGCGACGTCCTGAACGACGGCCTCCGTCACGACGCCGTGCCGCACCGAGGATGATCCGGTTGGCACCCGCTTTCCGACGGGTGCGACCTGTCTGATCCTGCGGCCGTGTATCACGGGGACCGATCGGCCCTCCAGAGAAGCATGTCCATCGCACCCACGCTTCCGGAGGCCCGCCCCATGCGCGACGCCATCACTGCGCCCGACGACCTGCGTCCGTCCACCTGCTTGCGGATCGGCCTGACGCTGGACGAGGCGCTTGCCCCACCCGTCCTGCCCATCCCGCTCGACCCGTCGGAGGTCGATGTCGCCAGGCGCATGTTCACCATCGTGTCGGTGACCGACGGCGACCGCCTGGCCGTCCCGGGCCCGCCCTCGCCACGTGCCTTCGTGATCGTCAGCGGGCGGGCCGTCGCCAGCCGTCCCGGCCATCGTGACCTCGTCATCTCGCGCGGCACCACGATCGGCCTTCGCTGCATGCGGCAGCGGCGGATCCAGCTGCGAACCGTGCATGCCCTCACCGACATGCAGCTGCTGCTGATCCGTTGCTCGGCTGCTGATCAGCTGGACGCGGCGCTCCCCCGCCTCGCCGACGCCCTCGACCGGTGCGTCGACGGCGCCTGCTCCTGAGGCCGGTCAGGACGGGTCGACCTTCAGGCCGACCTCCTGCTCCTGCTCGGGGAACGTCTCCACCGGCCCGACGGGTTCGGCGTCGTGGGCGAAGATGAAGGGCACCTGCAGGTACCCGGCGACCAGCTGGGCGATCCGCTCGACCCCGTCGATGTGGGTTCGCTCCCAGCCGTGGCTGGCGTCGGTCCCGAAGCCGATCAGCGCTGCGCGCATCTCGGTCCCGGCCTCCAGGGCCGCCGCGATGTCGGAGCGGTAGAACGTGAACAGGTCCCGCTGGTAGGGGATGCCCAGATGACGGCACATCGCGTCCATCCGCCGGGTCAGGTGGTAGTCGAAGGGCCCCGACATGTCGTGCATGGCGATGTTGACGGTGTCCTCGCGCGAGTGCTGCCCCGGCGCCACGACCGCGGCGTCGATCGACAGGGTCTCGGCCACGTCCGGTCCGAGGTTGGTCGCGCCAAGGCCCACCTCCTCGGCCACGGTGCACACCAGCGTCGCGGTCACCGGGACGGGCAGGCCGGACTCCTTGACGGCCTTGAACGCCGCCATGGCCGCCGCGACACCGGCCTTGTTGTCGAGGTGGCGGGCGTTGATGAAGCCCGAGTCGCTGATGTAGGGCAACGCGTGGGGGGCGACGAAGTCCCCGATCTGGATGCCCAGCGCACGCACGTCGTCGGGACCCTCGACTCGTTCGTCGATGCGCACCTCGACGTTGTCCCAGGCAACCGGTTGCGTGTCGACCTCGATGTCGAACGCATGGCCGGAGGACTTCAGCGGCAGGATCGTGCCGGTGTACTTCGTCCCCGGTTCGTCGGTGAAGATCGTCACCCGTGCACCCTCGGCGAATCGAGCCGCCCACGTCCCCACCGGGACGACGCGCAGACGCCCGTTGGGCTTGATGTCCTTGACCATGCAGCCGATGGTGTCGGCGTGCACGACGACGACCCGCTTGAGGTCCTCGCGTTCACCCGTCATCTCGGCGTGCAGGACGCCTCGACGGGTCAGCTCCACCGGCAGTCCGAGGCGCTCGACCTCCTCGCCCAGCAGCCGCATGATCTCGTCGGTGCGACCGGTGGGGCTGGGCATCTCCAGCAGGCGGACCATCAGGTCCACCATGTAGTCGCGGTCGATCTCCAGCAGCTTGGGCTCGGTGGTCACTCGTCGGTCGCTTCCTCGGGGGTGTCGGTGCGGGGCAGTCGGGCGGGGACGCCTGCGGTCCGGCGGGTGCGCGGGAACAGCAGGTCGAGGAACGCCTGGGCGGTCGGCTGTGGTTCGTGGTTGGCCAGGCCCGGGCGTTCGTTGGCTTCGATGATGACGTACTCGGGACGTTCCACATCCGGGACGAGGAGGTCGATGCCGACGACGGGGATGTCCAGGACCTCCGCAGCGGTCACGGCGGCCTCGGCGAGCGTCGGGTGCAGGCGCGCGGTGACGTCGTGGATCGTGCCGCCGGTGTGCAGGTTGGCGGTGCGACGCACCTGCACGGTCCGGCCGGCGGGGACGATGTCGTGGGTGGCGAACCCCTGGTCGGCGATCGTGTCGTAGGTGTGGTCGTCCAGCGGGATGACCGACTCGCCACCGGTGGCGGCCTGCCGGCGTCGGCTCTGGGAGCCGATCAGCTGGTCGAGGGACTTGCGTCCGTCACCGACGACCATGGCCGGCCGACGTACGGCGGCGGCGATCACCTTCCCGTCGATGACGATGATGCGCAGGTCCTCGCCGTCGGCCAGCTCCTCCATCAGCACGATCGGACAGACCCGAGCGGCCTCGTCGATGGCCCGCATCAGGTGGTCGGGCGTGCGCACGCCGACGGTGATGCCGTTGCCCTGTTCCCCACGGGCCGGCTTGACGACGACCTCGCCGTGGGCGTCGAGGAAGGTCAGGTCCTCGGCATCGCGCCCGACGACGCGTCCTGCCGGCACCGACAGGCCAGCCCCCTCCAGCAACCGACGGGTCAGGCGCTTGTCGTCACAACGGGTCATCGCCACGGCGGTGGTCAGGTCCGACAACGACTCGCGGGTGGCGATGGTCCGACCGCCGTAGGTCAGCTTCATCAGCCCCGACTCGGCGTCCACCACGTTGACGGCGATGCCCCGGCGATGGGCCTCGTCGGCGATGATCTTCGCGTAGGGGTTGAGCTCCCCCTCCTCCCCCATCGCGGTGTACAGGCCCTCGTTGATGGGGTTCTTGCGCTTGACGAGGAAGACCGGGACTCGTTCGAAGCCAAGCTTCTCGTACAGGCGGATGGCGCCGGTGTTGTCGTGCAGGACCGACAGGTCCATGTAGGCCCGGCCGCGTGCCTTGAACCGTTCCGACAGGTGGCGGACGAGCGCCTCACCGACGCCGGGGCGGGCGGTCTGCGGGTCGACGGCCAGGCACCACAGCGACGAGCCCGACTCGGGGTCACCGAAGGCCTCGGTGTGGTCGATGCCGGTGACGGTGCCCACGATCTCGTCGCGGTCGGTGTCGACGGCCAGCAGGTAGACCACGCCGTTGTGCCGGTGGTTGGCCGACATGACATCGGGTTCGGCCGTGACCATGCCGCAGGCGGCGTAGATCCGGTTGATCTCCTCGGCGTCGCCCGGCCGGTCCATGGGCCTGACCACGATGCCCTTCACCGGGTCCCTGCGGCTGCGGTAGCGGTGCATCCACAGCCGGTAGGTCAGCGACGGGTCGATGAACAGCTCCGCCGGCGTGCTGCCGACCAGCACCTGCGGGTCCCGCAGGTACATGGCGATGTCGCGCTGCCCAGCACCCTCGTCCAGCAGCACGTCGCGGATGGAGCCGTGGTCGGGGAAGGTCTGTCCGAAGATCAGCCGGCCCCAGCCGAGGTCCACGGTGGACTCGGGCGTGAGCCCCTCCTTCAGGCCCTCGATGGAGGGTTCGTGGTGGCCGGTGGACAGCCGGTCACCGCGGTTGACGCGTGGGTCGAAGCGCTTGGGGTTTCCCGGGTTGGGGGACGCCATGGATCACACCCCGTGTGTCTGCAGCCACAGCTCGAGCAGCGCGAGCTGCCAGAGTCGGTTGCCGCGCAGCGGTGTCAGGTCCTCGTTGGGGGCCTCGAGCAGTCGGTCGGTGTAGGCCGGCGCGAACAGGCCGCGCTGCCGGGCGGTGTCGCCGGTGACGGCACCACGCACCATGTCCAGCACCTCGCCCTCCAGGTACTTCAGCGCGGGGACGGGGAAGTAGCCCTTGGGTCGGTCGATGACCTCGCTGGGGATGACCTTGCGACCGGCGGCCTTGAGCAGTCCCTTGCCGCCGTCGGCGAGGTGCATCTCGGGCGGGGCCGAGGCCGCGAACTCCACGACCTCGTGGTCGAGGAAGGGCACGCGTGCCTCCAGCCCCCACGCCATCGTCATCGAGTCCACGCGCTTGACGGGGTCGTCGACGAGCATGACGTTGGCGTCCAGCCGCAGTCCGCGGTCCAGCGCGCTCTCGGCACCGGCGGCGCCGAAGTGCTCGGCGACGAAGGCCCCGGAGGCGTCGTGGTCCAGCTGGTAGGCAGGCGACACGACGTCGGCCATGTGGTCGTGGGGCCGGTCGAAGAACGCCGCACGGTACGTCGCCAGCGCCTCCTCGGGGGTGACGTCGGCCAGCGGCGGATACCAGTGGTAGCCCGCGAACAGCTCGTCGGCCCCCTGGCCGGACTGCACGACCTTGATGTTCTTCGCGACCTCCTGGCTGAGCAGGTAGAAGCCGACGCAGTCGTGGCTGACCATCGGCTCGTTCATCGCCGCGATGGTGGGCGGCAGCGCCTCGAGGGTGCGCAGGCCGGGCACGCGGATCTGGTGGTGATCGGTGTCGAACTCGCGGGCGATGATGTCGGAGTACTCGAACTCGTCACCCGCCTCGCCCCGGATGGCCCCGAAGCCGACGGAGAAGGTGGACAGGCCCTGCTGTCCCTGCTCGGCCAGCAGGCCGACGACGAGGGAGGAGTCCAGCCCGCCGGACAGCAACACCCCGACGGGCACGTCGGCGACCAGGCGGCGGGTGACCGCGCGACGCATGACATCGAGGGTCCCGTCGACCCAGTCGGCATGGGTCCAGTCCGAGCGGTCCTCGCGGCGGGCCCACTCAGCCTTCCAGTAGGTGCGCTGGCTGGTGGTCCCGTCGCCGGCGATCCGCATGATCGTGGCCGGTGGCAGCTTGCGCACGCCCCGCAGGATGGTGCGCGGGGCCGGGACCACGGAGTGGAACGTCAGGTAGTGGTGGAGGGCGACCAGGTCGATCTCGGTGTCGATCCCGCCCCCCGCGAGGAGCGCGGGAAGGGTCGAGGCGAACCGCAGCCGCCCGGCACCCTCCGCCAGGTACAGCGGCTTGATGCCCAAGCGGTCACGGGCAAGCACCGTCTCCCCGGTGCGCTCGTCGTGGATCGCGAAGGCGAACATGCCCTGCAGGCGGTCCAGCAGCCCCTCGCCCCAGTGCATCCAGCCGAGGAGGATGACCTCGGTGTCGCTGGTGGACCGGAACGTCCAGCCGGCCTCGGTGAGCTCCTGCCGCAGCTCCGGGTAGTTGTAGATGCACCCGTTGAAGACCAGCCCGTGGCTGTCGCGACGCATCGGCTGGGCGCCGGCGTCGGACAGGTCGATGATCTTCAGCCGTCGATGGCCGAGGGCGACGCGACCAAGGACTTCCATCCCCTGTCCGTCGGGCCCTCGATCGTCCATCGTCGCGGCCATACGGGCCACGGCTCGATCATCGGGATGGCGTCCGTCGAAGCGATGCTCGCCGGCGAAGCCGCACATTGTGTCGTCACACCCTTGGGTGGGATAGAGGTCAAGGTCGGATCGTCGGGGTCGCCCGACCCGAGCCCGGAGGGGCGTCGGTGACATCGGCGGGCGGCCTCGATCTGGTCACGCATGGTGCCCAGTACTGACCCCGGTCATACCTGCTCGGGCTGGCGATCACCAGCCCGAGCAGCAGAATTCGTCGGGCTAGACGGCCACCAGGTCGATGACGAACACGAGGGTGTCGTTGGGCGCGATGGCGGGGGTCGGCGACTGGGCGCCGTAGCCCTTGTTCGGCGGGATGACCAGCATGCGGCGGCCACCGACCTTCATGCCGGGGATCCCCTCGGTCCAACCGGCGATGACCTGGTTGAGGCCGAAGGAGATGGTGCTCCCCCGGTCCCAGGACGCGTCGAACTGCTTGCCGCCGTGGGTCCACGACACGCCCACGTAGTGGACGGTCACGGTGGCGTTGGGGCCCGCCTCGGCACCGTCGCCCTCGACGAGGTCGGTGATGACCAGCTCGGCCGGCGCCGGGCCGTCGGGCAGTGTGATCTCGGGCTTGGTGTCAGGCGCACCGGTGACGGTGATGTCTGCTGCGGACATGGATGACTCCTTCAGTGGGTGTTCGCGGTGGGCTCGCGGCAGGTCAGCCGGCGATCTCCACCATGTCGATGACGAAGACGAGGGTGTCGTTGGCGGCGATCGCCGGGCTCGGCGCGGCAGCACCGTAGGCCTGGTCCGGCGGGATGATCAGCAGCCGACGGCCACCGACCTTCATGCCGGGGATGCCCTCGGTCCAGCCCTGGATCACACCCGACAGCGGGAACGTCGCCGGCTCGCCACGATCCCAGGACGAGTCGAACTCCTCCCCGTCGTTGGTCCACGACACACCCACGTAGTGCGTCGTGACCGCGGCGTCGGCCGGGACGACCTCGCCGTCGCCCTCGACGATGTCGACCACGACCAGCTCGGTCGGCGGCTCACCACCGGGCAGCGAGATCTCGGGCTTGCTGTCCAGATCACCCTCGACCTCGACGCCTCGGGCGTCGGTCGTGGGAGTGATGGGCTCCGGCGGCGGGACGACCTCGACGAGGTCGATGACGAAGACGAGGGTGTCGTTGGCGGCGATCGCCGGGCTCGGCGCCGCGTCACCGTAGGCCTGGTCCGGCGGGATGATCAGCAGCCGACGGCCACCGACCTTCATGCCGGGGATGCCCTCGGTCCAGCCCTGGATCACACCCGACAGCGGGAACGTCGCCGGCTCGCCACGGTCCCAGGAGGAGTCGAACTGCTCCCCGTCGTTGGTCCACGACACACCCACGTAGTCGGTGGTGACCGTCGCGCCGTCCGGGACGACCTCGCCGTCGCCCTCGACGATGTCGACCACGACCAGCTCGGTCGGCGGCTCACCACCGGGCAGCGAGATCTCGGGCTTGACCTCCAGGTCGTCGGTGACCTCGACACCCCGGGCGTCGGTGGACACCTCGACGGTGGAGGCCGCCCCGTCGGTGTCGGCGTCGGGCGCCGGGTCGTCGGTTGCGACGTCGGTCTCCTGGACCTCAGCGGCCTCGGAGGCGTTCTCGGTGGTGGCGTCGGAGCTGGCACCGCAGGCGGTGGCGAACAACGACAGGGAGGCGAGCAGCACGGCGAGCGTGCGCAGGGAAGGGCGTGAAATCATGGGCGGCGACGGTAGCAGCACGATCAGCACCAACTGATCGGCCCCTCGGACCGGTGGGTCCGCAGCGCCCACGTATCAGGGGCCCTCCTGCGACCGGATCGATCCGACCCGCTCGATCCGACCGGATCAGTCCTGGTCCTCGTCGTCGGCGTGGCGCTGTGCACCGAGCACCTCGTCGATCCTGGCGAGCAGGTCGTCCTCGGCATCGCCGCCACCGGGGGCGGCGGTGTACTGCAGCGGAGCCACGCCCTCGGCACGGGCGGCATCGCGTTCCTGACGGTGCCGCGCTCGCAGGCGGAGCTCCCGGCGGTCGATCCGGATCTGCTCCATGCCTGCCCCCTTCCGGGCTGTCACGAGGTGGTTGGGTCCTTCACCATTGATATCGGCAACCTGGCGGCCAACTCAAGGATTCGGTGTGGTTGCGACCAGTTGAACGTCACGAGATATCGGTTCGGTTTCGCCACCGTTTCCCCCGCAAGGGATTCGTCACACATCGACGTCCGGACGGGGCGTCCTCGAGACGGGGGGTGCCGGGACGGTCTCGTTAGGATGGCGGGTGATGACGATCCGGCAGGACGGCTGAGGTGCCCGAGGGCGACACCATCTTCCGGGCCGCCGCGACCCTGCAGCACGCCATGGCCGGCAAGGTCATCACGGGGGTCGACACCACCGTGCCGCAGGTCCGTCGGCTGATGCCGGAGCGGCTCGTCGGCCAGACCGTGGAACGGGTCGAGGCGCGCGGCAAGCACCTGCTGCACTGGTTCGACCCGTCGGGGCTGGCCCTGCACACGCACATGCGGATGACCGGCTCGTGGCACACCTACCCACCCGGCGGCCGGTGGCGGAAGCCAGCGCACTTCGCCAAGCTCGTCCTGCGAACCGCCGACGTGGAAGCGGTGGCGTTCTCCGTACCCGTGGTCGAGCTGCTGTCCGCGGCGCAGGTGGCCACCCATCGGTCGATGGCCAACCTCGGTCCCGACCCGTTGCACGTGCCCGAGGGTGAGCTGCTGGACCTGGCGGAGTCCCGGAAACGGCTGGACACGCTGGCCGACACCCCGATCGGTGTCGCCCTGCTGGACCAGCGGGTGCTGGCCGGGGTCGGCAACGTCTACAAGAACGAGGTGCTGTTCATCTGCCGGGTGGACCCATGGACGCCGGTCGCGGAGGTCCCACCCGAGGTGCGCGACCGACTGCTGGGCGTGTCCGCCGCGCTGCTGCAGGCCAACATCGCCCACGGCGGGTCCGGCCGCATCACCACCCGACCCCCTGCCCAGGTCGCACGGTTGACCGGGCGCCAGCTCGGGTCGGAGTCGGTGTGGGTCTACGGCAAGGCCGGCAGGCCGTGCCCCCGTTGCGGGACCCCGATCAGGTCGGCCGCGCTCGGCGATCACGCGCGCGTGACGTACTGGTGCACCCGATGCCAGGGGCCCGGGCTTCAACGACGCTGATTCGGACGCGGGACGCCAGGTGCTACCGGCGGACGAGCCCCTTGGGATGATCGGTGAAGCCGGCCTCCCGCAACGAGGTGATCAGCGGCTGCTGGGCCGGGACCTCGCCATCGACCTTCGTGATGCGCAGGTCCCGGACCCGTCCGGCCTCGACCAGGCCGGCCGCAGCCGCCGCGGCCGCATCCAGCCGTGTGCGGTCGTCGGTGAAGGTCAGCACCGTGCGGCCACCCTTGTCGAGGAACAGCACGAGGTGACCGTCGACCAGCACGACGTGTGCCCCTGCGACCCGCCTGGCACGTCCCTTGCCGCCCTCCGTCGGTGCGGGCCAGGCCACGGCCGCGCCGTAGACGTTGGCTGGGTCGGTGGCCGCCAGGGCGATCACCTCGGGTTCGACGTCGGGCCGTTCGACGTCCTCGCGCATCGACCGCAGGCGGTCGACCGCGCCGGCCAGCGCGAACTGGGCCCCACCCATGCCCTCCACGAAGTAGCCCCGACGGGCGCGGCCCGCCTCCTCCATCGCCTTCAGCACCGGGTAGATCCCGCTGAAGGAGCCCGGGGTGGCGACGTGGGCGGCGTCGATGACGTTGCCCTCGGCCACGACCGAGTCGCGGGTCACCACGCCGTAGCGAGCCAACATCACCGCAGCCCTGGCCGCGATCCGTTCGGTGGCCGGCACCCCGGGTCCGACGACGTCGGCGACCAGCGACCAGCGACCAGCAGCCGATGGCGGCCCAGTCCTGCTGGCGACACGACCGGGACGCCGTGCCCGACCGGATCGTCCGCGTCGCAGCGGCCCGGCCCCCGTGAGGGCGCGCAGCGGTTGCAGGCTGTCGTTGGTCACGAGGCCCTGCCAGACGAGGTCCCACAGGGCCGCCAGCGCGTCGGCCTCGTCACCCCCGCCGGCGGCACGGTAGAGGTCCGGCCAGAACGATGCGCCGCGGCTGGTCAAGTGGTCCACCAGCGCCTGCTGGGGTGCGTCGAGGTCCTCGGGGACGGCCGGCACGTCGATCAGCAGCGCCGCCTGATCACGCAGGTACAGCCCGACCCGGCCGTCGCTGGATCCCAGCGCGCCCAGACCGGCCCAGACGATGTCGCCGGTCGCGGCGAGCTCGTCCAGCCAAGCGGGGTTGTAGCCGCGGACGCGGGTGGACAGGACGTCGCGTTCGAGGATGGACGCGGGGATCGGCGCGCCCTGCAGCTGCTCGACGACCTCGAAGGTGCGGTCGACACCCGGCGTGCGGGGCGACATGGCCGCGCCCTGCCACGCGGGGACGAAACGGGCCAGCACCTCCGGGCCGACGGGCTCGACCTCACGGCGCAGGGCCGCCAGGGACCGGCGGCGGAGCCGTCGCAGGACGCTGTTGTCGATCCACTCGCGGCCCGCGCCCGGTCTGGCCCCACCGACCCCGTCGGGCCTGAAGTGCCCGGAGGTCAGGCGCTGCTGTTCTGCCAGCGCCGCGCAGGCGAGGTCGACGGCGTTGCGTGGCAGCCCGAGCCTCGCCGACACCTCGGCGGGCAGGAACGGCCCGTGGGTGCGGGCGAACCGAGCGACGAGGTCCAGCAACGGCTGCTCGACGGCCTGTCCCAGCACCGCGGGCAACCCGACGGGCACGGGAACACCGAGGCCGTCACGCATGCGGGCGGCATCCTCGACGGCGACCCAGCGGTCCTCTCCGGCGACACGAGCCAGGTAGATCCGCCGCTCGCGTTCGAGCTCGGCCAGCCATTCCTCGGCCGGACCGTCGGTTCGGGCGGCCACCTCGTCGGTCCGCAGGTCCCCCACGACCCGGAGCAGGTCGGCTACTTCGTCGGGGGTGCGTGCGTGCCGTTCGGGCACGAGGCGTTGCAGCTCGAGCTCGAGCTCGGTCAACGCGTCGGTGTCGATCAGGTCACGCAGCTCGTCGGCGCCGAGCAGCTCGGCCAGCAGGTCACGGTCCAGCGTCAGCGCCGAGGCCCGCCGTTCGGCCAGCGGGGCGTCCCCGTCGTACATGTATCCGGCGACGTAGTCGAACAGCAACGAGGACGCGAAGGGCGAGGCGATCTCGGTGGCGACCTGTGACACGCGCACCTTGCGGCTGGCGATGTCGCCGAGCAGGCCCCGCAGGGCCGGCACGTCGAAGACGTCGCGCAGGCACTCCCGGTAGGCCTCCAGCACGATGGGGAAGGACCCGAAGCGGCTGGCGACCCGCAGCAGGTCCTGGGCGCGCTGGCGTTGCTGCCACAGCGGTGTGCGGCCACCCGGTCGGCGCTTGGGCAACAGCAGGGCCCGTGCTGCGCACTCTCGGAACCGGCTGGCGAACAGCGTGGAGTTGGCCAGCTCGCCGACGACGAGGTCCTCGACCTCGTCGGCGGTGGGCAGCAACACCTCCAGCAGCGTGCGATCATCGGTCCAGTCCGGCACCGGCTCGGGAGCCGCCGCGACGTCATCGTCGGAAGCGTCACCGCCGAGCCCGAAACCGTCGACCCCGAAGTCGTCCAGGCCGTTGAGGCCGGGCAGGTCACCCCAGCCCGCGTCGGGCAGGCGCAGCACGATCCCGTCGTCGGAGACCATCGTCGCGATCTCGATGCCGAACCGTTCGCGGGCGCGGGCCTCGATCGCCAGCGCCCACGGTGCGTGCACCCGACCACCGAAGCTGGAGAGGATGCAGACGCGCCAGTCCCCGATCTCGTCGCGGAACCGCTCGACGACGATCTGGCGGTCCGAGGGCAGGACACCGGTTGCGTCGCGCTGGTCGTCCACGTAGGCGCTGAGGTTGGTGGCGGCGAGCTCGTCGAGCCCGTAGCGCTCGCGCAGCATGGCGATGGCGTCGGCCGAGGACGACCCGGCGACCTCGCCGAGGAAGGCCCCGACGGCGCGGCCGACCTCCACCGGGCGGCTCGGCGTGTCGCCGTGCCAGAACGGCAGCCGTCCTGGTTCACCGGGTGCCGGGGTGACCAGGACCTGGTCGCGCGTGATGTCCTCGATCCGCCAGGTCGAGGCGCCCAGCACGATCGTCTCGCCCGGCCGGGTCTCGTAGACCATCTCCTCGTCGAGTTCACCGACCCGGCGACCGGGGCCGTCACCGGCGAGGAACACGCCGTACAGGCCACGGTCGGGGATGGTGCCGCCGGAGGTCACTGCGATCCGTTGCGCCCCACGACGGCCGGTGATCCGGTCGGCCACCCGGTCCCAGTTGAGCCGGGGCCGCAGCTCGGCGAACTCATCGGAGGGGTAGCGGCCGGCCAGCATGTCCAGCACCCCGTCGAGCTGTGACCGGGACAGCTCGGCGAACGGGGCAGACCCACGCAGGACGCCGAACAACTCGTCGACCTGCCAGGTGTCCATCGACACCATGGCCACGATCTGCTGGGCCAGGACGTCCAGCGGGTTGCGGGGGTAGGACGTCGTCTCGATCTCGCCGTCCAGCATCCGCCGGGTGACCACGGCGGCCTCGACGAGGTCGCCGCGGTACTTGGGGAAGATCTTGCCGACCGAGGGCGCGCCGACCTGGTGGCCCGCACGGCCGATTCGTTGCAGCCCGCTGGCGACGCTACCAGGGGACTCGACCTGGATGACCAGGTCCACCGCCCCCATGTCGATGCCCAGCTCGAGGGAGGAGGTGGCGACCACGCACGGCAGCCGGCCGGCCTTCAGGTCCTCCTCGATGAGCATCCGTTGCTCGCGGGCGACGGATCCGTGGTGGGCCCGGGCGATGATCGGCGGGACGCCGGGGGGGTCGGCGCCGTCCTCGGTGGCCTGCTCGGCCAGCCAGCGTTCGGCTGCCAGGTCGTTCAGCCGGGCACACAACCGCTCGCTGAGCCGCCGGGAGTTGGTGAACACGATCGTCGACCGGTGGGCCATGACCAGGTCGAGGACGCGTGGGTGCACGGCCGGCCAGATCGATCGACGCGCATCCATCGAGGGGGTCTCCGACATGTAGCCGGTCGACCCGGCCGACGCCGGACCCTCGGGGGTGGACGGGATCGTCTCGCCCAGCCGGGCCATGTCCTCCACCGGAACGATGACCTCGATGTCCAGCACCTTGTCGCTGGCGACCTCGACGACCTGGACCGGGCGGGGCTGCCAGCCGTCCGCGCCGACCGTGCCGCCCCCGAGGAAGGTGGCGACCTCCGTCAGCGGCCGCTGGGTGGCGGACAGGCCGATGCGCTGCAGCGGCCGTTCGGCGCCCGCCTCGACCCGCAGCGCCTCGAGCCGTTCCATCGATGCCGCCATGTGGGCGCCGCGCTTGGAGCCGGCAACGGCATGGACCTCGTCGACGATGACGGTGTCGACCCCTGCCAGCGTCGTCCGTGCCCGCGAGGTGAGGTAGAGGAACAGCGACTCGGGCGTGGTGATGAGGATGTCCGGCGGATCCGACACGAGCCGACGGCGTTCCTTCGGATCGGTGTCGCCGGACCGCAGGCCGACCGTGACGGGATTCAGCTCGATGCCGAGCCGAGCCGCCGCCTGCTGGATGCCCACCAACGGGGCGCGAAGGTTGCGGTCCACGTCGTAGGCCAGGGCCTTCAGCGGCGAGATGTACAGGACTCGTGTGTGATCGGCGGGCGGTTCGGTCGTCAGCCGATCGATCGCCGACAGGAAGGCCGCCAGGGTCTTGCCCGATCCCGTGGGCGCGCTGACCAGGACGCTGTGCCCCTCGACGGCATGGGTCCAGGCCCCGACCTGGGCACGGGTGGGTGCAGGAAACGCCGCCCGGAACCACTCCCGCGTGGCCGGCCCGAACCGTTCCAGCACCTCCTCCATGTCCCAGAATCCTAGGTGCCCCCTGTGACATCCGACGCGGCACGGTCGCGTCGACCGCACTTTCGGTCGCTGGCCATGCGTGGATTCGCAGGACGTGGGTAGCCTGCCAGACACTCATGATCAGCCTGACCGTTCCCGCAGAGCCCAGCGCCCTGGCCGTCATCCGTGCCACCGCTGGTGCAATCGCCGCCCGTGCGTCCCTGACGCTGGACCAGATCGACGACGTCCGCATGGCCGTCGAGGAGGCCGGCGTCGTGCTGCTGGCCGCGGGCGTCCCGATCAGCATGACCGCCGATCCGACGTCCGCACCGTTCCGCATCGAGGTGTCGGTGCAGTCGGTCGACGGCGTGGAGATGGGACAGGACACCCTGGCCTGGGTGATCCTGCAGGGCATGACCGATCACGTCGACCTGCAGCAGTCCAGCGGTCAGACCACCGTCGTGATGCAGTTCCAGCAGGTGGCGACCGCCCGGTGAGCAGCGAAGCGACCCGCGGCTACGACCGCGACGACACGCGTGAGCTGTTCCGGCTGCTCCGTGAGACCGGCGACGAGCAGTACCGCGAGCGCCTCTCGGAGCTGCACCTCCCGCTGGTGCGGTACCTCGCCAAGCGCTTCGCCGACCGCGGCGAGCCGCTGGAGGACCTGGTCCAGGTTGGTTCCGTCGGGCTGATGAAGGCCATCGACCGGTTCGACCTCGAGCGCGAGGTCAAGTTCTCGACCTACGCGACCCCCACGATCGTCGGCGAGATCAAGCGGTACTTCCGCGACTCGGGCTGGTCGGTCCGGGTGCCACGACGTCTGCAGGAGCTGTCGCTGCGGCTGGGCAAGGCCACCGCACGGCTGCGGCAGGACCTCGGTCGCTCCCCCACGGTTGCCGAGCTGGCGGCCGAGCTGGGCGTCAGCGAGGACGAGGCGATCGAGGCCTACGACGCGTCGCTGGCGTACTCCACCGGATCGCTGGACGCCAAGGTCGGCACCAGCGAGGACGGCGCGACCCTCGGGGAGATGCTCGGGGACGAGGACGCGCGGCTGGACCAGATGGAGTACTTCGCCTCCATCGCCCCGGCGGTCGCCGACCTCGACCAGCGCGAGCAGCGCATCATCTACCTGCGGTTCTTCCAGGGGATGACCCAGTCACAGATCGCCGAGGAGCTCGGGATCAGCCAGATGCACGTCTCGCGGCAGCTGACCCGAACGCTGCGGTTCCTCCGGGCGCGACAGGACGATCCGGACGCCACCTTCTGATCGGCGTGATCAGCAGCGGTGATCGGCGATGGCCGTCTCGACCGCTGCCGCAGGGGTGACCGCTGCCGCGGCGGGGTCCTGCACGGCGTGGTCCTGCACGGCGTGGTCCTGCACTGCGGGCCGCATGGCTTCCGGCAGAGGGGTGTCGGCCAGGCGGTGGCCGATCCGCAGGGCCGGCTCGATCAGCAGGGGCACGCCGAGGGTGACGGCGAAGGTGCCGACGCCGAACTGCCCGCCCAGCAGGATGCCGAGCACGACGACAAGGGCGTCGACTCCGAACCGTACCCACGCCGGCCGCAGCCGGTACTTCCGGTAGATCCCCACGAACAGCGAGTCCTGCGCCGACGCGCCGAGGTCCGACGCCAGGTAGAACGCAACCCCGAAGGCCAGCAGGACCATGCCTGCGCCCAGCTGGACCGCTTGGCCGAGCACGGTTCCCGGGACCGGCACGACCTCGAGGGCAGCGGTGATGCCGATGCCACCGAAGGCCAGCAGCACGGTGGCGATCCAGGGCCGTTCGCCCAACCACACCCAGGCCAGCAGGATGGCCAGCGCCGCCTCGCCGAAGATGACCAGGTCGAGCCCTGCGCCGGTGACGCGGGCAAGCCCCGTCTCGAGGACCTGCCAGGACCCGACGCCCAGGCCGGCGTTGATCGAGGTGGCGATCCCGGTCAGCAGCAGGGCCACACCGAGACCGAAGACGGCCCAGCGTCGGGGGGTGCCGAAGCCCGGAGTCGGCGTGCGCAGCGTGGTCACGGCGCCACGGTAGACGTCCACTCGGGTGCCACATCCCCGGCCACCGATGACCGACCGACCACCCGTGGCTATCGTTCGCCACATGAGCCGCCGCCGCATGCTCCTCCTCACCCTGCTCGTCGTCGTCGTGCTGCTGGGAGGGGCCGTCGCGTGGGCCCGTCCGCTGCTGCTGACCGGGACGGGCTACGCCGCCCACAACGCCTGCGCCGTCCAGCTGGTCGCCGGACGCGACGCCGACGCACCCGCAGCAGACCTGCCACCCAACCCGCTGGTCCCCGTGATGTCGACGAGCGTCGATGCAGCCAACGGCACGGCGAGGGCCGGGGTGTTCGGGTTGTTCGGCCAGACGGCCCACTTCACCGACGGCCTGGGGTGCACCCTCGCCGCCGACACCCCCGACCTGCCGACCCCTCCCGCGGTGACGACGGCCACCGACGGCGAGTGGCCGACCGGGGAGCAGGTCACTCCCCCGCCGGCGGACGTCGACGTGGCGCTGCTGGAACAGGCCATCGACGAGGCCTTCGCCGAGGACGACCCTGAGGGCCGATCAGTCGGGACCCGTGCCGTCGTGGTCGTCCACGACGGACGGATCGTGGCCGAACGGTACGCCGACGGGTTCGACGCCGACACCCGCCAGCTGGGGTGGTCCATGGCCAAGTCGGTCACCAACGCCATGGTCGGCCGACTGGTCGCCGAGGGGCAGCTCGACGTGTCGGAGGATCGCCTGCGCGAGGACTGGACCGACGGGCGCGGCGACATCACCCTCGACGACCTGTTGCGCATGTCCAGCGGGCTGGAATGGGACGAGGCCTACTCGTTGGGCAGCGTCATCACCGAGATGTTGTACCTGCGCGAGGACATGGGCGGCTTCGCGGCCTCCCAACCGCTGGTCCACGAACCCGGCAGCCATCAGCAGTACTCCAGCGGGACGACCAACATCGTCTGCGACCTGCTGCAGGACCGGACGGGCATGGGCGTCGAGCTCGCCCACGAGCTGGTGTTCCAGCCGCTGGGCATGGGCTCGGCGGTGCTGGAGCCCGATGCCGAGGGTGGGCTGGTCTGCTCCTCCTACCTCTGGGCAACACCACGTGACTGGGCACGCTTCGGCCTGTGGTTCGCCCGTGGTGGCGAATGGGACGGAGCCCAGCTGCTGCCGGCGGACTGGGTCGAGTACTCCAGCCGCACCGAACCACGGGAGGGCGAGCAGGAGGGCCACGCCGCCCACTGGTGGGCCAACCGGCTGCCCGACGGCTCCCTGCAGCTGCCCGACCTGCCCGAGGACACCTTCTGGGCGTCCGGCCACGACGGCCAGAAGGTCTACGTGGTCCCGTCAGCCGACCTCGTCGTGGTCCGCATGGGCTTCACCCCGGAGATCCCGGGGGCCGAGCTCGACCTCGACCAGCTCGTCACGTCTGCCCTGCGTGCAGTCGGCGAGGACAGCTGAGCCGACACGGTTCTAGGCTGCGCCACATGTCCACCTCGCGCCGCTCGTCGCTGCACCTCTCGACCTTCTCCATCGTCGGGGCGGACCCCGAGGCGGGCGACGTCGGGGTGGCGGTGCAGTCCAAGTTCCTCGCCGTGGGCGCGATCGTGCCGTGGGCACGGGGTGGCGTGGGTGCCGCGGCCGTCCAGGCGTTCCCGGACGTGACCGTGGGGCCGCGGGCGCTGGACCTGCTGGCCACGGGCGTCGACCCGGATGCAGTGCTCGACGAGCTCGTCCGCGCCGACCCGATGGCGGCACAACGACAGACCGGGCTGGTGGCCGCCGATGGACGATCTGCGTCCCACACCGGTGCGGGCTGCTTCGACCACAAGGGATCGGTCACCGGTCCCGGCTATGCCGTGCAGGGCAACGTGCTGGCCGGACCCGAGGTGCTCTCGGCGATGGAGACCGCGTTCCTGGACCACCGCGGCCCGCTGGCGCACCGGCTGCTCGCTGGGTTGCAGGCCGGTCAGGAGGCCGGCGGGGAGAAGCGCGGGATGGAATCCGCCGCGTTGGTGGTCGCCCGGCCCGGGGGCGGCTACGGCGGCAACCACGACCGGCTCGTCGACCTCCGTGTGGACCACCACGACGATCCGATCACCCGGTTGGCCGAGCTCCTGGAGGTCCGGGACTTCTACTTCGACCGGTCCCCGCCGTCGGCGTGGTTCCCGCTTGCCGGGGAGGTCCGCGACGAGGTGTCGACCCTGCTGCGGCGAGGTGGATGGCTCGAGGAGGGCGCCGCCCTGCCGGCGGCGCTGATGGACTTCATGGGATGGGAGAACCTGGAGGAGCGCTGGGCCGACGACGACCATGTCGACCCGGTCGTGCTCGGCCACCTGCGCAAGGTCCACGGCTGAGCAGCCCCAGCGGCGGCGATCAGGCCGTCCGGTCCTCCCGGCTTCGGGTCACCGCGTCGCTGAAGGAGGCGCGGGCGTCGAGCTCGATGACGTCGGCTGGCATCGCGATGCCGGCCTCGTTGAGGGCGTTGGTCAGCGCCACGACGACCCGGTCCTGCACCGTGCGGATGTCGGCTTGCCGCGAGGAACTCCAGTAGCGAACGTCGAAGTCGATCGTGGACGTGCCGAGCTGGGTGTAGAGGGTCTGCGGCGCCGGGTCGGACTCGACGCCCTCGACTCCCTGCACCGCCTCGAGGGCGACCTGCTTGGCCCGCTCGAGGTCGGCGTCGTAGTCCACGCCGACGGCGACGACGGACCGCACGACGTCGTAGGCCGTCTGGACCCGCACCGAGGAGGAGTAGACGTCGCTGTTGGGGATGAGGATGCGCTGGCCGTCGTAGGTCTTCAGGCGGGTCTCGCGGATGGTGATGGCCTCGACGGTGCCGGTGTGCCCGGCGACCTCGATCTGGTCACCGATCTCGAACGGCTGGCGGAACAGCAGGAGGAGGCCCGCCAGGGTGTTCTGCAGGATGTCCTTGAACGCAAAACCGATGGCAACCGAGGAGATGCCGAGGCCACCGATGACGGCGGCGAGGTCGACGCTCGGCACGGCGATGACCAGGGCGATCAGGATCCCGACGAACAGCACCGCCCCGCGGGCCAGGCGGGACATGACGTCGAGGAAGGACTCCGACCGGTCGGTTGTCGACGACAGCGCCTTGCGCACGAGCATCGCCACGAGTCGTCCGAGCAGGACGAACAGCACGACGACGACGATCGCCAGGAGGATCTGCGGGATCTGCTCGGTGACCGACCGGAGCACGTCCTCGGTGCCCTCGGTGATCCGGGCCGAGGGGTCGACGTCGACGCCCGGGTCGGGTGTGGGCGTGGCGGACTGGGCGAGGATCGTGCGCATGGCCCGGTCCGTACCCCACGGGCGTGTCACCGAACCGGCGAACCACGTTCACGAGCCGACTGCGGCAGGGTTTTGTCCGGCGTTCGTCGAAACATCACGGCATGAGCCGACACCTGTTGTTTCCTGCCCACGCCCTCCGTCGGCTGGGCGCCCTGCTGCTCGCGACGGCCCTGCTGGTGTCGCTGGCCCCGGTGGCTGCCGCCGACGAGGTCGCTCCCTCCACACGCGCATCGTTGGAGGGCGACCGCTCGCCCGACGGCTGGTTCCGCGGACCCGTGGAGGTCCACCTCGATGCGACCGACGCCGGGGACGATGTCGTCGCCGCCACGGAGTACCGGGTCGATGACGGTGAATGGCAGGTGCTGGCGGGCGGCGCCGAGACGATCTTCGACGGTACCCAGGCGTCACTGGACCGCTGGCGGATGGCCGGGCCGGGCGAGTTCGTCCTGCTGCCGGACGGCACGATGACCACCACCGGCGGCATGGGGATGCTGTGGTACCCGGTGGAGTACGGCGACATCGCCCTGGAGCTGCAGTTCCGCGATGCCAAGCCGTCGGTGTTCGGCGGGTCCAACGCCGGGGTGTTCGTGCGGTTCCCGGACGTCGACGACGCGGCCAGCCGGTCGCCCGCGGAGCGACATGCCTGCCAGCGCGGGGCGTCGGAGGGCGACCCGGTGTGGGTCGCGGTGCACTGCGGCCACGAGATCCAGATCAACGACGCCGGCAGCGACCCCCAGAAGACCGGGTCGGTCTACAACTTCGCGTCGATCGGTGAGGTCCTGGCCGCAAGCCCGCAGGGCGAGTGGAACGACTACCGGATCGAGATCCGGGGCGGCGGCGACTACGAGGTCGTCGTCATCCGCAACGGTGAGGAGATCAACCGCTGGACCAACGCCCCCGGTCAGGCACCCGCACGGCAGGGCGATCCCGGCACCGACGAGCGCCAGTTCGGGACCGGCTACATCGGCCTGCAGAACCACGGCTGGGCCGACTACGTGCAGTTCCGCGACATCCGTGTCGAGCGGCTGGAGGCACCCGCCCCGATCGTGGTGACCGGGAACGGCGAGCACGTGGTCGCCTACCGCTCCACCGACGCGGCCGGCAACGTCGAGGACACACAGCAGGTCCGGTTCCGCATCGACACCACCGCGCCGGCGGTCAGCGGCGCCGTCGATGACGGGATCCTGGAGCTGACCGCCGACGACAGTCCAACCGGCTCGGGCATCGCCGCGATCCAGTACCGCACCGAGGGCGGCGAGTGGACGTCGGTCGACCCTGCCGCGGTCCTGTTCGACGGCAGCGAGGCATCACTGGAGGACTGGACGATGAGCGGGCCGGGGTCCTTCGAGGTCACCGAGGACGGCGCGATGCGGACCGTCGGCGGCATGGGCCTGCTCTGGTACGCCGGCCGGCCGTGGGGTGACGCGGCGATCCAGCTGGAATGGCGGGACGCTCGAAGCGACGACCAGCGCTCCAACGGCGGCGTGTTCATCCGCTTCCCCGACCCGGAGGAGGCGGTCGACCACACCGGCCTCGGGGGCCGCCACGCCTGCCAGACCGGCCTCGGCCTGCTCCTCGCCGAGTGGGTGGCGGTTGGTTGCGGCCACGAGGTCCAGGTCAACGACGGCGATGCCGACCCCCAGAGGACCGGGTCGCTGTACAACTTCGCCTCGATCGGCACCGTCGAGGCCGCCGCGGACTTCGGTGAGTGGAACCGCTACGAGGTCCGCACGGTCGGCGACGGCAGCTACCGGGTGACCGTCGTGCGCAACGGCGAGGTCATCAACACCTTCGACAACACCCCCGGCCAGCGGGCCGCCCGACCGTTCGACCCGCCGACCGACATGCGCCAGTTCGCCGAGGGCTACTTCGGCCTCCAGAACCACGGTGCTGCCGACACCATCGAGTACCGGAACGTGCGGGTCCTGCCCCTCGACCCACGGACCATCTCCGTGCCGGTGCCAGCCGGCGACGGACTCGAGGTCCGCGCGGTCGACCTGGCCGGCAACACCAGCCCTGCCTCGACGATCGTTTCTGGCGCCGGCTGACCGAACGCAACGGTTCGCCGCCGACAACGCTTCGGACTCCGCCAGCAGCAACGGGACGCCGGGCTCACCATCCGCCGTTCAGGCAACGATCGTTCCCGAACTCGGTTCACGCCTTGGCCACACGACGATGCGGTCGGTGGCGTGCGGTCGCCACCCGTCACCGGGGCAGGGGCGGTGCAGGCCGAGGCGGTCGAAGGTCGGATCGGCCGGGGGGACGGGCGACGGGTCGGGGTGGACGAAGCGGTGGGCCTCGCCGGGCAGCGCGTGCCGCACGATGCGGTCCCAGCACATCGGGCAGGGCAGCGTCGTGCGGGTCACGACGACCCGACCGGCGCGAAGCCGCAGCGTCCAGCGGTCCCCCGGACTGACCCCCTGCACCACCACGGTGCCAGCGAGCCGAGTCCGACCAGCCGAGCCCGGTCGGACTGCGAGCCACTCCGCCAGGAACGCTGCCCATTCGGCGATCGGCTCCTCGGCCGCGACGGCATCCACGACGCGCAGGGCACGACCGTTCGTCGTCGGTTCCCAGGGCACTCGCGACCCGGGCCGTCGTGCTCGACCGGCCGGATGGACCGACAGCAGCGCGAGCCACCGCCGTTCGGCGTCGGTCAGCGCAGGCCGCACGACGAGCTCGCCCGTGTGCGTTGGGTGACGGGACGGACGTGCCACCGGCGGCCTCCTCTCGGTGTGGGCTGGCTCAGCCGATCAGGGCGTCTGGGTCCTCGCCCCACCCCAGCGGGCGGGCGTCGGGAGTCCGGGAGAGGTCGATCCACCAGTCGTGGTGGAAGTCGGGGGACCACGGCCACGTGATCGCCCGCCGACGTTCGACCGGCGGCCAGCCGAAGGTCACGCAGCGGGCGTCGTGCCGCGCCGGTTGCTGCGGGATGCGGCCGTCGAGCATGTTTCCCTCGGCCACCGGGTGGAGGAACCGGTAGGCGTTGCTGGGGCGGACGGTCATGAGCACGCTGGCCCAGCACCACGCGCACGGCAGGGAGAACCGGTCGACCGCCACGCCGTGGTCGTCGGCCACGATGGTCCAACGATCGGTGGGGACCTCCCCGGTGACCGATGCCTCGCCGAGGATGCGGTGGTCGTAGGTGAAGCCCGCGAACGTCCGCCCCGTCCGGGTCGGCCCCTCGTCCCCGAGCAGGTGCGTGCCCAGGAACGCGACCCATTCGGCGAGCGGCTCCTTCGTGCCGAACTCGATCTCCAGCGACAGCGCGGTGCCGTCGTCGCTGACGACCCACGGCAGCCAGTACCCCGGCCACCGGCCGCGCTGGGGGACCCCGCGACCCAGGCGGCGGAGGTAAGCCCGCTCGCGGGGGTTCAGCGGCGGGTCGATGGTCAGGGTGTCATCGGTGGTGCAGGCGTATCCCATGCCCGGATGATCCGACGAGCGGGCGAGTCGGCGCGGAGAATTCCCCGCGGCTCGTGGACAACTCAGGCAGCCGGCAGGTAGGGCTCCCACGCGCCGCGACCGAGGCGGGCCAGCTGTCGGGACAGGACCAGCAGCCGACTCGGGGCCTCCGGCCGGACGCGCAACGTCGACCAGTCCGGCATGGCGCTGCCCTTGTCGTTGTTGCACGACAAGCAGGACGTGACCACGTTCGCCCACTCGTGCCGCCCGCCCCTCGAGCGAGGCACGATGTGGTCCACGGTGTCGCCGGGCATGCCGCACCAGCCGCACGACCACCGGTCACGTGCCAGCAGCGCCGACTTGGTGACGCGGGTGTGCACCCCCTTCGGCGACGGCACCCAGCCCACCCGGACGATGACCGTCGGGGCCGGAAGCGTCACCGACGGGCTCCGGATGACGCCTTCGCTGGCCAGCGTCTCGGCCCGATGGGTCATCACCAGCGAGACGGCCCGGGACAACGGGATCGCGCCCAACGGCAGGCCGGCGCCGTTCAGGACCAACGTCGGCCGTGTGGGCTTCACGGGGATCATCCGGTCCTGCACTGTCCTACCTCCTCAGGAGCGCGGCGGGTGTATCTCCACCGCGGGGTCCATGTCGAGGCGCACGCAGCGCACCACCCCCCATGGCCCAGCCGTCGTCGCGTGTGTCACGCCTCCAGTGTTGCGCGTCGAAGGCAGTCGAGGCGAGGAACTTCCGCTGATCGTTGGGAGAACGCGCGGCGAGCCACCCCCTGTCGCACCGCTCGTGCCGTGCGACGGCGAGCCCACGTCAGGGACCTCGGTAGAGGTTGACCGCCGAGGCGGCACCGCCGGGAAGCGGGTTGGTCAGCGCGGCCGTCACGGCCGCAAGGATGTTGGCCCGGCTGCTCTCGACCTGTCGCCGGGCGGTCTCCCGCGCCAGGATCGCGTCCCGCTTCTCCAGCGCCTCCAGCAGGTCGGCGTGGTCGCTGTCGTGCACCTGGACGTCGGCGGTCAGGTCCAGGCCCAGGAAGAACAGCCGCTCGCCCTCCTCCAGGAGGTTCTCCAGCATCGCAGCCAACCGGGCGCTGCCCGACGCCGCGGCCAGGGCGACGTGGAAGTCGCTGGCCTGCTGCACCAGCGCGGCGTAGTCCATGTCGTGGCTGTGGACCGACAGCTCGCGGAGCGTTGCCAGCTGCTCGGCCGTGGCGTTGCGTGCGGCCAGCTCGGCTGCGGCCGGCTCGAGCAGCACCCGAAGGTGGAACATCTCCTGCACGTCGGCCAGCGTGACCTCCGTCACCCGGTATCCCTGCCGGGGGCGGACCTGCACGAACCCCTCGTGGGAGAGCATGCCGAGGGCCTCCCGGACCGGCGTCTTGCTCATCCCCAGCGTCTCGGCCAGCGCCCCCTCGAACAGCGTGGACCCCGGCGGGATCCCGCAGCTGAGGATCTGCGACTTCAGGTGGTGGTACGCCCGCACCGTGGCGCTCTGCGACGACGATGCCGACGGTTCGTGTGACGTTCCGCGATATCCGGACACAACAACCTCGTAACCTCTGATATATCTACGTTTGTTATCTCATATATCTGCAGGCATATCTGCATCCGTCCGAAACTCTCGAGGCTGTCCCGTGGACCTTCCGAACGACCGACCCACTACCGGCTCCAAGCATGCCCCACACGACGGGCACGGCCATGACGGCCACTCCCAGGCGTCGCATGCCGAGGGCCACCACGAGCACCACGACGAGGCACACGATCACGGCGACCACGCACACGACCACGGCGACCACGAGCACGACCACGAGCACCGGTCGGGCATCCGCGGGATGATCGACGAGCTCTTCCGCCCGCACAGCCACGATGCCGCCGACTCCTTCGACTCGGCGCTGGAGACCTCCGCGAAGGGCATCAAGGCCGTCAAGGTCAGCCTGGCCGCGCTGATGGTCACCGCGATCCTGCAGGTCCTCGTCGTGCTGGCGACCGGTTCGGTGGCGCTGCTGGCCGACACGATCCACAACTTCTCCGACGCGCTGACATCCATCCCCCTGTGGATCGCCTTCGTCATCGGCCGTCGCGTCGCCACCCGGTCCTACACCTTCGGCTACCGCCGGGCAGAGGACCTCGCGGGCCTGTTCATCGTGGCGATGATCGCCCTGTCGGCCGTGATCGCCGGCTACGAGTCCATCCGCCGGATCGTCGACCCCGTCGACGTCGAGAACCTCGGCCTCCTGGTCGCCGCCGGCATCATCGGCTTCCTCGGCAACGAGGCCGTCGCGATCTACCGCATCAGGGTCGGCGAGGAGATCGGCTCGGCCGCACTCATCGCCGACGGCCACCACGCCCGCACCGACGGGCTGACCTCCCTGGCCGTCGTGTTCGGCGCCCTCGGCGTCTACCTCGGGTTCCCGATGGCCGACCCCATCATCGGCCTGCTCATCACCGTGGCCATCCTGTTCGTCCTCCGCGACGCGATGCGCCAGGTGTTCCGGCGCCTCATGGACGGCGTCGACGAGTCGACCACCCTGCAGGTGGAGTCCATCGCCGCGGCCGTCCCCGGCGTCATCGCCACCGACAGCGTCCGCGTGCGCTGGGTGGGCCACCGGCTTGACGCCAGCCTGCACGTCGTGGTCGATGCATCGCTGACCGTCGCCGAGGGCCACGCCGTCGCCGAGGAGGTCCGCCACGACCTCTTCCACGGTGTCGACAAGCTCGACGAGGTGGTCGTGCACGTCGATCCCGACGGGGATCACGAACATCACGAAACGACCCGACATCACCTCGAACGCCTTGGCATGCTCCCGCGGACCGACGCGTGACGTCACGTCCCGGAAACCCTCCGTAACGGATCATCCCCACCGCATGCCACTGACTACGCCGACCGCTGCCGACTCCAGCACCGCGGACGCCAGCCAGGCCCTCCTGCGACTGGAGGACCTGCAGGTGACCTTCCGGACCCCCCGGGGCCGGGTGTGCGCCGTCGACTCCGTGGACCTCCACGTCGATCCCGGTGAGGTCCTCGCCGTCGTCGGCGAGTCAGGGTCCGGCAAGAGCGTCTCGATGCTCGCCACGATGGGGCTGCTCCCGGGGACGGCGACCGTGTCCGGCAGCATCCGGTTGGAAGGCACCGACCTGCTGCAGTGCTCGGCGCGCCACATGCGACAGGTCCGGGGGCGGGACATCGCCATGGTCTTCCAGGACCCGATGTCGTCGCTGAATCCGGTGCACACCATCGGCAAGCAGGTGGAGGAGGTGCTGCTGCTCCACACCGAGATGGACCGGCGGGCCCGCCGTGACCGTGCGATCGAGCTGCTGGACCGGGTCGGCATCCCCGCCGCGGCGGACCGGGTCGACAGCTACCCCCACGAGTTCTCGGGCGGCATGCGGCAGCGAGCCATGATCGCGATCGCCCTGGCCTGCGATCCGAAGCTGCTCATCGCCGACGAGCCGACGACCGCGCTCGACGTCACCGTCCAGAGCCAGATCATCGAGCTGGTCAGGACGCTGCAGGCCGACACCGGCATGTCGGTGGTCTGGATCACCCATGACCTCGGGGTCGTGGCCGAGCTCGCCGACCGCGTGGCCGTCATGTACTCCGGCCGGGTCGTGGAGACGGGGCCGGCGACCCGCATCTACAACGCCACGCGCCATCCCTACACCTCCGGCTTGCTCCGCTCCATCCCGCGGCTGGACCGACCGGTCGAGGACCTCCTCCCCGAGATCCCCGGCAGCCCGCCGACCCGGTCGGACCCGTCGGCCTGCTGCGCCTTCGCCCCTCGTTGCCCTGCCGCGACGACCGAGTGCCACGACACCCTCCCGGTCCTGCGGCCCCATGGGGGGGCGGACCACCTCGCGGCGTGCCTGCACACCGAATGCGTGGACGACGGGCTGGACTGGCAGGCCGACCGCCCCGCCGTCGACGACACCGATCGGACGGCATCACCGCCCACCCCCGAGGTGCTGGTCGAGATGGACGGCGTTGCGGTGCACTTCCCCGTGCGTCGCGGGCTGTTCGGCCGACACCGCAGCGTGGTGCGAGCCGTCGACGGCGTCGACCTCCGAGTCCACCGTGGCCGCACGCTGGGCATCGTCGGCGAGAGCGGATGCGGCAAGACCACCCTCGGACGAACCCTCGTCGGGCTGATCGACCCGACCGATGGGGAGGTCCGCATCGAGGACCAACCGCTGTCGACGAAACCCGGCCGCCACCGCCGCCGGGTGCAGATGATCTTCCAGGACCCGTTCTCGTCGATGAACCCGGGCATGCGGGTGCGCGACATCGTCGCCGAGCCCATCCGGATCCACCGGCTGCACCCCGAGTCGACGATCGAGGACGTCGTCAGCCGGCTGCTCCAACGAGTCGGCATCGTCCCGGCGACGATGGAGCGCCACCCCCACGAGTTCTCCGGCGGGCAACGTCAGCGCATCGCCATCGCTCGGGCGCTGGCCGCCGAGCCCGAGGTCATCGTCTGCGACGAGGCCGTGTCCAGCCTCGACGTGTCGGTGCAGGCCCAGATCGTCAACCTGCTCCGCGAGCTGCAGCTGGACGAGGGTCTTGCCTTCGTCTTCGTGGCCCACGACCTCGCGGTCGTCCGGCAGATCTCCCACGAGGTCGCGGTCATGTACCTGGGACAGGTCGTGGAGCAGGGGCCGCGCGACGCCCTGTACGCCAACCCCCTGCATCCCTACACCCGGGCCCTGCTCGATGCCGTGCCGACCCCCGAGCCGGGCGCGGACGACGACCGGGTGCCGCTCCAGGGCGACCTCCCGAGTCCCAGCGCGCCTCCGGCGGGCTGTCGGTTCCACACCCGCTGCCCCCTGGCGGTCCCGGGTGTCTGTGACACCGAGGCGCCCGCCCTCCGCGAGGCCGGCCCGGACCGACGGGTGGCCTGCCACCTGGTCGACGTCGACGCCGACGGCGCGCGCCTCGTCGCCGACAGCCAGACCCCACCGTCGAGCCGCAACAGCGACGTCAGAACCCGATGAGAGGAACCCGACAATGACGACAGTGTCCAACCGGTGGGCAGCCCTGCTGCTCCTGCTGGTCCTCGTGCTCTCCGCGTGCTCGTCCACCGACGACACGGCCGACTCCACTGACGACGGCGCTGGCGGTGAGGACGCCGCCGCGTCCGACACCCCCGACGACGCAGGCGATTCCGACGACGACGCGCCCGACGACGACGCAGACGACGCAGACGACGACACCGATGACGGCTCCGCGGCGAGCGGGACGGTCGCGACGATGCGGGCCGCGATCACCGGTGACGAGGGGACGCTGACGCCCTACACCTACGTCACCGGCTTCCCGGGCTGGAACCTGCTCATGCTGCAGTACGACTCGCTGATGCAGATCGACGTCGACGGGGTTCCCCAGCCGTGGTTGGCGGAGTCCGTGGACGTCAGCGACGACGGCCTCACCTACGACATGACCCTGGTCGACGGCGTCACCTGGCACGACGGTGAGCCGTTCACCGCCGAGGACGTCGTGTTCACCGTCGACTACTTCCTGGCCAACGCGGCCGGCCGGTTCAGCCGCAACCTGGGCACCGTGACCGAGGCCACCGCCGACGGCGACCTCGGCGTCACGCTGACCCTGGAGGCGCCCAGCCCGTCGTTCCCGCTGAGCACCCTCAGCGACGTGCCGATCCTCCCCGAACACATCTGGTCGACGGTGGAGGATCCCGAGACCCACCAGTTCGAGGGCCCCAACGTCGGCACCGGCCCCTACACCCTCGAGGAGTACCAGTCCGACACCAGCTATCGCCTGGTGGCCAACCCCGACTACTTCCGCGGCGCCCCGACCGTGGAGGAGCTCGTCATCGTGCAGTTCGCCGACGACGCCGGTGCCCTGGCCGCCATCCGTTCCGGTGAGGTCGACGTGGTGTTCGACCAGATCGCACCCGAGCAGGTCGACCTCCTCGGACAGCAGGGCACCATCGAGATCGCCCAGGGTCCCGAGTACAGCTCGCAGCTGCTGTACTTCGACGCCTCCAAGGCGCCCTTCGACGACATCGCCGTGCGGCAGGCCATGTCGCTGGCCGTGGACCGCCAGGACCTGGTCGACACCGTGTTCCTCGGTGCCGCAACCGTCGGCTCGGCCGGTTGGATCCATCCGGACCAGCCGACCTTCAACGCCGAGGTGGAGACGACCACCGACCTCGAGCAGGCCAACACCCTGCTGGAGGACGCCGGCTACACCGACAGCGACGGCGACGGCATCCGCGAGGCCGACGGCGCACCCATGAGCTACGAGCTGCTGACGCCCTCCGGCGACTCCCTGCGCCTGCGGACCGCCGAGCTCGTGGCGGCCATGCTGGCCGACGTCGGCATCCAGGCGAACGTGTCGTCGGTCGAGCAGGCCACGTGGGAGGAGGCGGTCTGGCCCGGCTTCGACGTGGCCAACGGCCGCAACTACGACCTGGCCATGTGGGGCTGGTCGGCACCGATCCAGGCCGACGCCAGCCGGGTCGCATCGCTGGTCCACTCCGAGATCGAGATCGGGTCGCTGAACCTGACCGCCTTCGCGGACCCCGAGATGGACGAGGTCGCCCAGGCCCTGACCGTCGAGGGTGACGACGCCACCCGCACCGAGCTGATCGGCGAGCTGCAGTCGCTGTTCGCCGAACGGCTCCCGTTCGTGACGCTGCTGTACCCCGACGGCGCCTACGCCTACGACGCGGCCGTCTACGACGACTGGGCGTTCATCAACGGGCAGGGCATCGTCTCCAAGCTGTCGCTGCTGGAGCCTGCCGCCCGCCCGTAACCCGCATCACGACCAGCCGTGCGGCCGGGGCCCCACCCCCCACCCCGGCCGCACGGCTTCCACCGAAGGACCGCCTGATGGGACGCTTCGACACCCGACGCATCGGCCAGTACGGCCTCGTGCTGGTCATCGCCGTCACGCTCAACTTCCTGCTCCCCCGCCTGATGCCGGGCAACCCGCTGGCGCTCATCGCCGGTGTCGACGTCGGCCTGCTGAGCCCCGACCAGCGGGCCGAGCTGGTCCAGGAGTTCGGGCTCGACACACCCGTCTGGCAGCAGTACCTCCGCTACTGGCAGGACCTGCTGTCGCTGGACCTCGGGTACTCCTACCGATCCGGACAGGCCATCCTCGGCATGCTGCTGGAACGGCTGCCCTGGACGTTGTTGCTGACCGGGTCGGCCCTGCTGATCTCCGGGGTCATCGGCATCGTCGCAGGTGCGGTGTCGGCATGGCGTCGCGGCAGCGCGATGGACCTGACCCTCCTGACCTCGATGATCGGCCTGGAGTCGATGCCCGCCTTCTGGCTCGGGATGCTGCTGATCTCCGGGTTCGCCGTCTCGCTGGGGGTGCTGCCGTCCTTCGGCGCGGAGACCGCCGTCAGCGGACTGGAGGGATGGGACCGGCTGGTCGACATCGCCGAGCACGCCGTGCTGCCCGTCCTGACCCTGTCCATCGTCTCCACCCCGGGGGTCTACATGACCATGCGCTACAGCATGCTGGAGGTACTGGGCGAGGACTTCATCCGGACCGGCCGAGCCAAGGGTGCAACCGAACGCCGGCTGCTGTTCCGCCACGTCGCCCGCAACGCCCTCGCACCGGTCCTGACGGTGCTGGCCCTGCGGCTGGGCTACGCCTTCGGCGGCACGGTGGTGATCGAGACGGTGTTCTCCTACCCGGGACTCGGCCGGCTCGTCTTCGAAGCCGTCGGCGGGCGGGACTACCCCGTGATGCAGGCGGCGTTCCTCGTCTTCACCTTCGCGGTGCTGGCCGCCAACCTGCTGGCCGAGCTGGTCTATCCCCTGCTGGACCCACGGACGAGGGCGTCGGCATGAGCCAGATCGCCACCCCCGCCGACGCCGGTCCCGCGGTGGACCCCGTCGACCCGCTGCCCGACGACTCGGCCCGCCGGCTGCCACGGCTGGCCACGGTGCTCGGCTGGGTCGGCGGCGCCGTCGTCGTCGCCCTCGTGCTCATCGCGGTGTTCGCCCCACAGCTTGCCCCTTACGACCCCACCGAACGGGTCGGCGTGCCCTTCTCGCCCCCCGGGGCCGACCACCTGCTGGGCACCAACGACGTCGGCCAGGACCTGCTCAGCGAGCTGCTCCACGGCACGCGGGTCTCGTTGCTCGTGGGCATCGTTGCCGCCACCGTGGCCATCGTCATCGGCGGCACGATCGGCACCGTCGCCGGCTACTACCCCCGTCGCCTCGGCGCGACCCTGATGCGCGGTGTCGACGTCGTCCTGATCCTGCCGTTCCTCCCCCTCCTCATCGTGCTGGCCGCCTACTTGGGTCGCAGCCTGATCACGACGACCCTCGTGATCGGCTCGCTCATCTGGGCCGGCTCGGCTCGGGTCATCCGGTCGCAGGTCCTGTCGCTGCGGACCCGCGACTACGTGCTGGCCGCCAAGTCGATGGGCGCCACGGATCGCTGGGCCATCCGTCGCCACGTGCTGCCGCGGACGGCGTTGCTGGCCAGCGGCGAGTTCGTGCAGGCAACGGCCAGCGCGATCCTGCTCGAGGCGGCGCTCAGCTTCCTCGGGCTGGGCGACCCGCTGCAGAAGAGCTGGGGATCGATCCTGTACTGGGCGCAGGTGCGTGGCGCGTTCTTCGGCCCGGCCTGGAAGTGGTGGGTGCTCCCGCCCGGCCTGATGATCATGGCCGCCTCGCTCGGTTTCGCCCTGCTCGCCTTCTCCCTGGAGGAGCGCATCAACCCGCGCCTCTGAGCCCACCGCGACACGTGCCAACCCCGGGCGCGTCCGCTTCGCCATACCCGATCCCGACCCGCCAGACCCGCCGAGAGGACCCTGACATGCCCGACCAGACCCCGCTTCCCACCGAACCCGAAGGGATGGAGCAGCTCGGAGAGTGCCGGGTGCTCCGCAACGTCGCCGAGCAGCCCGGCGTGGAGACCCTGGAGGGCCGACTCGTCCCGTTGATGGGCGGCATCGACATCCGCTCCCACCTGATCGTCATGCACCCGGGCCAGTGGTGCTATCCCCACCCCCACCCGACGGAGAGCTTGATCTACACGATCTCCGGCCGCTGGGTCTTCTGCACCACCGAGGACGGCGAGGAGGTCCGGACCGTCATCGAGGCCGGCGACCTCTTCCACTTCGTGCCCGACGTGCCAACCGGCTTCGAGACCCCGTTCGACGAGCCTGCGGTCATCCTCATCCTCAAGGGCGAACCGGGCACGTACGCCGAGATGCAACAGGCCATGGTCGGTGCCCGCGACCACCTGCAGGAGGAGGCCGACAACGGCGAGGTCTTCGCGCTCGCCGAGCTGCCCGAGGACCACCCCGCCCGCGTCTTCGCGGCCTCGGTTGCGTCAACCTGATGGCCAGCACCCACACCAGGACCGAGGTCAGCTTCCCCAGCGGCGAGGAGGTGCTCGTCGGCGACCTGGTGCTGCCCGACGGACCCGGCCCGCATCCGGTCGTGCTCAGCGTGGCCGGTACCGGCCCCCAGGACCGGTACGGCAACCAGGTCCTCCCCGACGGCACCGTCGACCCCCACCCGCGACACCGCTGGGTCGGCGAGCGCCTGGCCGCTGCAGGGATCGCCCAGATGTGCTGGGACAAGCGCGGCGTCGGGGCGAGCACCGGCGGGGACCGTGCCGCAGGGGACCCGCCGGGCGACCGCGACGCACACGCCAACGTCGAGACCGACGTCGTCGACCTCCTCGCCGCCGTGGACTTCCTGGCCAGCCACGAGCGGATCGATCCTCGCCGGATCGTGGTCATGGGGACCAGCGCCGGTGCGCACTTCACCTGTCGGGCCGCGGCACGGACCGACGTGCCGGCCGGCTACGTCCTGTGGGGCGGGGTGCACCAGGAGATCGATGAGTTCGCGGCCTACATCTACGCCCTCATCCGCTCGTGGGCGGCCCGCGGCGACGCCGAACGCGAGGCGATGGAGGCCAACAAACCCGGGGCGCTGGCCACGGCCGACCGGTGGCCCGCGATGCTCGAGGCCGCCCGCCGCGGCGAGACCACCTTCGAGTGGACCGACGAGGACGGAGAGGTGCACATCCGGTACCTGACCCGCACCATCCAGGAGCTCGAGCACGCCTACCCCGAGCAGTTCGCCAACGTGACCCGGCCGGTGATGGTGATCCACGGCGACCGGGACATCAACGTGCCGGTCCAGCAGGCCCACGACTCCGCGGCCGCGCTGCGCGCCGCGGGCAACGACGACGTCACGCTCCTGATCGTCCGCGGTGCCGACCACGGCATGCATGCCATCGCCGTCGACGACGAGGAACACCTGCGGCGGTGGATGACCGGCGGCGACCGGGGCCCCCAGTCGGAGCTGTTCATCGGTGCGGTGATCGGCTGGGTGCGCGACCTCTGGGTCCGCTACCCGAGCTGAGGCAGCCGTGTGGGGGCTGGATCACCACCGGTAGTGAACCCCGTTCATTGAATGGAATGGTGCCGTAGCGGGGAAACCGGCTCCGCCGCTCCCGTACACTCCCCGCAACATGGCGGTTTCCCCTGCGGGTCGGAACGGCCGCGGGCCTCGCACGTGGCCGGGAAAGCTGCGACCCCCACCGTTGCCCGACGGCCACGTCCCACGGCCCGCGCTCGTGTCGGCCATCGAGACCGACCTGGCGCGCAGCGGCGTCGCCCTCCTCAGCGCAGGGGACGGCTTCGGCAAGTCGACGCTCCTCAGCGAGTACGCCCGTCGTCCTCGACCGTCCGCGACCGCATGGTTGTCGTTGGACTCCCACGACGACGATCCCCAGGTGTTCCTCGTCGCGGCCCTCGAGGCCCTCGCGATGGCCCACCCCGACCTCTTCACCGAGGCCCTTGTCGCCGCGGGAAACGCCGGTGACGCCGCCCAGGCGCTGGCGTTCCGGATGGGCGTGTGCGACCTCGAGCACCTGGACGAGCCCGTCACGCTCGTGATCGATGACCTCCACCAGCTCCGGCACCCGTCGATCGTCTCGGGCCTCCGTCGGTTGCTGCGCTACAGGCCCCCGCAGCTGCGGTTGGTCCTCGCCACCCGCGACGACCTGCTGCTCGACCCCGACCGGCTCCGACGGGGGTCGGGTGCGCTCGTCCTGGGCGAAGCCGACCTGGTGCTCAGCGAGGCGGAGACCGCACGCATCGCCGTGGCCAGGCACGGTCCGCTGGACGACGACCGCCTGCACGAGCTGCACGAGGCCACCGGAGGATGGGCCGCGGGGGTCGTCCTTGCATCCCCCCGTTCTCCGAACGGGCCCGTCTTCGACATCCGCGCCCAGCCCGTCGCACGGTTCCTGCGCGAGGCCATCGTCGAGGGGCTGCCCGACGACCTCTCCACGTTCCTGCTCGAGCTGTGCATGCTTCCCCACGTGTCGGCGGCCATGGCCACGACCGCCACGGGCCGCACGGACTGCCCGCGGATGCTGCAGGACCTGCAGGACCGCCGGTTGCTCGAGCCGAGGACCGAGCTGGACGGCGCCACGTGGGTCGTGCCCCCGATCATCAGGGAGTTCGGTCGGCACGAGCTGCGGACGATCGAGCCCGACCGGGCCACCGAAGTCGTGCTGAACGCCGCGTGGGCCCTGGTCCGGGCGGGCGAGTTCGAGGAGGGTGCCGTCCTGGCGTTGCAGAGCGGCGACGACTACGAGGCCGCACGGCTGCTGTTGCGCGTCCACCTCGGCATGTCGACCTCCGGCCACGGGCTGCGCGTCCACGAGCTCGCATCGACGTTGCAGGCCCGGCTGCCGCACCTGCCGGAGCTGTCGCTGGCGTCGGCATGGGGAGCGGTGCAGGCCGGCCTGGACGCCCTCGCGACCGAGGCGATGCGCACCGCAGCGGCAACGACCATCCGCGGTCAGCGGGGCAGGTTCATTCGCGCCGAGGTCCAGGGCCTCCGCGCCCACCTGCTGCGCCGGCAGGGGGAGTACGCCGAGTCCGTCGGAGCGGTTCGCGAGGGGCTTGCCCTGCTGCGCGACACCGAAACCGATGCCGAGTGGAGCTACGCGGACTCCATCCGCACGCGCGCCCCCCTCGACATGGGCATGGCCTCGTTCCTCGCCGGCGACCTCGACACGGCGATCACGGCCTTCGAGATGGTGACGGGAGGCGACGTCCCGGGCCCCATGCGTGCCGTGGCCCACTCCTACCTCGCCCTGATCGCCTGGCTCGAGGGCCAGCACGACCCGGCCACACATGCCGAGATGGCCGAGCTGCTGGAGCAGCGCACCACGCAGGCCCCCGACCTCGCCCACTTCATCACGTCCGTCACCGTCGCCCTCTCCGAGACCGGCGTCGCCGGGCGTGACGCGCTGGTCGATGCGGAGCTGATCTCGGCCTGCATGCCCGAACCGGGCACCCAGGTCATGGTGCGCCTGGCCCGGGCGTACCGGGTGGGAACCGGCCTGCCGGTCGGGGGCGCGGTCGCCGACGCCTACGGAACCGACGTCCGGACCGACGACGTGGCCGCACTCCTCAGCGACGTCAGGGGGATCCTGGACGAGATCCCCGACACCGGGGTCCTCCCCCGCATCGTCGAACGGGTCAGGGCAGAGCTCGGCGAGGGCCCGACCCTCGAGGGATACGGCGAAGCCCTGACCGATGGCGAACGAAAGGTCCTGCGACTGCTCGACACCTCGCTGACCGAACGCGAGATCGGCATGGAGCTCCACCTGTCCCACAACACCGTGCGGACCTACCGCCGGCGGCTGTACCGCAAGCTCGGGGTGACCAGCCGTCGGGCGGCCGTCGATGCCGCGAAGGGCCGGCAACCAACGGCCCCGGAGCAGCGCTGAGCGCTGCCGGAACGTCGCCGCCGTTGAAGTGTCTCCCGGGGTGATGGTTCGCTGTCACCCCGGTTCTGTCGAATCTGGTTCACATGACGACAGACCACCTCCCCAGCGGCACCGGGTTCCTTCCCACGGACCTCGTGCGTTCGGTCGACGGCACCGAGATGTACCGCATCATCGAGGCCGACGACACGCCGGTGGTGGTCGCCGTGCTTCGCGTGGAGAACGTCACCGTGTCCCGGTCACTCACCGGCGCGATGTTCGACGACGCCGT